>CEWG01032432.1_pt1 | contig 19397 bp, 20 predicted proteins | sample 361411 | NCBI WGS metagenome assembly CEWG01 (sample SAMEA2622173, study PRJEB7988) | marine metagenome | biome: marine biome (ENVO:00000447); feature: surface water layer (ENVO:00002042); material: "saline water (ENVO:00002010), including plankton (ENVO:xxxxxxxx)" | depth 5 m | reverse complement strand
TTAATTACACTAACTTTATTCATTAGTGTCGAGCGATTCAGACCGATCGGCAGTGGTGGTGAGTTCTGATGTTATCATGTAAAGATATTTCAAAGTCTTATGATGATCTAGTTCTCTCTAACTTCAATCTGGAAGTTGAAGATAATGAAATTGTTGCATTATTGGGCTCCTCGGGTTCAGGTAAATCCACATTATTGAGAATTATCTGTGGCCTAGAGAAAGCAGATTCTGGAAAAATATTATTCAATGGAGTAGACTTAGAAGAAATACCTCCAGATAGGAGAGGTATTGGAATGGTATTCCAAAATCTTGCATTATTCCCCCACCTTAATGTATATGAAAACATTAAATTTGGATTGCCAAGTAAAAATTCTACGAATAAAATATATGAGATACTTGATTTAGTTGGACTAAAAGATTTTGCAACTCGTAAAATTCAGAACCTATCAGGCGGCGAATCTCAAAGAGTTGCATTGGCTAGATCATTGATTGCACAGCCTAAAATGATATTATTGGATGAACCTCTTTCAAGTCTTGATTCAGGCATCAAGGAATCGTTATCTTTGGAGGTTCGGAAAATGATCAAATCATTATCAATCCCTGCTATATATGTCACACATGACCCCCAAATTGCAGAAAAAATGGCGGATCGTATAGTTTATCTGGATTAATCTAAATTTTCTTTCAATCAATTAAACTAAATATTGTCTATTCTTCGAACTAACACATGGTGGATTCAACCAGGTTAAAAAATATCACAATTCCTTGGGATTCTTTTTGGAGAAGCACGTGGTCTCGTCGCGAGTTAATGAATGGTAGATGGTTTCCATTAGAAGTTTTCATAATAGGTCTTGTTTTTATTGCTGTACCTTATTTCGGTTCAAATAATATCGCGCATTATTACTTAGAAGACGCATTTTCATTTTTTCCTGAGAATTCATATGATCGTTCTGTCCCAGTAATCAATTGGATGATAATCCCATATGCTGCGTTATACCTCTTCTACCCTGCAACCTTGATACTAACTCCGAAAAATGATAAAGGCCGTTTAGAATTAATTTCAGCGATGCAAATGTTAATTTTAGCTACGCTTTTTTGTGTTATGATTTTCCTTCTTTTTCCGGCAGAAGTCGACATGAGAGATGCGATAGATTGGGATTCAATGAACGGTATTGAAACGATACTTTTTGAATTTATTCATACTTCAGACAAGCCTTGGAATGCATGGCCAAGTCTTCATATTGTTCATTCATATTGCCTTGCAAGAATGATTACTCATTGGTTAAATCACAGCTATTCTGAAACTAAATGGGCGAAACCATTCATGATACTATTGTGGGTTGAATGGACGCTACTGTGCATTAGTATACTCACAACCAAACAGCACTATATGTTTGATTTGTTTTCTGGTATGTTAGTAGGATATTTCGCCTGGAGATTTTTCCAACCTACACTAGACAAAATACGTTCTAGTGATGTCGATTTTATACTGGAAGAAATAGGCTGGTCTGACTAATTGTAAACTATAGGTAAGAATGCATTAGCTGCATCTTCACAAGAGTTAGCAACATCATCAAGTCTCTGCAATACTCTGTACATATGTACTGCTGCAAGCGGGTCATCTGCTCCTTCTCTAAATACGAAACCTGCCGCACGACTTTCAACTAAGTCTGCCTGATGTTCTGCAAGATTTACTTGATTTATTAGATCCCTTAACTCGGTTCTACCTTTCTTTGTATATCCAGAGAGCGTCAAATCTCTTAGGTGTAAAACTGTATCTTCATAGAGAGCGGCTGTTTTTTGAACTGCCTCCGCCATCTCAATTACCATTCTTCTTGCTTCTTCATTTTTGTAAAGTTCTCTGAAAGACAGTTGTTCTGCAACATTTTGTGCATAATCTGCTATTCTATCTTGTCTTCCGAGCATGTATAGGAACTCATCACTGTCTATCAACAGCTTCCAGCCCTTACTGCTAACTTTCTCTCTCAATGCATTCTTGATATCATCAGCTCTTAACTCAGCCTCAATTGTCGCTTTTATTTCTTCAGACGCGTCTTCACCTGATGCGCTCTTTTTCACAGCAGTTAACATGTGCTCCACTGTTTCTTCCACTGCCTCAGCATGAGTGTGGAATAATTCGAAAACTGTAGGGTCATATTTTCCACCGTCTGCGCCAGCATCTGCTAATGCATCTTCTACAAATATTTCATCGCCACTAGTTTTCCACATGACGTATCCTACCATTAAGAATGAGATAGGAAGTACTACAATCAATTTCAATGGATCTGAGCCCATGGCGACATAGAGTGTTACTGAACCAAAACCTGCTGCGGGTAGGCTTGCTACCCATGATGCTGCAATCTTACCAAACACTTTGAAATCCACATTCTTTGCTCCTCCAGCCAAACCGACTCCTACCACCGCACCAACCAGCGTGTGAGTAGTTGATACAGGCACTGCCAGGAATGGCATTGAGAAAATCAGGATTGTAGTCGCCGCTCCAAACTCGGCAGCGAACCCTCTTGTTGGGGTGATATCGGTAATTTTAGTACCAATTGTTTCCATTACTCTCCATCCCCATGTTACTACACCGACAGCAATACCTATGGAACCAAGTAGTACCAACCAAAGTGGAACATCTACCTTAGATGCCAAATCTCCGCCGCTAGATAGGATGTCGTAAACTGCAGCCATCGGTCCGATTGCATTAGATCTGTCATTAGCACCATGAGCGAATGCAACATATGCTGCGGTGATTATCTGTAGCCAAACGAAAATTTTCTCTACACCTTGGAAACCTTCTCCTTGCTTCTTGAAATCATAGTCTCTCAGAACATACCAAAGTATCATAGATGCAATACAACCGATGACAAATGCTACAATTAGAGAATTTATAGGGAACCAAGCATTTTCTGCGAATGGGTCGAAAACTCCATTCTCACTCACTGGCAACCAGTCGTTCTTATCGGTAACCCATCTTCGCCCCAATATTTCTTTGCCTTCTATTCTTGAGATGAATCCTTTCAGTGCCTTAAATTGTAATGCTAAACCTAATGTGAAGAATGTAGGCAAGGCAAGAATCGGCGCTAACCATCTAGATCTCGCAATTGGGTCATCTGCTTCAAGAATACTCGCACGGACAATAAAGAATGTTATGAATGCAAGAATACCACCCATTAGTGGGCTTGCTACCCAAGACATGACTACTTTTCTCACAACTTCCCAATCTATTAGTGAAGCATTATGTTGTACTTCCAGAACTAATCCTACACCAACTATTCCACCAATTATTGAATGCGTTGTTGAAACTGGCAATCCGAATCGAGTCGCAATTGTCAACCAAACTGCTGCTGCCATCATTGCCGCAATGAATCCGAACATCAAATCATTAGCAAATGCATCTGTAACTAGAGTTTCATCTGTGAGGTCGATATTTAGGATACCCTTTCTAACAGTATCTGTAACTGCATCACCTGCAAAGAAAGCTCCGCAGAATTCGAACACAGCAGCAATAATTACTGCTTGTCTCAATGTTAAGGCTCTGGAACCTACAGATGTCCCCATTGCATTAGCAACATCATTGGCACCTATGTTCCATGCCATGTAGGCACAAACAGCAATTGCTAGCATGAGGACGACGGTCATAATCGGTTCCATGTCATCCCCGACTAATACTTGGTTTATCAGTTTTAGATTATATAATCTATATAGTTATGAATGAAAAAGCATTACTGCGAACTATCTATAATTATATATAGTGCTATTGAATCGTCATATTATGGACTCAAAGACAGACAGCAGTTCTGAAGTTAGGAAAATTCAACTAACTGGAGGTTCAACATATACCGTTAGTCTTCCTAAAAAATGGATTATAGAGCATGGATTAGAAGCTAAAGATGAGATTAGGATTGAATGGAGGCCCTCAGGAGCTCTTAGAGTAATTGCCGACACATCGAACTTACTTAGAAAAAGGGAAGTAAAGATTGATTGTGAAATCATACCAGATCATATGATTTTTGATCATCTCATTGCCGCATATTTATCTGGTGCTGATAAGATCAAAATATCCTCAAATAATGAATTTTCTCGCATTCAAAGCAAAGTTTTTCGTGATTTTGTTCGTTCTACTCGAGGCCTCGAGATTGCTAATGATCAAGGCAACATGCTTGAAATGATTAGTTTATTAAATCCTTCAGAAATGCCATTACATTCTAGTATTAACCGGATGTATTTACTTATATCAAAACAAGTAAGAGACTTTTCAGAGGTACTCACCGGTGATGATCTAGAGATCCTTGATGACTCTAGCGACAGGGAAAATGAAATAGATGCATTAAGGTTGTTACTTGAAAGGCAGGTAGGTCAAATTCTTGAATCGGCTAGTATAGAAGATTCTCTCGGAACTTCAAGATGGGAGGCGTCCGAATTATGTAAGTTGGTTAGGACATTGGAAAGAATGGGGGATCATAGTTATGCATTATGCGACCTAGCTCAAAATCATGCAATTCCCGGGTCTTTGAGTCTGTCATCAATGCCTGTTTCCTTAATTCCAATTTGGCATCAATCAATGAAATTATTAGTTTCTAATATCAAAAAGAGAGATATTTCTGAAGTACATATTGCAAAATCAAATTTAATCTTAGCTCAGAAAGAACTTATTGAATACGAAGAAGAACTAAGAGCCAGCGAGATTGCTATTAAAGATGCTTTATTCTTAGATCGAGTATCCGAATCTCTCAGAAGAATATGTGCTTATTCGATTAATATGGCTGAAATTTTAATGAACATACAAACTCATAGAGATTCTGTAGAAGTTCAACGGTAAATCTGTCATCTACAGGATAACTTACTAAGTAAAGTCCTGAAACAAGTATCATGAAGAAGGGAGCAATCCTAACGATTGCAGCATCTACTTTCTTGATTATTCTCTCATTAATCATTTTTATGGCCGGAAGTTTGATTTTAGATAGGGACATATCTGAGGAATCAATATTCAGAGGAGATAGCGGCGAGGTGTTCGTCCGATATCATGACACATATTCGGTTTATGTCAGTGATAGTTATAGTTGTTCTGAAACTATAGTGAGTATCCATGATGATGAATGGGAATATTTCTTTGAGGATTGTGATTTCAGTTATGTTGACGGTGACTGGAGATACATTGGTTACCTTAATCCAGATGTATCAAAAAATTTAGAGGTCGAATCAAACAATGAAATAATTATTGTAAATGACCTTGCAGATGCAGGTATTATTTTCACCACTTTATGTTCACTACCTGTTTGTTGCTCAGGTATTATTGGAATTGTAATTGGTATCCTCTTGCTAACACGCAGAGATAAAAAAAGAAAGCAAAAAATCATCTTCCAGTAATCTCTAGAAAACAATTGTTGAAACCATTTCTGGTTCTGTCAGGTAAATAAATAATCCAATTCCTGCAAACATCATCATCCAAGAACCGATCGCTTTAATCAATCCTGTAGAGCTTCTTAGATATCCAATCATCGCTTGACGTCCGAAACTGACTAGGGCAGTAACTGCGATCATTAGAAAACTTACAGAGACCATTAAGCCAATAAGTCCGAAAATGAACTCAGTTCTTCCTACTACCGCTAGCCAACCAATGAATGGGAAAACTGCAGCTGCTGTACAATCTACGGATGCTGCTGAGTAACCTATCCCCCATAGGTACATATTTCTTCTCGGCGTGAATACCTCATCGATATCTTCATTTGTTTGATAGTTATCAATTATATTCTGTATTTTTGAAAGTAAATGTGATGTCCAACCCAGGAGCATTAGCGCGCCTAAAATAATTAAAAGGACGGCGATAGCAATAGCAATTTTATGTAGGTAACCAGATAAATTGAAGATTTCAGATAGACCAAAAATGATTATTCCAACTACTGAAAAGAATGTCAATTGCCCTAAGGCAGCATACCAACCAATTGCTAATGGTCCAGGCATATTACCTACAATTTTACCATTGTTTCTAAGTTCCTCTTCTCTCATCCCTAAACTTAGAGTGTAAGTAATGTATGAAGGTAAAACAGGGAAAGCACATGGACTAAAGTAGACTAAGAATCCCAGAAATAAACCTATTATGAATACTCCATAAGTCGATCTATCTGTTCCCTCGATTCCAAATCTTAAATCTGATGCATCTCCGTTATTTGCTTTCTCAATGGCATTATCGAAAGATTTCCATCTATCCAAAGGCGTTCCAGTATTTTCTTTTGCTACTACATATCCTTCATGATCAATTACGAGAGCCAATGGTATTAGTTGAGCAGAGTAATATTCTACAAGGTCGCCTCTTGTCCCATTTTCTAGAACTACCGTTTCAGATCCACCATTTACTACCACCCAATTCATGAATTTATCCGAATCTGGATCGCCAAAAGTTGAATTAATTTGTTCGAATGTTTCTAAACTATACCAAGTAGCCACTGAAACAACAATTACAGGATATTCCCCCTCGAGTCCTCTCCAATCATCTATATTTTGTTCTATGTGTTCCTGAACGTAGTGGCAATTAGCACAATCAACTGCCATGAAATCTAAGATTACCACATTTCCTCTGAGATTTGATAGTTGTAGAGTTCCATTTTCAATATTGTGAGAATCATCTATTCCAGTCCTATTCATGGTTGGCGCAACAAAATCAGGAACGGTGTCAATTTCATCCGAAACACCGTATACTGATGATGATAAACCGAAAAGTGACAAGGATGCAAAACCAATTATGCAAAATAGTACAATGCCAATTAAGAAAGCTTTCCAGGTGTCTTGTTTATTGAGAACGCTGAAGTCCAAACCTGCGCTCATAAACTATCCTAGAGCATGATAGTTTTTGATACCGGCGTATTATAGATCCAATAATTACAATTTTCATAAAAAAATTCGTAATCTTCTATACTGATAATTCAAGTCCTTTACTACACTCAAGTGAATTATGGCTAAACCATGGGCCCCCAGTCATATTTCAGAAGTAGCTAAAGGTCTAGGTATAGATCATCGTATAAGCGGCGAGGTAAAAGAAAAATTAGTTGAGATTTTACACCTTAGACTCAAAGAAATTACCAAGCAGATGGAAGAAGAAACTCTGCTAAATGAACCTGGTAAGAAAACTCTGTCTGACCCGAACAGAACTAGACTTGGATTTAGTCGAACCAGAGGTCTGATGATAGAAGTGATAGAAAATGTAGAATCTGTAAGTTCTGCAGCAGTGGTTAATGCAAATGAAATACTTGAAAGCTATCTGCAAAAGTGTCTTCTTTCTGCCGCAGAAGAGGCTAACAATGAGAATGTAGGCACAATAAAGATTAGACATATGACTTCAAAGACTATACAATCTAATAATAGAAAAATAAATGAAACTCCATTAAATGAAAATAAAGATTCGACAAGTTCTCTCAATGTTAAAAAAATCGAAACATTATCTCCAATAAACATTAAGAATATCATGAAACAATTATCTGGTAAAAAAATAGATGATGATGCAGTAGAAGAGTTACTTCTTCTTTACTATGATTATGCTTCTGATTTAGAATACAGTCTTCAAAAGAATATTAGACAAGCAGACGTATCTTCAATTAAAAATTCATTAGATAAGTATGAAAAATTGATGATGCTAGGGTGGATGAGAAGAATCTTGAAATCAGCATCTAAAAAAGCAGATTATGATAACTCAAATTCAATCAAGATTGAACATATCGTAGCGATAGATCCTTGGACTTGAAATCAATTCATGAAATCGTTTTTAAAATGATTATCCAGAAGTTCTAGAACTCCGGAAACATTTTCATGTACCTCAAATAATGTATTATCTGCGGTGTAAATCAAGAGTACTTCTCCTTCTCCGTCCTCTTCTTTGATAAATTGGTACGCACAGATTGATTGTACACGAATTCTTGTTGGTCCTAAGTCAGTCATTGCTCTAATCCACATGCTCATGATTCCAGCCGCGGTTTAGTAAGGGTTTTAATCATTTTCATGTAATTATTTTCTGTTTTACGGAAAAATAATTATTTATTTGTCGTATTTATTCCCTTTATTCGGTTTATTCTTTCTTCTACTTCTTCTATTTTGCTTATGTTTAGGATTAAATTTGTTTCCATCTTTTGAATCATTATTATTGTTACGCTTTGATTTATGAGAACTTTTTCTTTGCCTCTCTGAAGATCTTCTTGATTTCTGCGGAGGCCCCCTTTGCCTTCTATTCCTTCTACGTTTTTTATTATTAGAAGGCGGTCTTCTAACTTCTTCTTCAAATATCTCTTCTACATATTCCATAGGATATTCTGTTAGATTGTCCACATTGGGTGGTTGAAACCTTCTCTTTATGCCGACTTCATTTTGTATTTTGTTATATGTTCTTTGTTGTGATCTTTGTACATATGAAATAACTACGCCTTCAGCTCCTGCTCTGGCGGTTCTTCCGCTACGATGTTTGTATGCTTTACCATTTTCCGGCGGATCATAATGAATTACACAATTAACACCTTGAATATCAATACCTCTTGCTGCAACATCTGTTGCGACCAAAGCGGTAGCTCTACCTCTGGTAAATCGTTTTAATGCTCTATCTCTTTGCCTTTGATTAAGACCCCCGTGTAATGTTGAAACATCCATTTCTGCATCATACATTTCATTCCCTAATCTATCTACTCCTCTTCTAGTTTTACAGAAAATCATAGTTTTTCCGCACTTTGCAATTATTTCTGAGGTAATCCCTAATTTTTGGTGGGGTTTCATTGTCCAAAATAGATGCTGCATATTTTCTATGCTAACCTCTTTTGGACCTACTTCAATTGTCACAGGGTCATTTTGATAATTTTTAACCAAATCAGCGACATCGTCATCTAGTGTTGCACTGAAAAGAATCGTTTGCCTTTCACTGGAGCATTTATCTAAGATCTCACAAACTGGATCCATGAAGCCCATATCTGCCATTCTATCTGCCTCATCTAGAACTACCGTCTCTACATCGTCTAACTTGAGAGCACGTCTATCTAACAGATCGATTAGTCTACCTGGGCATGCTACTAGTATGTCCACGCCTTTGTTCAAAGCATTGTATTGCTTCTTGTATGAGACCCCCCCATATATCGAGACAACATCTCTATCGACTGCTAATGCGATAGGCCTTAATACTGAATTTATTTGTTCGGCCAATTCTCTGGTAGGAGTTAAAATTAATCCAGTTGGTCTTTTCGGATTAGCTCTCTTTGTTCTGGCAATCAATGGAAGTCCAAACGCTAGCGTTTTGCCAGATCCTGTTGGCGCCCTACAACATACATCTCTTCCAAGCAATGAATCAGGGATACTTTCTTTCTGAACTTCGAATGGTTTAGTTATACCACTCTTGTTTAATTCCTTAAGGATAGCGGGACCTATTCCCAAGTCTGAAAATGATACCACAACTACGACCTTCTACTCGAGCCGCACTGCCGTCCCTATTTAGCATCAACAGTAGTAATTTCTTACATTATTCTATTGTAATCAGATTTTCAATTAACGAGGAGGAACCAATTCTCAACCTTTTTCCGTTAATTATTTCTGGATCATTTTTTCTAATAGCCTCAATAAATCTCATTAATTTCATTTTATCACTTATTCCGCCTGAAATTTTCATTCCCAAACTTTCTCCAAATGTCAATTCGTGCCTCATTAATTCATAAGATAAAATATCTACGTCGCTATCTCGACATTCACCTCTCTTTCCAGTACATGTTTTTACAAAATCTACTCCGACAGCCAAAGCCATTCTTGTTACTGCCCTAACCTTTCTTTCAGTAAGTAAAGGAGTTTCAATAATCACCTTCAAAATCTTATCTTGTGATGCTTTTCTCATAGCAACTAATTTTTCCAGTTCTAATTCATTAGGGTAATCATCATCTTCACGTGGTTCTAAAACTATATCTATTTCATCTGCGCCCAATTCGATAGCGGTTTTGATTTCCTCGGCTATCTTCTTACAATTACTACTTCCTATTGGAAAACCTCCTACTACTGCTGCAATTGGTATGCTAGAGCCGAGGAATTTTTTCGCAACTGGGATGTCTTCACTAAAAATGCATAATGCTTTGGGACGAAATTTCTTAGCTTTACATAGGAATTTTTCAAACTCGTTATCTTTCTTTCCATGCTTAAGTAAAGTAAAATCGATTAATCTAATGATTTGTTCATTTTCCAAAAAATCACCTATTATTGGATTTTTCAAAGGCTCTCATGAAGATAACCAGTGCTTCAACACTTTCAATAGGACATCCATTGTATAAACTGGCTCTAATCCCACCTACACTTCTGTGTCCTTTCAAACCTCCAAGACCGGCATCCAATGATTCTCTCAAGAATTTTTCTTCCAATTCGATGCTTGGGAGTCTCCAAGTTACATTCATGACTGAACGACAATCTTTATTTGCATGTGGAGTCCAAAAATCAGTCCTGTCTAACTCTTGATAAAGTAGGTTTGATTTCTCTTTATTCCTGGTAATAGCGCCCTCCAAACCCCCATTATTTTCTATCCAGGAAAATACTTTGTCTAGAACAAATATTCCGAATGTATTCGGTGTATTGAACAATGAGCCTTTAGATGAATGTACTGAATAATCTAGCATTGTTGGAAGACCCTTGGGAACTCTTTCCATAGCCCATGGAGATAGAATTACGACTGTTACTCCACTCGGACCGAGATTCTTTTGTGCGCCAGCGTAAATCAAATCATGAGCGCTTACGTCTAATGGCACTCCCATAATATCTGAGCTGGCATCTAGTACCCTAGGTTTTCCTTCACTATCTGGTAGATGATGGAATTGTGTACCGAACAATGTATTATTAGACGTGTAATGAAGGTACTTCGCGTCGTCTCTGACTGAAAAATCACCATTGTTGGGTACTGATCTAAATCCGTTTTCTACATCATTCCATATTGCGATAGCGTTTCCAATTCTATTTGCTTCTTTCAATGATTTCTGAGACCACGATCCGGTAACCAAAAAATCAACTTCTTCATTTTCTCTGAGTAAATTCAGGGCTGACATGTAGAATTGTAATGAGGCACCTCCTTGAAGATAGAGCACTGTATAGTCTTCAGGTATCGATAATATTCTCCTCAGCTTTTCCATCGAGCTATCTACAACATTCTGAAATGTCTCGGTTCTGTGGCTTATTTCAATCAGTCCAAACCCGCTATCATTTAGATTAGGTAAGGATTTTTGGCATTCTTCAACCACTTCTAATGGCAATACAGCAGGTCCTGCTCCAAAGTTGTGTATCCTCCCTGTTTTAGTCACATATATCGGTAGGGGGCCAAGTCTTTGATAGCATCGGCTAATCTATTATCAAGGGAGGGGTTCATGTTAGAGTTGCTAGACGAAGGCACATGTTGCGTATCGGGCTAGTCATGCTTCAAGGTGCTCGACATGCCCATGTAAAGGCAATTAATAGTGTCGCAGAAGATCTAGAATTAGATATTGAGGTGTTTGAATTAAGGAATAAGGATGATTTAATTCAGTGTGAACCACATGCAATAATACTGCCTGGTGGTGAATCAACAACCATGAGACTTATCGGTAATAGTTCTAATTCTCAATTATTTCCTAAGTTATTTGATTATATGAGGGAAAATCCTAACTTACCTGTTTTAGGTACCTGTGCTGGTGCTATCTTGCTTTCGGACCCCCAAGATGATGCCGAGAGATTAATAGACGCAGAGATATCAAGGAATGCTTTTGGAAACCAATCAAACTCATTTCAATCCGTCTTAAATTCATCGATTCTTTCCAGAAATTTCCCAGGAGTTTTTATTCGTGCACCAAGATTTTTAAGATTGGGCCAGAAATCAACCTCAGTCGCGAAATTAGGGGAAGAGGTAGTAGGTGTTAGGACAAACAATAGGATTGCACTAACTTTCCATCCTGAATTGTCAAATGATTATGGGTTCCATAAATGGATACTTGTGAAAGCTATTGAGGTGTTCTTATGACCATAGCTATGAATCTAAATCAACATTCCTCAGATCATGTCAGCGATCTAGACGCTGAAGGATGTATTCAGTGTCAAATGGGTAGTAAGTTGGTTCTATTCATAACCGGGCACTGTCATTGGATGTGTGATTATTGTCCACTTTCTGAAACTAGACGAGAAATTGATTATATGTATGCGAATGAAAGAAAGGTCGAAATCGGTGATTGGAAAGCAGTGATAGAAGAAGCCAGAGCGATGAAGGCTACTGGAGCAGGTATTACAGGAGGAGACCCTGTTATGGCCAAAGATCGTGTTATAGAAGGAATTAAAATTTTAAAAAATGAGTTTGGCAGTGATTTCCATCTACATATGTACACAAGCATCCCATTCAAATCCGAGTGGGCAAGAGACTTCGCTGAGGCAGGTCTTGACGAAATTAGATTTCACTTTTTAAATCTTAAATCGGAAAAATATATACAAACTATCGAAGCTTGTAATAAATCAGGTATCTTTACAGGAGTTGAGATACCTTGTGAACCTGATAAAGAAAAAGAATTGATGATTTTATTAGAAGAACTAAGAGACATGAAAATTGATTTTTTGAACTTAAACGAGTTAGAAATAACCGTTGGAAATCATGATAATATGGAACTTCGAGGATTTAACCTGTCTACCGAAATCACCGCAGGTGCTGCTGGTTCTGCAGAATTATCGAAGTCAATGAGAGATAGAGTAATGGCGGCTCAACTTGGCATTCCAGATCCAATTGATGGTAAATTAAGGAAACCATATGGTTTTCATCTTAAGTTCTGTACAGCAACTTACAAAGATTCAGGACAATTAAGGAGAAGATTTATTCGCAGAGGAGAACATACTATCGCTCCTCATGAGACTTTGACAGACGATGGAACTTTGATATTTGGTGCAATCAAGTCAAGTCCTTCTGAGCAGTCAGATTGGATTGAAGAAATCACTAAAGAAACCGGTCTGCCTTCGAGATTCCTCTATTGGGACGAGAAAAATTGTCGGATAGAAATGCCCTTGGTTGTCGCAGAAGATATAGCTGATATTGTGGATTCTGAAATATCGATGATTGAGGTTACACCAACTTTTGAAAGAATGGAATTAACAGTAGTCATATTGAACTCCGGGGAATGACTGTGATTTTCTTAGATATACACGTTGAGTTCATTTACCCTTGACTTTAGTCACCGACTATGCCAGTTAGGCGGGCCAATCCAGAGGTAACCGGGGTAGACCCTTATCGGCGTTTATCTGCCTCCCAAGTAATTACTTGGAATAACTGCCCAAGATTATGGTATTATTCTTACATTCCGAAATTGAAGAGTCCGTTGCCTCCTCAAGTTTTGAGGGGAAACGCTGTAGAAGATTGTATTTCTAGAGTGTTAAGAGAATCTCCAGTATTAATTTGTCCTGATGATGGTAATTTAATTTTATCTCCTCTTAATGAAGACGGTACAGTATCATATGATTCTGAATTAGGATGGGTGGGTCCTAAATTGGATATAAGAGGTGAAGAATCTTGGCCAAAAAATAGAGATGAACTTGAAAAGTGGGCATTATCTAGGATAAAAGTACATTTTGAAGACTGTTGGCAAAGTGCAATTACAGATTGGGAGTCTAGTCCAAATCGTGTGGGAAAATCAAATGACATTAGTGCCGATGAAGGCATTCAAATGATTAAATCTGGTATTCAATTACATCTAAATCAAGTAGAGAAATGTTTCACTGAAAATGGCGGGCCTAATCTGGAGTCTTGGAGATTAGGACAATATCGTCCTACTTGGCCTTCACCAGATGGTTTTCCAAAAAATTGGGATTCACCTCATCCATGTGCTCAATCAAGTAAATCCCCTATTTCATGGGTCGAAGCTTGGGAAATATCTCGCCCCTGGTTTGTTGATCCCGATGCTTCAAGTTTTTCGGAGACGACCTGTCATCCCAATGATTGGTTCCAAGGAGAATATGATCTTGTTTATCGCTGGAATGGTAAAATCAAAATTGTAGACCTAAAAGCATCTCTCGGAAAAGGAGACAGATCGGGTGGTTACATTGAACAGTTGAGACTCTACTCTTGGTTATGGTGGGAAACTCATTCTAGAAATAATGAGGTTGAGTCACTCGAAATATGGTACCTTGGGCCAGGTACTGTAAAACAAGTACCCTTACCTAGTGAAAAAGAAATGTTACAACTTGACATAGATTTAGAGAATTTGTATCAAAAATTGCATAACAACGATTCGATAAGTATCTCTGATTTTCCGACCAACCCTTCTCCTCTAAGGTATTTCGATATAGGTGGAGTTCCCTCTGATATAGCGGTTGATTCCGATCCTAAAGCAAGATGTAATCGTTGCGAGCTTCGTGGAATCTGTGAAAATAGTAATTACGAATTGATTTTACCCTCTGAGAAAAGGCTTGAGAAATTTTCACATGCTTGGCCAATTACACCTATGAGGGACATAAAGACAAGACATACGGTCATTGGAGAGGTTAGGGAATTAAGCGGACCAACTTTCAAATCTGATGGAAGTATTGACCTTAAATTTAGATTAGTTGATGGATATGAAAGGGCCAAGGTAAGAACTCATCGGCAAGGCGGCGTAAAAAATGTTACACGCTCTATTCGGAATGAGGCTAGAATCAAGATTGAAAATGCACTGCCTTCTATATGGAGAGGTGAATTAGTCATCGACTTAGATTTGCAATCTAAGATTGTAATTGCTGGAAATGACGAAGTATCTGAGATGATTGATATTGAGACTAGAGTGAATGTAATTGGTAGAATCTGGTCAATCAACGCTTTTCCAAATGGCAAAGGTGTATCTAGGTGGTCAATTACTTTAGTTGACAGCAGTGGTTCTGTCGGAGTTGTGGCCTTTAAGCAATTTATTCCTGTTATTGCTGCAGGTCTAGTTAGGGGTGATGAAATCGCTATTCTAAATGGAGAGATCGGTGAATTTGCTGGTCAAAAACAGATACGTTTGGGTCCGGGAGCCCGCGTAGTTCTCTTGAAAAGTTCCAATGACTTGAAACCATTTTGAGCTCAATTATTTCTATTCAGGAATGGAATTATCCGACCGACTGTATCATTGATAACCCGACCTGCTAAGTTGTTAAAGCGACTTGGAACAGGGGAAAGATATACTTTTCCTGTGCCCGAGATTATGTTCACAAATCCTTCACCACCTGCCATCTTCGACATCAAGCCTTTCCCCAACATCCTAGTTTCATAATTTAATGATGCATCTCTGGCAACGGCGAAATTTCCATCGACTGTAAGAGTACTATTTGTTAAATTAATTTCTTGAATTGGGCCATCTGAATAATAAACTAAAGTTCCAGTTCCAGAGACAGTTGTTTGCCAAATACCTTCACCGCTGAACATTGTGATACCTTTGTTCCTAATGATTCCCACCTCGATACCTTCGTCGGAGCAAACATATGCTCCGGAATCTAACACCATTGAGTTTCCGTTTAATTCCAGGATGTGGTATTCTCCGAAAGTTGGCGGGCCAAAATACACTTCCCCTTTACCAGTGTATGTGGGTCTGAATACGCTTTCTCCAGAAACCATTGACTTCAGAAAGCCTCCTACGCTCGGAGCTTTAGTCACCATCTGTATATCTCCAATCATGTAATGAAGCGCGCCAGATTCTCCTCGCACTGTATCTCCATTCAATGTTACTTTAACCATCCTTAATTCTTCACTATCAACAATTTCGTATTGAGGCATGTAAGTTGCCTGATAATTTACCTTTATCAACATATGTCAATATTAAGAGTGGCGCCGAGAGAGGGATTTGAACCCCCGCGTCCATAGGACAATGGATTTCGAATCCATCGCAATACCGGGCTATGCGATCTCGGCTAGATACACCTAGATGCGTATTGGTCATAAGTATGACCTGCTTCGAATGATACATGAAGATTGAGATCGTATATCAAAATGAGAGTATAATCCATGAGTCTGAAAATCCTACAACAATCGCCTCAATATTAAATGAATTAGACATCCCATCATCTACGGTGTTGGCGATTTTCGATGATTCGATTGTTCCTCATTCTTCCACAATCAGTGAAGATATTAAGATAGAACTAGTTGTTGTTTCATCTGGTGGATAAATCATAATTTATATTTTTTCTTGGAGATATTGTTTTTATTTTTGAACCTTTAATGATTATGGCCGCTTTATTTCCGAGTAGGTCTAAACCTTCCTTGTGACATTTTAGAAAAGATCCTTCATATAACCCAATGACAGGTGTGTCATTATAATTGTGGAATTCTTCAATCCTTTTTTTCCTAGTCTCTCCGTAATGCTCCATTATTTCGCCATTTTCTTTCCACCAGATTTCTCCGGGATGGTAATGAGGGTTGATTTGAAACGGAACAATATGAAAAGTCTCAAATGACGGAACTAAGTCTATAGGCATATCATTGGTAGTTTGCATTGTAGGGCAAGCAACATTTGCTCCAGCACTGACCCCTGCATAGGGTATTCCGTCATGAACCACTTTCCTTCTTATAATTTCAATCATTTTAAGTTCATGTAATTTTTTAACCAAAGAGAAAGTATTTCCTCCACCGACATATACCCCTTCCATCTTTTCAAGTTCCGCTAATGGATCAACAAATTCATGAATTCCAATTACCTCGAAATCCATATTAATGAACATATCTTTTACGGATTTTGTATATTCATCATAGTCAGCGCTAGCATATGGTATGAAAATTATCTTCTTACATCCTTCGAATTGTTCTTTTATCAAATTTAAATACAGATCTTTCCTTTCTTTCGTCCTTATTCCTCCACTTCCAAGTAGAACTCTCATAAAATCACCTAGGCATAAAAATTTGAATCGTTTTGTTTCTCACTTTTGTTTAGAATTCCTTCAATATCTTCAGAAACATCCATTGCTGCTAAAAGTTTTTTTGCAGTTTCTCCGGTTGAATCTAAATCTAAATCTAATGGCAATTCTAGCCCTTGTTCAATCCAAGAAGCTAATCTGTTAGCTGCAAGCGTATCGGTACTGGCTCCTATTGTTTCTGCTACAAGCCCAATCGTTGGGACATTATGTAATGGAGATAGAGATATTAGCAAACCAGCGATACCAATCATTCCTGACTCAGGGTGTTTGTCTGAAACATTGATATCAATATCTTCTAAAGTTTTCTTTACATTTGCATCAGCACAAATAACATGGATTTTCCTATCTTCGGTACCGGCAGCTAGACCCGCTAGAACTAAGATTTTTGGGGTACTATATTCTTTGGCCAATTTAAGTATGCTCTCCGCAACTTCATACTGTCCACTGGCGGTCATGGGTTGTAAATTTCCTCCGATTGTAATTATTGTTTTACCGTCCGGAAGCATTACCGAACTAATTTCTAGCCTAGGTGGCGCTAGCAATCCATTATCTGATAATGTTGCATGTGGAGGGAAATCCGGATGTAGAATCCATCCAATGGTCCTAGAAGGATGTTTCTCCACCAATGCATCGACTACAATTTTACCAACATTTCCGACTCCCGGAACAGCCTCGAGTATTGCTGAATGTTCTGGAAGACCACCTTCTATAATCCAATGAAACCTTGTCTTCATTCTTCCTCTCCTTTAATCACTTTCCGGGGAGTCGGAAGTGAATTTATCCACTCGTCACTTCCTGCATTAACTCTTTGTCTTCTTCTAGCCCCTTGTGGATCTTCTGGTGAATATTTCAAAGGTGCTACTGTTACCATTTTCCCATCACAAGTCTCACAAGTATCTCCGAGTCCATATTCTCCACATTCAACACATCGTTGTAATTTGGTACGTACCATGGTAGTCCCCTAACCTTGTCTGGTGTTTGAGGGTGTATGAATTAATGCCTCAAAAAATCTATTTCATAGCCTTTCTATGGAGATTGAACCATCAACGGAATTGATTTTTTTGCTAGCTGCTTCTTTGGCTGCCTCCCATGAAGATTCTGCCGATGAGTAGTCTGGTGCTCTGATATCGATTCTATAGTGCGGTGCTCCGTCATAATGGCAAGTTAACGTTACTTCTTCATCATTTTCCACTACTAGTTCGGCTGCTGAAAGAGCTTCTCTTATAGCCCCAACGCCTTCTGAGCCCCACACTTCAATATCAAAAACACCCCTAATTTCAACAAATGGAGGTACGATATTCTCAACAGCTAATTCTGTGACAACTTTCATCCAACTTCCTGTAAAACCAGAATCGGATAAAGCTGTTTCTGATATCGCACATTCCTCTAATGCTCCATATAATGAACCAAATTTTTCTATCATTTCGTCTGAAATTGCTTCAGTTTTTTCCTCATTCCAACTAACTCTTTGAGCAGCAACACGCATGATTTGATTTGCTCTTTGTTGATTCTTCCATGTTTGTAATGTATCCTTCTTTCTTTCGGCCGACACAGCTTTTATCGACAGATCAACTCTTTCCCTATCTTTCTTGATTGTGACAACCTTAGCAACAACTCGTTGCCCCTCTCGGAGATGAGCCCGGATGTTTTTTACCCAACCTGAAGCAACTTCTCCAATAAAAACAAAACCTTCTTTGTCACCATACCCATCGAGATTCAGATAAGCTCCATTCTCCTTAACCCCTTTTACAGTGCAAACCAAGAGCTCGCCTTCTTCCGGCCATAGTTCTTCTGCTTCACTCATGATGATATCCTCTTCATTCGAGGACGTCTACAACTGTACTTCCTGAGAGATTGGCCTTCCCGCCTGCTGGTGTTGCCAATGTGGAACCGCAGATTGAACAGGAGATTGAGGTCGATGCCCTATCGAATAGAATAGTTTCGTGTCCACAATCGGTGCAACTCACACGTAGGAATTTTCCGCTCATTATTAGCCCTCATTTATTTATCAATTAGTTCGAATTTCTTCGCGCGCTTTCCGGCAGGGGAATGCCCTTTTCCGGTTTCTGTGCATCTAAATACTAGATTTACTCTTTTTGTAGGTTTTTCCCCAGACGGTTTCGGTCTTGGGAAACCCCTATACCCCGAGGTGACTTTTCTGAATCTTCTTTGACCCCATTTAAGTTCACTCGCTCTTCTTTTCTTTACTCGCTCCACTGTGTGCTCTGTATGCTTACCAGCAGAAGGACTGTAACGCATTACTTTACGTGGCATCTTTACCATACTTAGCACCTCAGCGTCTAGCGACGATGCGGGCGACTGACGACCCGTATATGAACTCTGTCGCGGAATCTTTGCCAATGAAAACCATGAATAAGTGTGTTTTATTAAAAAACATAGATGAAGTATGGCTGGATAGGCCTAAACGTGATTCTAGGCTCAATAATGATTTGGTTATCTTTTTTCTTGTTAATTGTAGGAGTTTCTTTTGGCAGAATGGGCCCATCCTTTACAAGAACTAAATTCTCAATCCCTGT
>CEWG01091477.1_pt1 | contig 19451 bp, 18 predicted proteins | sample 361411 | NCBI WGS metagenome assembly CEWG01 (sample SAMEA2622173, study PRJEB7988) | marine metagenome | biome: marine biome (ENVO:00000447); feature: surface water layer (ENVO:00002042); material: "saline water (ENVO:00002010), including plankton (ENVO:xxxxxxxx)" | depth 5 m | reverse complement strand
ATCAAGCCCGATGCCGTTGCAAAAAACGTCACAGGTCAAATCAACTCGCGCTTTGAAGCTGCGGGACTAAAGATCGTTGCCCAAAAAATGCTTCGATTGTCTGATGAGCTCGCCGGTGAATTCTACGCCGAACACAAAGGGCGTCCCTTCTATCACGATCTTGTTGCATTTATGACCTCAGGTCCTGTCGTTGTTCAGGTCCTCGAGGGCGAGGGCGCCATTCTTAAAAACCGTGAGCTAATGGGTGACACTAACCCAGCTGAAGCTGACGCGGGAACGATTCGTGCAGACTTTGCAAAGTCAATAGACGCTAACGCGGTCCATGGATCTGATTCCCCGGCGTCCGCGGCGCGTGAAATTGCGTATTTCTTCGCGTTTAGCGACCTTTGCGGTCGATAAGTTACAAATACTGTTACGTATGCCGGACGCGCTAATTGCAACAACCGCTCCGGCCAGCAAGATTAATCTGCTGGGCATGACCCGTGCCCAGCTAGAATCTTTTTTTACTGATATTGGTGAGAAGAAGTTTCGCGCTCAGCAGGTGTTGAAATGGATCCATCATCAGGGTGTGCGCGACTTCCAGGATATGACTAATCTTGGAAAGACCCTCCGTGATCGACTCTCTGAAACCGCAGAAATCGCGCCCCCGATTATCGATAGTCAGCAAGATTCAGCGGATGGAACTCGCAAATGGGCCATCAAAGTCGCTGGTGGTGCGCTGGTAGAAACGGTCCTGATTCCCGAGGGAGATCGAGCCACTTTGTGCGTGTCGTCGCAAGTGGGCTGCAGCCTTGATTGTAAGTTTTGCTCCACGGGCAAACAGGGGTTTCAACGTGATTTAACTGCCGCAGAAATCATTGGTCAGGTGTGGCTAGCCATTGATTCCTATGACGGCTGGCAGTCTGGAAAGGGCCGTGTGGTAACAAATGTCGTGATGATGGGCATGGGAGAGCCACTACTTAATTTCGATAACGTCGTGTCGTCGATGGAACTAATGTGTGACGATCTTGCTTATGGACTGTCCAAGCGCAAAGTAACGCTGTCCACGTCAGGTGTCGTGCCCGCGCTGGACCAGCTTGCCGACTTCTCTGATGTTAGTTTGGCAATTTCTCTGCACGCGCCCAATGATGCAATTCGCGATCAGATTATTCCTATCAATAAGCGATACCCCATTGCAAATTTGCTGTCCTCGGCACGTGCCTACATTGACGCGCAGATGGATAAAAAACGGGTCGTAACTATCGAGTACACCTTATTAGCGGGTGTAAATGATCAAGTGGAGCACGCTCAGGAGCTTGCACAGCTGCTGGATGGCTTTCCCTGTAAAATTAACCTCATTCCATTCAACGACTTCCCTCAATCTGGCTTCAAACGTCCTAGTGGTAATGCCGTGTCTCGATTTTGGAAGGTCTTGATGGAAGCGGGGTTCATCGTCACAGTACGAACGACACGCGGAGACGATATCGATGCGGCTTGTGGGCAGCTCGTTGGTGAGGTGAACGACAGAACCAAACGCGCGGCTCGATATCGTGCACAATACGAAGAAATGGATACAATCGAGGGGTAGATATCCCTGTGAAACATCTCTGCGCATTGGTTATTATCGCTATTCTGGTGAGCTGTGTTGTCGAGACCGGTGGACCTAGGCCGGCCCCAGTGGGCCCAGCACAGGCACTAGAGCAGCATGTGAGTCTTGCCCGTCAGTACATTGGTGAGGGCGACTGGGAAAATGCAGAGCGCAATCTGGAGCTGGCTGCGGTTATGGATGCTAACGATGCCGATGTGCTCGAGGCATTTGCATTACTTTATCAAAGTACGGGTGACTTTGAATTAGCCGAGTCCAATTTCAAAGAAGCGATCGAAGCAGGTGCGGGGTCGCGAGCACGCAATTCTTTTGCGGAATTTTTATACGCGCAGGGTCGCTACTTCGAGGCGGCTTCGGCTTTTCGCGAGTTGACTAGGAATACACTGTACAGCGGCCGGCTCAAAGCATTTGTCAATCTCGGGTTGGCTTTACTCAAGACTCAGGAAACCCTGGAGGCAAAGTCGGCATTTAGTCGAGCCTTGGTAATGGAGCCCCGAAACAGCATGGCACTTCTCGAGCTCACCCAAATCGAACTTACTGAGGGTGATGTAATGGCCGCGAGTGGGTATTATGAGCGTTACAGAATAGGTACACGGAGTCAGACAGCGCGTGCACTGATTCTTGGTGTGGAGATTGCGCGTCTTAATGGTGACGTGAATATGGAGACCAGTAATATGCTGGCACTGCGCAATTTACACTCCGAGACGCCGATTTATAGGGCGTGGACAGCTGCCCAAAAGGAGCAGCTTTAATACGATAAGAACAATTTAGGGGAACTCTCAATGAGTCAGGCTTCACCCATCAAGCGCCGCAAGAGCCGTCAGATTATGGTTGGCACAGTGCCAGTGGGTGGTGACGCCCCGATCAGTGTACAAAGCATGACTAATACCGAAACGCGCGATGTTGACGCGACCTTGGCGCAAATTAAGGCCATCGCTGAGGCGGGTGCGGATATCGTGAGAGTCTCGGTGCCTAGCATGGACGCGGCTGAAGCTTTCAAGTTGATCCGCCAGCGATCACCGGTACCGCTCGTTGCCGACATTCATTTTGACCACAAAATTGCGCTCAAAGTGGCTGAGCACGGCGTTGATTGCCTTCGAATCAACCCCGGCAATATCGGCAAAGAGCAAAAAGTTCGCGAAGTCATTGCCGCTTGTAAGGATAAGGGAATCCCCATTCGCATCGGTGTAAACGCGGGTTCACTTGGAAAAGAGCTGATGCGAAAATATCCCGAGCCCACCTCGGACGCTCTAATCGAATCCGCTCTGAAGAATGTGGATATTCTCGATCGTCACAATTTCCTGGACTTCAAGGTCAGCGTCAAGGCGTCCGAGGTTTTTATGGCCGTGGCAGCCTATCGTGGTCTAGCGCAACAAATTGAGCAGCCGCTGCACCTAGGCATCACTGAGGCGGGTGCCCTTCGCGGTGGCACCGTGAAGTCAGCCGTTGGTCTCGGCATGCTTCTCATGGAAGGTATCGGTGATACCATGAGGGTCTCGCTTGCTGCCGACCCAGTTGAAGAGGTCAAGGTTGGCTTTGAGATCCTAAAAAGTCTGAAATTGCGAACAAACGGTATTAATTTTGTCGCATGCCCCAGTTGTTCACGCCAAAACTTTGATGTTATCGGTACAATGAATGAACTTGAACGGCGCTTGGAGGATATTCGGACGCCGATGGATGTGGCGGTTATTGGCTGCATCGTAAATGGACCGGGAGAAGCAAAGGAAGCTGACGTCGGTTTGACAGGGGCAACTCCCAGTAATTTGATTTACCTCGATGGCGAACCTGATCACAAAATCAGTAATGCAGATTTCGTTGATCACTTGGAGTCGGTCATCCGTAAACGAGCCGAGAACCTGGAAGCCCAGCGTGCTCGAGAAGAAGCTGAGATTATTTCCAGCAGTCACTAGGAAAAACAGTCAATGAGTCAGTACCGCGCTATTCGGGGGATGGTTGATGTTCTCCCCGATGAGACACCGTTGTGGCAGATGCTTGAGCAAACTGCCCGCGATGTGTTGGTTGCACACGGATATGCCGAGATTCGCACCCCGATTGTTGAAAGCATGGAGTTATTTACTCGTTCCATTGGGGAAGAGACCGATATTGTCGAAAAAGAGATGTACTCGTTCCCCGATAGGAATGACGAGAGTTTATCTCTGAGACCCGAGGGCACTGCGAGCACGGTTAGAGCAGCTGTTCAGCATAATCTGATTCAATCACCTCAGCGCTTCTGGTACCTGGGGCCCATGTTCCGTTACGAGCGTCCGCAGAAAGGTCGACAGCGCCAGTTTCATCAGCTGGGTGTTGAAACTTTTGGGGTTGCAGGCCCGGAGCAAGATGCAGAGCTATTGCTAATGTGCCGGCAATGGTGGACGCGACTTGGCATCAATGACGTCTTAACCCTCGAGCTGAATACCATTGGAAGTCCAGAGGCGCGTTCTTGCTTCAAAGCCGCCCTAACAGACTATCTCCGTGACCAATTTAACTCCTTGGATGAGGACAGCCAGCGCCGTTTGGATACTAATCCGTTGCGGATTCTGGATAGTAAGTCGGCGACTACTCAGGCGGTATTAGACGGTGCTCCCACTATGACCGAATATTTGGATGATGAATCCCAGCGTCATCACGACCGGCTTTGTCAGTTGTTGGATATGGCAGGACTGGCGTACACCATTAATCCTCGCCTGGTTCGCGGACTCGATTACTACAATAAGACAGTCTTTGAGTGGACGACCGATAAGTTGGGAGCGCAGGCAACAGTCTGTGGTGGCGGGCGGTACGACATGATGGTGAGTAAGTTTGGTGGCAAAGCGACGCCAGCGTCAGGGTTTGCTGCGGGACTGGAGCGTCTCGTACTGCTTATGCAAACCCTCGATATTGATGCGATCTCTGTCCCCGATCTGTATATCGTGAGTTCTGACAACAATGCCTTTGGCCAAGCGATGCTAGAGGCCGACAGGATACGTTGTGAATTTCCCGGGCTAGGTGTTGTCCAACACCTGGGCGGTGGCAGCTTTAAAAGTCAATTCAAGCGAGCTGATAAAAGCGGCGCTGCGTGGGTAATGGTGTTTGGTGCGGAGGAAATGGTCTCTGGCAAGGTGACCTTGAAACCTTTACGGGCTAATGAACAGCAAATGACTCTCTCGCGAGAGGAGTTAGATACGTTTTTGAGTCAGTTGGAACAGCTGGTAAATGAGTATTGAGGAGTAGGTAGTGGCTGATCACCTTCAAGAAGAAGAACAGTTAGAAGCAATTTCCCAGTGGTGGCAGGAAAACCGTACGTCAGTCATTGCCGCGGTCGTATTGACCTTAGGAGGCACCATTGGCTGGTCGCAGTATGGGGACTACACCAGCGAGAGGGCGGTCGCCGCGGCGAATGCTTACGATAGTCTTCTACAGGAAATAGAATCAGGAGAGTCTGCAGAGGAGTTGGCACTTATTAGTGCTAGCTTACGACAGACCCATGACGGCGAGACTTTCGCGGCGTTTGCCTCGCTGCAGGTTGCGGCGGCGGCTGTCGGAGCTGGCGATTTAGTGCTGGCTCGCGCTGAGCTCGAATCGGTCATGGCGAGTGTGGAATTAGATTCAACCCTCGGGCAGCTGGTGCAGCTGAGACTGGCTCGTGTGATGGCAGCCTCGGGTGATGACACTTCGGCAATAGCAATTCTAGAGCAGGGCAGCGATTCATTTCCTGCTAGTTACGCGCAGGCGCTTGGCGATATCCATTTAGCGGCGGGACGAGAAGCGGATGCTTTGTTGGCCTATCAGTCTGCTCAGACTGAATCAATGGCGCTTGGCGGGCAGCTGGGTCTTGTGGATCTCAAAGTAAGAGGTCTATCGCTTCGCGATGCGGAAGATTCAAGTGAGGTTTCACAGTAATGAAGTTATGTCGACTACTGATAACAAGTGTCTTATTGCTGCTGCTCAGCGGATGTAGCACGTTTCAGGAGTGGTTTGGTGCTGAGGAAGAGGATGCAACTGCGCCCGTCGAGCTAGAGCCAATTGACGCGAGGGTCAAACTCAAAAAACAGTGGTCAACCAAAGTTGGCGATGGTCAGGGTACTGGTTTTTACAAAATAACGCCCACCTTAGTAGATGGCGTGCTCTACGTCGCTTCTAGCGATGGTGAGGTCGCGGCGATCAGCGCTGCCAACGGCGATCGGCTCTGGCGGGTTGAGTTGGAGCGCCCCCTTTCGGGTGGTGTTGGGTACCACGATCAAAGTCTTTATCTCGGTGGCGCTGACGGCTCTGTACTGCAGCTGTCGGCAGATAATGGTGTCCTCGAGTGGGAAGCCGCTGTCTCGGGCGAGGTGCTTGCGGCACCCGCTGTCTCGGATGACTGGGTCATCGTACAGACCTATGACGGTAAATTACGCGGATTTCAGCCTGGCGGCGATGAGCCCGAATGGACATTTACTAGCGATGTACCGGTGCTCACATTGCGGGGCACTTCAACACCTATTTTAATAGGGGGTAACGCGATTGCCGGGTTCGGTGATGGCAAGGTTGTTGCTGTCGATGTCAACTCGGGTAATGTCTCATGGGAATCACGCATTGGCGTGCCGCAGGGTAGTTCGGAAATCGATCGCATTGTCGATATTGATGGTGCTATGACTCAGCAGGGTATTGAACTATTTGTCGCTAGTTATCAGGGGCGTGTCGCCGCGCTGGATAGCCGCACCGGGCGTAAGCTATGGCAGCAGAACGTTTCGTCATTCACGGGTACACACGTGGGCTTTGGTAATGTGTATGTGGCTGACGTTGATGGCACATTGAGTGCATTCCTGCGAACTGGTCAAGGTGTCAGGTGGCAAAATATTGAGCTAGGTTATCGGCAGTTATCGCGCCCGACCCCCGTCAGTAGCTATGTTGCAACAGTAGACTTTGATGGCTATCTGCATCTTCTCTCGCAAGTTGATGGGAAAATTGTCGGTCGTGCCAAGATTGGCGGCGATGCGGCGCGGGCTGATATGATTGCCGATAGTGGGCGTCTAATTATCTTTGCTGATGATGGTCAGTTGCTCGCTTACGAGCTAGAGACTCTGGACTAAATCCCATGCTTCCCGTCATTGCGTTGGTAGGGCGCCCCAATGTGGGGAAGTCCACGCTTTTCAATCAGCTCACGAAGACCCGTGATGCTCTCGTTGCGGACTACTCTGGACTCACCCGGGATCGCAAGTACGGTGAAGGTCGTTGTGGTGAACAGCGTTTCATGGTTATTGATACTGGTGGTATTACTGGAGAGGAAGGGGGTATAGATGTGGCGATGGCGGCTCAGTCATTAGCCGCAATTGATGAAGCTGACGTCGTTTTACTCATGGTTGATGGTCGCGCCGGCTTGCAGGTCGGTGATCAAAGCCTGGTCCGGTTGCTTCGACAGCGTAACAAGCCCTTCGAACTTGTCGTCAATAAAATTGATGGCGTGGGAGAAGATGTTGCCGCAAGCGATTTTCACAGCCTAGGTGTAGCGCAGCTTCACACGATCGCTGCCACCCATAACCGCGGCATACGGACGATGATTTCCAAGGTGATGACGCCCTTCGGTGATACTGAATCTGAGACTGATGAGGGCGGATCAGGTATTCGTGTTGCCGTAGTGGGTAGGCCCAATGTGGGCAAGTCGACTTTGGTCAATCGCTTGTTGGGCGAGGACAGGGTAGTTGTCTTCGATCAGCCGGGAACAACGCGCGACAGTGTTTTCATTGAGTATGAACGGCAGGGACACGCCTACACTCTAATTGACACCGCAGGGGTGAGACGGCGCAAGAATGTCAAAGAGACAGTGGAGAAATTTTCGATCGTAAAAACCCTCAAGGCCATCGACCAAGCAAATATTGTTGTTTTGTTGATGGACTCTCATGAAGGTGTTGTTGAACAGGATTTGCATCTTCTCGGTCAATGTATTGAGGCGGGTAGAGGTCTAGTGGTTGCACTCAATAAATGGGATGGCATGGAGTCAGATGAACGCGAGCGAGTGAAGGTTGAGCTTCAGCGCCGCCTACTCTTTGTCGACTATGCCGATATCCACTTTATATCGGCGCTCCATGGGACTGGTGTGGGCCACCTGTACGACTCGATACACGGTGCTTACGAGTCGGCGACACGGAAACTGACGACGCCAAGACTTACCCAATTACTCGAGGACATTGTCTCGAGTCACCCACCGCCCGTTGTCGGTGGCCGGCGTGTGAAGCTCCGTTATGCACACATGGGGGGACATAACCCCCCGCGTATCGTCATTCACGGCAACTCGACCGATAACCTACCGGAGAGTTATGTTCGGTATCTTGAGAATTCGTTTCGACGCCACCTAGATTTATCGGGCACGCCCATACGTATTGAATTGCGAACGGGCAATAATCCCTACGGGGCGCGTCGTAATAAGCTTACGGATCGTCAGGTCCAGCGCCGCCGCCGCATGATGTCCCACATTAAGAAGTCCGAGAAGAAGCGTAAGCAAAAGAAAACGCTTTGATCGCAGCGTTGGTCTCACACTCGCCCATATATTCAAATATTTTATGAGCGAGATATAAACCATCTATTTCACAAATATGCTCAAATACCCCATGATTCCCATGCTAACAAAGACACCGTATAGAGCGGAGTAAACCATGAGCAATTATCTAGAACAGGTTGAAGAAATTCAGGGCATGGCAACGGCCGCGAGTGTGATTAACGCTGAGCATGCGGTTCGTATGCGCCTACAGAACCAGTTTAAAACGGGTCTCGACGTGGCGAAGTACACAGCGGACATCATGCGACGTGATATTGATAACTATGAGGCAGATACCTCGCAGTACACCCAGTCTTTGGGCTGCTGGCATGGTTTTATTGGTCAACAGAAGATGATTGCCATTAAAAAGCATTTTGGCGACACCGACCGACGCTATTTGTACCTGTCGGGCTGGATGATCGCTGCTTTGCGCTCGGAGTTTGGCCCTCTACCAGATCAGTCAATGCATGAGAAAACCTCGGTACCTGCATTGATTGAGGAGTTGTACACGTTCTTACGTCAAGCTGATGCGCGCGAGATGGGTGGGCTTTTTCGTCAGCTTGATGCGGCACGGGCGACCAATAATGACGTTCAGGAGCGAGCGATCGTTAATCAGATCGATAACTTCCAGACACACGTTGTTCCAATCATCGCCGACATTGATGCCGGTTTTGGGAATGAGGAAGCAACCTACCTTCTCGCCAAGAAAATGATCGAAGCGGGTGCCTGTGCTATCCAAATCGAAAATCAGGTGTCTGATGAAAAGCAGTGTGGCCACCAGGACGGCAAAGTTACGGTCCCACATGCTGACTTCCTAGCGAAAATACGTGCGGTACGTTACGCATTCATTGAGTTGGGCGTTGAGAATGGCATTATTGTCGCTCGCACAGACTCACTGGGTGCAGGCCTGACTAAGCAGATCGCTGTGACTAACGAGCCAGGCGATTTGGGCGACCAGTACAATAGCTTTCTAGACGGTGATGTCGTTCATACTGCCGATGATCTAGCAAATGGAGATGTAGTGGTAAAGGCTAATGGTCAGTTGCTGCGCCCGAAGCGTCTTGCATCGGGATTGTTTCGATTCAAGCCCAACACTGGAGAGGACCGTGTTGTCCTCGACTGCATTACCTCGTTACAGAATGGCGCCGATCTGCTTTGGATTGAAACCGAGAAGCCTCATGTGGGTCAGATTGCAGGTATGGTCAATCGTATTCGTGAGGTTGTTCCAAACGCGAAGCTGGTTTACAACAACAGCCCTTCGTTCAACTGGACGCTCAACTTCCGCCAGCAGGTGTTCGACTCATGGGCAGAAGAGGGGCGGGATATATCTGCTTTCGCTCGCGATGAGTTGATGTCAGCCGAGTACGATGAGACTGATTTAGCGATCGAAGCCGATCGGAGAATCCAATCTTTCCAGTCAGATGCGGCGCGTGAAGCGGGTATTTTCCATCATTTGATTACTCTGCCCACCTATCACACGGCAGCGCTTTCGACTGATAACTTGGCCAAAGAGTACTTTGGTGAGGCCGGTATGCTCGGTTATGTAGCAGGCGTACAGCGCAAAGAAATCCGTCAGGGTATCGCCTGTGTGAGGCACCAGAACATGGCTGGCTCCGATATGGGCGATGACCACAAGGAGTACTTTTCTGGCGACGCGGCACTTAAGGCAGGCGGCGCGGACAATACCATGAATCAGTTTGGATAATAACGCCCAGTTGTTTGCTAAGCCCAGTCAGCCGACTGGGCTTTTTTTTGCGTTGCGTCTTGCCAAACCTGGCTGACAGAAGCAAAGTTCCAAAATGAAATGGGAAAATATAGACGAACAAGTATGTTCCGTGGCTCGCGCGCTTTCTATTGTGGGAGAGCGCTGGACACTTCTAATCATCAGAGATGCTTTTAAGGGGACCCGCCGTTTTGAGGGATTCCATAGGACTCTGGGGGTGACTCGCCATCGACTTACGGAACGACTCAATTCATTAGTCGAGTCCGGTGTAATGACCAGAGTGCCCTACAGTCGTAATCCAGAGCGCTTCGAGTATCGTTTAACCCGCAAAGGACTGGGTCTTTACCCTGTTTTGATGAGTTTGAGTCAATGGGGTGATCAATGGCTTGCAGACCAAAATGGACCTCCCATGACTTACTGGCACAGCCGCTGCGCTCAGGATTGTGAGCCGATGATGGCGTGCAGCGCGTGCGGTGAGAACCTAAAGCCCGAGGAGGTCTCGACGAAACTGGGAACCGAACTCACCCATTATGTGGCACACTTAAAAGATCATGGGCTGCCCATACCTAGTGATGCTGAATTACCCAAGCGCGCGGGCGAATACCGAAAAACAAGGACAAGATAGGAATCTAGCCGATGAACCAACAAGTCAATAATCTGATCATGAATGTTGATGAGAACATGGGACAGATAGAACGCAACCCCGTGGAAGAACAGTTATTCCGTAAGCAGCGTTTGGCTGCGGCCCTGCGAATTTTCGGTCGTTTTGGATTCGATGAGGGCGTGGCGGGGCACATCACTGTTCGGGACCCACTCGACCCCGAGACCTTCTGGGTCAATCCCATGGGCCGGTCATTCAAAATGATGCGCGTATCCGATTTGATCCGCGTGGATCACGACGGCAATATTGCTGAGGGAAGCGGTATTCTCAATGGCGCAGCATTTACCATTCATAGCCAGATTCATGCAGCGCGTCCCGATGTCACGGCAGCGGCACATGCGCACTCTATCTATGGCAAAGCGTGGGCCTCGCTGGGCCGTTTACTTGATCCGCTCACTCAGGATGCTTGCTCATTCTATGGTGATCATGCGCTGTTAGATGACTACAACGGTGTTGTCGTTGATATGGATGAGGGTCAACGACTCGCTCAAACCTTGGGTAATAAGAAGGCGATCATCTTAAAAAATCACGGTCACCTGACTGTCGGACAATCAGTTGAAGAGGCTACGTGGTGGTACGTCACCATGGAGCGAACCTGCCAAGCACAACTGCTTGCGGAGGCTGTCGGGGAGCCGAAACCAATCCCACACGAGATGGCGGTTCACACTCAGAAGCAGGTAGGCAGCACCTTGTCGGGTTGGTTCAGTGGTCAGCCCTTGTTTGATGTGATTCTAAGTGAGCAGCCAGAGCTTCTAGATTGAGTTGCTCAATCGTCTGCTGCCTAGAGCGGATGATCGAATTTGTCTCGATCGAATGAGGCGATGAGTAGCGACAAATTACTCAGTTGCACCACTAGCAAAGGGTAGTGCAGGTGCCGAATCAGTGCCAGCGTATCTTCGGTCTCCAGCCAATTGCGGGCCCATTGATAAAATCCAAGCGCAAAAAGTGCACCTGCCAGAGCGCCGATTGTTTTACCGATATCAACGGGTTTAAAGCTGTCCTTTGCGATAACCAGCGTTTCGAGCCTGACTAAGTAGTTGCCAAACATCAGCGCTAGCTGGAAACCGAGGTAGACACCGGCGGCGAGTAAAAAGCTTTGTGGATATAGTAAAACTGCCACTACGCTGAGTAGCGCAATGACCTCAACACTCACTGATATTCGAAAAAACCAGTGCAGGTTAAGGAGTCGAGAGTAGGCCAGTGCAACCAGCAGTGGACCTAGACTGAACGCAAGTGGGCCCAACGAGAACGCCTCAGGGGGTAAAGGCGCCATGAGTGCGACATAAGCTGTCCCCCACACTCCCTGGAAAAACGCGTTAATCGACTTGTAAGCGACGAAGGGCTTTAAACGCAGCGCGGGGTGAATGGAACCGCGCACTTAGTAATCAACGCCTTTTCTAGCTTTGATACCGACACGGAACGCGTGTTTTACCTCTTTGACTTCGGAAACGGTGTCCGCCAGTGCTTTTAAACCACTCCCACCGCCGCGCCCTGTCAATACAACACTCTGATGCTCTGGGCGCGCCTCGATGGTTTTGATGATCTGTGCTTCATCAAGATAATCAAACGAGAGCATGTAGGTGATTTCATCGAGCACTACCAGGTCGTAGGCAGGGTCTTGTAGCATCCGAGCCGCCTCGGTCCATGTGCGTTCAGCTGCCTCGATATCGCCCTGGCGATTCTGCGTGTCCCAGGTAAAGCCAGTACCCATCTGATAAAAATCATATGCAGGGAGGTGTTCGCGGGCGAAGAGCTCTTCGCCAGACAGCTGCTCACCTTTAATGAACTGGACAATGCCAACGCGCTGACCGTAACCCATAGCTCGCATCACCATACCAAAGGCGGAGCTGGTCTTGCCTTTACCGTTGCCAGTTAGCAATAAAACAATACTTTGATCTTTATCAGCAGCAGCGATAGACGCGTCAACACTGGACTTCTGTTTTTCCATCGACGCTTTGTGTTTGGCATCTTTGTTCATGGCAGCCACCTATAAGGATACATGCAAGGCGAGGTAGAGCGTTCTTCCTGCGCTACGATAGCCCACGATATCAGAGTAACCTTTGTCCGTAAGATTCTCAGCGCGCACTGAGACGCTGAGGTTGTCCGTGATTGTGTAGCGGAATGAGGCGTCCAAGACGGTGTACTCGCCAAGCGATGTACCGAAGCCGTCAACTCGATCACCGGTGTATCGAGCGAGCAGTAGCCATTGAGTTTTATCGGCACTGAACCGAGTAGAGATTTGAGCTGTGACTTCCGGTCGATACGGAAGCGAATTACCTGTCGCGTCTTTCGCGCTCAGATCAGTCGCGAAACCCTCAAGCGTTAGTCCCTTACTAATAGTAAATGCAGCGGAAGCCTCGATACCAGTGAACTCGCTTGTGCCTGGTACCTGAATGTATCCTCCTGCAAACAAGGCAGGGTTGTAGCTATATATTATTGCATCGCTTACCTCTTGATCGAAATAAGTAAGCTCCCAAGCAATGCTGTTCTGCTTGCCGCGGAGTCCCACCTCCCAACCTTGGCTTTGCTCTTCCCGCAGCGCATTGTCTCTAGCTTCAGGTAGTGCAAAGGGTGATTGGTTTGACCCTACTTCATAAGGCGAGGGCGCTCGAAACCCAGTACCGAACGCTGCCTTAAATGCTAAACCCTCAAAACCCATCTTGGTCAATGTGGTGAGTCGCCAGGACGTATGGCGACCGAAGTCCTCATTGTCATCGCTGCGAATGGCTGCTGATAGGGTAGCAGTTTCACCCGTCCGCCGGACGTTTATAAACATGCCATCATTATCTCGGCTTCTTGCGGTGCCAAAGCCGTCGTCGTAGCTTTGCTCGCTTAAGTCGATTCCAACAGTGACATCCATGCTTTCAGTGAGCGTGCGGTTGTGTATCAGCGAGGCTTGTTCATTTACGCCCTCGAGCGCGAACTGGAAAATATCATCGGTGTAGTACGCGCGATCGCTTTCACTTTTACTTGCGTTAAGCTCCGTTGAGTGTCCCTCGCCCCGGTGACTCACGATCATGCCTTGCGTCTCATTTTTATAACCGTCAGAGCAATCGTTGCTTGATATGAAGCTGAAGTTCTCGTCGAATCGTCCACAGCTATCGTAATCCGCTTCTGCGTCTACCTCGCGAGCACTCAGCGTAGCTGACCAACCATCCCACTCCGGTGTCGTGTAACTCAGCTGGTAGCTGTCATTGTCGTAGCCGTCGTTGTCGGCGAGCAGGGTATCGCCCCTAAGTGCGTTAAAGCCATCCACCTCAACCTGATTGAGAACAGCAGAAACCTCACCGAATGACATACTACCAGTGCTCACTGCGACGGACTCTGCTTCAAAACCATAGCCGCCACGCTCCGCTGAGATATTAATGTTAGGGCGTTCGTTACCTCGTCGACTGGTAAGTGCGACTACACCGCCGGCATCTGCACCCCACAGCAGACCTTGGGTGCCTCGGAGTATCTCGATCCGCTCCAAGGAGCCCGCGAGTATGTGTTCCATTCGCGGCGCAATCTGTGGTGAAGAGGGGTCACTGACATCGATACCGTCGATGAGGACGCGCGTCCTAAAAGCATCTTGCCCACGCACACGAATGCCACTGACAGCTCCAATACCTCCGTTCTGCGTTGTGGAGATTCCGACTTGTGATCTTAGCAATTGAGGCAATGTAGCTGAACCCAGGGCATTAATAAGCTCGCGATCCATTACATTTACAGAGACGGCGAGCGACTCGATTGCAGTGCCCACTCGATCAGCAACGACTACAGTTTCTTCGATCTGATTGGCAAGCGCGAGTTGGGAGAGGAACGTGACTGATGCCGCAAGGGGAATGACTCGTGTTAGTTTGTTCATTTTAGCTCCATGTTTACAGGAGCGGTGAACGTGCAAAGAAGTGAGGCGCAGTAACAGCGAACGGCCTTGACTCCCTGCTGGAGCCCACCGCGCCATTGGGTTATTTTCGTAGGCAGGTATCGGGCTCTGATAGTGTTAGCTATCTCTACCGTTGCGGGGGCAGCGCTGGCTCATCCAGACTTCCCTTTTAACCTACCCGGGCAAAACACCTGTAGGCACCTAAGCCGCGCACGGTACGCGCTCTACAGGGGCGAGTCAATCATCTTTTATGCTAGGGTTGCGCGCATGACTCAAGTAGAAAAAAGTGATGAGCGTGTTACTCGGTGGCAAGGATTCGTTGCCAAACGTTTGGGGCGAGAACCGAGGGGGTTTTGTGACGTTGCAGCATTTAACGCCGAGGGTCTGCCAGCCAGTATTCGGGTTAGCTCAATCATAGACGGAAAGCCCTTTCCTACGCTCTATTGGTTGATTGATGCCGAGCTATCTCTCAATATCGATCGTTTAGAAGCCGCAGGATGGATCGCTCGGGTGCAGTCTGAAATCGACGTCAATGCTCTTTTTAGACAACGTATGCAGCAGGATCATGATGCACATATTACCTTAAGAGATGGTTACCTCCTCGATGAGGAGCGCGAGCTTCTTGCATCCAAAAATATGCTGTCTGCACTTTCCAAGCGCGGTATTGGTGGCATCAGTGAGCCTGATCGCATCCGGTGTTTCCACACTTGGTATGCGGCGCATATGGTGGTGCCCAACTGCGTGGGTGAGGTCGTTGATCAGCTGCTCGCGGACGTTCATCCCAAGCCTTGCTCACTTATTCAGTCTAGTGAGCCGTCTTTGGGCTAGCCAAAATGGCAGAAACAGAGCTTATTCCCCTCGGCATCTCTCACGTAGGCGCCGTAGAACACATTAGGGATACGCTGACCCGGTTCGCCATCACAGGTGGCACCTAGTGAGATCGCTTTGGCATATAGCGCGTCGACGCCTTCTTTGCTGCCTCCATGAAACGCGACCATGACACCATTGCCTGACGTCGGTGCCTGCTCGTCGTAGGGTGTGCAGATAGCAAGGCACGCTTCGCTCATGGAGGAGCCGAAAAAGACGATGCGATCCGTTCCCATAATCTTTTTCCAGCCCATGGTTTCCGTGAGTGCACCGTAGAATTCGACGGCGGCTTCAAGGTCTGATGCGCCGAGCGTGGTATATGCCAACATATATTTATTCCTTTTTGGTTACGACATCTTGTCGATTACAATGACTTCTAAATATTAGTGCTTAGTTGAGCGCAGCGCGAATCCTGTGTCCCAATTGTCCAGCTCGAGGAATTAGCGGTATTCTGCGTCTATGGGACAGGGGCTGAAATGGATACGGTTTACGCAGGTGCGATTTTAGCGGCGCTTTTTGTTGGGCTGGTGTTTTCGCGATTCAGTGCCACAGTGCTTTTTTTGATCGCTGCTATCACTTGTTTGCTGGCTGGTCTGATAAAACCTGATGTCTTTTGGGCAAAAGCGGCGAATGAGGGTTTGGTGACTCTCATTCTGTTGATGCTTTGCGCCGTTGCGCTGGAGCGTCTTCCTTGGTTGGGTTTACTCTCACAACGCATTGATACGCCTAACCGGTACATTGCGGTGGCACGAATTGCAGCCATTGCTGCATCTACCTCGGCCTTCTTTAATAACACGGCCATTGTCGCGGCTTTGGTGCAGGTACTAAGACGCAGTCGCTATCATTTACCCTCACAATTGTTGTTACCTCTCTCTTACTCTGCCATTCTCGGCGGCACACTGACCCTAATTGGCACCTCGACTAACCTCATTGTTAGTAGCTTTCTAGCCGATCGACGTGGTAGTGGCCTCGCTTTCTTCGATTTTCTATGGGTGGCTGGCCCTGTGGTTCTTGGCGTCTGCACACTACTGGTACTAATATCTTCGAGATTGCCTAAGCGAGCAATCGTCCAAGAAAAGCAAAGCGAGTACGTTTTAGAAGCAGTCGTAGAGCGTGGCGGCGATCTAGTCGGTATGACGGTTCGCGATGCAGGACTACGCGAGCTTGAAACGCTATATCTGGGCGAGATTATCCGTGGGGGTCAAATAATTACCGCCGTCTCTCCGGGTGAGGTCTTATTGGACGGCGATCGCCTCAATTTTGTTGGGGACATCAAGGATGCGTCACGACTAACACAAATTCGCGGTCTCACTACGTTTGCCAGCGAGGAGGGCCTAATGCAACCCTCCCTGAAAGAGGTGATCATTGCTCCCGGGGCGGTGATTAATGGGCGAACGCCTAAAGAGCTTGGATTTAGAGCGCGTTTTGACGCGGCGATCGTCGGTTTGCAGCGGGACGGTGAAGCGGTAAGTGGAAAGTTGGGACGCACAGCGTTGAAGGCGGGGGATTTATTGGTCTTAGCTACAGGCGAGGACTTCATTCAAAGGAAAAATCTTGGCAAAAACTTTTACTTATTGTCAGACGATCTGGACATTCGACTCATGGACTCCAAGCAGGGCGTTATGGTGACCGCCGCCCTAGTGGGCATCATTGCACTGTCGGCCTCGGGCGGTCTCAGCTTGTCGGGCGGTCTGTTGGCTCTGTTGGTAGGCCTATGGTTCAGTGATCTTGTCAGTGTCGATGATTTGCGCCGACGTTTTCCCTTCGATATCTGGATTTTGGTTGCCTCGGCGCTTGTGCTTGCTCAGTCGCTGGTGGATTCGGGACTGATCAGTACCTGTATGTCATTGATTATGCCGATATTGGCGGACCAGACGCCATTCATCGCTCTCATCATCATTTTTTTCCTCACCTTGGCACTGACCGAGTTGGTCACCAATAATGCGGCCGCTGCCCTAATGTTTCCCATAGCATACGGACTTGCCCAAAGCCTGAGTGCGGACGTTATGCCCTTTGTTCTAGCAGTTGCATTTGCGGCAAGCGGATCGTTTTTGACGCCCTATGGTTATGCCACGAACTTGATAGTTCAAAACATTGGTGGCTATACCCGAGGCGACTACCTGCGCTTTGGCTTTCCTATTTCGCTGGCTTACTCAGTAGGTATTTTATGTATGCTAAGCCTGACCTATTTCTAGTTGACAGTCGTTAGTTAACCCTGGGTTTGATCAATAACTTTCTTATGCACTCTTTACAGCGATGAGCACTGAGCTGTTGTTGGCGTCTGATTTCGGCAATGCTTCGGGACAAGCGCGCACGATCATCAACTTCAGGTGTTGCCGACAGAAGTTTTAATAACGGCTGACGTGAATGCGCCTGACGCCAGAGTCGCAGATGGGATTCGATATCGCTGAGCAGACTCACCCGCTCTCGGTAGCATGGGTTCGACGGTGCGTGCAATGATAGGACCGCTTTCAACTCACCCGCAGCGTCCTCCAATTTGAGCCAGTCCTTGTCGTTATCATGCTTTAAAACTCGATTTCGCAGTTTTAGGAATCGATGCTCAGCACGCTCGGTCATGGCGAAAGTCAGCACTTCCGTCGGATCAATTGGCGATAATGACTGCAGGTAACCATACCACCAGCGCCTAATACGAACCCACTCCGGGTTCGCCATGAGTTTGTGACATTTGTTCACGGGCTTTAATGACAGTCTGGCGACTGCATTTGCGATTTTGTTGAGGTCTGACCCGCTCAAAGAGTCTCTCAAGAGGTCAATAGTGCTCAACCAAGCAATGCCCTCACCCAGTTTTTGTTGGAGCTTCACCCAGCGCTTGCCTTGCTTGATCGCCTCGGGGTCGTCCAAGGTTGCAAGTAGGAAGCCAATGTCACTAATGGCGTAGTTGAGTTTCCACAAGTGAGAACCGACAAGACTGTCGTCCAGCCAGTTTTTACGAGACTGCTCGAGCACACCACTTTGCTCTTTGAGCAAAGTTAGCTGCGCTTTTACTGGTGGGTCAACCTCTGACATCGATGATTTCTGTCTAAATTGATGGCCCAAGGTTTAATAGAGATTATGTTAACATTTTACTAGGCGATCACCATTTATACGCGCAGCAGTTCGCGTAAATAACGAGGAATAATCGTGAAACCTAATGAGGTGCTGACATCGCAAGAGCGTGAGATGCTACTCCGGCGCAGTGACGTCACAGCGTGGCTGATGGTGGGTCGGACATGGGCGCTAACTTTTGGGATTCTCTGGTTGGTCGCCGCCTATCCAAGCTTGTGGACATTCCTGTTTGCCTGGCTGGTACTACCTGGCCGTCAGTTGAGCCTCGCTGTTTTGATGCACGAAGCTGGGCACGGCAGTCTCTTTAAAACACGCACTTTGAATCAATGGGTCGGTCAGTGGCTTTGCGCATTACCGACATTAGGTGATCTTGATTCCTACGCTAGGGGTCACACGGCTCATCACAAGTTCGCAGGCAGTCATGACGACCCTGATTTACCCAACTATCAGGCCTACCCAATTTCGCGCGACAGTCTGTATCGAAAATGGCGCAGAGATTTGCTGGGTGCGACCGGATTGAAGCTATTGCGCGCTCTGGCGAATGGCACCTCGAGTCAAATGAGCCGTGAGACTTATGGGTCGAACCACTTGGTTGCCAAACAAATCCTAGTACATGGGGTGTTTATAGTCGCCCTGTCGGGCCTTGGAATCGGCTGGACCTGGTTCATATGGATGTTCACATTTCTGACGTCTTACATGTGGGTAGTCCGCTTGCGACAGGTGGGAGAGCACGCTGCGGTAACAGACCTTTACGAACCCGATGTCCGAATGAACACGCGTACCGTGGAAGCGCCGTTTTGGCAGCGGTTCCTGCTAGCACCGAATAATGTTAACTACCACATGGAACATCACTTTATGGCGGGTGTTCCTTGCTACAATCTACCAAAACTGCGATCCCTGCTAAAGCAGAAAGGCGTTCTCGACGATGTACCTGTGGTCTCTGGTTATGGACAGGTGCTTAAGATGACTATCGCTTCATAGGTACTTGCGTCGGTCGGCACTAGGCACCTAAAGACCGCGCACCACAGTTGGTAAGGCATCTCAGTCAGTGAATTACAAACGCTTGCAGCGGTGTTCACGCACTCGTTACAGGCTCGTGGTATCAGTCCCGAGGAGCTCTGTAAAAGGTCATTTCCCATAATCGCATGGATTCATCTGGGGAACGGGGGGCATCTCAGGGTGGCGGAGCGA
>CEWG01120622.1_pt1 | contig 19461 bp, 13 predicted proteins | sample 361411 | NCBI WGS metagenome assembly CEWG01 (sample SAMEA2622173, study PRJEB7988) | marine metagenome | biome: marine biome (ENVO:00000447); feature: surface water layer (ENVO:00002042); material: "saline water (ENVO:00002010), including plankton (ENVO:xxxxxxxx)" | depth 5 m | reverse complement strand
CCAAGCACTCTAATCCAACTGAGCTACGGGCGCGATTGTTAAATTTTGCGAGCTTCTTCAGGCAACATTACTGGAATACCATCTCTTATAGGATAAGCTAAACCAGATTCTTGACTAATCAATTCATTAGTATCTTCATTATACGATAATGATTTTTTTGAAACTGGACATACTAAAATATCAAGTAATGCTTTATCTATGACTGTCATAGCTGGAAAGTATACATTAGGAATTAATTTTTGTGACAACAATTGGACTCCTTTAGAAATTTTTTTTATGTCAATTATTTATTACAAACTTAACTATAAAGAGGAATATTCATTGTAAATAACTGACTAATGTTAATTATTTATTAAATTTTTTTCTTTAAAGAAATTTACACTGATTGAAAATGATTGATAAATGAGTAGATATGCTTGAATCTGAATTTTTATGATGGTATAAATAATGTATTAAATTAAAACATTGGGGAGATTTAATATGGACTTATTTTTAAAACGATTACCAAATCAACTTTTCTTTAGTATTTTTTTCTTAACACCATTGCTTATTATTTCAAATATGACTTTTGCTCAAGATACTGACCAAGAAGATGGTCAAATAGAAGAGATAGTTGTTACTGGATATAAAGCCAGTTTAGAAACAGCTAAAGATGTCAAAAAGAATGCAGATAGGATTGTTGATTCTATTGTTGCTTTGGATGTAGGTAAACTTCCGGATTCAAATGTAGCAGAAGCTTTACAGCGTGTTACTGGTATTCAAATTGATAGAGCTAGAGGAGAGGGTTCTCGTGTTGCTATCAGAGGACTAAGCGCTGATTTAAATCGTGCAGAAATTAATGGTATGGCATTCGCTGGAACTGGATCAAGTAGAGAGGCAGATTTTAGAAATGTCCCTTCAGATTTTATATCCAGAATTGATGTCATTAAATCACCTACAGCAAGTATGACAGATGGAGCTATGGGCGGCTGGATTAATATCGTTACACGACGTCCTTTTGATAATGAAGGAAGACAAATTTTAGGTTCACTAAAAATGAGAGGAGGCCCTGGTATTGATACTGCTATTTCTGATGAATACTCTCCTGAAACTAGTTTTTATGTAAGCAATACTTTCAGCGATCAATTCGGTGCATCATTTACATACCATAATGTTCAACATGACAGTAGAGCAGATATCTTAGAGGATTTATTTAATTCTTATTACGATACTGATGGCGATGGTAACAGTGAGTATTTTCCACATTTACCTCGTTATTTTCAGAGTATATATACAGAACAACGTGATGCATTTACTGGATCTCTTCAATTTAGACCAAGTGATGACTTAGAATTAATTCTGGATGTAACCCATAGTGAAAGAGATACAGAAGTTCACAATTTTGTGAATAATTTTATCAACTGGATTGCACCTCCTACCAATATAACTGAAGTAAATAATACTGTGATGGCATTTGATGTTTCTAACTCATGGTTTCAAACTTTATCATCAGAATTTGATGAAATTAGAGAAACAGATACAGTATCTCTTTCTTCGACATGGGATTTTTCTGATAATGTAACTATAAGTGGTCTATTTGGCTCATCTTCAGGTACATATGACAACCCATTATTTAATGCAGTACCAATGAATCCTGGAACAGGACCGGTAAGTTTTAATACTGTCGGCAAGGATAATATTTGGGTTTCTGATTATGATTATGATGCTGCTAAGGATGCGAGTACTCTTCCTTGGTTCTTAATGACTCATTCACAACAACTTATTGAACAGGATGAGACTTTAGCACAAGTTGATGTTGAGTATATTGTTGATATGGGAGCTATATCATCTTTTGAATTCGGTATACAAAATCGAAGTACATCATTTGATAGTGTGGGTGTTGAACTTCCAAGAAACTTCTTTGGTCTTGAAGCTATGAGAGCCGCTATCGGTAACGATGCAGCTTATAATGCATTTTTAGCAAATGTGATGGTTAAAATTCCAGGATCTTTTGGCGATATTTATAAATCACTACCTGGGGTTCCAAGTTATTTTTATGTACCAGATACTGACTTAACAACTAGTACATTTTATACCGCTCAGGAATTAGCAAATCTTAAAAATTATGATGAATCAATTCTTACATACGGTAAGGTTTGGGATATTGAAGAATCAATAACAGCTGCCTATGTTCAAATGAATATTGAATCAACTTTTAATGGTATGCCTCTTTCAGGTAATTTTGGAATTAGATACGTTCAAACTGATACAGATACAAGTGGATACGGTAATGCTGATAAAAATGATCCAGTTTCATTTAAAGGTGATTACTCTGACGTATTACCTGCTTTAAATTTAAAATTAGATATAAATGATGAAATGGTAGCCAGGATGGCTGTTTCATCTGTAATTTCAAGACCAACTATAACTGACCTTGTACCTAGACTTACTTATAATTCGGTACAGTTGGAAGCATCTGGTGGTAACCCAGAACTGGATCCATTTAGAGCAGATCAGGTGGACCTCATAGTTGAGTTTTATCCTTCAGATGATACTTCATATGCAGTTGGGATTTTCTATAAAGATGTGGAATCGTTTGTAGAAAATCAACAAGTTGCTAGAGATTTATTTGGTGATGGCCAAATTTATAGGTTTTCAACTCCTGTAAATGGAAAAGGAGCCAAGATAAAAGGACTCGAACTTGCTGCAAGTCACTATTTCTCACAAGTAGATGGTCTTGGTGTGTCAGGTAACTATACATACGTTGATAGTACATCAATGTCTGAAAGTCAGGTTACCGGAGAGAAACTTCCATTTATCGGCTTATCAGACACTAGTTACAACTTAGCAGTTTTCTATGAGAAAAATGGTCTAAGTTCAAGATTAGCATATAACTATCGTGATGATAGATTGTTAACTAGTACAGGATCTGGAGTATTTCCTTTAGTTACACCAGTTTATATTGAAGAATACGCTTCTTTAGATGGTAGCATTAGCTATTCTTTCGATGTTCAAGGTGTACCTGTTTCTGTATTTATGTCTGCTACTAATTTGACGGATCAATATGAACGTCAAATTGGTGAAGGCGGAAATAATAGAAATGTTGGAACCGTTGCTTGGGGACCTACTTATGAAGTAGGTATTCGAGTTTCATTTTAAGCTTTTAACCCCCTTAGCAAAAGCTTTGAATATGAAGATGCCCGTATTAAACGGGCATCTTTTTTTAATACCAGATAGTTTAATTGTTAAAATGAAAAAAATTTAATTGGAGCATCTATGACAGATAAAACATCTTCTGACTTTTCTCCGGTTACCCCAGATAAACTTCAATCAGGTAAAAAATTTGCAGCTAACTATGCGGGTGAGCATGTTGCAGGTACAGAATTTGTCATTGGTGCTTTATTTGTATCTTGGGGAGTATCAACCTATGACATACTTATCGGATTATTAATAGGTAATTTTTTAGCAGTATTATCTTGGGGTCTTATTACGGCACCCATAGCTACTGATACTCGTTTAACTCTTTATGCATACTTAGAAAAAATAGCCGGTCGTGGAACTATAAAATTATATAGCATTGTAAATTGCATATTATTTTCAATATTAGCAGGAGCTATGATTACAGTCTCTGCTTCTGCAATTCGAATTCCTTTTGGTATACCAGCACAGGTTGATTGGTATCCAACTAGTTTTGCTTTTGTTTTAGTGGCTTTAGTAGTTGGTGCAACGGTTGTATTTGTTGCTGTTAAGGGATTTAGAGGAGTAGCTCGTTTTGCTGAAATATGTGCTCCATGGATGATTTTAATGTTTATTATTGGAGCATTGTCTATATTGCCAGTTTTGGTAGTAGCAACGCAAGGCATAGAAACTATAACTTCTTTTTCAGATTTTATGTTAGTTGCAAATGAACACATCTGGGTATACAGAGAGTCTGAGGTTGGATTTTGGCATGTTGCTGCTTTTGCTTGGATTTGTAACTTGAGTATGCATGGGGCTATGGGTGATATGACATTATTGCGATACGCACGAAAGACAAGTTATGGTTATTTTTCTGCTTTTGGAATGTTTATCGGTCACTATGTTGCATGGATTTGTGCAGGAATTATGGGTGCTGGAGCCGCAATGCTTCTTGGGACAAACATAACACAACTCGATGCAGGTGGAGTTGCATTTCAATCGCTTGGTATTGCAGGAATTATTGCTGTTGTAATTGCAGGATGGACAACTTCAAATCCTACTATTTATAGAGCTGGACTTGCTTTTCAATCACTGTATCCAAACCTAAGTAGAGAGAAAGCCACCATGATAGTTGGGGCGGTTACTACAATAATCGCATGCTTTCCATTTGTTTTCACAAAATTGATTGATTTTGTAGGATTCATGGGTATTTTACTAGCTCCAATTGGAGCAATAATTTTTACGGAGCATTGGCTTTTTACTAAACTTGGATTGACTCGCTATTGGTCAAAATATAAAGGCAACTCAACTAACTATCCTGCATTATTCACTTGGATTGTATCTATGGTCTTAGCTTTATATTTAGAACGAACAGGAACTATTCATTTGTTTTTTTTATTAATACCAATATGGATTTTTGCAACATTAATGTATCTATTACTTGCACGTCAATTTGGGGCTAATAAAAAATATAATCAAGCAATTGATTCTGAAGAAATAGAATTAAACCGTAAGCTCAATGAATCAAAATATTTAATAGACAAGGGTCATTTGTCTCTTAAAAATAAAAAATTTAAACAAATTAAACCCTTATCAAAACTATTTCAGATTGTTTCATATTTATCGCTATCAATTTGTGGTGTTTTAGCTATTTTTGCTTACAAGGGTGGTGACATAGATCAATTTAAATTTATGTTATTTTTCTTTACAGTAATTTACTTTGTTTCAGCTATTATTTGGACAAGAGAAAAACAAAAATATATATATAAATATGGAGGCGAAGAGATATGAAAATGTTTTTAAATTATTTTTTTTATAAAAAATTGGCAATTATAAATTTTTTAGTTTTAATTTTAATTATTGCATGCCAGCCTAATGTTGAAAAATTAATTACAACAGAGCCAATCAATAAATCAAATCATCTTGCTACAAATTTTCTTAATCCTCCTGATAGTACTAAACCTGGAGTGTATTGGTATTTTATGGACGGTAATCAAAATCGTGATGAAATGACTGCTGATCTCGAAGCAATGGCACGCGTGGGTATTGGAAAAGTTGTATTCCTTGAAGTAAATATTGGTGTTCCAAGAGGACCAGTAAATTTTATGAGTGATCAATGGCAAGACAATTTTGTTCATGCAGTAAAAACAACAAAACGACTCGGTATGGAATTAATTTTAGGTACTGGTCCTGGTTGGGCAGGTAGCGGTGGGCCTTGGGTAAAACCAGAAGATTCAATGCAACATTTAGTTGGAGCTACAACAAAAGTTTCAGGTCCAATAAAATATAAGGGTAAGCTTGCTGTGCCAAAACCACCAAAGCCAAATTACTTTGCAGGTATGAGTGATCATTGGGAAAAAGTTCGTGAAGAATGGTATGAAGATGTTTCTGTCCTTGCATTTCCAACTCCGGATGATGTCAAAGTTATTGATAAAATCGATCTTAAGAGTTTAAAAGAGACTCAACCTTACTCTATATGGAAACATGTTCCACGTTATGTGAAATCAGAGGCAACTTATAAAAAACTAAATAAGGAAAGTGTCATAAATCCTAATGAGATTATTGATATAACAGATAATATGAATAAAGATGGAACATTAGAATGGGAGGTACCTGATGGTAATTGGACCATAATGCGTTTTGTTTCAAGAACAACTGGTCAGACTACAAGACCGGCTCCTACTCCAGGACATGGGTATGAGACGGATAAATTTAACCCAAAGTCATTTGAAAAACATTGGGAGAATTTTCAACAAAAGTTATTAGATCGTATAGGCTCAAAAGAATCAGGAAGTAGTTGGACTCGTATTCATTTAGACAGCTGGGAAATGAGCTCACAAAACTGGTCACGACAATTCCAAGAAGAATTTATTGAAAGAAGAGGTTATGACCCTAAACCCTTTTATCCTGCCTATGCTGGAATGGTTGTAGAAAGTCTTGAACAAACTGAGAGATTTCTTTGGGACTTACGCAAAACCGCGCAAGAATTGGTTATTGAGAATTATGTAAACGTTATTAAGGCTAAGTCGCATGAACATAATATGAAATATTCAAATCAACCTTATGACATGAATCCAGCTGGTAATCTTGATTTAGGATCCGTAGCAGATATACCTAGTTGTGAATTCTGGGATTACCGTAATAGTGATCTAGTCGATAGTCTTTATAGTTGTATAGAGGCTACAAGTATTGCGCATACTATGGGGAAGTCAGAGGTGCCAGTAGAGGCATTTACTTCAGTTATTCCTAATCGTTTTCATGCATACCCAGGACAAATGAAAAACCAGACCGACTGGGCTCTAGCGTTTGGTGTCACTAACTTTATATTTCATACATTCCAACATCAACCATTGGGGAATGATGCATTACCTGGTATGGCTATGGGACCACATGGCTCAAATTGGCATCGTCATCAGAATTGGTGGAATATGCTTCCTGCTTATCATGATTATATTAGTCGTTCATCTTATCTTTTGCAGCAAGGTGTAACAGTTTCAGATATCTTATATCTTACTCCGGAAGGGGTTCCTCATATTTTTTGGCCACCTATAGATGCATTATCGGGTAAAGGATTGTTAAAGGATAAAAGGGGTTATGGGTTTGATGCTACATCACCTCGCATTCTAATTAACCAAGCAACTGTTCAAGATGGACATATCGTCTTCAAAAATGCTTCACGTTATAAGATTATGATTCTTCCTGATAGTGATACTATGACTCCTGAGACTCTTGAACAAATAATATACTTTGTAGAAAACGGAGCAACCATTGTTGGCAATCCTCCATTCAAATCTCCAAGTCTGTCTAATTATCCTAATAGTGATAGAAGGGTAATTGAGCTTGCAACTAGGTTATGGGGCAATCTTGAATTGCCATCATCTCTAACTAAGAGGAGCTTTGGCAAGGGAACTATTTATTGGGGCCAAGATATTTATGATAAAGATGATGATAGTGAAGAGTTTTATCCATCTTATTCAAATACAGCAAGTCTGCTTAAAGATATAGGTGTATCTGAAGATTTTACAGTCGATGATGCGTCTGTTAGGTTTACTCATAGAAAAACAGCAGATCGTCATATTTATTTTGTTTCTAATACTTCAAATATACCAATAAGCGTAGACGCTGATTTTCGTGTTTCTGGATTGTTGCCTGAACTATGGCATCCAGAAACAGGTGAACGAAGCAGCTTACCGAATTTCAATGACAATGGTAAGAATACAAAAATTCCTCTTAAGTTTGAAAGAAATGAAAGTTATTTTGTAGTATTTGGAAACGATCAGGGAGATGCACCATCTTATGGTGTAAATTTTCCAATTTTTGAAACTATAAAAATTATTGACGGATCTTGGTCTGTGAACTTTGATCCTAGTCGAGGAGGCCCTGAAGAAATCAATTTTGATACTCTTATTGACTGGAAAGATCATCCTACGAAAGGCGTAAAATACTACTCTGGAATAGCTAATTACACTAAGATCTTTGATTTACCAGAACAAACAGATTTGACTGCTAATTATATGATTGACTTTGGAGAGCTTTATGAAATGGGCAATGTGACCCTGAATGGAATAGATTTAGGTATTGTTTGGACATCACCCTGGAGAGTGTCAACAGGAGGTGCTCTAAAACATAAAGGAAATATCTTGACTGTTGAGGTTGCTAATTCTTGGGAAAATCGTTTGATTGGTGATAGTTTTGATCAAGATAAAGATATACGAACTCTACAATGGCCATCAGGTCTTCTTGAAGGTAAAGCATACAAAACAGGTCGTTATACATTTACCACTTACCTAAATGAAGCATCTGACTTTGGTGATATCAAACAGAAGCCATATGAATTACAGTCATCTGGTCTGATAGGCCCGGTTAAAATCTTAAAAATAAATTAATAAGCTCAATAATGAAGTATTTATCTAGCTTTTTAGTTTTAGCCATCCTTTCATCTTGTAAGAATGATGTACATGATCTTGAATTTGGCTTTACTGTAAATCATACAAATGATTGGAAACAAGTTGGAGATAAATTAATTACTAATTTTCAAAATATGTACAACTTACATATAAATCATGAACCAGATGATAGCGACTATCCATATAAAGGCTGGTTTTTTGGTTGGGTAAAAGATCAATGTAATGAAGGTTATGCAGGTTGTGATGCTATTTATGCAGCTAAATCAAAATCTTTAACTGGACCTTGGTTAATTTATAGTGGTAACAATTCAGATGGATCTCAAAAATGGACAAATGATGATTCCATAGAAGAATGGGTACCAGTTATTGCTGGAGGAATAAATAATTATGATAATTGGCATAATGGTGACCCCTCTGTAGTTAAATATAAAGATACTTATTATATGGCTTACAGTGCAACTGGTTTTAACAAAGACGGTATCCCATTTGGCCATTTAGATGACACTGATAGTGATATAAGCGTCATAATGGGCGCAATATCTAAAGATGGCTTGGAATGGATAAAGTCAAAGAAACCGATTTTAATATATGAACCACAATGGGGACAGTCGCCTATAAATAATGGAGACTATATGCATGAATTAGGTTCATATCATCGCCCATCCCTAATGGTTGAAGATGATAAATTTAAAATATGGTTCGATGGATATGTAAAAAATAGTTTTGATATGTTGTACGGAGAAAATGACTCAAATTTTATGGATAATAATGATTGGAAAATTATCCGTGGGATGGATAATCAAGCATTAATTAGTTTTCCTAATCCAGATATAGTTAAGATTGAAGATTTGTATCTTGGGTTTGGTGATCCTCCTCATCCAGAAGCTCCTGAAGAAGGTTGGGGAAAGAGAAAAATTACTATAGCGGTTTCTTTAAATGGAAAAGACTGGAAATCAATTGGATATATTGAAGGAGACGAAGGTTGGCAGGGTAACATGGTGCCTGAAGCTATGGTAGAGAAAGATGGTGACAATTATGTAATATATCTTTCTTATGGAACTATGATTAATGATCATTTTCATCAAGACAGCATTAGAATGAAAAGTTGGGAGATAAATCGTACCAAACTTGAGAATCTTATTGAGTATGCTTCTTTGGAAGATAAATCATCTTAAGATTAACCAAAGGTTTTTAATTATGATTGAAAATGATTGTATATGAATTAATGAGCGGTATAATCAAATTACATCAATCATCTATGATTATTGAATTAAAATTTTAAATTGCTGGAAAAAATATGGAAGCAATATTATCAATAGAATCTTCTCCCTTTCTTGGAGTGCTCTTACATGCTATTGGAGGTTTAGCAGCCGCAAGTTTTTATATTCCATTTAGTAAAGTTATAGGCTGGTCATGGGAAACATTTTGGATTATTGGAGGATTTTTTAGTTGGATTGTTGCTCCATGGGCGCTTGCTTTACTTATAGTTCCTCAGACTTTAGAAATATTATCTCAGGTTGAGCTTAGCTCAATTCTCTGGACATTCTTTTTTGGAATGTTGTGGGGTGTAGGTGGTCTTACCTTTGGGTTGACTCTTCGTTATCTTGGAATTGGTTTGGGTTACCCATTGGTGCTTGGTATTAGTGCTGTTCTTGGAACATTAGTACCTCCTTTATTCAGTGGTGAATTATTTAATATTGTTAAAACAATCTCAGGACAAGTTTTGTTGTTAGGTGTTTTTATCTGCTTATGCGGAATAACACTAAGTGGAAAATCTGGGATTATGAAACAAAACGAACTATCTGATAAAGAAGAACACCTCAATACAAACGAATTTGGTTATCTTAAAGGTGCTTTAATAGCGTTATTTTCAGGTATCATGAGTTCATTTATGGCCTATGCATTTGTTGCAGGTGAACCAATTGCTAAATTATCAGTTGAGGTAGGAGCGCCGCCGCTTTGGCAAAATTTACCAATTTTGATAGTAGTCTTTTTTGGAGGTTTTATTGTTAACTTAATTTGGTGCAGTATTCTATCTTATAAAAATAATACATGGAGGGAGTTTCTTGGAACATCTAAGGCAAATGATGGTTCTGCAATTTCACTTAACCCATCCACTTTAATATTAAATATTATTTTTTGTGCTGTTGCAGGTACTACATGGTATTTACAGTTTTTCTTCTATGGCATGGGTACAACTTTAATGGGCGAATATGAATTCTCTAGCTGGAGTCTTCATATGGCTAGCATAATAATTTTCAGTACTTTTTGGGCGTTAGCGCTTCGAGAATGGAGTAGTGTTAGTAAAGAAACATATAACTGGAATATTGCTGGTTTGATTGTATTAATACTTAGTATGATAGTTATTGGGTGGGGTAATACACTTTCAACTAATGCTTTGGTAAACTGAATTAATGAACATCTTTAGCTTTAATTTATTTGTTTTATGAATATTGGTCTCTTTTCTATTGGGCTTGATACTTACTGGGATCAATTCGATGGATTATTGGATAATTTAGGAGACTACCACAATCAAATTAACAATAAATTAAGTGATATGGAGGTAAATGTTATCGACTTAGGTATGGTTGATAATACTGAAAAAGCTCAGATTGCTGCAAAAAAGTTTAAGCAATCCGATGTTGAAATTATCTTTCTTTTTGTTTCCACTTACGCCTTATCATCAACTGTATTGCCTGTTGTTCAAAAAGCTAAAGTTCCTATCGTTATATTAAATTTACAGCCCGTGGCTCAATTAGACTACAAATCTTTCAATGCTCTTGGTGATAGAGGAAAAATGACTGGACTTTGGCTTGAACATTGTCAATCTTGTTCATTACCAGAGTTATCATCTGTATTTAACAGAGCGGGTGTCGATTACCAAATAGTATCTGGATATTTACAAGAAGACTATGTATGGCAGGAGATAGGTGATTGGGTGGATGCAGCTAAAGTAGCTTTGGCTATGCGCACTAACCGTGTTGGAGTATTGGGGAATTATTATGGCGGAATGCTTGATGTTTATAGTGACCTTACTCAACAATCATCCGTATTTGGAAATCATTTTGAAATTCTCGAAATGTGCGAATTATATGAATTCAGGGAAGCAGTTTCAAAGCAAGATCTAAAAAAGAAAATTAATGAATTTAATGATAAATTTAATGTATCTGTAGAGTGTGATCCTCAGGAGATAGAGAGAGCAGCTAAAACCTCTGTAGCTTTAGATAAGCTAATTAAAAAGCATAATCTTGGCTCTTTAGCTTATTATTATGAAGGTACAGGCGAATACGAAAATATCGTAACTTCACTAATAGCCGGTAATACACTTCTAACAGGAAGACATGTTCCTAGTGCAGGCGAGTGTGAAATTAAAAATGTTCAAGCTATGAAGATTATGGATCTTTTTGGAGCTGGCGGTTCATTTTCTGAATTCTACTTGTCAGATTATGTTGATGATGTTGTATATCTAGGACATGATGGACCTGCACATATTGCGATCTCAGAAGGTAAGGTTTCTCTAGTACCATTACCCGTATACCATGGAAAACCTGGAAAAGGTCTATCAATTCAAATGACAGTAAAACATGGAGATATAACTGTTCTATCTGTTGTTCAGCATAAAAATGGTGATATCTCACTTCAGTTTGTTGAAGGTGAATCAGTTGAAGGTCCTATATTGGGAATAGGTAACACAAATAGTAGATATAAATTTCCAATGGGAGCTAGAAAATTTATGAATGAATGGTCAATTGGCGGGCCCTCACATCATTGCGCAATAGGAATTGGTCATATAGGCGATAAATTAGAAAAATTCTGTAAGATTATAGGAATTAAAAGTAATTGGCTTAAATAATTTTAATATTTTTAATGATTAAAAAAATAAAAAATCATTCAATTAGAAAAGCTTTCGTGATGTCGGTTTTTCCTGATAAACATGAAGAATATAGAATCAGGCATAATGATATATGGCCTCAGCTTGAGATAGCATTGAAAAATCATGGAGCGTCTAAATATTCTATATTTTTACTTTCAGAATCTAGTCAACTTTTTGCATATGTTGAAATTGAGAGTGAGGAAAAATGGAATGATTTGGCTAAAACAGATATATGTAAGAAATGGTGGAAATATATGAGTGATATCATGCCATCTAACCCAGATCACAGTCCAATATCAGAAGAACTTAATGAGGTTTTTAGGTTGTCCTAAGCCTCGTCACTAACTTCTACAATAATTACTTCAATATCATTATCTTCAAAAAGTTGTAGATGTTTTTTGTCAGCTTTACTATCTGTTATTAAAATATCCACTTTATCAAGAGGACAAAGCACAAAGTTACTTCGATTTCCTAGTTTTGTACTATCCGCTAATATTACAAGCTGATCTGTAAGTTGCATTAATTTCTGCTCTTGTCTTATAAGCAATAAATCAGATTCCATAACACCAAATTCACCAATACCAGGAGTTCCTAAAAACATTTTTGAAGTATGATAATATTCGATAATATCTCGTTCAAATGAGCTAAGTACCAGACTCTGTTTTCTATAAATCTCACCACCTGGTAAACTAACTTGGTTTTCGCTGTTCTCTACAAGAAAGTGAGCTAGTTCGAATGAATTTGTTAGAACTGACATTCTTCTATCCTTTAGATATTCTCCCATCATAAAAGTAGAGCTTCCACCATTTATTGTAATAGATTCGTTGTCATTACAAAGTTCCACGGCCTTTTGAGCAATTTTTATTTTGCTTTCAGATTGTCGTTCTCGATTCGCATAAAAAATAGAACCAGTAAGTGGTTCAATAAATTTTTTTCCATTAGTTTTTAATTCAGCTCCACCACGAATTTTTTTTAAGCTATTTTCATTATCAAGCTTAATTATATCTCTGCGTATAGTTGCTTCTGATGCATTTAATTCACAACAAAATTCTTTAACAGTTACAAATTGCTTTTCTATTAGCATGTCTAACATAAGTAGATGTCGTTGTTTTTCTAACATATTAAATCAAATTGATGGAATTGCACTTTGTATGATTATGCCGCATTACTTTCTAAAATACATGTATTTAAAGTAAATTTTTATATTATTTTCATTCTTAATGTAGAAACAGGTCTTTAAATACCGCTAAATATGATTGAAAATGATTGTATATGAAATAATGAGCGGTATAATCAAATTACATCAATGTTTGCTTAATACTTAGTTTAAAACATAATGTTACGGGGAAAATATATGGCTAAAAAACTTGAAAACAAATGGAATGACAAGTTAGCCTCAAAAATGAGTGATCCTGAACTCCTGCTTTATAGATCTAATCTTCTAGGCTCAGATCTTAGAATTACTAATTTTGGTGGTGGTAATACTTCTGCAAAAATTGATATGCCAGATTTACTATCAGGTAAAAACCAAAATATTTTATGGGTTAAAGGGTCTGGTGGTGATTTAGGAAGTATGCATTTAGATGGTTTCTCAACCTTATATATGGATAAATTGATTGGTTTAAAGAAATTGTATAAGGGTTTAAAACATGAAGATGAAATGGTTAACTTATTTCCTCACTGTACATTTAATTTAAATCCAAGAGCTAGCAGTATTGACACACCATTGCATGCCTTTGTTCCAAATAAGCACGTTGATCATACCCATCCTGATGTAATAATATCTATTGCTTGTATGAAAAATAGTCAAAAGATGACTAAGAAAATTTTTGATGGCGATTTAGGCTGGTTAGAGTGGCAACGTCCTGGTTTTGATTTGGGTTTGAAGCTTGAAGAAATTGCTAAATCTGATCCAAATTTAAAAGGGGTTATATTAGGACAGCATGGTTTATTTACATGGGGGGATACTTCTAAAGAATGTTATGACCTTACCATTTCTATTATTCAAAGAGCTGCTGATTGGTTTGAAAACAATAAAACAAAAGAACCATTTGGTGGAATAAAATATAAAAAACCATTAAGCAAATCTCAAAGGCGTGACATTGTATCTAAATTAATGCCTCATCTGAGAGGTAAAATTACTACTGATCAAAATAAGATTGGTCATTTCATTGATGACCCAAATGTTTTGCAATTTGTAAACTCAAAAAAACTTAATAACCTTGCAAGTCTTGGAACATCATGTCCTGATCATTTTTTACGAACAAAAATTTGCCCCCTTGTTGTTAATTTTAACCCTGATCTAAAGGATCTTGATAAATCCTTAAAATCCTCACTTAGCGGTTTAAAAAGTCAGGTTGAATCATATCGTAAATTTTATTCAAAATACTATGAAAGATGTAAACGAAAAAATAGCCCACCCATGAGAGATCAAAATGCTGTGGTATATCTTATACCTGGCATAGGCATGATTACTTTTGCAAAAGATAAGAGTACCGCTCGTATTGCAGGTGAGTTCTATGTTAACGCTATTAATGTTATACGTGATGCTGATATGACAGATCAATATATAGGACTTCCAGAACAGGAAGCATTTGATATCGAATATTGGTTATTAGAAGAAGCGAAACTTCAGCGTATGCCAGCTCCAAAAAGTTTAGAAGGTAAAGTGGCTTTTATAACTGGTGGCGCAGGTGCTATTGGTAAAGCTTCTGCAATCAAGCTGTTACAAGAGGGTGCTTGTGTAGTCTTAGCTGATATTGATAATAAATCATTAGAAAAGACAGTTTCTGAGTTATCTCATGCTTTTAATAAGGATATGGTTAGAGGTGTTATTTGTGATGTTACAAAAGAATCTTCAATTGTTAATGCATTTAAGTTCTGTTGTATAGAATTTGGTGGTCTTGATATTCTTGCATCTAATGCAGGTATGGCGAGTTCGGCACCTCTTGATGAGACTAGTGTTGAAATGTGGAATTTAAATTTTTCAATATTAGCAGAAGGTTATTTTCTTGTGTGTAGAGAAGGCTTTAAAATTTTAAAAGCGCAATCAGTTGGCGGTTCAATTATCATAGTAGCTAGTAAAAACGGTTTAGTTGCTTCACCAAATGCATCAGCATATTGCACAGCCAAGGCAGCTGAGCTGCAGTTATCAAGATCAGTTGCTCTTGAAGGAGCTCCATATGGTATTCGTTGTAACGTTGTTAATCCTGATGCTGTCTTAAAAGGTTCTGGTATTTGGGATGGAAAGTGGCGTAAAGAAAGAGCAGCTGCATATAAGATTGATACAGATCAACTAGAAGAGCATTATCGAAAAAGAAGTCTGCTCAAAAAAAATGTTTATCCTGAGGATGTTGCTGAAGCATTATACTTTTTTGCATCAGAAGATTCTTCTAAATCAACTGGTAATATTATTAATATTGATGCAGGTCATGCACCTTCATTTACTAGATGATATGCTTTCTTATGGTGATATATGTCTGAGATAATTAACGAAGAATTAATCCTAAGTGAAAATTCAAATCATTCAATGTCTCTTAAAAAAAAATATGAGTTTCTTTCTGGTGAACTAGATGAAAGAGGGATTGATATTGAAGAAATTATTCAAAAGTTAGAGACTTTCTTAATCGCTATTCCAAGTTGGGGCACTGGGACTGGTGGTACAAGATTTGCACGTTTTCCAGGAATTGCAGAACCAAGAAATACTTTTGAAAAATTAGAAGATTGCAATGTAATTAATAAATTAGTTAGATGCTGCCCAATGGTTTCACCTCATTTTCCTTGGGATAAAGTTGATGATTTTAATGAACTTAAAGATTACGCTGATAGTTTTAATCTTTCTTTCGGTTCAATAAATAGTAATACTTTTCAAGATCAATCTGGACAAATACATTCCTATAAATTTGGAAGCTTAAGCAATGTTTCTCAAGAAATCCGCAATCAAGCTATTGAACATAATATAGAGTGTATAAAATGGGGTCAGATACTCGGCTCTGAATCTTTAACTGTTTGGGTTGGCGATGGAAGTAATTTTCCTGGTCAACAACATTTTGCACATGCTTTAGAAAGATATATAGATAGTTCTCGAGAAATATATACATCTCTTCCTGATAATTGGCAGATGTTTATAGAACATAAGATGTTTGAACCAGCATTCTATTCAACTGTTATACAAGATTGGGGAACTAGTATTTTATGCGCAATGGAATTAGGCCCCAAAGCAAAATCTTTAGTTGATTTAGGTCATCATGCCCCAAATGTAAATATTGAGATGATTGTTTCTCGTTTGATTCAATTTAAAAAATTAGCAGGATTTCATTTTAATGATAGTAAATATGGTGATGATGATCTTGATAGCGGGAGCATAAATACTTTTCAACAGTTTTTAATTTTAAATGAACTAGTAGATGCAGAATATCGTGGAGTTGAAGATTTTAATCCTGCATATATGCTAGATCAGTCGCACAATATAACAGATCCAATAGAGAGTTTGATAAATTCTGCTATCGAAGTGCAGCGCTCATATGTAAAGGCATTATTGGTTGATCGCGTTAAGTTGCATGAATATCAAACAAGTAATGATGCTTTAATGGCATTAAACGAGTTAAAGCTTGCATACAATACCGATGTCTCTCCAATTTTAGAAATGTACAGAAGCCGATCAGGAGGTGCAATTGATCCAATAAGCGCTTACAGAACTTCTGATTATCGGAAAAAACTTGTGTCGAAAAGACCTGTCTCTGACTCGCCAAGCTCATCAGGGATAGTATAGATATTAAGATTAAATGATTAACAGTGGCACAGCTCGTTTAGTTATCGATATTGGCAAAACAAATGTAAAAATTCATGCACTAAATGAATTTGATAATCACATAATTTCATTTAATAAAAAAAATAAAGTCGTAAAAGACGTCTTATATGATAGGGTTGATGTTGACGGTATATGGGCTTGGATATTAAAAACCATTCATACCTGTGCATCCGATTTCAAAATCAGTGCATTAGTTGTTACTGCTCATGGTGCAACCGCAGCACTTGTGAATCACTCATCATCAGATAATGGACTAGTATTACCAATCATGGATTATGAGTGGAGTGGTTTGGATTCCATCAATAGTGAATATGAAAAAAATAGGCCTGCATTTAATGAAACTTTTTCTCCAAATTTACCCACCGGATTAAATCTTGGCAGACAGCTCTTTTGGCAACAAAAATACTTTTCTGAGGAATTTAATAAATCTGAAGCATTGTTAATGTATCCTCAATATTGGTCATGGCTTTTAACTGGAAAACTTACATCTGAAATTTCCTCAATTGGTTGCCACACTGATTTATGGGAACCAATAACTAAAAAATTTTCTAATCTTGTAAATAGCCAAAATTGGAATAACTTATTTCCACCGTTTACTAAAGCATGGGATGTTTTAGGGACTGTTTCTGATGAAATCGCTGATATTACTGGTCTTGATAAATCTTGTGAAGTCTTCACAGGAGTTCATGATAGTAATGCAAGCTATTTGCGATTTATGCTATCAAGACAAGATGATGATTTTTGTATTGTTTCAACCGGAACATGGGTAGTCTGTATGTCTAGCCAAGAATCACTTGAATGTCTTGATTCATCAAAAGATATGTTAGCTAATATTAATGTTGAAGGTCGACCAGTTCCCTGTATTCGCTTCATGGGGGGAAGAGAATATGAAGAAATTTGTAGAATTACAGGTGTAGAAAATAATCATAAAGTAACAGAGGATGATATAAATCAAATTATTAAGGATCAAGTAATGGCGTTACCTAGTTTTAGCCAAGGAAATGGACCATTTGGAAGTTATAAACCAGAAATTATTGGTACTCCTAAAAATGGTGCTGGGTTGGCTACTATCTACTGTGCACTCATGATAAGCTTTTGTTTATATGAATTAGAGGCTAAGGGCGATGTGATAATTGTTGGAAGTTTCTTAAAAAATCCATTGTTGTGTCAGATGGTTGCACAACTTTGTGATGATAAAGATGTCTATGTATCAAATGATGAAGCTGGAACTGTTAAAGGGGCAGTACATTTAACCAACTGGTCCAAAAAAGTATCATTATCATTAAAAAAATGTGAATCATCTAATATTAATAATCTAAAATTATATAAATCTTTGTGGCAAAAAAAAATTGAAGGTATGAAATGAAAGCAGCTTGCGTTAAAGATTATCAATTAATCGCAAAGAAGAAACTTCCAAAGTTTTTATTTGAATATCTCGACGGCGGATCATATTCAGAAGTAACAAAACATCAAAATTTAAAAGATCTTGAAGCTCTTTCATTGCGACAACGTGTTCTCCGCGGTTCGTCTAATATTGATACAAAAATTAATTTATTTGGCTCTACTTATAATTTACCTGTTGCATTAGGTCCAGTAGGGTTAGCAGGTATGTATGCTCGCAGAGGAGAATGTCAAGCCCTAAGAGCTGCTGAGAAGTGTGGAGTACCATTCTCCTTATCAACCGTAGGAGTATGCTCCTTAGATGAAGTTGCTAAAACTTCTAATAAACCATTTTGGTTTCAACTATATATGATAAAAGATAGATCATTTATGGTTGATCTATTAACTCAGGCAAGAGAAGCTAAATGTTCAGCATTGATATTTACTGTAGATATGCCTGTTCCGGGATCCCGTTATCGTGATTATCATTCAGGGCTTGCAGGAGAAAGTTGGCTGTCTGGAAACATTAAAAGGTTTTCTCAAGCCATGATGAAACCATCATGGGCGCTAGATGTAGGATTGCTTGGAATGCCTCATAAACTTGGAAATGTAACACCTTTATTAAAAAAGAATAGTGGTCTTGAGGATTTTATGGCATGGATGGGTAATAATTTTGATCCCACAGTGACTTGGAAGGATATAGAATTTGTTCGAGATAATTGGGATGGCCCAATAATATTAAAAGGTATTTTAGATCCTGAAGATGCACGTCAAGCAGCTACTATGCAAGTTGATGGACTTATCGTTTCAAATCATGGAGGAAGACAACTAGATGGTGTTTTATCATCTGTAAAATGTTTACCAAGAATAGCAGATGTTGTTGGAGATCAGCTAGATATAATGGTTGATGGTGGTATAACCTCTGGCCTTGATGTTGTTCGTATGCTTGCATTAGGAGCGAAATCTGTCTTATTGGGAAGAGCTTGGGTATATGCACTCGCAGCTAAAGGACAAATTGGAGTTGAACATGTTATAGATCTAATTCACAAAGAAATGATTGTTGCCATGACATTAACTGGCTGTCATACATTAAGTGATATCAATGAAGGTGTAATAGATAACCTATCAAATAATCCATAAGTTAATATGAAAAATAAAAAAATTCTACTTTCCTTAATAATTATTATTTCTATTTTTTTTATTGGTTTTTATACAGGACATAAAATAAATCAACCTGAGATTCATGATTATAAAGAATATGGCGGTAGGTTTTTTAATATTGAAGGTACTAATAAAAAATCTATTAAAGTGGATGAAAGAACGGGTATATTTAT
>CEWG01154664.1_pt1 | contig 19522 bp, 15 predicted proteins | sample 361411 | NCBI WGS metagenome assembly CEWG01 (sample SAMEA2622173, study PRJEB7988) | marine metagenome | biome: marine biome (ENVO:00000447); feature: surface water layer (ENVO:00002042); material: "saline water (ENVO:00002010), including plankton (ENVO:xxxxxxxx)" | depth 5 m | reverse complement strand
TTCGAAACGGTACGGTCATTGACCATATCCCGTCAGGGCAAGCCATGCGTGTGCTCGAAATGCTCGGCATCAACAAGGGCACATCGGTACCGGTTTCCTTGGTGATGAACGTTCCATCGAAGAAAATGGGAACAAAAGACATCATCAAAGTTGAAGACCGAGAATTGAATCAAGATGAACTCAACAGGTTGGCCCTTGTGGCACCGGACGCCCATGTCGCCATCATTCGAGCCTACAGCGTGGCAGAAAAATTAACCATTGAACTGGGCGATGAGATTGTCAACGTCGTCCGATGTACCCTCTCAAACTGCATCACGTCGAACCTTCGTGAACCGCTCGCTCACCGGTTGAAGATTTTCTCTCGCTCGCCGCTTGAATTGCGTTGCCATTATTGTGGTCGCCCGCAAGAACTCGACGAGCTGGCGAACAACGTTCTCTAATCCCCGTCCACACCCAACAAATCGCGCATGTCGCAAGCTTTGCATTGAGCACCGGAACTGGGGCTGCCACAACGAGGACACGGCGTGGGTGGAGCGGGGCGTTGCCCCCCGCCACCCAACTCAACAATTTGGTCGCGCAGGCCCTTGATTTGATCCGCCATTCGAACCAATCCATGTCGGGTTCCTGGCACATCAGCCTCCATGTGCGCAACCATCTCACGATGGCGCCAGCGAAGGGCACCTCGAGCATTTGGGCACTCCTCATGATGCATTGGCAATTCCTTGTGAAGCGCATAGAGGTGAATTTCCTGCTCCGGAACCCATCGCAACGGAACAATCCTGGGCGCAAGGCCGTCCACGGGCGTGCTGGTGTGCGGTGCCAAACGGAGTGTCCGTTCAATATCGGCGTTAGCCATGTTCATCAAGACGGTTTGAGCCATGTCGTCGAGGTTATGCCCAAGCGCTATCACGTCCGCACCGATCTTGTCTGCAAGATGGTTGATCCCTTGGCGTCGAAACACGCCGCAATATGAACACGCCATGCGAGGCGCATCGTTGTCTTTTGTGACGACCGCTGGGAGGCGTTCCACCACTTCATCCATTTCAATAAACGACAATTCAGGATAATTCACCACCACATGCTCAACACCGAGGCTGGCGCACAAAGAGGCTGCACATTCGATGGAGGGAGGGCGGTAGCCTTCGATACCTTCGTCAACGGTGCCAGCGATGATGGTGACGTCTCGGCGCTTACCAACCAAATCAACAATGGCATCAAGAAGCACGGCAGAATCTTTCCCGCCCGAAACCGCCACCAGAATCGTGGTGTGTTCCCTCTCGTTCAAAGGCAGTTGAAGGCGGAGTTCCTTGCTGATTTTTTTGCGTACGGATTTAGCAAGGTGTTTCCCACAAAGTATTCGCCCCGAATACGCTTGTTCAACCACGGCAGGTTTGTCGCAAGAATCGCACCGGGGAATCGTAAACAATCCCCCCGTCGCCTCAGCTCCCATGAACAGCCCTCGCCGGGTCTTGGGTTTCAACTCAACGGCATGATGGACGGCCCACCCCGGGTCATTCGATGGTACTTATTTCAATTGAAAATTCAAATTTCCAATTGGGCATTTCAACAAATCTCCACGAGCCACATGGGAGGAAGAAACCCACAATTCGTGAAATTCAAAGCACCGGGACGACTGCGGGAGCCACCTAAGGAAACGATAAATCGTCATTTCCAGTTGGAAAATCGCAAAGGGTGCCCAAACCGGCAAAAACCAACGCCCAAGCGCAAAACTTCTTGAAGGCTACAGCGGTGTCAGGAAGATTGAGCAGCCATGCTACAGCCCTTGTTGAGTGAATTCCTCAAAGTCGAAGGTGTGCACCAAGCGACCATGATCGACGACCGTGGGAAACTCATGTCAAGCGTCGCAACCGAGGGGCAACTCCCTCACACCGACCGGGCGGTTGAACTCACCGTCGCCGCTCTCGATGTGGCTCAAGGCTGCGGATATGGTGATCTTCAGGAAGTTTGGGTGGAAGGGAAAACGCAAACCTTTGTTGACATTCTTACCCCTTACCGTATCGTATTGCTCTCTGGAGAGAACGGGAACATTGCCCGATGGCGCCATGTCATGGACCACTTGCGACAACAATTGGCCACAACACAAGAAATGTAGGTGAACAAAGATGTTTGAATTACCATTAGGAAAACCCGTGAACGAAACGATCGCTTTGGAAGAAGGCGTTCTTCAACCGTTTGCCCATGGCATCATTTCAACCTACGCAGGTCGGCGAAAAACACCTGCAGGTCATCGATTGGTTCGTGCTGGAAGGGTCGTTGGATACCTTGCTGAATCGGACAAAAAGAACGTGCTGCTCGGAGGTGTTGAAGCCAAGACAGCCTTGGAGGGTTTTGAAGCTGAACAGAAAGTTCGCCACCTAGCTTGGTCTTACACCATCGCCGGACTCGGTGCCCTTGCAGAGTTGGTCCCCGAAGCTTTTGTTCATCAAGCCGACCGCCAGGGGCTCAAATCAAATACAAACGCCGTTGAACGGCTGTTGGCCCGTGATCTGTCGGCCGTCATTCGTACCCTTGCCGAACACACAACCGTTCGAGGCGCCATGGCCATCGATAGCGGGATGCTCATCGATCATGTCGGGGACCTTCCAGGTTTGGGGGAGGAAGAACGCTTGGCCAGTGAACTTCACGAACTCATGAACAGCATGGGTGGTCAAGCATTGCACACTGGATGGGGCATGAGCGGACAGAGCCATTGGACCCTTCACACCGAGAGCGGAGCGTTGTTGCTGGCCCGTAGCGGTGAAATTTCACTGGCGGTCTGGACCGAAAGAGATGCCAACCATGCCCGGTTGTTATCCTCTGCCTCAATTAGCCTGGAGGGCGAAATCGTATCTGCAGGCGCACATGGGGCAAAGATGCCGGAAGGGTTCACGTTGCGGGAAGGCCGGGGTGGTCCGGACGCCGTTCTTTCAATGCTCAAGGCGGGATTGGAAGAGGAGGTGACGGGACATATCCAGTCGGGTTCCTCAAGCAAAGCGGTTTCGCTGGTCCTGTCTAGAGGCGTCCCTGTTGCCCTTTGGGCTCCAGCGTTCGACGGTGAAGAAAAGGCCATGATGTCCTTGACCGAAGCAAAGCGAAAGGTGCAACTGATTCGATTCCCAGCTGGAACCATCGTTTCGGCCAAGTCGGGAACGGTCGAACCCTTTTCCATCGCTTCCTTCATTCAGTCTTTGTCCACGATCCGCACACGCTCCGAAGCGCGTCAATCTTCGTTGAAAGCGATGTTGGAGGACATGCTTGGCTTTGAAGCAGGGTTGGAAAACCTCCGACAAGCCCGTGCCAAAATGAAGTTCAAATCCGATGGAGCAGACATCGCAGAACCGCTCGCAGTGATGCGAGACGAAGCGGTGAGCGCCGTTGATGCTGGTTTGCGAAGAAAACTGGAGAAAGCCGAGCAATCCCTTGACCGCTTAAACAAGGAAAAGGCCGTTTTGGAAACCCAAGTAAAGGCGCTGGAGAAGAAAAAGGATGCCGCCCAGATTGTGGCAAGGGAGGCTTCAGAATCACGGCAGGAAAATACCACTGCCCTCGAAGAAGCCCATGCCCAGCTCAACACCATGCAGGTTGACCTTGCGCAAGCCCGAGGGCAATGGGAAGAAGCGGAGTCGCGTGCTGAGCGGCTGGTCCGTCGAGTCAACGAATTGGAACATCAAGTCAGCCAACGAGCTGCAGAACTTGCCAAAGCCATCGGAGAAGCTGAAAGTAGTGCGGAACTGCAAGCCATGATTGAGGGGCTCTCGCTCAAAGAAGCGGAATTGCAGGCAAACCTTGCCGAGGGAAGTGAGCGCCTTGACACCATACGAAAGCAGAGCGATGACGAAGAACGACGTCTGCGCGTCCTTAGCGAACAGGTGAACACCAGTCGGGAACGGCATGCTCGGGCCCAAGCAGATTTGATCGGCATTCAAGAACAAGTTCACGTAAGCACTATTGAATTGGACTCAGTTCGAACCGAGGAAAAACATGCCCGGCAACGAACAGAAGAGGATCGTCTTCGACGTGCCGAGGATGAAGCACGCCGTTCCAACATCCAAGCTGAGTTGCGGGAGTTGATGGATGAACGACGGCAAGTTCTGCGAGAACTTGGCGACCTTGGTGCTCGCCGTGGGCATGCCGAGGCCGAATTGTCATCGCTGGTGGACAAAGCCACCTCGTTGTCAGAAGCCCACGAAGAAGCACTGGCTGACATTCAGGAAGCTGAACGGCTTCGCGCCCGTCTCGCAGAAGAACCCTTGGCGCAAGCCTTGCTCGATGACAACAACACGTTCCAGGGGCTTGGTCCCGTTCTGGAACGCCTTGAGCATGCACGCAGCCTTGGCTACTCCGTCACGATGCTGGACCGAGCCGTGGAGCGTGCGCTTCAAGTCATCCAAGGTACCGTCGACCACGTTGCTTCGACACCGAGGCATTTGCTCTCTTCGGAAGTGATGACCCTTCTCGAAAGGCAAGTACCCCAAACCGCAGGAGCCGTTCGCGGATTGGCCCGATGGTCGGTTCAACAACGGCTTGAGCACCAGCTGGGTGAGACCGTCAATCACGTTGTTGTAGATTTGGAGCACTTGCTCGAAGATTACGATCGCTCCATTACGATGCTTCGGCGAATTCGAAACGTTCTCGAACAAGTTGAGCGCCTTGGTGCGCCCACGCACGAGGTGCATGCACTCATGGCCAATTGCCAACGACCAGAGGCCCTCCCAACCCTTGCCATGGGGACCCGTAAACTCATACAAGTCGCCTTGGATGACATCTATCTTGAAGCCGATCAACGGGACGCAGGGGAGGCCATAGGATTGGAGGAAACCGCACGGGTTCTTGAAGAACTCATCACTCAACTGGACGCTTCTGGATTGACGGACGGTCGCCCGAGTGGATTGATGTGGGACTTTCAGCGAGATGGACTCCTACCGTTTGAGCGGGAATCAATACCCGCAGAGCAGCGTTTGCCAGTGAACGAAGCGATGCTCAGTGATTTGGAGCCACACCTGCTCCAGGCAGAGATGGTTTCGGGTGCTGATGCGAGTTCGGCTGATACCGTTGACGATGAGGGTTGGTCGCCGCTCCCTCCACCGTCCGACGAGGCCAAAGAAGACACCACCAGCAGAGAAACTGGAGCAATGCCTGAATCACGGTCTTCTGCTGAATCAATGGACTCGTTGGACGATGAACGAGCCAAGCTCGAGGCGGAACTTGCTCGGCTTGATGCTGAGCGAAGCCATCGGATCGCTCACGCACCAACCCGTGCTCCAACGGGGGCCGACTCAGCGCTGGCAGACCTTGAGTCTCGTCTCTCAGACATTGAATTTTGATGATGAGCATGACGGGTGAATCAACAACGCTAATGGGTCGTGAAGAGCAAGAAGGCTCCACCTATCCACTTTGGATTGAGCGCCTCTTTCTTCTCTCAGGCGTGGTTGTTTTCGCTGTGTTTCGGTCAGATGTTCAAGCAACCGTTGAGCATGACTTCCTTGGCGTAATCCTTGCCTACATTGTGTTTCCTTTGACCTTGTTAGCGAGCATTGAACTCATTGGACGAGCAATCCAGCGAAGTTTGGGCTCATAGTTGAATGAACTCTTTTGTTTCAGGTTCTGCCTGTGCACGATTGGTTCGGGACTGAAGGAAGCCAATGACGCGCTGCCAGGGGATGAAGAACCTCAAAACGGCCATGATGCTGAGAAATAAGAGGGCGGAGATAACCAATCCATAGGTAAGGGTGAGCTCAATCGATTCCGATACTTGTCCTGCCCATTGGCTTCCAGTGGTATCCGATACAATGGTGAGCAGCACCTTGTGGAAGCCAAGGGCGACCATGGTTGCGACGCCTGTTAGCCCCAAAAACAAGAAGGTATGTCGAAGGTGGGTGTTGAGAACATTGTCCATTTGACGGACATACTCAGGGTCCCGCTTGCAAGATTCTGGGAGGCGGAAAGCATACTCAAGGTTTCGAATGACACCGTAACTCGCTTCTTGAAAGACCATGATGAGGACCGCAATGAGAATCAAATTGAACTGTTCCTGCGTCACAAGATTCAGGCCGAATAAACCGATGGTTGGGTCCGATGTCTGACTTTCAAGCGTTGCAAGTGTGCCACCATAGGAACCGAGTTGAGCTTTGATGAGCGGGAAGGTAAGGATGGCGTGTATTCCCAGGAAGAGGAGCGTGAACCCTATCGCCCAAGCGATGGAACGTCGAGAAAGCCCCCAAATTCCACGGGTTCCCATGATCACGGGGAGGAGATAAATGAACAAAATCAGAAGGGACATGATCATCAGCAGTGGCCATTGCAATGTCTCAAGTTCACCGTTGGTTGGCAACCGGAGGCTGAAGGAAAACAACATGCCTGCAAACCAAGAGAGAACCAAACGGCCAACGAGGAGAACGATCAGTCCGATGATAAATCCAAGTTTGATGCGCTGCTGAACTTTGGGAGATTGGAAGGCGATAAACGCCATAACGCCTCCAAGGCTCAAACCAAGCACCAACGGCACAAAGAAGCGTCCCATGCCGCTACGTCCTTCACCCGTGAGCCAATCGCCAAGTGGCAACTGGTCTGAAATCACGAGTTCGATGGAATCGAACAGGATGGTGTGGTCAATGGACCCCACTACGTAGGTTGAGACCACCTCTAGGTACATCCCAAGAAGCGCCACCGTAGCAACAATCTGCAAAGCGATGATCTGCCATTGACGACGAAGCATTTTCAGATGAAGCGTGCGCGGTTTTGCTACCCCGTCCAGATAGACATCCGATTGAAGGCCAACTTCACCCGCCATTTCAATACCCCCTAACCTGCATTAACGCCTGCGACAAATCCATGTCAGGCATCCAATCAATGACCTGTGCGCCAGAGCCTGCCAAAGTTGTTAGACGATTCTGGCGTTCGAGTTTGAGCACCTCGTAGGACATACGAGGAATTCGACTAACCAACCGCTCAAAGTCAACGCTTGAGGGAGAGAGCACGGTCACTTCATGTCCACGCCCAACCAAGTCACGCACGGCGGCAGGCACTGTACCATCACCCTCGCATGAGGAAATAATGAACACTGGGCTACCTCGGCTAAACCGCCCACTCAGTGAGTTGGTGACCGCTTGGAGCGGCATAGCTCCTTTTGGACGAACACCAGCAAGCGCACCGAGGATTTTGAAATACTGCTTGTCCCCGGTATCCGGAGGCAAATAGGCGAGTTTCTCGTCATAGATGGCCAAAGCGACTGAATCACGGCGCTTCAAAAAGAACGCTGCAAGGCTGGCTGCTGAGACGGTTCCCATCTCAAGTGGATTTTTCAACACCGTTCCGATGCGAGCCAAATCTCGGCTGTCAAGAATGAGGTAAAGGTCGGTAACAGCGTCCCTGCACTTTTCATTCACCATCAAGTCGCCCGTACGAGCGAACGCCTTCCAGTTGATGTTCTTGAAGGGGTCACCGGGAACGTATTCTCGGAGCGAGTAAAACTCGGACCCTTGACCCGGGGTGCGTAGCGTGGTAGCGCCAGTGTACATCTTTGGCGTACGGCTTCGGAGGAAGGCCTCCTCAATGTCCTTGATTTGAGGGAAAATAACGATGTCGCTGTGATGGTCAACGTACATTTCTTCGACACCGAGGTTGAATGTGTTGCGGGCTCGGAGAGAGACCGGCCCGATGGAGTAATGCCCGCGCAGAGGGCAGCGTAGGACGTAGCGAATTCGGGCACTTTCACCCGGTTTGAGGTTGAGTTGCATCTGGTTTAGCCCACTACGGAGCTTCATCTCGTGCGGAATGTTATCATAAATGTCCAACATCTGAGTTTTACGGTTGCTGCGATTGGTGACAAGCAGTTCAACGTAGAGATCATCGCCCTTGTAGAGATTGTCGGCTGAAAGCGTACGCTGAACCTCGACGTCGCCATGGCCTGAAATCCATGAATTCACCACGATGAAAGCGATGAGGCTCAACCCGAGAATCATCATTTGTTGATTTGAAATCATCATTCCGATGAGAACCAAGGCGATGCCGCCTGTGAACGTGAAGGCTGCCTTACGAGTCCACATCATCTCACCTCACTGGCGTCCCCACGCCTTAATGCGCTTCACCAGCGCCACCGTCTGTTCCAATGTGTACTTGTTGCTGGATTCCACAGCAAATTTTGCGAGGACCGGGTCGCTGATCATGGAGACCAGTTCGTTGGCTTGCATCGCTTGGAATTCTTCGCGGTTCAATCCGTTTTGATTGCGAACCTTAGAAAGGAAGACTTGGCGGATTTTTTCAACTTTGGAATAGTATGCATATCGATTGGCATCACCAAAGCCGTAGTAGATGATGCTGAACACGTGCCTCCAAGGTTCTGGGTCTCGCTTTTTGATGAGCACAGCCTCAAAGGTGATGAACAAGATGAGGAAAAGAAGGAGCATCGCCAGCCCTTCTCCGGTAAAGTACACCAGCAAGAAGTAAACCGTGTTGTAGGAATCGGCGGCAAGAGCGCTTTGGGGATGGCGTGACTCATCAAAGATGACCATGGCGTTCTCAGCAGGTTGTCCAACTTCATCAATCAATTCACTCATGAGGGCCTCGGCAATGAAGTCGAGCGCCCATTTTCGATTGTCGTTGGCAGGCATCATGGTGTCGGTCGGACCGTACTCCCCTTCATTGAAACCCTCGTAGTCATACATGGCGTTGATGAGGGCTGAACCATCGGAAACAAACATGATCCGACCACCGTCGGATGGCGAGCAACTGGCTCGCGCACACACTTCGATGCTGAGGTTGAATTGACCCCAGCGGTCGGGGGTTTCCGGTGTAATTTCATTGCCGACCCAAATTTCACCGTCGCCATTGACGTCCACGGTCGCTTCGTTGCTGGTCAGCGCACGAACAGAAACTTCAGACAGCGGGCCTCGAACACCTGGGATTACTTCCAATCCAGTGATGTTATTGAGCAGCAATTGGTACGTGCCGTTGTAGTCCACTCGACCGTTGATCATGTGTTGTTCGCACAAGGTCGCCTCACCCGGTCCGAAGGTTTGCTCATCGATTTTAGAGCAGGGGTGTTCTCCCGCCCCGCCCACCTCAGCCCAACGTTCGTGGGTGGAAAGTGTGGAAGGGTCAAGTTGGGTTCCGTTCATGCCGCAAGGGTTGGTTTGAACGCACATCCAGACGTAATTGAAATCCAGTTCAGTCGCGTAAGTCGTATCATAGACTTGTTCGCCTGTGTACCGGATGCCAAAAGCTTCGGCAATGGTGTTGGCGTATCCATAATCCTCGAAGACCATGGCAGTTCCCCCGGCTTCCACAAACTCAACGATGGCATTGATTTCTGATGGAGAATACCCATTTCCTGAAGCGATGGTGATGAATCCGTCTTCGTCAAACTGTGGCAACGACAGCGTGTCTCGCTCCACTCCTGCAAGAACATAGGTGGTGTTGCGAGGGTCCTCAATATCAGCGAGGAGAAGAGGGCTGCTGACCAATGAGCGTGTTTCAATGCCCATTGATTTGATGTCATCACGGAAAGCAGACATGTCGTTCCAATCATCATCGTAAGCAGAGAGCTGATCTGTAGCACTGATGTTGATGAAGTTCAGTAGGATAGTGCTCAACAAAATCATCATGACCGCCCAAAACGATGCCTGAAGGGCAATCCTTCTGACATTGAGGTTGGCGGGGAGACCGAGCATACGAATCACGCGGGAGGATTCCCGACCCAAACACGCGCCCTCGCGACTTTAGAAGGTTGTCCACCCCAGTTGGGAAAATGCTCACGCGTGCTTCGTTTATCATCACACGCTGAGGTGGATGCTTTCAGCGATTCGAGCCACGGCCGTTCCGGGTATCTTCACAGTGCTTCCGGCGTGGTCAAACGGAAGAGCGGAGGCATCCAACGAAGCATCAACCTCAACCAACAATTCACTGATGAGACCGGTGTTGAGATCAAAGCTGATGTCAACAAGAGAACCCATCACGGCCCCGGTGCGGTCCACAACGGCGTTTCCGAGAATTTCACGACCGAATATTGCCATGTGCTCAGGCTCCTTGTCCCAGTTGATGGACTGGAATGCCTTCAATGCGTCGGTGTTGAACCATCACATGGTTTCAATGCCACGGCTGAAATCTCGGTTTCGCTTGATGTTGGTCAAGCCTGAGGTAAGACGTGTTTCCATCTTTTGGTAGTACTCCAACATGTCAGGAGTGACGGTTGGCCGGACGCGAGAGATGGCCTCTTCAAAGTGTGATTTCGTGACCTTCTTTTTGCCTGCTCTCATGCAAATGAGGGCTGCTTCTCGACAGACGGCCTCAATATCGGCACCGGTGAATCCATCCATGCCGGTGAGGATGTCCTTGAAGGAGAACTTGCTAAGCGGCATTCCTTCGCTGTGAATGCGGAAGATGGCCTCTCGAGCTCCGGCGTCGGGCGGCGGTACGTGAAGGACGCGCTCAAACCGTCCGCTTCGCAAGAGGGCAGGGTCGATCATCTCTGGACGGTTTGTGGCCGCCACAACAATGACGCCGTCGAGCGATTCAACGCCATCCATGCTGGCGAGGAGTTGATTCACCACACGGTTTCCAACGTCGCTGCCCTCCGAGGCGCTTCCGCCACTCCGCATGGAAGCAATGGATTCAAACTCGTCAAGGAAGATGATGGAGGGCGAGGATTGTTTCGCTTTCTTGAAAATCTCTCGGATGGCACGCTCGGATTCTCCCACCCACTTGGAAATCATTTCTGGGCCTTTGATGCTGATGAAGTTCGCTTGTGCTTCGTTGGCAATGGCTTTCGCAAGCAGGGTTTTACCGGTTCCTGGTGCACCGAAGAGAACGATTCCTCGGGGCGGCTTGATGCCGAAGTGTTCGAAGAGTTCTGGTTTGGTAAGCGGCCATTCAACGGATTCCTTCAACCGCTCTTTGACCTCCAGCAATCCGCCAACTTCATCCCAACCTACCTCGGGAACTTCAACGTAAATTTCACGAAGGGCAGAAGGTTCAATTCCCCGGATGGCTTTCTTGAAGTCTTCCATGCAGACCTCCATTTTCTCGAGAACCTCGGGAGGGAGAGTTTCTTCTTCCAGGTCGATTTCTGGAAGGTATCGGCGAAGCGCACGCATGGCGCTCTCACGGACAAGGGCGGCAAGGTCTGCACCAACAAAACCGTAGGTGTTGTCAAGGACCCAGGCGATGTCAAAGTCATCGGCAATCGGCATTTGTCGCGTGTGAACATCCATGATTTCACTCCGCCCCTCTCGGTCTGGGACACCGATTTCGATCTCGCGGTCAAAGCGACCGGGTCGGCGAAGGGCAGGGTCCAGTGCATCCCTTCGGTTGGTTGCACCGATGACGACGACGTTGTCGCGCCCTTGCATGCCGTCCATCAACGTCAGCATTTGAGCGACAACGCGACGCTCCACTTCACCGGAGACGTCCTCGCGCTTTGGACAAATTGAGTCGATTTCGTCAATGAAAACGATGGCTGGGGCGTTGTCAGCTGCTTCGTCAAAGATCTCGCGGAGTTGCTTCTCAGATTCGCCGTAATACTTTGAGATGATTTCTGGCCCGTTGATGACCTTGAAGTGGGCATTTGTTTCAGTTGCCACGGCTTTGGCAATCATCGTTTTTCCCGTTCCCGGAGGACCGTGCAACAGCACACCCTTTGGTGGGTCTATGCCGAGGCGACGGAACAATTCAGGGTGCTTGAGCGGAAGTTCAATCATCTCACGGACCTTTTGCAGTTGTTGGCCAATGCCTCCGACATCCTCGTAGGTGATGCCTTCTGATTGACCAACATCCTCCTCCGCGACCGCTTCGTCTTTGATGACAATCTCAGTGTCGGTGGTGACGACCACGATGCCCTTTGGTACCGTTTGCACAACGGCGAAAGGGAGGGCTTCTGCAAAAAGGGTCATGCCTGGAATAAAAATTCGGTCTCCGGCAACCACGGGACGCTTCGCCAGACCTCGTTTTGCGAAGCCTTCAATACCGGGGCCAAACTTTACTTTCTGTTTGTTGGCCATGACCGGAGAGATGGTAAGTTTCGTGCAGGTTTTGGCCTCGACCTTGCGAACTGTGACACGATCGCCGAGGCTTACACCGGCGTTCTTTCGAATGATGCCGTCCATCCGAATGATGTCCATTTTGGCATCCTCTGGCCGGCTTCGCCAATAGATGGCCGCCGTAGAGCGTTCTTCGCCACTGATTTCAACGAAGTCACCTGGCTTGAGGGACAAACCCATCTCCGAGGAGATTCGAGCTCGTCCAAAGCCCACATCGGAGGGGATGGCTTTGGATACGCGCAGTTCTATCGTGTCGTCTTTGTCTGCCATGTGTCTCCCTCTTTTGCGAATGAACCATTTACGGTATATAATGAAATTCAACCGGGCCCTAGGTCTGTCCGCAGAGAAGTCTACGGATGGGCCACTATAAACCCAAGCCCGAGAGTCTTTCAACCTCGAAGGAAGATGCAAACCTTTCATCCATCACATTGAAGAGACAGGGCAAGGTCGGTAAACCCATGGTTCACGTTCTTGAAACCGGTTTGGAATACATGGAAATCGACAACCCCAACGGCAAACCTGCCGTTCGCGGCTACAACATCATCAACTGACAGTTGGCCACAGCAAGTGACAACGGAACGTTTTCGTCAACCAACCCTGCCCTCCTCGCTGACTGCCTCGGTGAATTTCCGTTGTCAACTCGAGACGATGTCCACGAAGCACTGCATGCCGCCAGGGCTGCTTTTCCAGCGTGGGCCGCTACACCTGCACCGACACGAGGTCAAATCATCGGAAACATGGGCCGTTTGCTCATGGAGCACAAGGATGCCCTGGTGGCATTGGAAACCCGAGAAATTGGAAAAACACTCAAGGAATCCGGCGGTGAGATTCAAGAAGCCATTGACACCTGTTTGTTCTTTCAATCTGAAGGTCGACGACTTTACGGCCAAACCGTGAATTCTGAACTGCCAGACAAGGAGTTGTTCACCTACCGCCGACCGCTCGGTGTTTGCGGCATCATCAACGCTTGCAACTTTCCATCGGCCGTGCCGTTCTGGAAGATGATTCCGGCCATCATGTGCGGCAACACTTGCGTGTGGAAAAGCCCACAAGATGCTCCACTGCTTTCGTTTGCCCTCGCCCGTATCATGCACGAGGCTGGCCTGCCCGATGGTGTCATCAACCTCGTCCACGGCAAAGGAAGCGGAGCAGGACAATACCTCGTCGACGCCGTTGACGATGGTCTGGTCAACAAGATCTCGTTCACCGGTTCCACCGGTGTCGGAAAGATGATTGGCGAAACGTGTGGGCGGAACTTGGTCTCCTGCTCCCTTGAATTGGGCGGGAAAAACCCACTCGTTGTGATGCCATCCGCCAACCTCAACAACGCTGTTGAAGGTGCCTACTGGGGCGCCTTCGGTACGGCTGGACAGCGGTGCACGAGCCTTGGGAATCTTATACTCCACGAGGACATTTACGACGAATTTATGGAGATGTTCATGGACAAGGTCAAGGCAACTCGGATTGGTAACTCGCTTGTCCACAAGGACGTCCTTTACGGACCAATGCTTTCCGAAAAATACGCCAAAGATTTCCTCGGTGATCTCGAAATGGTCAAATCCAGCGGCGCCACACAGCTTTGGGGCAAGGGCCCAATCACCGCCGATAGCGCTCCTGAAAACTTCCTCGGTGATGCCACGGAAGGCGTGTTCATGTGGCCGCACGTCTTTGTTGATGTGACCGAGGACATGGAATGCTTCCACGAGGAGATTTTCGGACCGGCCGTCACCGTTGTCAAGGCCAAGGATTTTGACCATGCACTCCACTTGGCCAACGCCAGCCCTTACGGTCTTTCATCGGCCATTTACACCAACGACCGGCTCGAAGCCTACCGCTACAAGACCGGCATCAAAGCAGGCATGACGGGCATCAACAATTCGACCACCGGAGCCGAAGCACACCTGCCATTTGGTGGCGTCAAAGGCTCAGGAAACGGTACCCGCGAATCGGGTATTTGGGTGATTGAAGCCTACTCATACTGGCACGCTGTGAACGATGAACTGTCCGGCAAACTTCAATTGGCCCAGATGGACGTTGACGAAATAGAAATGGTCGAAGCCGAGGTTAATTGGTCAGAATTGGCCTGAAATTCTTCCAAAATCGCCCTGCGGCTCAATGGTGAACCTCAAAGACCCTGCGGCACTCGGATAGGTTGTTCCCGTAGGGAACGCGGGGGAATTGCATGGGTGAAGGCATCAAACTCCCTGTCCTCAACGGACTGGGTCGCACGAACCGCATTGACAATTGGTGGAGTCAACCTGTAGCGATGGGAACCGGCCTAACCGCCGCCCTCATCTACACCTTCTGGCGCTTGTTTTTCTACGACGCAGAAATCTCTTACAAGCTCCACGGAAGCACGGTGATGTCGCCTATTTTTTCCCCGAATGTCCTCGAATGGGACCTGTTCGGACTCTCGGCTTGGAATCACCCTGAATGGGTGAACGCTGCGATTCTTGTCCTCTGGATTCCCTTTGGATTCAGGGGCACCTGCTATTACATGCGCCGCGTCTACTACCGGACCTTCTTTGCCAGTCCAACGGCGTGCTGGGTTGATGAGCCTGACATCAACAAGGCCATTGGTTACCAAGGAGAAAGAAGGATGTTTCTATTCAACAACCTCCACCGCTATTTCCTCTATGCAGCCATCATCATCATCCTGATCAAGTGGTGGGACGTGACCCACACCATGCACTTTCACTCCGCAGCACACGAGGGATTCGGCGTTTCCATCGGAACCTTCGTGATGGGCTTTGAAGCCTTCTTGCTAACGATGTACGTCACATCGTGCCACGCTCTACGTCATCTCGCTGGTGGCATGCTGGACCGCTGGACATCGAGCATCAGTCGTGTCCGAGGCATGCTCTTTGGCAAGATCAGTATCGCTAACCGGTCTCATGGATTTTGGTTTTGGACATCACTAACCTTTGTATTCCTCGGCGACATCTGGGTGTTACTGGTCGCAGAAGGCCGGGTCAACGACATGGTGTTTTTTTCAATTAAGGTGATGGGATGAGTGAGAACATTACGAACCACGAATACGATGTCATCGTGATCGGTGCAGGAGGGGCTGGCCTGCGCGCTGCCATCGAAAGCGCCCGATCCGGTGCAAAGACGGCCATCATCACCAAATCGTTGCTCGGTAAAGCCCACACGGTCATGGCCGAAGGCGGCTGTGCTGCTGCCCTGCAAAACGCCGACCCACGGGACGGTTGGAAAGTTCACTTCCACGACACGATGAAGGGGAGCAAATGGCTCGCAAATTGGCAAATGGCAGAATACCACGCTAAGGAAGCCCCCGACCGTGTTCGAGAGCTGGAACAATGGGGAGCCGTCTTTGACCGCACACGAAAAGACCTCATCAATCAGCGAAATTTCGGAGGACATACCTTCCCTCGCTTGGCTCACGTCGGCGACGCAACCGGTCTGGAAATCATCCGCACCCTCCAGGAACGAGGCATTCACGAAGGCATTGACATCTTCATGGAATACACGGTTCGCACTCTTCTCAAAGAAGGCGACCGAGTCACTGGATGCGTTGCTTACACGCGAGTTGAAGGTGACATTCACGCCTTCTCAGCCAAGTCCATTGTCCTTGCAACCGGCGGCATTACGCGTTGCTGGTCGGTCTGTTCTGGCTCATGGGAGTACACCGGCGACGGTCATGCCTTGGCGCTGTGGGCGGGTGCAGAGCTCCGTGACATGGAATTTGTTCAATTTCACCCAACTGGAATGGTGTGGCCACCCTCCGTCCGGGGTATTCTCGTGACGGAAGGCGTCCGGGGTGAAGGTGGCCGATTGACCAACAGCGAAAACGAACGATTCATGTTCGATTATGTTCCCGAAATGTTTGCAGGAGACCACGCAGACACCATTGAAGAAGCCGATCAGTGGGTTGAAGAAGTGGTCAGTGGGAAGCTTGCTACCGTCCGACGTCCGCCTGAACTCCTGACCCGAGACGTTGTAGCCAAGGCCATCAATTCCGAAGTAAAAGCAGGAAGAGGTTCGCCCCACGGTGGAGCATTCCTTGACATCTCTCACCGGGGAGAGGAAGCAATTTTGAAGAAATTGCCTTCCATGCATCACCAATTCAAGGAACTCGCCGGAGTTGACATCAGCAAAGAACCAATGGAAGTCGGTCCCACCGCTCACTATGTGATGGGAGGCGTCCGCGTCGACGCTGAATCGCAGGAAACAACCGTGCCCGGACTGTATGCTTGCGGTGAAGTCGCTTCTGGCCTTCACGGTGCAAACCGCCTCGGTGGCAATTCACTCTCCGACCTCATCGTGTTCGGCAAACGAGCCGGTGAATACGCCGCAAAGCGAGCCAAGGACCTTGCACAACCCGCCATCGACGAAGCACAGGTCGGACGAGCCATCGACGACATGCTCGCTCCGTTGATGCGAGAAGGCGGTGAAAACCCCGGCCTCATTTACGACGACATGCGTGACATGATGCAAGCCAAGGTTGGCATCATCCGAACCAAGAGCGAGTTGGAAGAAGCCCTTGAGGACATCAAGGTGTTCAAACAGCGCGCCCTTGCCTGCTCCTCAGGAACCTCACGGAAGTACAATTCAGGTTGGCATCAAGCCTTGGACCTCATCAACATGGCGGATGTGTCCCTCGCCGCCACATTGGCGGCCATCACACGCGAAGAAAGCCGTGGTGGGCACACTCGAGACGATTTCCCGACACCAGAAGATGAGTATTGGGGTAAAACCTTGAACATCATTTGGATGGAGAACGGAGAAATGAAAATCCGACAAGAGCCGTTGGAAGAAATGCGCAGCGACCTCCAGGACGCACTCAAAGAAGTAAAAGCGATGATTGCTGAGCGAGCGGCAGAAGCAGGGAGCGGAAATTGATGTCCCTCAAAGGCACCACGCAATCGTTCACCATTCTCCGTGGGGAAGGCGACGATGCTGAACTCGAGGAATACGACCTCGAACTCGATGAAGGCATGGTGGTGCTGGACTGCGTTCACCGAATTCAATACGAACAGGAGCCCGAAATGGCCGTTCGATGGAACTGCAAAGCAGGCAAGTGTGGCTCTTGTTCCGCTGAAATCAACGGACGTCCTCGCTTGATGTGCATGACTCGAATGAGCGACGTCGTCGCCGAAACACCTGAAGGTCAGGCCATCGAAATCCGCCCCATGAAAGCCTTCCCCCACATCAAAGACCTGGTCACGGATGTCAGTTGGAACTACGAAGTCGCCCAGCGGATTGCACCCATCAACGGCCCGGAAAGCATGGACTGGGAATTCAATCAGATGGAAGCCGATCGGGTGCAACACTTCCGTGAATGCATCGAGTGTTTCCTGTGCGTGAACACCTGCCACGTCCTTCGAGACCACGCCCTGTTTGATGATTTCGCAGGCCCCCGAAACCTTGTTCGCCTTGCTCAATACGAAATGCACCCGCTTGACACAGAAGATCGTGTTCCAGAAATCAAGAAGGAATTCGGAGTCGAATACTGTAACATCACGCGATGCTGCACCGAAGTCTGCCCGGCTGGCATTCAAATCACCGACGATGCCATCATCCAACTGAAGGAGCGCGTGGTTGACAGGTACTACGACCCATTGCAACGTATCTGGCGAACCATCACCCGCAAAAACGTCCGATATTGAAGCACAACGTAACTCGTGCTCATGCTCTGGCCGTTAACCAAGGCCGAATCCACGCTTCGCCTGTGCCGTCGGTTTCCAGCGTGGGATGACCGAGCGGCCTGACAATGACCAACATGTCGAGTTGACCCCCCATGGATGCCTTTGCAAAAACGGTGACTTCGCCAACTTTGGTTCCCTCAGCATCGTTTCCAAACGCCGTTGATTTGATGTCATAACGACGGTATTCAACCGATTCTGTGGCCGATGAACTGATGCGAATATCCAAGGAGGTAGGGGATGGTACCGAGGCAAGCTCAATCTCGTCAGGATTTAGACGAACAAAGGGCACCTCATCATCGATCAACTCGATCGCTTGGTGCATTCGGTCGCTTTCCATTCCCAACACAGAAGCGAGTGTTAGCGCTGTAGCCTCCGCCCCCACGGCCCCGGATTGATGTGGCAAACGCATGCTAATGGATTGCAAAACAACAACATCGTTCGTCAACCACGTGTATTGCTGACTGGCTGGGTAAGCAGGGGCATGAGGATTTTCAGTGAACAGCGGCCGGCCCCACTCTTCGGGTTCAACGGGTTGCGAAACAGGAAGAAAACCCGTGGCTCCCAAACACAGCACGGCCACACCAATGGTGAGGAGACGCGGCGCTCGATGTTCGACCCATTCGTTGCGGGCAGCAGGACTGAGCAGGGAGAGCAAAAGCAGAACGGGTAGAGCGATCAGGGCTCCAGCGGGCACCACCCACATCATGAGGACAAAGAGGCCCATCATCCGAAGACCGTTCGTACCGAAAGGAGCGGTCCAGTGATTTCCTCCCTCTTCTTCCGTTCGTTGGTGCATGAAAAACAGCGCGAGGCAACCTCCCGCAACCGGCGCCAAGGATTGAACCATGCCTTGCCACATTGTCAATACCGGTGTTTAATCTCAACAAGCCCGCCATAGAGGTTCGCCTCTCGCCAAGGTTGAAGCAAGGGTTTCCCGTGGATTTGCCCATGGCGGAAGCGATTCTTTCCTTCAAATCGGTTCTGCACCGACACGCCATTCCGGCTCCGACACTGATTCGACCCTGGGCCACCCGGGATGGACCTGGCATCCTCGGTGTTTCGTTTGACCTCTTCCAAGGCGCAGTGCTTGGATTAATCGGCCCCAACGGAGCGGGGAAAACCACGCTCCTGCGAATGATGGCTGGCCTTTTGCCGCTTCAAGCGGGCCAGGTTAAAACCCGCTTTGACGGGTCTGAATGGCAAGAGGTCGATGACCTGCGCCGTTGGGTTGGTCATATGCCCGAACAAGTCCGCTGGCAGGGTCGTTCAACCGTTGCTCAAACCCTAACGCAACTCGGGGAGATGAGGGGGACATCGGAAAAGAAGGTTGAGCGGCTGCTTTCACTTGTCGGCCTTCGAAGTCGTCGAGACGAGCCGCTGGACAACCTCAGTCAAGGCATGCGCCAACGGCTTTCAATCGCTGCTGCACTGCTTGGCTCGCCCAAGGTGCTGTTGCTGGACGAACCCTTCAACGGGCTTGACCCAGTGGCCGCTCAAGCCTTCAGTGCCTTGGTCAAAACCTTGGCAGCAAAGGGAGTAAGCGTGGTTATTTCGTCGCACATGGTGGCTCAATTGGAAGGGCTCATCGATCGCATCGCCTTGCTCCACCGAGGGCAGTTGCTAGATGAAGGTCCATTGAGCGCCGTTGAACAACGCCTTGGACTCGCTGGGCGATACGTGATATCGGGATCCGGTGAGGCAGACCCAGCGGCGCTTGCCGACAGCGACGACATCGTCTCGTTTCATACGGACGATGCGGGTTGGACACTCACATTGTGTGGAAAACCGGACGAGGCGCTTGCAGCGGCTCTGGAAGCCAAC
>CEWG01227457.1_pt1 | contig 19569 bp, 22 predicted proteins | sample 361411 | NCBI WGS metagenome assembly CEWG01 (sample SAMEA2622173, study PRJEB7988) | marine metagenome | biome: marine biome (ENVO:00000447); feature: surface water layer (ENVO:00002042); material: "saline water (ENVO:00002010), including plankton (ENVO:xxxxxxxx)" | depth 5 m | reverse complement strand
GATGAGGAAGATGAAGATGAGGAAGAAGATGAAGATGATGAGGTCGAAGATGTTACTATAAATGGTATTAATTATTTGGCTACAAATACAACAAATGGTATAATTTATAAATTAGATAGTGAAGGAGAAGTTATGTATGATAATAATAACGACCCGATTGAAGCGGGTAGATACAAAAATGGAATTCCAAAACTGTTCAATTAAATTTAATCTATTAATATTATAATAATGGCATTTGAACTTTTATGTCCACCAGCTTTAATTTATTTAATATTTTCTTTAACACAAATTGTAATAGATACTATAAATGGATTATATAATACAGCTGTTATTAAAGTATGGGTATCATTTGTATTTACAATTTTATTAAATTACTTATGTAAATTAGGTTTAGGAATAATATCATGGGTAATAGTATTCATTCCTTTTATTTTGATGACTATAATAGTATCAATATTGTTACTAATGTTTGGATTAGATCCAACTACAGGAAAAATAAAACTACAAGATATGAATGATACCAATAACAATAATAATAAAAAAACAACAAATTTAGGGGTCGATTTAAGAGACCAAAGTGCAAAAGCAAAAGAAATATTAGCTAATTCATTATTATCTTATTCGGAGGAAGAGCAAGAAGTAAGTATGACAACAAATTACGCAAATAGTAAAAGTTATTTAGATATAAATATGTATAAATTAATGGTTTATGAATTATCAAATGTTTTATCAAATATTGGAGAACAAGAAATATCAGTTTATTTTAAGACAAATGCGTTGAAATGTGCGTATGAATCTGCGGATTTATCAGAAGAAGAAGAAAAGAAAAAATTAGTAAATTGTTATCAAAAAATATATGAAAAAATAAATGAATTACCTGATGATAGAAAAGAACGTGTAAAAAATACAATGGACACTTTCATCAAAAATATTCAAACAAATTAAATAAAATAAAGTATTTAAAAATTATATATTATTTACTTAGTAATATATAATGTGGTCAACACTTTATTACGTATTTGGTGCAAGTGCTGTAAGTACAATAGGTTTTGGTTTATTGTATTACTTAGATAGACCCAGAGCTCAACAAATAACTCAAGAATTAACTTGGAATACAGTAAGACTTTATCATAAAATAAATTTAGAATGTTCCAAAATGCAAAAATTATATTGCCCTGATAATATCAAAGAATCAAAAAGTGATGATGAAAAAGAAGATTCTTATTTAGACGATGATGACTTTGAAATAGAAGGAGATTACGAATTTATAGGTTATAATTTAGGTAATATGCATATAACAAAATATTCAAGTTATAATATTGAAAATAACAATTATATAAATGAAACAGATTTTGATTTAATGTTTGTGAAAAAGAACGATACAAAATTATACAAAAGAATAAAAAACAAGGATGATATAAGCAGTGATATAGATATATCTAAAATAGAAAAACCATTTATTCAAGTAGAATTATCTCTTGAAAATATTGATGAAAATATAACAATTCACAAAAATTTGGAAAGTTTTTATGTAAATGATAATGATATATTAGATGAAACATTTTTAAAATGGTATACAAAAACATTTTACGATTTAACAGTAAGTGAAAATTACAAATTAAATATAATTGACTCTGATATAAATATGTTTAACATAAATAAAGAACAATATTTACAAATAAAAAACAGTGATAAAAGTAATTATAAAATTATGGATATTGAATAATTAATATATATTTATGAAACAAATATAAATAAAATTGATTATAATTAATACATAATGGACGTATCCCAAATAATGGAATCTCCATCCGCGGTTGAATCACACTCATTGCATGATAAATGGGTTTTATGGGCTCATTTACCACACGATACAGATTGGTCTCTAACAAGTTATATAAAAATAATGCAAATATCTACTGTAGAAGATATTATATCTTTAATTAATAGTGTTCCCGCCTTAATGGTTAAAAATTGTATGCTTTTCCTAATGAGAAAAGATATAAATCCAACTTGGGAAGATCCAAAAAATAGTGAAGGTGGTTGTTTCTCATTTAAAGTTTCAAATAAAAATGTTCCCTCTGTTTGGAAATCCTTATCTTATTTATTAACTGGTGAAACTTTATCAAATGATTCTAAATTTCAAGAAAGTATAACTGGAATTACAATATCTCCAAAAAAGTCCTTTTGTATTTTAAAAATTTGGTTAAGTAGTTTGAATTATCAAAATCCCAGAGTGATAGAAAAAATTAAGGGTTTAGATTTTAGGGGTTGTTTATTTAAGAAACATAAACCGACTTATTAAATATCACATATATATATAATGAATAAAGTTAAGGTGTATGCAGAAGGTGTTGCAAGAGCATGGCCAGTAATAATTATAATAGTTCCTTTTTTATCTTATTTTTTAACGAATGATGTTGATTTACTATTATTATCTGTAATGGTAACATTAGTGGATAAATTTATCACACCCTTTTTAAAAAATTATGTTTTCAAAACCTTAATGGGCGATAAAAATTATCCTATTTTAGGAATAGGTAAGAGACCCAAAGGAGCAAAAGATACTTCATGTTTTATAACAAAAAAAGATGAAATCTCAAAGACATATGGTATGCCGTCAGGTCATGCTACATCTGCGTCTTTTTTTTCACTATATTCTATTAATGTTATAGTTAATTCTAAAATGAATATTTATAATAAATTATTTGGTATATTACTATTTATTGGTTTAGCAATAGGGGTAATGTATAGTAGAGTTAAATTTAGATGTCATACAATTCAACAAGTTATTTTGGGTGGATTATTTGGTAGTATTTTTGGAAAACTTTACTACGATAATAAAAATACTATCAAAAATTTTTTAAATATTTAATTAATATATATGAGAGGTGGTCATCATTTATATAAAAGACTCGGTGTGAGACGCAATGCAAGAACCAGTGAGATTAAAAAGGCTTATGAAAAAATAAAAAAAAAGAAAAAAAAGGTTCCTAAGAGAGTAAAAGAAGCATATAGAATTTTATCTAATGCTAAAACACGCAAAAAATATTTGGATAGTTACAAACACCCCCATAAAAAAACAAAAAGACGCAGAAAAAGAAATCAACGAGGTTGTAGTAGAAAAAATAAATGTTAATGTAAATATAAACTATAATTTATAATTTATATTTAATTTGCTGGTAATGGAGCAAGACATAATTTAATTTCACCGAGACTTGCTACAGAATATTTAACAACTAATGGTAGGTCATTCTCGAGGAACATCTCAATATTGTTGCACAAGTTAGTGCATTTGATAAAATAAGATAGATTTTTCAAACTAAATTCTCCTTGAATAACTTCAGTATCGTCGGTTTTTTTAACAAATTCAGTAACTCCGTCTGATTCAGTTCTATTAATTTGTGCGGTAGCAAAAGGACCAACACAGGCAAATACCAATTCACTACCAATAGATTTAATTTCGAGCCTTTCAGAAATATTACTAAGGTCTCTGATTATTTTTTGAAAGTCGGTTGCTGGTAAATTAATAACAGAAGAGAATTTAACTGAAGGCATATCTAATTCCTCTTCATCTGGTTCAATTAACTTTAATTTTTGAATTTTCATTTGTTTAATATCTCCATTTTCAAATTTCAATCCAAGATATTCAACAATTCCTTCACTGTAATCTTTTTCTTCAATATAAATAGTTAATGTATCATCATTATCAATAGTATTAATTAATTTAAATAAATGAAACATATTTACTCCAATAATAATTTTAGGATATTTACAATAGAAATGTTCAAATTTTAAAGCATCTAAAAATAAATGCGCGAGAATTGTATGAGACTTATCCATATTAATAATTCTTATACCGGCGGGAACATGATTACCATTTTGGTCGGTATAATCTTGTGAAAAAACAATATTAGTTTCTAAAAGTATATCTTTTAGTGCAGTCATCAAAGTTCTAACAGGTGCGATTTGTACAGTTTTCATTTCTAAAACATATTTTGTAGAATGTGATGTCATATATATAATTTTAATTTTTAAATCTTTAAATACTTATGCGTTAAAAATAAGAAAATAGAGTATATTATAATAAAAAATAATGTTTAAATGTTGTATGTCTAAAAGGGTAGTCAATACTACTTTTGAAATAGATAAAAAAAAATCAAAAGAATTTACAAAATCTATTAAAAAAAATATCAAAAAAATGAGAAAGAGTAATTTTAATGAAAAAGATTATAATAATGTTCTTCTTGGATATGGTGGATCATCAGAAACCTTTAAAATACGTATAAATTCTATAGATGTCACATGTAAAAAAATTAAAAAAAGTGAGAGAAATTATATTCATAATGAAGTAAAACTTTTAAAATTAATGAGTTACGAGACTCATTTTCCAGTATTTTATAACAAATTAGTTACTAATAGTAACGTATATTTGCTATATCGTTATATCGATGGAGTAGATTTATATCAAATGATAAAAGAGCCTTTGTTTTCTCTCGATAATAATACAATATCAAAAATAATATTAGAAATAGCTACAGGATTAGATTATTTATTTTATCATAATTATGTTCATTTAGATATAAAACTTGAAAATATAATTATTAAAAAAACAAAGCCAGTTAGAATAAAAATAATTGATTTAGCGTTTTGTCAAAAAATAAATAAGTTTAATAATAAGTTGGAAAATTGGGTTGGAACATCAGGATATTGTGCACCTGAAATAATACTACATAAAAGATATTATCATAATTCAGATATATGGTCTTTAGGGATATTATTATCTATATTATTTCAAAAATTTGATATATTTGGAAATAATTGGAAAAAATATTATAAAAATATGAAAAATTATAATAATTTTGATGATATTAAAAGTCATCTTTTAATTAAAGATAAAGATGTCTTAGATTTACTTGCTAATATGTTAATAAAAAATCCCAACAATAGATATTCTATAAAAGATGTTTTAAATCATAAATATATATTACAAGAAAACTAAACTTTCGTATATTTTATAAATAACTTAAAAATATATTTTTAGTTATGTATTAAATGGAAAGCATTTTATGCAAAGTTGGCGAATTATATGATTTATATAAATCATCTCCTGAAACATTAAAAAAAATGGATTTTTATGTAAATAAACAACTACCAGGATTATTAAAAAAATTTGATGACCAAGAAAAAAAAAATTTATTTTTACAAAAGGAAAGTGATAAATATATTAATGATTTTTTAACAAATCCGGAAAAACAATATTTTTATATTAAGAATACAGATATATTTATTTTTTATGATGGAGAAAATTATGTAACAATTAGTGAAGATGATTTATGGATGAGAATATTAACCGATATAACATCAAAAGAAATACTTCTGGATTTTAAACAAAAAATAAAGGATACAATAATAAAAAAAATAAAGGAAAGAAATATTTTCCCTACAATACCTGAGTCTTATACTGTTCAACATATTATAAATTTTTTTACACCTGTATTATTTGATACAAAAGAAGACGTAAAACACTTTATGGCATTGATTGGAGATAATATATTGAATAAAAAAATAAATTTACATTATTTTGTTCCTATAGAAAGTAAAATATTTTTTGATACAATTGAAAATATATCTCAATATTATTTTGGTAATAAATTAAATCTATCTTCAACAATAAGATATAGATATCGTGGTGAAGATTATGAAAAAAGTAGAATAATATATTTTAAAAAAACCATAAGAAATAAATCCTTTTGGTTACCTTTTATAAAGCAAAATTTATTTAATATTTTAGTTGTATGTACACATTATTCAACACGATATATTAATGCTGATAATTATGCAATACAAAGAAATAATCAATTCATAAATAAAATTTTTTATTTAAAAAACAATACAAAAGGAAAATGCATAATGGATTTTTTTGATGTTATGATAAATAAGGGTAGTGATGATGATAAAATTAGTATGAATGATTTGTTTTTTTTATGGAAAATATATTTAAAAAATAAAAATATTCCAAATACAATTTTGAAAAGTGAATTTGAACATATAACAAGAAATGCTTTAATTTATAAGTCTCAGCATAATAATAATATACAATTTTTAGGAATTAAAAGTTCGTATCTCAATAAAGTAAAATTATTTAAGAAATTTTGGCAAAATAAAATAACACTTGATGAAAATGATGAAATAGAAATAAGTGAAATGCATACTCTTTTATTGAAATGGCTTGAGGAATTAAATAATTATGATGCAGACTTCAGTGAAGAAAATTTAAAAGATATGATAGAATATTTTTGTAATGACATTAAAATAAATGATGATAAATTTTTATTAGGTATAAAATGTAAAATGTGGTCAAAACAAGATGATATTTTAGAGGCTTTTAGAAATAAATTCAATAAAAATTTAACAAAAAATATATTACTTTATGATTCATATGTATTATATTGTAAATATTCAAATAAAAAAAATAAACCTTTAACAGTAAGCAAACAATATTTTTATAAATATGTAAGTAATGTAATACCACATGAATATATTAAGGATGGTTATATATTGTTATCATATTGGGAAAATTAATTATAAATATCATTATATATGAATAAATTGGACGAAGTAATAATAAAAGAAATTATAGAATTTCTTCCTAATGAAGATGTTTTTAAAATAGAAAAAATAAATAAATTTTATAATAATTTATTTGATAGCGATTTGGTTAATTTTATAAAGTATAGACAGCATCCATTGGTTTTTAATGTATTTGATAATCTATGTGAAAAATGCAATATTCAATATCTTTACTTTATATGTCCTTCATTGAATTTTATGAGATGTAATCATAATTTTATATAATTATTTTTAGAGAATAAAGATAAAGGTAATTTTCTCTCCAAAAAAATTTTAAGGGAATTATTTTCAACATAAGATTTCAAAAAATATAACATTTAGAAAATAATTATATGAATATCTTAATTTGCGTTCAAATTTTTCTCTTGATTAAATATATAATGGTTAGAAGAACAAGAAAAAGCAAAAGAATGGTTGGAGGAAAATCCGGTTACAAAATGTTAGTTGGCTCAAGAGCTCAAGTTATGAATGGAACAGCATACAAAACATCATATGGAGCAATAAAACCTAAGGGCGATGCTCTTACCAAGAAACATTTAAAATACAACAAACAGGGTCGTATTGTTTCTGTAGCAAAAAGTTCAAAGAAAGGCAAGCTTTTAGCTCAGCTTAGAAAAGCTGGATACACAACAAAGAAGGGTAGATTTGGAGCTGTAAAGATTGGTTCTAAGACACGTAAGAAGAGTAAAACAAGAAAGAGACAAAGAAAGAGAAAGATGAAGAGAAAACGCTAATTAATTTAATATAGAATATTTTATCATTATATATTAAATGTCAATTATTCCAGAAGTAAAAGCAGTAAGACAATTAAAACAATATTATAAAATGATGGAAGATGCAAAGGCTTCTATGCAAAAAGGCGGAAAAAGAAGAAAAACTCGTAAAAGACGTCGTAAAAAAACAAAAAGAAAAAGACGTCGTAAAAATAAGAAAACTCGTAGAAAAAAAAGTAGAAAGTAATTATATGAGTAAAAGAAGATTTAATCATAATGATAAATTATGGATAGCAAAAGAAGAAGTAAAAGATTTAGAAAGATTATTACGAGAAGCGGAAGAAAGATTAAATCTTGAATATGAGAAGGTAGGTGGAAGAACATGGGTTGAATGGGTATGGTATTTATTGGGATATAAGTATGATTAATATGAATAAGTATTTATATTAATTAAAATTGAAAACAATTTAAATAAATTAATGTGTATTATTGAATTGAGATGTCTACGAGTTCCGCAGAGCTTGCCCTTACTTATCAAGAAAAAACTGATATTGAACATATTTTAGATGCACCTGATACATATATCGGTTCAATTGAATCAGACAAGGTAAAAAATTGGTGTTTGGATGAGAATGATAATATGAAACACAAAGAATATGATTTTATTGGAGGATTATATAAATGTTTTGATGAAGGTATTGTAAATTGTAGAGACCATGCGGTAAGGTTAATGCAAAAAATTATCAATAAAGAAAAGAAAATAATTCCTGTAAGAAATATTGATATTACAGTGGATAAAGAAACAGGTGTTATTACAATGATGAATGATGGAAATGGTGTAGATGTAGCAAAGCATCCTGATAACGATTTATGGATTCCTGAAATGATTTTCGGTCATTTAAGAACATCTACAAATTATAACAAAGATGAGAAAAAGATTGTGGGAGGAAAAAATGGTTTTGGATTTAAATTAGTGTTGATTTATTCTAAATGGGGTGAGATTGAAACAGTAGACCATATCCGTGGTAAAAAATATAAACAAAGATTTGAAAATAATTTAACAGATATTTTAAAACCAACAATTAGAAAAAGTACAGCAAAACCATATACAAAAGTATCTTGGTTACCTGATTATGAGCGTTTTGGTTTAGAAAAATTAACTGATGATATGTTTAATCTTTTCAAGAAAAGAACCTATGATATTGGAGTAGTAACAAGTAGCTCAATTCGTGTAAGGTTTAATAATAAACCAGTTCCAAATAAAACTTTTGACCAATATATGGATGTTTATATTGGAGATAAAACAGAAGCAAAAAGAGTGTTTGAATCTCCAAATAAAAGATGGGAAATTGGAGCATGTTTGAGTCCATTAGATGAATTTACTCAAGTATCTTATGTAAATGGAATTAATACTGCAAAAGGAGGAAAGCATGTTATTTATATCTTAAATCAAATTGTGAAGAAAATGATTGCTTACATTGAGAAAAAGAAAAAAGTAAAAGTAAAACCAGCAACAATTAAGGAACAATTAATGTTGTTTGTAAATTGTGTAATTGAGAATCCAAGTTTTGATAGTCAAACAAAGGAATGTATGAATACTCCTCAATCAAAATTTGGTTCAAAATGCGAAGTAAGTGATAAATTTATTGACAAGTTAGCAAAAATGGGAGTAATGGATAGTGCAATAGCATCAAATGAAATTAAAGATACAAAAGCGGCAAAGAAATCAGATGGTCGTAAAACAAAATCAATTAGAGGTATTCCAAAATATATGGGAGCAAATTGGGCTGGAGGAACAAGGTCTTCACAATGCACTCTTATTTTGTGTGAGGGAGATTCAGCTAAATCAGGTATTGTATCGGGATTAAGCAAAGAAGATAGAGATAAATTTGGTGTTTTTCCATTAAAAGGAAAGTTGATGAATACATTAGATGCAGCACAAAATAAAATTAATGCTAATGCAGAGATTGCAAATATTAAAAAAATTGTAGGATTGACAACAGGTAAAACTTATAGTGAAGAAGATGCCAAAAAACAATTAAGATATGGAAAATTATTATTTATGACTGACCAAGATTTAGATGGAAGTCACATTAAAGGATTATGTATTAATATGTTTCATTCGCAATGGCATGATTTAATTAAAATTCCAAATTTTCTGGGATTTATGAATACTCCTATTCTAAAAGCAACAAAAGGTAAGAAAACAAAATCATTTTATAGTGAAAGTGCATATCAAAATTGGAAAAAAAATAATGATAATGGAAAGGGATGGAAAATTAAATATTATAAAGGTCTTGGAACGAGTACAGCCAAGGAATTTAAAGAATATTTCGCAGAGAAAAAATTAATTATGTTTGAATACAATGGAGAAGAGAGCGATAATGCTATAGATAAAGTATTCAATAAAAGTAGAGCAGATGATAGGAAAGATTGGTTAGCAAATTATGATAAAGATGCTGTATTAAATCCATCAAATAATACAGTTAGATTTGAAGATTTCACAGACAGAGAAATGATTCACTTTTCAAAATATGATTGTGAAAGAAGTATTCCAAATCTCGTAGATGGTTTTAAAACAAGTTTAAGAAAAATTATATTTTCAGCATTTAAGAAAAATTTAGTGAATGAAATCAAAGTAGCACAATTTGCAGGTTATGTAAGTGAGCATTCGTGTTATCATCATGGTGAAATGAGTTTGAATAAAGCAATTGTAGGATTAGCTCAAGAATATGTTGGTTCAAATAACATTAATACATTACTTCCATTAGGTCAGTTTGGAACAAGATTAGAAGGAGGTAAAGATTCAGCAAGTGAAAGATATATCTTTACAAAATTAAATAAAATTACAAGAGCAATATTTCCAAAACAAGATGAGGCTGTCTTGAATTATTTAGATGATGATGGAACAAAAGTAGAACCAGAATATTATGCACCAATAATTCCTATGATTTTAGTAAATGGGGGAAAAGGTATTGGAACTGGTTTTAGTTATGAAGGATTAAGTTACAATGTTATTCAAATTATCAAATATTGTAAAAATAAGTTGAAAAAAGGAAATAAAATTATAAAAATTCAACCATATTATGAAGGATTCAAAGGAGATATTATCAAATTAGATAACGGAAGAAAATATTTATTTAAAGGTAAATATGAAACAGTAAGTTATGATACTATAAAAATCACAGAATTACCTATAGGAACTTGGACAACTCCATATAAAGCATTTTTAGAAAAATTAATGGAAGATAAAAATGCAAAAGGTAAGAAAAAGAAACCAATTGTAAAATCTTATAAAGATAGTTGCACTGATACAACCATTGAATTTACAGTAAAACTACACATGGGAGTTTTGCCAAATTTAATTTCAAAAAAGGTGGATGATAATATTAATATGATTGAAAAAACATTTGGGTTAACTACTACGAAATCTACAACAAATATGTATTTATTTGATGAAAATCAAAAATTAAAAAAGTATAATACGGTTTATGATATTATTGATAAATATTTTCCAGTTCGTTATAAAACATATGAACTAAGAAAGAAACATATGATTGAATCTTTAGAAAGAGAAGTTAAATTAATTAGTAATAAGGCAAAATTTATTCAAGAGCAAATTGTTGAACCACCCACACTTGTTTTAAGAAAAAAGAAAAAACAAGAAGTAATCAATATGTTAAAACAAAAAGGATATGATATTATAGATAATGATGAAGAATATAAATATTTAAGAACAATGACAATTGATAGTGTAGAAGAAGAAAATTTTGAAAAATTATTGAAATTAAAGGATGAAAAAGAAAGTGAGCTTGAATTAATAAAGAAAACATCAATTGAAGAAATGTGGATTAAAGAGTTAGATAATTTAAATATAGAATACAAAAATTATCAAAATGAAAGAATAGAAAGAGCAACTGGTATTAAAAGTAAAAGTAAAAAGAAAAACAAAAAAAAATAATAAATCTATAAATAATAAAATTATTGTTTAATTATTACAATTTTTTTTCTTGTATCTTTATCCATAATTTGTTTTACTAATTGAATCATTTTAATACATACAGGATTTTTATTGTAAATATATAAAGTATTTAAGATATCATCTTCACCTTCCATAAATACTTGGTTAATTTTTTTAAATAACGGGAGTGAAAAATTTTTACGTGTGCAGCCATCTAAATATACATGAACACAAAATTGATCATTATTCAACCTTTTCGATACTTCTAAACCTTTATTAACAATATATTTCGCAAATTCCAGAAAATCATTTAAAACAGATTTTATAAATTTAATATCTATATTTTTTACATAAACACAAATATTTCCATAATTATTATATTCCTGTATTGAAAATACATTTTTAAAACAATTATTATAAAAACTTATTTTATCGGCATCCATCTTAAATAACTATTATAATTAAATAATATTTATTTAAACTAATTATCAGGGAAAAATTTTTTTAATTCTAATACATTGGAAGAATATGTTGAAACAGCTCTTGAAAGAGGAACAGCTAAAGTACTAACATCACTTTTATATTTCATAAAACCTTGAGCCTCACTACATATTTGAGGAATGCAATAGTCTAAAACTAATTTATTTAATTGTTCAACCTGTTGTGTTATATTATCCATTCTATTTTTAGAATGTTGTAAAAATATACTTCTCATAATTATTTTTAAAGTATCTTGATTTTGATAACCTATTTGAAATCTACCATTTGATTTTTCATATACTCCAGCTATAATACCGTGTTGTATTATAAGAATATTTCCCGAAGAAAAGAAAGTATCTGATAATAAATTAGATTCCATATTTCCTGTTAAAGCATTTCTATAATTAGTTGTTTTTTCACTGATTGGTATTTTGTCATATAATTGAAAAACACTATTGTTTACATTATCTAATATATTTACTCTCCCATTAGCATTCATTTTATATTAAATATATAAAAAAATATTATATATTAAAAATATATATATGTCTTTTCAAAAAACAGTTTTTATGATAGCAGTAGTTTTATTTATATTAATAATGACAGTAATTGGAGTATTGATGACAAAATCAAAAGCTGGAATGGAATTTCCTCCTGAGATAGGAAATTGTCCAGATTATTGGGAATTAATTAGTGCTGGTGATCAAAAAGTGTGTAGTAATATTAAAGATCTTGGGACATGTAATGAAAAAGAAATAAATTTCAATACTCAAGCATATAAATCACGCAAGGCAAAATGTAATTGGGCAAAAGGATGTAATGTAGAATGGGATGGAATTACAAATCAGGGATTATGTTAATTTGATATAAAAATAATTATCTATATCAAATGGAAATAAATTTTCTTCCTGAAGTTTTAGTTGGAGAGATTTTTAACTTTATTTCTTTAAAAAATTTAGCAAAATGTAATAAATATTATTTTAATAAATATTATTTGGAAAAAAATAATAAAAAAGAAAAAATTAAACAGTCGTATTTTAGATTTTTGTTACGAAATGATATGAACTTTATATTTGAAAAATATATTAATATTAAATTTACATATTTTATCAAAAAAAAAAAAATAATTTATAATGATAAAATTTTTCCACGTAAGATTGAATTATTAAGATATTTAACTTGTTTCGTATTTAATTCTCCTAAATGTAAATTAATAATAGAAAATCATATGAAAAAAAATAAATTAGTATTTAAAAAAATAAAGTTAATATCTAATAAATGGACAAATTAAATTTAAATTTATTATTAAATAGAGAATTATCAGAACAAAAGTTAATTGATTGTTTAACAAATTTTGAACAAAACAAAAAAAATCTTTTAACAAAAAGAGGAATATATGTTTATGGGTCACCTGGAACAGGAAAATCTGTATTTGTCTATAAAATATTGAAAAAATTAAATTATGATATTATTAAATATGATGCAGGTGATGTAAGAAACAAAACAATTATTGACAAAATCACAAAACACAATATGAGTGATAAAAATGTATTAAGTTTATTACAAAAAAAAACAAAAAAAATAGCAATAATAATGGACGAAATAGATGGTATGAACAGTGGAGATAAGGGAGGTATTAATACATTAATTAAACTTATTAGACCCAAAAAAACCAAAAAACAAAAAAAAGAAGAAATAACTATGATTCCAATTATTTGTATAGGAAATTATCATATTGATAAAAAAATAAAAGAGATGATAAAAATATGTTTTAATATTGAATTAAAAACCCCTACTGATGAACAAATTGATAATATATTAGATATTTTAATGCCTAAATTAGAAAATAAATTAAAAGAAAAAATGCGTGTTTTTATTCAAGGTGATTTACGAAAATTAAAATCAATATATGCTATTTATCAAAACGGAGAAAGTATATTAAAAAATCAATTAATACAGAATATGTTTCAACAAAAAAATTATAATGAAGATGTTAAAGATATAATAAGAAAATTATTAAACAATTATTATCCTCTAAATTCTCATATGGAATTAATGAATGAAACTGATAGAACAAGTGTAGGTTTATTATTTCATGAAAATATTATTGATGTATTACAAAATATTGAAAAAGATAAATCCATACCATTTTATAATGAAATACTAAAAAATATATGTTTTTCAGATTATATTGATAGAATTACATTTCAAAAACAAATATGGATTTTTAATGAAATGAGTTCTTTAATTAAAACTTTTTACAATAATCATTTATATCACAAGTATAGTAGTAAAAAAATAGAGTATAATCCAGATACGGTTAGATTCACCAAAGTATTAACCAAATATTCAACTGAATATAATAATAGTTTATTTATACAAAATTTATGTAAGCAACTTAATATGGATATTAAAGATATGTTTTCTTATTTTTGTTATTTAAAACAAAAGTATACCTTAGAAGAAATAAATGAACTTTTTGAAAATAATAATTATGAAATCAATAAATTAGATATAAATAGAATTTATAGATTTTTAGATAATATTATTGACCAATAAATTTTTTTAATCCGTCAATTGTTCTTTCACCATTAAATGTTTCATATTTGCCATTTTCATCTACTTTTACAACTGTTGGGAATCCTTCCACACCATATTTTTTAAGTAAATCATCTCCTGCTTCTGCTCTTTCCATTTTTTTTAATTTTACAGGACCCTTATAATTACTTGTAAATTCCTCCCAAATTGGTGAGAAATTTTTGCAATGACCACAACCATTCATATGAAAGTAAATTGCATTTGTGGGATTTTCGAGACCCTCTAAATAACTGAAAAGATTATTAGTGTATATAAGTGTTTTTAAAATATATCTTATAGCTATTATTATTACTGCTGCTACCATAAACTGTTTAATAGATGACATCTTGTTAAACTTTTTTCTAATTACTTTTAACCAACCTAACATATAATATTACTTAATATTATATTTTAAGCATTCATATAAAATTCTCTCATTTCTTTATCCTTAATTAACATTTTTGGCTTCATATTGGTTTCCCTTACAAAATTTGGATGACCTGGTAATAACTTTCGTTTGTCAAAAGTATTATCTTGATGAGCAAATACTAATATTGATTTCTTAGGATCTAATTGAACTAATGGTATCGAATAATTTTTCAAAAATTTCTTTTCTTCTGCTAATTCTGCATCGTCATCATATCTTGTTTGTTCTAATAATTTTCGTTTAAAAGCAAATGTTCCTGCTGTTGCATGTTGAGCTCCATAAGGACCAAATTGATATATTTTATCTAAATCATTAAAGTAAATATAAACAATACTACTTCCTACTGCTAATGCTTGAGGTCTTGAACGCAATCTATTTACTGCATGATTTACTCTTTCAGGAGGATAATAATCGTCGTCATCCATATAAACTATTATTTCTCCTTTTGATTTTTCGTGCATATAGTTCCTTTTTCTACCTAATTTCATTTTTTCTTCTACTCTAAAGTATTTGACACATTCTACATCTTTAAATAAATCTTCAACACAATCTTCACCATCATCTATTACTATCCACTCCATTAATTCTTTTGGATATGATTGGTTTTGAAAGCATTTGATTAATTGTGGAATAAATTTACGTCTATTATATGTAGGAGTACAAACACTTACAAATGGCTTACCATTTGCACTTACTTTCTTTTTTCCTTTCTTTTTTTTACCCATAATATATATTTAATATTGTTTTGATTTTATATTAATTTATTTTTAAAATTAATTTAAATTAAAAAAGATAATTAAAAAAATCATAGATAGATTTTAATATTACTAATGCTAATCCTACTATAATAGGAATAATTGCTATTTTGTGATCCATATTCCATCTATTTATATTTAATCCCACATCAAAAACTTTCAATATTTCATTTAATGCTACACTAAAAGTTACTAAAAGCCAAATATTGTTATAACGACCATAATATTTAAACCATTCTCTTGACCTATCCATACTTGGCATTAACATTAATAATAAAAATATAAATAATGAACCAGCTACTCCAAATATTGACAAAATTGGCCATGTTAAAGCAGGGGTTATCCAGGAAAATTCGTCCTGTCTGTAAAATATTCCACCAATTACACTTCCCAAATTAAATACCAAATGCAAACATATTAATAATACCATAAATATTGGAACAATTACACCAACTGCTAATAAATCTCCTACTGATGTTCCTGAGCCTTGCTTTGGAATAAATCCTTTAATAAGTTTTACACCTTCCATTAATAGTAAAAGAATAGGAATGTCTCTAAATGTTTGGAAATAGTGACCTATACCACGCCCCATTGCATTTGGTCCATCCTCCATATTTTTTAACCACTGAGGAGGAGGAGGACCGTCTCCAGCCCATTTATCAAAAAATGCTTCCTTTTTAAACCATCGAGGTTGTGGAGCAGCACCACCCTTCTGTACTTTTCCTCCTCCTGTTTGAACAGGTCTTTCTCTTATTATTTGACCTACCTTTCTTAATAATTCTGGCAAACCACCATTATTATTCATATTTGGATAAGGAATGTATTTTTCTATGTTGTGTATTAAATGCATCCAACCACTACTTATATATACCAAAGCCATTACACCTATTAAAGTTCCAAAAAATACTTTTAAGGATGCTAATATACTTTGTCCTGTTCCTTTTGGTGGACGTTCTCTCTTTTTTCTATCGCGATATCCTTCTCTTACTTTAAATCCTTCAGTAATTCCCAATCTTTTCATAAATAATAAGGAAAATGGTAAAGTAAAAACAAAAATAATATAGTTCCACGGACTCGAAATCTTTTTCCCTTTTTTTCTACTTACTTTATTTTTCTTTTTTACACAATCTCCTGACATCCAATCTTTTTTGTATCCTGTGCCGCAACTTTTATTTTTTCTTTTACCTTTTTTTACACATTTACCCATATAATTTTTTCTTTCACCTGATTTACATCTATTAGAACTTCGACTACGACTTCTACTTCGACTTCTTTTTTTTCTTCCTCTTCGTCTTCCTCTTGCCATATATATAAATTAAATATTTTAAATATACTTAAAATCTACTTTATAACATTATTATAATGAAAATTATTACAACTCCACAATTAGATTTTCATAATGTTTTAATTCGTCCTAAAAGAACCACTATTTCCTCAAGAAGTCAAGTTGATTTAGAAAGAGAAATTACATTCCCACATTCTACTATGACTTGGAAAGGAACTCCAATTATAGCTGCAAATATGGATACAACTGGTACATTTGAAGTTTATGATGTTTTATCCAAACACAAAATGATAACATGTTTTAATAAATTTTATAATTTAAAAAATTTCGAAAATAGATTAGCTAATAAAACATTAGACCCTGATTTTTTTATGATTTCTACTGGTATTGATGAAAGAGAAATGTCTAATTTACATGATATTGTACAATTAACGAATGCTAAATGGATTTGTGTTGATGTTGCTAATGGATATATGCAAGAAGTTGTTAATTATTGTCAAAAAATTCGTGTCTGTTTTCCTGACAAAATTGTTATTGCTGGAAATGTTGCCACTCGAGAAATGGTAGAAGAACTTATTTTAAATGGAAAAGTTGATGGAGTAAAAGTTGGTATTGGACCAGGGTCTGCTTGTTTAACAAGATTAAAAACTGGTGTAGGAGTTCCACAGTTAAGTGCTATTATTGAATGTGCTGATGCTGCTCACGGATGCGGAGGATTTATTATTGGAGACGGTGGGATTACTTGTCCCGGAGATATGTCAAAAGCATTTGGAGGTGGAGCAGATTTTGTTATGTGTGGAGGAGTATTTTCTGGACATTATGAAAATCCTGGTGAAGTTGTAGAAGAAAAAAATGGTCAAAAGTATAAAATGTTTTATGGTATGAGTAGTCAATTAGCTATGGAAAAACATTACGGTAAAATGGAAAAATATCGTTCAAGTGAAGGTAGAGTAATAAAAGTGAAATTAAAGGGTCATTTAGAAGATACTGTGCTGGATTATTTAGGTGGAATACGTTCTACCTGTGCATATATTAATGCTCATAAAATTAAACATATGAGTAAATGTGTAACATTTGTTGTTGTAAGTCAACAATTAAATACACATTTAGTGAAATAAAAATATATAGACAAATTATATACTATGTTCCAATTTATAATATTAGGTTTGTTATTTTTATTTATAGTTTTACATTTTTACACTGATATAAAAAATTATATAAATACGGGAAATATTATTGAAGGAAATGATGAAGATGCTACTGTACCTAATGCTGGTGCTGGTGCTGATTCTTCTGCTGATGCCGGTTCTGCAGCCGGTGCTGATGCCGGTGCTGATGCTGCTGCTCCTGCTACTCCCGTTACTACACCAGAACCAACTGACAGTAATTTAAATAGAGGTGTATGTATGGGAAAATTAAAAAGTGACGATAGCGCTTGTTTAACACTCAATAATGAAACAGATTGTAATGCCGATGATAAATGTAATTGGGCATCTGGTGCAAATATAGATGACGGAACTACTTGGTCTGCTGGGGGTGCTGGCCAGGGTGAGCAAGAGCAATACGAACAAGATTTTAGGAGAGCTCCATCTGCCCCTGGAATAGATCCAGATGGACCGTGTAAGCCTAACTGTGCTCCTCCACGACAGCCTACTGGAAATTGTCTTGATACACCAATAGTGGCTGCTGATGGGAGTCAAAAAACTGTTAAACTCTGTCCTCAAATCTGTCCCTATTCCAGTTTAGATAAAGATAATACGCATTGTAAATATGATAGGGATTGTGCTGGTTGTCCGTTAGTGGAGTTTGATTGGGGAACAAAATCTGATAATCCTAATCGCACAGATGAAAATAAGTTTTTCTACAATGGACAATGGTACACTCCTGGTGTGGACGCTGATATAGTTTCTGATACTAATACTGATTATACACCTACTTCTGGAGGATGGTGGGGTGGTGGATTATCATCGGATACAGGAAATAATATAATAGATAAAAAGGTTACTCAACAAGTTTTAGAAGAAAAAGATATAATACCAAGTGATATTGATTTAAATATTGACCATGCTACTAATTTTTCAAGAATAGGCAATAATGTAATTAATAAAATAGCCGCTATTAGAAATTTAGATATTCCCACAATTGACGATAATGACAAAGAACTACTTGGAAGAGCATACAGAGAAGTTTATGAAATTAAACAAGGTAATGATGAAGTAGCAATAAAGGCTATGGAAACTAAATTTCAACAAACAGTTGTGTATGTTTTAACACAAACAAAATTAGAAGGTAAATCAGTATCTTGGGATACTCCTAAACAAACTTCATCTCTTGATTCTACAACTGGTATGTATGATGATAATAGTAATGCATTTTTTGCTCAAGGAGATATGGCAAAAGATAAAACTGAAAAACCAGAAGGAGGATTATGTTTATGGAATGGATGTGATAAATCAAGGAGAAGACCATATGATTCTATCTGGAGTTTATACTAATTATATAATTTAGTAAAATAAATATATTATTAAATTATATATACATATGAATTTATACATAAAATTATTATTTGCTATTATGATACTATATACTTTTTATAACTTTTATATGGATTTTAGAGGTGTGATAAATGGTGGAACTTTTTTAGAAGGTAACCAAAATATGGTCGATAATGAAGAACTAACTGGAGAAAAAGGTTCAGGATATAGAGGAAAGCAAAATAAAACTCGTTCTGGTAAAAC
>CEWG01065990.1_pt1 | contig 19636 bp, 22 predicted proteins | sample 361411 | NCBI WGS metagenome assembly CEWG01 (sample SAMEA2622173, study PRJEB7988) | marine metagenome | biome: marine biome (ENVO:00000447); feature: surface water layer (ENVO:00002042); material: "saline water (ENVO:00002010), including plankton (ENVO:xxxxxxxx)" | depth 5 m | reverse complement strand
GATTTAACTATTTGGGAAGCTCAATTTGGTGATTTTTCAAATGGAGCTCAAATTATGTTAGACCAATTTATTTCTTGTGCTGAGGATAAATGGAAGGTAATGAGTGGTTTAGTCATGTTACTACCTCATGGATATGAAGGGCAGGGAGCTGAACATTCTTCAGCAAGGTTAGAAAGATATCTACAGATGTGTGCTAAATATAATATGCAAATTGTAAACTGTACTACACCAGCAAATTTTTATCATGTATTAAGAAGGCAATTAAATAGAAATTTCAGAAAACCATTAATTGTATTTACACCAAAAAGCTTATTAAGACACCCAAAATGTATTTCAAAAATTTCTGATTTAGCTAAAGGAAAATTTGAATTAATTATTGATGATAAAGTAAGTAATCAATTAATTAAAAAGCTTATTTTTTGCAGCGGAAAAATTTATTATGAACTTGATGCAAAAAGGAAGAAAGACAAGATAGATAACATAGTTATTGTTAGAATAGAACAACTCTTCCCATTAGATAAAGTCAGTTTAATTAAATTAATTGAAAAGTATAATACAAATAAGCTACTTTGGGTTCAAGAAGAACCTGAAAATATGGGAGCATGGGGTTATATTTTGTCTGAGCTAAGGGCATATAATATAGATGTGATTGCTAGAAGTCCTTCTGCGGCTACAGCTACAGGATCAAGCAAAATATCAGCTATAGAGCAAAAAGAAATAATTGATAAAGTTTTTAAATAAAAAAAAATGTTACTAGAAATGAAGGTCCCCAGTCCGGGAGAATCAATATCAGAAGTTGAAATAATAGAATGGCTAGTCTCTGATGGCGATTATGTAGAAAAAGATCAGGCTATTGCAGAAATAGATTCTGACAAAGCAACATTAGAACTTCCTGCAGAAGATAGTGGAATTATTAAAATCTTAACCGAGGAAGGGGTGAGTGTGGCTGTTGGAGATATTGTTTGTATTATTGATACATCTGCGAAGAAAGAGAGTCAAGATAATATAGTTTTACAAGAGAAAAAAGATATAACTTCAGCTACAGAAAATAACACTATCAAGAAAGTTAAAATTAATAAAGCAACTCCACTTGCGTCAGCAATAATTAATAAGCACGATATTTCTGCAGAACATTTAATCGGATCAGGTGAAGCAGGTAAAATAACAAAAAATGATGTTCTAGACTTAATTAATTTAGGTTCTTCTTCTGATAGTAGAGGCCAAAACAGAAAAAAGATGTCTTCTCTAAGAAGAAAAATTGCTTCTCGATTAGTCGCTGTCAAAAATGAGACAGCTATGCTTACAACTTTCAATGAAATTGATATGACATCAATTTTTGAAATAAGAAATAGTTATAAGGAAGTCTTCAAAGAAAAACATAGTGTTGGGTTAGGTTTTATGTCATTTTTTACAAAAGCTGTTACAGAAGCTATAAAGGAATATAGTGATGTAAATTCAATGATAGATGGAGATGAACTTATTTCACATAATTATGTTGATGTAGGTATAGCAGTAAGTGCTCCTAAAGGGCTAATGGTCCCTGTTTTACGTAACGCAGAACAAATGGGATTTGCACAAATTGAATCTGAGATTAAAAGATTAGCAACCAAAGCAAGAGACGGCAAAATTACTATTGATGAAATGACAGGTGGTACTTTTACAATAACAAATGGTGGAGTTTTTGGATCTATGCTTTCCACTCCAATAATAAATCCACCACAATCTGCAATTTTAGGAATGCATAATATTGTTGAAAGACCCGTAGTTGTAGATGGAAAAATTGTTGTTAGACCAATAATGTATGTTGCATTGTCTTATGATCATCGAGTAATTGATGGTAGAGAGTCTGTTGGTTTTTTGTGTAAAGTAAAAGAGTGCTTAGAAAATCCAAAAGATTTTTTAATGGAAAATAATGTTTCTTTAAGTTTAGAGATCTAGTTATTCTGGTGCTATTTCGCATGTTAGACCATCGAGCTCTTCTGTTATAAATATTTGACAGCTTAATCTACTATTTGACTGAGTGTTAAATGCTTCGGAAAGCATAGCTTCCTCTTCCTCTTCCATTTCATTAATCCTATGCTCTGACGTTATATAACATTGGCATGACGCACACATAGCCATGCCTCCGCAGACACCTATTGTTCCTTCAGGAGCAAGTTCATATGATCTAATTACTTCCATTAGATTCATCGACATATCAGTTGGTGCTAAAATTTCATGAGTTTTATTTTCTCGATCTTTAATTGAAATTTTAACATCAGACATTATTAATCATTTAGAGATTGAACTACAGGCTTTTTAGCTTCTTTTCTGCTTCCATCAAAACCATCAACTCCGCTAACTGTTGTATATCGGAAAATATGTTTTTTGTTTGGGTTAATAATTTTGAAAGCTGATTGGCACATAAGTGTCGCTTCATGAAATCCACATAAAATTAGTTTTAATTTCCCAGGATATGTATTTACATCTCCTATAGCAAAAATTCCCGGAATATTTGTTTGATAATCAAATGTATTAACTTTTATAGAATTTTTTTCTATTTCTAATCCCCAATTTCCAATTGGACCAAGCCTTGGAGATAATCCAAATAAAGGAACAAAATGATCTATTTTAATTTCTGTTGATTCATTATTTTCTTTAGTGATAGTTACACTTTCTAATTTATTTTTTCCTTTTAATTCTGTAACTTGGGCAGGTGTTATTATTTCCACTTTATTTTGATCTTTTAATTCTCTGACTTTTTCAACAGAGTCTAAAGCACCTCTAAATTCATTTCTTCTATGAACAAGTGTAACTTTTGCTCCCATGTTAACTAAAAATATCGTCCAGTCCAAAGCTGAGTCTCCACCACCAGCAATAAGAACACGTTTATTTGCATATATTTCAGGATCTTTAATAATATATTCAACTCCTTTTTCTTCGTAAAATGACAGATTTTCTATGGATGGTTTTCTAGGCTCAAAACTGCCCAAGCCCCCTGCAATAGCAATAACAGGTGCTTGATGCATAGTTCCTTTATTAGTAGTAACAGTGAAGATATTATTTTCATCTTTTTCTATTTTTTCTGCTCTTTCTCCTAAAGTAAAACCTGGCTCAAATTGCTTACATTGTTCTAATAAGTTATTAGTCAGGTCGCCTGCCAAAATTTCTGGAAATCCAGGAATATCATAAATTGGTTTTTTTGGATAAATTTCTGAACATTGCCCACCCGCTTGTGGTAAAGCATCGATTAAATGACATTTTAATTTTAATAATCCTGCTTCAAAAACTGTGAATAGACCAGTTGGTCCTGCCCCAATAATTAGTATATCTGTTTTAATCATTTTTTTTTAGATGCAAATTTAATCAATTTTCATTTTTTGGTAATAATGTTATTATTAAATGTATAAAAAAAATATTTATTTTTGCAGAAAAGCAGTCTACTATGGCAATTAAAATAACAGAGGATTGTATTAATTGTGAAGCTTGTGAGCCAGAATGTCCTAATAATGCTATTTACCCTCCTGAAGAGTCATGGCGTTTTTCGGACGGCACGAAACTACAAGATAGTGAGGAAAGAGAGCCTTTTTCCTTTGAAGCGTTTTATATAGCTACAGATAAATGTACAGAGTGTATTGGCTTTCATGATGAGCCGCAATGCGCTGCTGTGTGTCCCGTTGATTGTTGTTTGCCAGATGAGGATAATGTAGAGACAGAAGATGAATTATATGCCAAGAAAGGTTATTTGCATGAGAAGTAGGCTTAGTTAGGGAAAAAATATCTTAAATCTAGCGTAACATAGCTTCCTGGAACTTCGATAAAAAACTTATCATCAAAATCATTGTTATTAAAAATGTTATTTCCATCTGAAAATTCCGGGTATATTCTTCCAGTTTCATCCCATGGAAAATGTAAACTTAGTCCAACATAGTAGTGTCCTTTAGTTTTATCTCTATATTCTATACCTAGATTAGCAAGTAACGCTATATAACCACCACTTTTTCTATAAAACTTTTGCATAAAACCACTCAGATTATTTCCGTATGATTGCACATCTGAAGCAATAATAGTATTTGAAATACCAAAGGCGGCATTTACATACCATAAATTTGATACTCGAATATATGTAAGTAATTGTAAAGGGATTTCATAAGATCTAATGTTAAAATTATTTTCATCACTAATATTGATATTATTATTTTTTAGCTCTAGTTTATAATTTCGATTAGTATAATTTAATGCATTTTCAAACCAAAATATTTTACTTATTTTGTAACGTATAATCATGCCTAATGAATTGCTATATTGTGGACTTAATTTAAAATCATATCCAAACTGACTGCTATTTTGATATGAAGAGTTAAAGTATTCTGATGGAATAATTGGTTTATATTGTATTCCAAATGTGGCTCTTTGTTCTTGTCCGTTAGAAATAAAAATAATTAGAAAGAAAATTAAAATTATTAATTTACTTTTCATTAGCTATAACTTCTATATCTGCACTTACTTTTTGTTTAAGTAATGCTTCAATTCCTTGCTTTAAAGTACTTGTTGCGGAAGGACAACCACTACAAGCACCCTTAAGATCTACGCAAACAACATTTTTTTTATAATAATTTAGAGTAATTGCACCACCATCGGCTTCAACTGCAGGCTTTATATACTCATTTAAAATATCTTCAATTTCTTTTTCTTTGTTAGTAAATTTTTTGATCTGTACATCATTAAAATTTGTTTCATTATTAATTGAAGTATTAATATGCTCCGTATAATTTTGAACTTCATTGCTATTTAGGTGATCACTAATAAAAACTCTTAACTGCATTGCAATATTTTCCCATTCTATTTCATTAATTTTTGTAATAGAAATGAAGTTGTTACTTAAATAAATACTTTTAACAAAATGAAATTTTAATAATTCTTCAGCAATTGAAATTCCTTGTGCATCTTTCAGACTATTAATTTCAATGCTTTTATCTGCGAGCATTCTATTAGCTACAAATTTCATGACTTTTGGATTAGGAGTACTTTCTGCATATATACTGTATTTCATAATTGTTATTTTTGACAAAAATACAAACAAACTTAATTATGGCCCTAATAAAAAGTGTTAAAGGCATTCAGCCAAAATTTGGAAAAAATAATTATTTAGCTGAAAATGCAACAATAGTTGGAAATGTCAAAACAGGTGATAGCTGTAGTATTTGGTTTTCTGCAGTTGTAAGAGGAGATGTAAACTCGATAATCTTGGGAGATCAAGTCAATATTCAAGATGGTGCAGTAATACACTGTACATACAAAAAATTTAATACTAGACTAGGAAGTAATATTTCTATAGGCCATAATGCAATTATACATGGATGTACTATTCACGATAATGTTCTTATAGGAATGGGGGCAATTATTTTAGATGGTGCAATTATTGAGAAAAACTCTATTGTTGCTGCCGGGTCTGTTGTTTTAGAGGGAGAACATGTAAAGTCTGGTTCAATATATGCAGGTATCCCGGCAAAAAAAGTTAAAGAATTAAAAGAACAAGACATAAGAAGATTAAATCAAAATTTATCTAAAAATTATGTAATGTATTCTTCTTGGTTTAATGATTAAATAATTTAACTTCTTCTAATTTAATTTCCTGTTCAAAAAAGAATTTTGCGCTATTTTCAAATGAATATGTGTAATTAGAGACATAAAAATGATGTTTTTTTTGAGACACTTTATTTAATAATTTTTTCGTTGTCATTTCATGAGAAATATAATTTGCTACAATTTTTGACGAATCAATTATATTTACTTTTTTATTAAAGTATTTGCTAATCTCTTGTTCAATCAAAGGATAATGAGTGCATGCAAGAACCAAATGATTTATTTTTTTAAGTTTATGATGTGATAAATAATTTGATATTATTCTTTGACTAATATCTTCATTTATAAATCCTTCCTCAATCATTGGCGCTAAAAGAGGAGTAGCTAAGCAACAAACATCAATATTTCCACATAATTCATGTATCTTTTTTGCATAAATATTAGTTCCAATAGTTGCTTTAGTGCCTATAACTCCTATTTTAGAATTTTGATATTTATCAACAACAACTTGTACAACTGGATCAATTACATTATATATTGGAATAATATTTTTATACTTAATTAATTCTTTTTCAGTAACTGATGCAGCAGAGTTACATGCAATAATGATGATTTTACATTTTTTTTCAATTAAAAAATCAATAATTTTATTACTAAATTTTTTGATTGCTTCATTTGATTTTTCCCCATATGGTAGATGTTCCGTATCTCCAAAGTATATTATATTTTCATTTGGAAGCACTTTTTTGATTGCATTTGCAATCGTAAGTCCACCAATTCCGGAGTCAAATATCCCTATTGGATTTTCTTTTTTTACAGAAATCAATTAGAGTCCCAATTTTTTTCTAACTAAATCTCCAACATCGTTGCTTTCATTAGCAAAAAGAAAAACTTCAGAAGTTAAAATATAAGTATAGTTTCCTTCTTTTGCTACATCATTAATTGCATTTAAAAGTTCTGTTTGAATTGGAGTTAATAATTTCTGCTCTTCTTTTTGTAACAGAACTTGAGCATCTGCTTGGAAAGCTTCTATTCTTTGATATAAGCTTTGCATTTCTAATTCTTTATCTTGTTTCTCCAAATCTGTTAATGATGATATACTTGATTCATATGACTTTCTTAGTTGTTCTAATTCTGAAAGTAATCCACTAAGTCTATTTTCTAAGTTTATCTGGAATTGTTTTAAATCATTTTCTGCAGTTTTAAAAGCAGGCATTTGAACTAAAATTTCCTGTGCATTAACGTGACCTAATTTATTTTGTGCAAAAATATTTGCCGTCAAAAAAGTCATTAAGGTTATAAAGATTATTTTTTTCATAGTTATAAGATTTATTATTATTATTAAGTTTAGTATCCCATTAATTTAAGTACTTGATCTGATTTATCAAGATTTTCATTTTTATATAGCATTATTAAATCACTAGAGCTGTCAAATACAATTTGATATTTATTATTTGCTGCAAGTTTTTGTATGGCATCAAATATTTTGTCCTGTATGGGCCTAATTAGCTCTTGTTTTTTTAAATATAGAGAACCCTCAGGGCCAAAGTATTTTTGTTGAAGATTTTTTGCTTCATTTTCTTTGTTTATAATTGCTTCTTCTCTTTTAATTTTCATATCATCAGTTAATAATACTTGATCCTGTTGATAAGCCCTGTACATTTGTTCTACTTCGGCATATTTAGCTTCGATTTCTTCTTGCCAATCTTCTGAAAAATCATCTAATTTGTCTTGCGCTTGTTTAAACTCAGGTATCTTATTAAGAATGTATTCTGTGTCGACATATGCAAATTTTTGTGCGTTACTGCTTGTAATACTTAAAAAGATAATTAATATTAAAAAGATTTTTGTTTTCATATTTTTTTATTTAAAATTTAATTAAAATTGTTGTCCTATAGAAAAATGAAATTGTCCGCCATTAGCATCGGGTCTTCCAGTAATGTCATCTAACCCCCATCCATAATCAAGCCCCATCATACCTATCATTGGTAACATTAGTCTAACACCAAAACCAGCAGACCTTTTAACTTGAAACGGATTATAATTATCAAAATTGTCCCAAGCATTTCCAGCTTCTAAAAAACCTAGAGCATATACTGTAGAGCTAGGATTTAAACTAATAGCATAACGTAATTCAGTAGTATATTTACTATAAATAGTTGCTCCAGTTTGTGGAGAAATTGAATTATTACTGTATCCTCTTAGAGAAATTAATTCCCTTCCATCAAATTGATAACCCATACCGCTCATACCATCTCCTCCCACGTAAAATCTTTCAAATGGAGCAACTCCCAAATTATTGTTATATGCACCCAAAAGCCCCATTTCTACTCTTGTATTTAACACTAGCTTTTCAGAAAATGCAGAAAACCATGAGGATTTGAATTTCCATTTATAATATTCTATCCATGCGTATTTATCTTGGTCCGAAATAGATGAATAGTCATCAATGCCATCAAACATTGAGTATGGAGGTGTTATCTTTAAACTTAAAGAAAAATTTGAACCTCTTCTTGGATAGATTAATTGATCTGTTGAATTTCTACCAATCTTTATATTATAATTTATATTATTTGAATACCCATTACTAAATGAAAAAAAAGATTGATTATTAATTAATTTGTATTGTTGGACGTTTATTGCATTATATAGAGTAAAATAATCATCAGGAAACTTAAGTCTTTTACCTAATCCTACAGTTAGACCTGCAATTTCTATTGCTTGTCTTGAATCGCCTTGTTGTCCATTAGATGAAATTGATTTATATAGGGATACAGATAGAGAATTAGGTTTTTTTCCTCCAAGCCATGGTTCTGTAAATGCAATATTATAATTTTGATAATAAATCCCGTTTGATGATGCTGAAAGTGACAAGATTTGCCCGTCACCAGAAGGCAGAGGAGTCCATTTATCTTTTTTGAAAAAGTTTTTTGTAGAGAAATTATTAAAACTTAGACCAAGTGAGCCAACCACCCTGCCAGCCCCCCAGCCTCCTTGAAGTTGAATTTGATCAGAAGATTTTTCTTCAACTATATATGTTATGTCTACCTCATTTCTAGCTCCATCAGGATCAACTTTTACATCAAATTTTTCAGGATTAAAGTATTGCATCTGGGCAAGTTCTCTCTGAGATCTCATTATGTCTGAGCGTTTAAAGAGATCTCCTGGTCGAGTTCTGATTTCGCGCATAATAACATGATCGTTTGTTTTAGTATTTCCTTTTATTTTGACTTGACTAATTCTAGCTTGTTTGCCTTCATATATTCTAATTTCTAAATCAATTTGATTATTGTTTACCCCTTTCTCGATCGGTGTTGCATTAAAGAAAAGATAACCATCATCCAGATAAAGAGAACTAATATCTGTGCCTTCAGGATCTGCAAAAAGTCGTGAATTTAAAATTGATTGATCAAATATATCTCCTTTTTTTATTCCTAATTTTTGATTAAGAAATGTAGAGGAGTATATTGTATTACCTATGAATTCTATATTTCCAAACTTATAGGGCTTCCCTTCATCAATTGTAATTTCTATTGTGATAGTATTATCATCATTAATATATGAGGTGTCATGCGTAATTTGAGCATCTCTGTATCCTATTTCATTATATTTTGCAATTATATTTTTTTTATCATCTATCCAATTTTCATCAATAAATTTTGATGTTTTCCAAAATCTCCAAAAGTTTTTGATTTTTGTATCCTTCATACTTTTTTTGATTTTTTTATCACTTAATGCATAAACAGAGTCATTCGCATTAAATAAATTTTGTTTGTTGTTAGCTATTTTTAGTCTACCATTAACAATTATTTCTTTAATTTTTATTTTCTCTCCTTTGTTAATATTGAAAATAAGATTTTTTCCATTTACGACAGTTGAGTCAATGTTGGTTAAATATCCTACTTGAACATTATAAAACCCTTTATTTATGTAGTATTTTTTAATTTTTTGCAAACTACTTTGTATTAAATTTTGGGTTAATACTTTACCACGCATTAACTTTAGATCTTCTTTTAAAGTAGATATATCTGATTTACTTATTTTTTTACCTTTAAACTTAAATTGCGAAAGTCTCGCATGTTCTTTTAAATTAATAGATAAGAATATAGAATTATTAATTGTTTTGTCAATCGAAATATCTACATCTGAGAATAGTCCTTGGCTCCATAATTTTTTAATTCCATTAGTTATTGCATCGCCTGGCACTTTAATAGTCTCCCCAACACTTAATTCACTAATTGCAATTAATGTTTTTTCATTTAAATTATTTGCTCCATTTACAATTATCCCTCCAATTTCAAATGTTTTAGGTTCAGAATAATCTACGCTTTCTTGTTGAGCTGCCGTTATTAGATAGCATAAAAGTGTAATAATTATTAATGTGATTTTTTGCACGATTCTAATTTTCTATTTGTTCTGTGGTTTTGCCAAACCTTCTTTCTCTATTTTGATATTCAATTATGGCTTGCGTTAAGTGTTTTTTTCTAAAATCTGGCCATAATGTATCAGTAAAATATAATTCTGAGTATGCAATTTCCCAGAGTAAAAAATTACTAATTCTATGCTCGCCACTTGTCCTAATTAAAAGTTCTGGATAAGGAACGTTTTTAGTAGCGAGATATTGTTGAAATATATTTTCATTTATGCTCTTGGGTTCAATCTTATCATTAATGATTTTTTTCACTGCATTTAAAATATCCCATTTCCCGCTATAACTTAAGGCAAGCGTTAAAGTCATTTTAGTGTTGTTTTTAGTGGAATTTATTGCATCCATTAATTCTTTCTGTGTTTTTGAAGGTAAATTATCGGTTTCGCCAATTACAGTAAGTTTAATATTATTTTTAATTAATCTTTGCATTTCATTATTAATTGCTGTCACTAATAAACTCATTAATGCATTAACTTCTTTTTTTGGTCTTTTCCAGTTTTCAACTGAAAATGCATATAATGTTAAAAATTGAATTCCAATTTCTGCTGCTCCTTCTACAGTTTCTCTTACAGCTTTTATTCCGTTTCGATGACCAAATATCCTGGCTTTTCCCTTAGATTTAGCCCATCTCCCATTTCCATCCATAATAACAGCAACATGCTTAGGTAGACTTTCGTTTTTTATTTTGTTTGTCATAAAAGAAAAATCTAGTATGGAGGACAATCATTTCTTTTATCAAGCTTGAATGACAATGTAATTCCTGCAAATGAATACCAATCTTTTTTTGTGTCATCTCCTCTTTGGTCGTCTTTTAAGTGTGTTCCTTGAGGGTCGGACATATAAATAGCTTCATTTGACATGTCCACTAGACTACTTCCGGGGTAGGTAGTACTCACATCGTCTAAATAATCGGTAAAAGTTTTTCTAATACCGTATTCAATTAAAATATTAAATGATTCATTAACAGCAATTTTTAAACCCCCACCCATAGGAATGGCAAACTGTATTAATGAATATTTATTTCTTTGTGGATATGTAGTTGTTCCTTGACCTTCAGTACCTAGTTCTTGCAGATTTACCCATTCTCCATTTTGATTTTCTGCTTTTGGATTAAAATTAAAAATAGATAGCCCGGTATATATAAATGGAGTCCATGTATAGAGTGGATTTCCAGGTTGATACGGAAGAAAATTAAATTCTAATTGTCCAGAAATTTCATAAACAGGGGACTGGAAATGTAGCCCTCTGTCCAAAGCAATTGTATCATTTGATTCTCTTTCATCAGACTGTATATTTAAAAACATTGCTTGTGCTTTATATACAAATCTACGGTCAATATTTTCTCTAATGACTAAGCCAGCAGCTGTTGATGACTGATTAAAATGACTTGTATTTAAATCACCAAGATAATATGATGTCCCAATAATTGCTCCTAACTCGGTGTTTGATTGAAATTGTTGTGCCTTTAGTGATTGATTGAATAATATAGTTATTATAAAATAAGTTAAAATAAATTTACATCTTTTCATAGCTATGATTTCTTGAATATTATGCAAATATAAATATTCTCTTTTTTTACAAGAAGATATTATGTTCTTTTATCTAATCCCCACATAAGTTTATTTCTTATTGTGGAAGTGAATGAATTATTTTGAGGTTGAATTAATTTTATTTTAAAATCAGTTTTTTTAATAATTAATTCAGTTTCACTATCAAATGCTCTTGATCTTGAATCTAGAGAAACTAATGCAAGCTGGTCTCTATCTTCGACTTTTAGTTTAATAACACTATTATCATTAATCACTATTGGTCTAACATTTAAATTGTGAGGTGCGTTAGGTGTTATAATTATATTGTTAGTTCCTGGCATAATAATTGGCCCGCCACAGCTCAAGGAATATCCAGTTGATCCAGTTGGTGTTGATATTACTAACCCGTCTGCCCAATAAGTATTTAAAAACTCATCATCTATAAAAGCATCTATTCTAATCATCGAAGAAGTATCTTTTTTTGAAACAGCTACCTCGTTTAGTGCAAAGTTTTTATCTTTAAAAAGGTTCTTACTTGTATTTAGTTCCAATAAGGTTCTTTCATTAATAGTATATTCTTTTTTCAAAATATCATTAATTGCATCAGATATTTGTGTAGCAGAAATACTAGATATAAATCCAAGCCTACCCGTGTTAATACCCATAATCGGAATATTAAGCTCTCTAACGTATGTAACGGCTTTTAGTAATGTACCGTCACCACCAATACTTATTAAAAAGTCGGCTCTTTCTTTTAATGTTTCATGTGATTTAAATACTTCAATTTTAGATGTAAATCGAATATTATTTTGCAAAAAGTTATTAAAATCTTCTTCAATTATAATTTTTACATGTTCACTTTCAAGCTTTTTAACTAGATGTTGTATATATTTAGTAAAATGTTCCGGGTATGGACTCCCAAATATTGCAATTGTCATAATTCTTTTTTTGTTCCAAATGGATTTGAAAAGTGTAAAAATACTCCTTTTTCTCCTAAATGGTTTATAGAAAACTCAATTCTTAACAATTTATCATAGTAAGTTACGTAATCAAGACTAAATCCCGTGCTCCATAAAAAAGTGTTAGAAAGAGGATTTTGAAGATTTGTTTGTTTGTCAATAACATACCCAAAATCAGAAAATAAACCAAAGAAAAGAGAATAATGAGACTTATTAAATTGATTCATTTTTAAATAAGGAATATCAAATGTTTTTTTAGGTATAATAGCATATTTTATTACATTTTTTGACAGCAAATAATCTTGTCCATCAATTACATAATATTCATAGCCTCTAACATAATCATCAAAGCCAAATGCTACCTGCATAAAATATGGTTGATATGAATCAGAAGACCATTTTCCTTTTAGGCTTGAGCCAACAAAAATATTTTTATAAATCTCATTATGTTTTTCTGCATGACCAATGATTTCAAAATTTTTCACAGGACTTAATCCTGCAAAATATTTTGTAGTTGATAATTGAAAATAAGTGCCAATTAAAGGATATTCAATATAGTCTCTATTCTCATTCGTGTATTCATAGGTTAATTTTGAATAACTACCTTTAAAAGAGTTACTTCTTAAATAGTTAGGGTTTTCTGATGTAATAGTTGAGTCAGCTGTTGTTGTAAAATAATGAAGTTTAATTTTATGGCTTGTATTTAACTTGTTTCTATACAAAATATCTGAATGGATTTCATAATCTCTAGTTGTAAAATTATCTTCATCTTCATGATAAATTAATCTATTCTTTTCTGTTTTATAAAATGATTTTTTTCTTCTAAATAGCTGAAAATTTGTGTTTATGCCAATGTTTTGTTGTTTGTTAAAGTACGGTATTTGATAAGACAATAAATAATGCTCTTTAAACCCTTTACGAAATTTTAATAACAGAATTTCGTTTCTTCCTCTAAAGTTATTCCAATTAAGAAAAACACCATAGTTTAATCTAGAAAAGTCTGAAAAATCAGATTCTCTAAATTCCTTCCACCATGAGTTAAAGTTTCTTTCTGAAATTTCAAATATTGGATATGGCCAAATGTACCATTGCTCTACAACATCTATATTTATTTCTATCTTGTTATTATTTATAGAATGATTAATTTCAACGAAGTTGAATAGTTTTAAATTTACAAGGTTATATCTGCTTTTTTTTATTTTTTCATTTATTTCACTAATGTTAAGAGAATCAGAATTTTTAAATTCTAGTTCTCTCAGTATAATTTCTTCTTTGGTTACTTTGTTTCCGGAAATCACAATATCTGAAATGATAAGCTTATCCTCAGCATAATTAAAATAATAACAAAACAATAATAAGATCAAAAAGAGCTTACGCATTTTAAGGATTTAAGAATCGCATTAGAGATTCATATCTGTCTGTAAAGTCACTGTCTATTTCTTCTTCTTTATATGATGCTTGTACAATATAATCATGTCTTTCAAAATCTTTAATTATTGATCGAATGTCTTGCTTATTGATTTTTAGTGTAACCTCTAATTTTTTTGAATCGGGATTTGAAATAATATAAGAACTTAAAATTTTGGCATTATTACTTTCAACGATGCTTGCAATTTCAGTGAGTGAGTAGTCAATTTCTTCAATTTCTAATATTATCACACCTCCTACAGACTGAATTGTAGCAGTTTTTGCAATTGTATAAAGTAATTTTCTATGTGTAATAACCCCTAAGTATTTGTTGTCATCATCTAAGACGGGGACAACAGATAAATTATTCTTTTCTAAAACCTGTATAATATCAAAAAGATGTTGGTCGTGTTTAACATAAGGAGAAGCGAGATTTGTCAGATGCTCCTCTATATACTCACTAGTAGAATCCCAATTATTAATTTCTTTATCGGAGATTACTCCAAGAAAATAATCTTTCTTAACAACTGCTAGATGATGGACTCTAAAACTTTCCATCATTTCTAAGGCTCTTTTACCATCTTCGTCTGGAAGAATACTTTCAATTCTTGAAGAAATAAGTGCGTTTGATTGCATGTGACAAAGATACTATTTTTACTTTTGCAAAGAGTAATGACAAAGTTAAGTGTAAATATAAATAAGATAGCTACTTTAAGAAATGCAAGAGGGGGAGACACACCTAGTGTTTTAAAGGCAGCTATTGAATGTCAATTGTTTGGGGCAGACGGTATAACAGTACATCCAAGACCGGACCAAAGACATATAACAAAAAGAGATGTTATCGACATAAAATCAGCTATTACTACTGAGTTTAATATAGAAGGGTACCCATCAGAAGATTTTATTAAAATGGTATTAGAAATTAAACCAGATCAGGTTACTTTAGTTCCTGATGGTCCAGATGTGCTCACTTCATGTGCAGGCTGGGACACAATACAATATCAACAATATTTAAACCCTATTATACAACAATTTAAAAATAAAGGTATTCGTACCTCGATTTTTATTGATCCGCTAACATCTATGATTGAAGCAGCAAAATTATGTGGCACTGATAGGATAGAGCTTTACACAGAGAATTATGCAAATCAATATAATTCGAACAAAGAGCAAGCTATAGAGCCTTATATTTTGGCTGCTGAAAAAGCAACAGAAATAGGTTTAGGGATAAATGCTGGACATGATTTAAATTTAGAGAATTTAGCATACTTTTCTCAGAACATTAAAAATCTTGATGAGGTGTCAATTGGTCACGCTTTAATCAGTGATGCTTTATATTTAGGTTTAGAAAATACCATTCAAATGTATAAGAGACTTTTATAAATGAAACTTTTTGCAAAAATATATGGCTCGGGCAATACAGATTTAATAATAATCCACGGTCTTTTTGGAATGTCTGATAATTGGAGTACAATTGCTAAAAGGTTAGCTGCTAATTTCAAGGTGCATTTATTAGATTTGAGAAACCATGGTAGATCACCTCATTCTGATGTTTTTAACTATGATGTTTTAAGTGATGATGTCGTAGAGTATATTTATGATCATAATATTAAAAACCCAATTTTATTGGGTCATTCACTTGGAGGGAAAGTGACTATGAAACTTGCTTTTTCATATCCAGAAATTTTGCTCAAACAAGTAATCGTTGATATATCTCCAAGAGAATATTCAATTGATTTTCATAAAGACTTATTATCTAAGATTATAAAAGTTAACTTAGATGACTGTGACAAAAGATCAGATGTTGAAGAGGCTTTAAGTACTGATATTCCAGATTTTAGAATAAGAAGTTTTGTGTTAAAAAATTTGTACAGAGATATAAATAAAACATTTGCTTGGAGATTTAATGTTGAAATACTTATTCAGCAAATATCAAATATTAAAGAAGCAAGCTTTTTAAACGAGCAGTGTGATATAGAAACCTTATTTATAAGAGGAGAAAACTCAAATTACATAAACAAAGAAGATGAATTTTTGATACAAAAACATTTTTCTAATTTTCGTATTGAAACAATAAATGGGGCAGGGCACTGGGTGCACGCTGAGAATCCAGATGATTTTTATTCTCAAGTTTTTAAATTTTGCTCAAACTAAAACCTAATTATTTGTCCTTCATAAGCTAGATTAAACCCTTTTTCCAACACATTTTGTCTTCCAAATTTTTCATTTGATATTACGGGGTTGGTGTGGTTAAAGTGTATAAAGTGTATTTTTTCCTTATCTTTTTCTGTCAAACTATCAAAAAGATTTATGCTGTCCTTTATGGTTGGATGAGGAATTTTTTTCATGTCTCTTCCTAATTCATTTTGGTCATAGAAAGTGCCATCTATAAATGCATAGTCACATTTTTTTATAACATCATGTATGCTAAAATCTAAATTCTTCCAACTATCAATATCTGGCACATAAATAATAGATTTATTATTTATGTTGATGTTATAGCCAACAGTTTCTGAGAACTCATTTCTATGAGGAACTAAAAAAGGTGATATGCTTACTTTATTGCTTAAGTTTATTTTTAAATTATTATTTAATTCAACTAGTTTAATATTTTTTAAGTCATTCAGCTGACTCCAGGGGGCATTTTTTTCTATGAAAAGTTTCATTTTTGGCATAGCCAAAACAGGGGTTTTATGCGTATTTAACGCTTCTTTCCCCAAATACATAAGACCGGTATAGTGTCCAATATGTGCATGAGTTAATAATATACCACTTATCTTATTTGAACCACTAATTTTTTTTAGCTGATATAGTTGGTTTTTTATCTCTGGTGTAGCGTCAACAATCCACTGCTCTTTTGTTGAAGTATCAACTATTGCAAGACAGGCAGGCTTTTTCTGTAAGCTGCTATTTTCCCAAGCTTCAGCGCAATATTCTTTTTCACAGTTTATTTGCGGATAACCAGCATCTTGTGCTATTCCAAGAACAACAATACATGCATTTGACTTACTTGCTTGATTCATTAAATTAATAATTTTTCAAAACAATAATAATGCTTTTTATTAGGTTTTAAATTTATAGTACCTAATTGTTTGTACCCTAATTTTTTATAAAAATTTATAGCTTGTGGATTGTTTGAATAAGTATCTAGTCTAATAGATTTTAAGTTTTTATCTATAACTAAATTTTCTGCGAATTTCATTAATTTTTTTCCAATTTTCTGACTCCAAAATTCTTCTTTTACTGCTAGTCTATGTACTACTAGAAAAGAAGCAGTTTTGTCCTCCCAATTAATTGTTAAATACGTAGGGTCTTGTTCTTGATCAATGTTTATCCCTCCAATAATTTCTTGATCAATTGTAGCAATAAAATATGTTTTTAGTTTAATATCTTGTTTAATAACTTCTTTATTAGGATATGTTTCATCCCACTGATCTATATTTTTTTTTATCATGCCAGCGACACATGAATCATACATATCCATGATTTTTTCTAAATGTGATATCTCAGCTCTTTTGATAATCATTCAATTAATAAATTACATCCTCTTAAATCTGTATTGTCATACCTGCCTAATATTGAAAATGTTCCGTTGTCAAATGTTTTACCCAAATCCTGCGTTGCTATAAATGGACAGGAATTTATATTTGCTAAATCAATAACATTAATACCTCCTGTTTTACTATCCTCTAAAACAGATAAAGGATCGTTTACATCTCTAACATATATTTTTTTCCATGAAGGAGACTTGAAAATACCATCACCACTTGAATAGCTTTGAGATAAAAGTTCTGTCATACCATATTCTGAATGAATATAAGGTAATGAAAAAGCGGATTTTAATTTTTCATGTAATTCTTCTTTAGTAATATCTTCTCCTTTTCCTTTTGTACCCCCAGTCTCGATAACTATTGTGTTTTTAAGATTTTGTGGAAATTTTCTAGCAAACTCAAGTAAGGCATAGCTTACTCCAAATAAAATAGTTTTTTTATTATCAGCTTCTAACTCAATAAGTTTTTGTGATAAATTGAGATAATCATTTAGATAAAAACCACTGTCTTTATTGTCGCTTTTTTCTATAAGGTCATCAATCATATATATAAGAGATGAATTTTCATTTTCTCGATAGTTTGGAAGAAGCGAAAGAAAGCAATATTGTGTTATATCTCCGTAGAAATTATTAAATGTTTTTAAGTAAGAGGTTTCATATATAGAAATATCTGATATTAAATGTTTACTTCTACTATTTGATGTCCCGCTGCTAACAAATATTTTTTCTATTCTCTTTTTTGTACAGATAATTTGGTGTGTTTTAAAAAATTCAATTGGAAGACAAGGAATTTCATAGCAGTTTACCGGTCTTTTACCTTTGAGAATTTGTGATGCATATGAGGCATAGATCGGATTGTTTTTCATTTGAAATTCAAAAGCTTTTAAGCTAAGCTCCTCAAATTGATGAGCATTTTGTATTTCAAACACTTGATTATGCATTTATAATTAATTATAATCCACCTCTAAAATATCTGTATAAAAAGAATCCTGATATAACTGCATAAAATCCTTTTGTCCATCCGAGATCTTTTGATAGAATAAATGATTCTTGTAGCCATGAAAGTACCGCAAACATAATTCCAAAACCAGAAATAAAAAGCCAGATTTCTTTTTTAGTTTTATTATTCATATCAATTTTTGATTTTAAGGTAAAGTTAATGTTTTATAAATTTTTTATAATAAAAAAACTCTCTAATTTATTAGAGAGTTTTTATTGCTTCTATTAGTCTGATTAATTAAAACTTATACTCTAAATTTAAGTATAAAGTATTTTCTGCTTCAGCTCCATCAGAGGAATCAGTCCAAGATTGCATATTTAACGCAACAGTAACTCCTTTGGCCATTTTTCTTTCCAGCCCATAGATTGTGTATGTCCCATATTCACTAGTTTCAGATACATCATCATGTCTTGCAAATAATGTGAAGCTTTCGGATAGTTTAATTGACCCATAAACTGAAATTAAATTTTCTTCTTCATCTTTAACGTTATTTACATTTTTCATCATACCTGTTTCTGCACCTAAAGTTATATTATCTGAGGCATATGCAATGGCAGCAGTAGTAATGCTTTGAGACTCACTCATATCATCATATGTAGATCTTGGAGATATATCATGATGAACCCTTAATGATAAATTATCTAAGGCTTTAAATGTAATACCCATTCCTCCTCTAAATAATCCATTATCTGATTGAGTTTTTTTGTATCCCTCTCCATTTAAAACTTGAGCGTCTAAACTTACATTATCAGTTAATTTATAATCCATACTAACACCTGCATCTGCTGCACTTGCCCATTTGTACTTATCTTGAGCAGATTTATCAATATATCTTCTCCCCCAAACTTTTTCCATAAACTTAAAATTTTTGGTCCCTATCATACCAATATTTATGCTCATGTTGTCAGTAGCTTTCCATTTTAATGCTGCTATTTTTAAAAATGCAGTATATGAACTACCGCTATTGTTACTTCCAATATCATAAGTGATGTTAGTAGAGAAATTTTCATTAATTTCATGCGAGTAGCCAAGATAGGCACGTTTAATTTCAAATTCTTTAAACGCATTTTCACTATCTTCAGTAGATAGATCGTAATTAAAATTTGAGAAAATTTTTACTGCTGGCTTTCCAGATTGGGCCTTAATACTTATTAACCCAAAAAGCACACTACTAATTATTAAAATTGTTTTTTTCAT
>CEWG01089369.1_pt1 | contig 19691 bp, 18 predicted proteins | sample 361411 | NCBI WGS metagenome assembly CEWG01 (sample SAMEA2622173, study PRJEB7988) | marine metagenome | biome: marine biome (ENVO:00000447); feature: surface water layer (ENVO:00002042); material: "saline water (ENVO:00002010), including plankton (ENVO:xxxxxxxx)" | depth 5 m | reverse complement strand
TAATCAATAATTGAAAAGTTTTGGTCAGGCTCTGCAATATCTAAGCCGTAATATTTAACTTGCGCCTGCATAACATCTGTGGGTTTTGCTGTTAATATATCTAATCCTTTGTAAACAGCCATGGAGTCAACAGATAAAATCGACATGTTTTTTTCAAGAGCAATTTTATGGGCTAAATTTGATTTTCCTGAAGCTGTAATTCCTGATAGAAAATATAACAAGCTATACCAATTCTGATTTTAAGAAAAAAGGTGTTGAATCTATAATTTTTACTTTTACCAAATCACCTAAATTAAGACCACGTTTAGCAATATGTGTTATTTGCCCACTATTTATTTTACCTGAATAAATATTGTTATCCTTTTTGGAGGTTTTCTCAATTAATAGAATTTGTTCAGATCCTACGAATCTTTTTAGTTTTGTTTCGCTGATATCTGTTTGTGTGCTTTTTAATAAATTGAATCTTGTATCAATTACGTCTTTTGAAACAAATTGTTCTGACATATTAAATGCCAACGTACCGGGACGGGGTGAAAATTTAAACATGTATACAGAATCAAATTGTGAGTGTCTTACTATGTCCATCGTATCCGAAAAATCATCTTCAGTTTCTCCTGGAAACCCAACAATAATATCTGTTGTTAACGAAACATCAGGTAATATTCTCCTGATCATATCTACTTTTTCTATAAATCTTTCCTTGTTATATCCACGATGCATTTTTGATAATATACGACTACTTCCACTCTGTAAGGGAACGTGAATTTGATTGCATACTTTTTCTAATTCTTTAACTGCGTATATAGTATCTTCTTTAAAATCTTTAGGATGTGGTGAAGTAAATCGTATTCTTTCAAGGCCTGGTATCTCATTTAATTGCTCAAGTAATTTTGTAAAATATGGTCTACTTTTATTTTCAATTTTTAAATCTCGACCATAAGAATTAACATTTTGACCTAATAAAGTTATCTCTTTAACTCCTTCACTTACTAACTGTCTAGCTTCATTTATAATATCAACGGGCCTTCTGCTAATTTCAGGTCCTCTAACGGATGGTACTATACAGAAAGTACAAGAGTTATTACAACCAATTTGAATTGTAAGCCACGCTGAAAATTCAGATTCTCTAATGGATGGAGCATCTGTTGGTAAATGTTCTATTTCATCAATGATTTCAGTAACTGGCCCCCAATCTTCTGATTGATTTAATAAATTAATAACATTAGTTAAATTATGAGTTCCGATAACAACATCAACCCAAGGTGCTTTATCTCTTACAAGGTTTTTATCTTTTTGAGCAGCACAGCCACCTACTAATAACTTTCTATTATCAGCTTGTGACTTCCATTTTTTTAGGTGTCCCAATGTGCCATAAAGTTTATCATCTGCATTTTCTCTAATTGTGCAAGTGTTGACAAAAAGAATATCGGCACTATCCTCAGTTTCAGCTTTTTGCATTCCATCTAATTCAAACATGCCGGAAATTCTCTCGGAATCATGTACATTCATTTGGCAACCAAATGTTTTTACATAATATTTTTTACCAACACGAGATGGTGTAAGAGTAATTTTTGATTTGATTTCAACTGTTTGTTCCACAATTGAATTATAAAATCTTTTTATATATATAAATTAACTTATTTTTTAGTATTAGATTCTTCTTGATCCTCAATAGAGACTTTTTCATCTGCAGAAACTTCTTCTACGTCATCTTCGTTAGTTTCAATTAAACCAACTGCTTTATAAACATCTGTTTCAAGTTGTAAAGCAATATCGGCATTTTCTCTAAGAAAACGCTTTGAATTTTCTTTACCTTGTCCAAGTTGCACTTCATCATAAGTAAACCATGCACCTGCTTTTCTAACTATGCCATGATCTACACCAACATCAAGTAAACTTCCCTCTCTTGATATACCTTGACCAAACATAATATCAAATTGTGCTTCTTTAAAGGGTGGTGCTACTTTGTTTTTCACAATTTTCGCTCTTACCCTATTACCTATCATTTCTGCTCCAACTTTTAAAGTTTCTATTCTCCTAATATCAATACGAACAGAAGCATAAAATTTCAAAGCTCTACCACCGCTAGTTGTTTCAGGGGAACCCCACATAACTCCAATTTTTTCTCTTATTTGATTTATGAAAATTACCGTAGTTTGTGTTTTGTTAATAGATGAAGTAAGTTTACGTAAAGCTTGTGACATAAGTCTGGCCTGTAATCCAACATGTGACTGACCCATTTCACCATCTATTTCTGCTTGTGGAACTAATGCAGCAACAGAGTCGATTACAACTACATCTACACCTTCTGAATCAATTAGCATATTTGCAATTTCCAAAGCTTGTTCTCCTGTATCGGGTTGTGATACGAGTAATTCGTCTATATCAACACCAAGTGCACTTGCATATATTGGATCTAATGCATGCTCTGCGTCAATAAATGCAGCAACACCTCCTGCCTTTTGAGCTTCAGCAGCAATATGAAGTGACAAAGTTGTTTTACCTGAACTTTCTGGTCCATAAATTTCAATAACCCTACCTTTAGGAACCCCACCTATACCCAAGGCTAAATCAATAGCTAAAGCGCCAGTTGATATTGCAGGAATTTTTCTAATTTGATCAGATCCTAACTTCATTAGAGATCCTTCACCAAATTGCTTTTCTATTTGTGAAAATACTGTATCTAGTTTTTTTGCCCTGTCTTTATCCATTTTATTCTCCTATTTGTTAACTTTAATTAATAACAATATAAACATCTTTATATGACAAATTTTAATCGAACATTTGTTCGATTACAACTTTTTAATAAAATTTATCAAATCCCAAATAGCATTATTTACTGATCTATTGATTATATCTTGTCTACTGCCCCTTAGGTTATGTTCATATGTTTCTGATTTGGATTCAGTAGTTATTGAAATGAAGATTTGTCCAATTTTATAATTGCTAGATGGTACAGGACCAGCTTCACCTAAAATTGCTAAAGAAATATTTGAATTATATTTTAATTTGGATTTTGATGCTAAGTCTTCACTTAAAGTTTTCCAGTCGTCACCAATGTTGTTATTTAGGAATTCTTGTTTTGCAGTCGTAGTGTAGAGAGTATTTGATGCGACTAATACTTTACTTGTATTGGGATGACTTACTAGTGCGGAAGATAAACTGCCCCCCGTAATACTTTCAACTAAAGAAAGTGTTAATTTTTTTTCAATTAAAATATCCAATAATACTTTTGAAGCTGGAATATTTTCTAAGCTAAGAATATATTCTTCAAATTTTTTTTCTATATTTTCCTTAAACTTAATTATGTCATCAGAACTAACTGAATTTTTATCATATCTAAGTTTTATAATGCCCTTACTGGCTAAATATGCAATATCAAGATTCTCAGGTTTAAATTTATCAATTTCTTGAGCTAGAGAAGATTCAGCTTGATTGTAAAACAATATAAATTCATAATCTTTATTTGTTGTTTCATAATTTTGATCTAAAAATGGAATTATTTCGTCGGTTACTAATGGAATAAATTCTCTAGGCGGTCCGGGCAAAATAAAAATGTGTTTATCTTTATTTTTAATGTAAATCCCTGGAGAAGTTCCATTTGTGTTTATAAGTTTTTTTGACCCTTCTGGTAACTGAGCTTGTTTAATATTGTTGTCAGGCATAACTAATCCTCTGCTCTCCCATCGGGATTGCATCCATGATAAATGTTCATTATCTAAAATTAAATTTAATCCTAAGTATTCCGAAATTACATCTTTTGTAAAATCATCTTCAGTTGGACCTATTCCTCCGCATGTAATAATTACATCATTATTTTTCATTAAATAATCAAAATTATCTTTTATATTTTTTTTCTCATCTGGAACAGTAATTTCTGCATTGAGAATATACCCATTATTATATAAGACCTGTCCAAGCGATGAAAGGTTTGTATTAACTGTATCACCTAGAAGTATCTCCGTACCTACGCTTAATAGTGCAATATTCACAGTATTTAGGATAGCAAGATTATTCTTAAACAAGTTTATGATTGTATTATGAAAAAATTTTTGATACTTTTATTATTTCTTATCTCTTGTTCTCAGACTGCTGTACAAGTTGATCAACCTACGGGTACTCTGATAACTGATACATCTTTTCAATATATAAATACAGATCTGAATCAAGATTACGAAAATTTCACTAATAAAAAAACAATTATTGTATTTTGGGCAGATTACTGAAGTGCTTGTAGGCGGGAGTTACCTGCCCTTGAAAAAGAATTAGATAATCTTACAGAAAGTTATGATGTTCTTGCTTTAGCACATAGTGACTATGGGCCAACACTTGAATGGGCTGAAGATAATTTAAATGGAAATTTAAAAATTGGTTTTTCAACTTCTGAACTGCGTGATTATTTTAAAGTTGTGGGCCAACCCATAACTATCATCCTTGATATAAATGGTGAAATTATTTATAGAGAATTTGGTGAAATTAATTTTTCAAATTTTTAATATAATTTCAAGAACGTTTACTTCTAGTTATGTATGATGGGAATATAAGCTAGCGGAGGACAATGATGAAAAAATCATTACTACTTTTACTTTGTCTTGCTTTAGTTGCAACTGCTTGTGGTGGTGGAACTGAAGAGACAGTAGAAGAAACCGTTGCTGTGGAAGAAGTCGAAACTTTAGAGGCTCCAGCTACTACAGCTGCACCTACTTTAGACAAAATAATTTTTGGCTTTGTACCTAGCGCGGAGCAAGCCGAACTATTAGACAACATTCAACCTATGATGAAAGTTTTAAGTGATGGTTTGGGAATTGAAGTTGAAGGATTTGTAACAAGTGATTATTCCGGACTTCTAGTTGCAATGGGATCAGGACAGGCAGATGTAGGAGCATTTGCAACTTTAGGTTATGTTACTGCAATGAATGCATTTCCAAAACGTTTTGAAGCTATTGCAAAATCAGTAAGGTACGGATCAGGATCTTATCACGGCACATGGTGGACTACTGATGCAAGTATTTGTAGTTCTACACCTGTCATTGGAGCATTTGAAAATATCAATGGTGTTCCTACTTTAGTTACAGGATCAGAAACTGCTTCACCAGATGTAAAAGCTTTACAAGTTGGTTGGGGTTTTGGAGATGATGGCTTAATTCCTGAAGTTAGAGATGGTGTTACAACTAGCCCAGGACTGGCATGTGAAGCAGATATTTCCGTTGTAACAGGAGAAGAAGTTCTGTTTGTTGAAGAGGGTTCAACATCTGGATACTTATATCCAGCATTACAATTAAAAAATATGGGAATTGATTATGTAAATGGTATCACACCTAGATTTGCAGGTTCTCATGATGGTGTGATTGCAGGACTTTATAATGGTGATGCTAAATTTGGTGTTACTTATGATGATGCAAGAAGAACACTAAGAAAGACAAATGCAGATGTTGGTGAGAAAGTTATAGCATTTGCAATTACAGATGAAATACCAAATGATGTGATTGCAGTAAGAACTGATCTACCAGAAGATATTAAGCAAAAAATATATGATATTTTATCAGAATATATTGCTACTGATGAAGGTCTAGCTATGATGGATGAAATTTACGGATGGACAGATTTAGTTCCAGCTGTGAACTCTGAATTTGATGTTGTAAGAGATGCAGCAGAAGAATTTGGTTTATACGACGACTAATAATTAATATAAAACTAGGGTGGTCTACACTGCCCTAGTTTTTTTTTGGACAATTTATGATTAAATTTAAGAATTTAAGTGTTACTTATCCAGGTGGGGTTAAAGCATTAAACAATGTCAATTTAGATATTGATGAAGGTGATTTTGTAATAATTGTTGGTATGTCTGGAGCAGGAAAATCAACATTACTCAGAACTGTAAACAATCTTGTTAAACCTACTGAAGGTGAAGTAATAGTTGATTCAAAAAATGTTACTAACGCATCCAAAAAAGAACTGAAGGCAATACGTTCAGATATAGGAATGATTTTTCAAACTTTTAATTTAGTGAATAGATCTTCTGTTTTAAAAAATGTATTAACAGGAAGATTAAGTCAAGTATCTACACTTCGTTCAGTATTTGGATTGTGGCCAAAAGATGACAAAGATATTGCATTTGAGTCTTTAAATAAAGTTGAGATTTTAGAAAAAGCGTATGTCAGAGGTTCCAATTTATCAGGAGGGCAACAACAAAGAGTTGGTATTGCAAGAGCTCTTGCTCAAAAACCTAAAGTTATGCTTGCAGATGAACCAGTTGCTTCATTAGACCCGATTACATCAAGGGTTGTTATGAAATATTTAAAGCAAATTAATCAAGAATTGGGAATTACAACTATAGTCAATCTTCACTTCTTGGATCTAGCTAAAGAATTTGGAGAGAGGCTAATTGGTTTAAAAGATGGTGAACTTGTTTATGATGGCAAGGTAAATGACGTCAGTGACCAAGATTTTGAAAATATATATGGGCGTGCAATAAAGTCATCTGATTTATTAGGGGAAGACAATTAAAGTACCTAAGAAGCCTCTGCCTTCTTTATTAACTATTATTGGTTATCCTTTTACATTTGCTTTAAGCGTATATTCATTTTTCCAAGTTGGATTTAATTTGGAAGACTTTAAAAGAAATCTTGCAAACAGAAGACTAGTTACAGATACGTTATTTAATCCTAAGTGGGAATGGGCATTTGAGAATGCTGCACAAGCTTTAGTTGAAACCATACAAATAGCAATATTGGCGAGTATTCTTGGTTGCTTTATCGCACTCCCTTTGTCTTTTTATGCATCAAAAGCAACAAATCAAACAACAATTACTTTTTTAATATATAAGTCATTTCTAAATTTTATAAGAACTATTCCTGATTTGTTTTGGGCAATGTTGTTTACAGTTGCTGTTGGACTAGGGCCGTTTGCTGGAGTATTAGCTCTTATTATGTTTTCTATGGCTATTATGGGTAAATTATTATCTGAAACTATTGACAGCATTGATCTTGGACCTCTGGAAGCAGCTAAAGCAAGTGGTGCTAAGCATAATCAAGCAGTTTTCACATCAGCTCTTCCTCAAATACTTCCAAATTTTACAGCTTACTTTTTATATATATTTGAATTATGTATAAGGGCTTCAGTTATTTTAGGTTTAGTTGGAGCAGGTGGAGTTGGTAGAATAATAGAAACACAAAGAATATTTTTAAGATTTGATAGAATTTCACCAATAATTGTTCTGATACTTGTGGCAGTAATAGCAATAGAACAATTTAGTGTCTGGTTAAGAAGAAAAATATTATGAAAATCCCCCCACAGCCATTAAATCAAAAAATACTTAAATATTTAATTACCGTTTTAATAGTTGTTGGTTCAATTTGGTCTGCATCTGGCCTAGAAATTACGCCAGATAGATTTCTGTCAGCTCCAGGTAAAATATGGATATTAGTATCAGCAATGTTTCCTTTGGACTTGTCCCAAGAGGCTATTGACAGAATAGTACCTAAAGTAGCCGAATCATTATTTATTGCTTGGGCAGGCACAGTTATAGGAGCAATTTTTAGCTTTCCAGTTTCCTTTTTAGCAGCTAATAATACTTCTCTTAATACAATCAGTAGAGTTACAAAACAAATCTTAAATGTAATAAGAGCATTTCCTGAATTAATTTTAGCTTTTGTATTATTACCAATAACTGGGTTGGGACCTCTGACAGGGACATTGGCTGTAGGTATACACTCAATAGGAACGTTAGGTAAACTTTCTTCGGAAGTTATTGAGGGAATTGATGACGGACCATTGGAATCAATTAAATCTTCTGGTGGTTCAAAATTAAATGAACTTTTTTTTGGGGTTGTCCCACAGGTTATGCCAACAATCACCTCATACTGGTTATATAGATTTGAAATAAATTTAAGAGCTTCAGCTGTACTTGGTGTAGTTGGTGCGGGAGGAGTTGGAGCTGAATTAATAAATCAGTTGAGGTTTAGAGATTTTCCTCGTGCTGGAACAGTACTTGTTGTAACCATATTGATGGTTTTAATAGTTGATGCAATTTCTGCTGCCATTAGAAGGAGAATTATAAAAGGTAGGGAAATTACTGTTTAGGTTACTCAAACCAAGATTCATCATTTGATGATTTTTGTTCTTCAGTTTCTGTAACTAACTCTTCTTGAATTTGATTTTCTTCAATACTAGGTAGGTTTTGAGATTCAAATTCTTCAACGGTAATCATTACCTCTCTTGCTTTAGAGCCTTCAGAAGGACCTACAATACCTTGGGCTTCAAGTATGTCCATTAACCGACCCGCTCTTGCAAAACCGACTCTTAGTTTTCTCTGAAGCATAGATGTAGACCCTAACTGTGAACGTATTACTAATTCCTTAGCAGTATTTATAAGTTCTTCATCTTCACCGAAATCTTGATCGGATGATGTTTTAGTTTTCTTTTGTTCCTCGATAACAGCTGGATTGTAAACTGCTTCTTTTTGGTCTTTAACCCATGATACGACATCTTTGATCTCCGATTCAGTAACCCAAGCACCTTGAATTCTTTCTAATCGTGGATTAGATGCTGTAACAACTAACATATCTCCAAGTCCAATTAATTTTTCTGCACCTGATTGATCCAAAATAACTCTTGAATCTGTTGTGGACGCAACTGAAAAAGCTAATCTAGATGGAATATTTGCTTTCATTACACCAGTAATTACATCTACAGAAGGTCTTTGAGTAGCAACAACTAAATGGATTCCAATTGCTCTAGCCATTTGAGCTAATCGTACAATTGCAGATTCTACTTCTCGACCTGCAACCATCATTAGATCATTTAATTCATCAATAAAAACAACAATGTAGGGAAATCTATCAAACTTATCTTCATCAAGCAATCCAGCATCATATTTTTCGTGATATCCATTAATGTCTCTTACTTGACTATCCGCTAAAAGATCGTATCTTCTATCCATTTCAGAAACTGCCCAGCCCAAAGCGTCAACAGCTTTTTTAGGATTAGTAATAACTTTTGTTAGGAGGTGTGGAACGTTATTGTATTGTCCTAATTCTACTCTCTTTGGATCAACCATGACCATTTTAACTTCATCAGGATTTGCTCTTACGAGTAAGGAAGTAACAATAGAGTTGATGCAAGATGATTTACCTGCACCAGTCTGGCCAGCAATAAGAACATGAGGAAGTTCGGATAAGTTTAGTAATCTTGCTTTACCCGCAATATCTAAACCCAAACCAACATTTAATGGGTGTTTTGCATTATCAGATTCCTTTGAAGACAGTACATCACCTAAAGAAACAAGTTTTCTTTGTCTGTTAGGAATTTCAATACCGATTGCACTTCTTCCAGGAATTGGAGCAAGTAGTCGTACGTCCGGTGTTGCTAAAGCATAAGCAATATCATGAGATAAGGATGTTACTTTAGAAACCTTAACCCCAGGCGCTAATTCAATTTCATACCTTGTAACTGTAGGTCCTGGAACGACATTGGTAAGTTCTGCTTCTACTCCGTGTTCTTTGAGTAATTTAGTCAAGTCTTTAGCTGTTTCTTGAAGTAGTTTCTTAGATGTAGATACTGAGGAACCTAGTTTAAGCAGGCTAACTGGTGGTAGCTTGTAATCTTTATTGTTTGATTTTTGTTTAAGACTTTTTTTGGAACTAGTTGGTTTAATTTTTTTCTGTTTGAAATCCGAAAAATCAGTAACATTTTTATCTTTTTTTAATGGTTTTGTTTTTACAGTTTCACCAGATTCAACTTTCTTATTTGAAGAATTTTGATAAATATCCTCAATTTGAAAATTGTTAGCTTCTTTTCTAGCTTGTAGGAATGCATAAATAAATTTATATATATATTTAATGATTGCTTGAACGCCACCAACTAAATCTTTTAATTCAATATCTGTCATATACAAAACTGAAATTATTAAACCAACTAACAAAACCGTATGAGTCATTTGTATTCCTAAACTGTTTGCTAGAGGATGAACAAGAAATGCAGAAATATGCCCACCTGATTTTGATAATAAAGCTGTTCCAGCACTAATTGGTAAAGGTTCCGTATGTATTAAAGAGTGAAATGCAGCAGAAGAGGTGATCTGAACCCAGAATGTGCCAACAAGTACCTTTTGAGATTTAACACTATCTTTATCTCGTATAAGTATTGCAGTACCATAAAAGAAAAATACGGGCATAGCAAAAACTGCATATCCAAAACACCATTCAAGTCCTCTGTAAATTACCTCACCTACAGGTCCGCCTTTTTGAAAAATTGATAGTGCAATTAAAGTGCCAAAAATAAACATGAACACTGAAACAGCCTGATAGGATGCCATAAAACTATTGAAAGTTTTAGATGTTGTAGATTTTAAAGTGTTTACTGCCCTGTCTACATTTATTAAATTGTTTTGTTTAGACACCCGCTTACGCCCATTCACCCTTTTGCGAGTGGATGTCTTTACAGCCACGGTACATTATATCATAAATAATTCAAAAATTTGATTATGTTTATTTAATTTTTTTAAATATATTGTCTAATTCACCCATAAATTTAGGAGATACTGATGTTATTGGTAGTAATGGATTTCCTACATCTTCCCAGCTTTGCGTAAGTAGATATTTCACCGGACCGGGGCTAGGTTCTAGGAAAAGAGCTTCAAAAAGTTCCAGCAAGTTTGAATGAATATCTTCTGCATTTGAAATATTACCGTCAATCACGCTGGTAAGTATATTTTTTATTTGCTTGCCGACAATATGAGATGCTACAGAGACAACACCCTTAGCTCCCATTTTCATAAATTCAATTGTTTCATTATCATTTCCACAATAGATGTGACACTTATCATTTAGAAGGTTTATTTCTTCTGTACTGAATCTTAAATCACCAACAGCGTCTTTAATTGAATGAATACCAACATCATCCACTAACTTTTCGAGAGTAGATAGCTCAATCAATTTAGATGTTCTTCCTGGTATGTTGTAAGCCATAACTGGTAAATCAGTAGCTTTCGAAACTTCTTCAAAGTGTTTCATGATTCCATATTGAGATGGTTTTGAATAATAAGGCGTTACAATCATAATTCCATCAACCCCTATATTGGAAGCCATTCTTGTAATCTCCACAGTTTCTTTTGTTGAGTAAGTGCCCGTTCCTGCAATTATGGAGGCTGAACTGCCTACTGAATCTATTGCTGTGCTGTAAAGAATTTCTCTATCTTTCATTGATAGGTTAGGTGATTCTCCAGTAGTTCCACTTAAGACTAAACCATCGGATTTATCATGAACTAATTTTTTACAAAGTCTCCAAAAAGTATCAGTACTAATGACACCATTTTTATCAAAGGGTGTAACTACAGCTGTGAGTAATTGACCGAAATCTTTCATGAAAAAATACTAATCTTTTTTGCAAGAATTGTTTCTAAACCAAGAGTGAAATTTGATAAGTTTTCAATTTCATCAAATACTAAGGAAACTCCATACAGATAAGCAGACCTATCATTAACTATGTGCTCTATTGAAAAAGTTTCATATTCTGATTCGAAATTTACGATTTGTTCAGCAAGAAATTCCTCTCCCCTTTCAGAGTAAATATTGATACCTTTTACATTATTATGATCGCCTTTATGGTCTTCAATTATCTTTGACGTAATATCAGAAAGACTAGCTGCAAGGTCTACTGATGTACCAGACGGAGCATCTTGTTTATTTTTATGGTGTTTTTCAATAATATTAACGGATTGAAAGTTGTTAGAAAGTGCAATTGAAATTAATTTTTGGTAAGCAGCACCTATAGAAAAATTAGGTATTACAACAACTTTTCTATTATCATCTAAAGTTTTTAACAAGCTAAGTGAATCATCAGAGATACCAGATGAACCGATTATAAGATCTGATGACAATTTGCTCCATTTTTTTATATTTTCGTTTACAGATGAGGCAGAAGAAAATTCTAAAATATAATCTGGATATAAATTATCTATTTTTTCTATTTTTGGATAGTCTCCAGAATTGTAACTAGGATCAAAAATGCCAATTATTTCAAAATTATCTTTCGAACTTAAATAATCAATAATAAGTTTTCCCATTTTTCCAGCTCCACCAGAAATTAAAACGGTTCTCTTACTTTTTACATTCATAAATTTTATATCCTTATACTTATAGTATTACTTTTAATGATAATGATTAATAAATGAATTCTAAGAAAAAAAATATTGAATCACAAATTGTAGAGGACTTTGAAAAAATACGTCCTGCAATAACTCGACTTCTTCAATCTCAAATGAACAATGAAAATATTTCAATAAGATACGGTAGATCAAAGTCCAATAGTAAAGATGATATTGTAATAAATCCATCTGTACTTGTAGGTACAATATCACAATCCACGCTAAAGAAGGATGAAGTCTTAATTGGAACTGTTGTTCATGAAGCTATTCACTCAATGTCAAATTACAAAGTAGATATGTCATTAATTAGCGAATACTTTGAAGAAGACTTTAATGACGTTGATGATATATCTGATGTTTTAGAAATCATGACTGGTCCCTTTGGTCAATATATTTTTGATATCTTAATTCACTCAATTGAAGAAAAAGTGTTTGTAAACGAGTTTGGTGGACTTAACTCAATACTTCAAGATATTTATAAAGAATCATTTCATAAAACAAAATCTCTAACAGCCTTTAGTCAATTTTTGTCTCTTTTATTTCATTCAATAACTCTTTATATAAATCCTGAATACAAAGATTTTAAAAAAAATGTCACTGAAGCTTTAAATGAATCGCTTCACCTCCTAAAGCCACTTAATTATAAAGAGGTAAATATATCGGAGGTTTTAGAAGCTTCAATACAAATGGTAGATATATGCAGAAGGTACAATATTCTTCCTGACTTGGACAAATATAATCTTGGGGAGCAAAAAGAAATATCTCAATCTTTAGATGAAACTGTCGTTAATGAGTTAAGTAAAGTATTGATACCTTCTTCAAACAATTTAACAACAGGAAATACACTTCAAAAATTTATAGGTAAAGAAGTAGATACGCAAAAAGATGAAAAGTTAAACCTAATGGATGATCATATATCTAAAGTTGGTGCTTCAAGTACTATATATTTTCCTTCCGGTTACACCTCAAAAATAGTTTCATCAAAACTTCCAGAAAACTTTAAGAATCTTTACCAAAGTGGTTCCATTACTTATGAAAATCTTCTTACGATGTGGAATTTACCCGTTTTTAAAGTTACTAATAAAATCAAACCTTATTTTATCCATAATCAAAAGCGACAAAGAATTAGTGGGTTTGATCAGGGTGATTTGTCTCCACATGTTCCAATAATGCTTGCTTCAGGTAGATACGAAAGAATGTTTGAACAAAAACAACGTTTATCAAATAAATCTTATGCTTTATCTCTACTAATTGATGGAAGTGGCTCTATGATTGAAAAATCAAACAATGAATCAAAACCATGGTCTTTGTCCGCGGCTTTAATTGGCGCAAGTTATCTTGCACAAATATGTTTTGAATTGAATATTGATTTTGAAGTCTCAATTTTTAATCGTGGTTTTGCTGCAGACCTTAAAGAAACAGATTCCGAATACATAAAAAGAAAATTTGCTATTTCTTCAATGTTAAACACAACATATGGATCTTCAGCACAGGAAATATTTAATACTACAAATCACTACTTCGTTAAAGAATTTAATGATTCATGGAGAGATAATTACGAAAAATTTATTGGCCTTATAGAATTTTCAAGGAATTTAAGATCTTCGATTGATTCGTCTTTGGATGAAAATTTAATTCCTCCTTTTAGTATGTTTGAAAAGGGAACAAATGTTGATGAAGTTAACATAATGCATGCTTCAAAAAGACTACTAAACCATCCATCAAATACAAAATTACTAGTTGTTTTATCAGATGGCATGACTCGTGGCTCAATACCTGAACTTAAAAACAGCATAAATTTTGCATCAAAAAATAAAATATCAGTAATTGGTGTAGGTATTGGAAATCGAGGATCTTGGAAGGAGTATGAAAATAATGTTCAAGTTCAACATCCAGAGCAGTTAATTTATTCCATAGTAAACATCACAAAGGATATACTTATTAAAAATATTAAAACAACAACCGGAGCGGCATAATGGTATTACAAAACTTTAAAGATCCTGACTGTATTACAAATGTTGTTGAGCTAAATGAATGTAAATTAACAAAAACAATTTCTGATTACGACTCAAGGAAGAACAGAATTCCAGAAATTGATAAATATTATGTCGATTTAGGCATTCAGTACCGACTAGCTCAGTTAATCGATTCAAAGATTAACGCTTTTAAAAATGACATACCTGTTCACGTTGCACTCAAAGGTCACATGGGAACAGGAAAAGATCATGATATTGAACAATTTGCAGCAAAATTAAAGTATCCATATTATCGAATACCGCTTTCGGGAGAAGTAAGGGACGTAACTTTGCTTGGCTCTGTTCAGTTGTATGGAGATGGTATGGGTGGTACTGAAAGTAAGTGGCAGGATGGTGAGTTAACTAGAGCTTTGCGAGGTCCTGCAATAGTTAATTTATCAGAATTAAATGCAGCAGGTCCTGAGGTATTATTTGCTCTACACTCCTTACTAGATAGACATAAAAAATTAGAACTACCAAATGGTGAGGTAATTGAACTTAGAGATGATACATTTATATTTGGAACAATGAATCCGACAAGTTTGAGGGATTACGCTGGTACACAATCATTAAATAAAGCATTTGCAGATAGATGGGTTATATGGGATAAGCCATTTCCAAAAAGAGAACAACTAGAATCTATATTTTCGTTAAGATATTCAAAACTTCAAAAAGAGTATGTTGATTTAATTATCAAATTAGCTATTGAAATTAATAACTCATTTATCTCAGAAGATATAAGTGTCAATGTAGAAACACCTATGAGTCTTCGAACTATCGTAGAGAGGATACCTATTGGATTAAATATATATAAAAACTCTAAAGATCCATTGAAATCATCTTGGGATAATTTTGTTTTACCTCATGTTAATCGAGAAGATTTAGATCACTACAACACACTCTGGAACACAATAGTAAGAAAGGGTCCTTCGGCAGCACCTAAGCTTTGATAAATTTTACTAGAGGTATATCTCTACCTGTTCTCTCTCTATATGTTTTAAAAGTTGGATAAACCTGATCTAATAAAGCCCAATAAAATTCTTTTTTGTCTTTTTTAATTTCTTCAACAAAAACTCTAAACCTACAATTGTCAACAGTTATGTACGGTGGTGATGTGAATAAATTAAAATACCAATTGGGTGTATTATCATTGCCACTAAAAGATGCTGCAACTATGTAAGAATCTTCGTGTTTTGCGTAAGTTAAAGGAGTTTTTCTAATTTTCTTTGACTTATTACCTACAGTTTCAAGAAGAAGAATATGATCACCGATTATTATCTCCCCAGCTTTTGTGTGATTAAATTTTATTAATTTTGAATGAATCTTAGAAATTAATTTATAAAATTTATTGGGCCAAAGGTGTGCTACCTTTCCAAGAATTCTCCACATACTGAAATAATTATAATTAAAGTTCTTCTTGTTCTTCTTGATTATTTGAATTTGGATCGTATTTTTTGAAAAATGCTTTTAATTTGTTTTCTAAATCTTCAGTTTCAAGAGTTGCGAGCTCATCTCTCAATTTTTCTATCTGTGCTTTAATATCAACATTTTCTGACAGAATTTTTAAAAGAAATCGTAAACCAGCAATTAATGTAACAAATTTCAATAATTTTTTCATAAATTTATATTAAGGCTGATATATATATAAAAAAAGGTTTTTTTAATAAGATTTGGCATTGGAGTTAATACTTTTCACAAGTAAACTTAATATTATGCAAGATATTCTAAGTAACCTCGTTGCTGAACAACAATTGCTTGATCAATACTTACAAAGCATTCCGGTGAGAAATTGGAATACTAAAACCTCATTTAAAAATTGGGATATAACAGCACATGTAAGCTATCTTGCTGCAGTAGAAGATTTAGCACTAAATGCCCTAAAGAAAAAAGGTACTAATTTTAATAAATATCGAGGACCTAAAGGTTTAGAAAAATTTGAAAAAGAGGCAATTAATAAAGGTAGGGATATGAGACCTCAGGATGTAATTGAATGGTGGAGAATGTCTAGGGCTGCAGTTATTGAAACCCTTGCTAAATCCTCGCCTGGGAAAAAAATTACATGGTGGAAAAATGAAATTGACTGTAAAACTTTTGCTGTAACTAAATTAGCTGAAACTTGGGCACATAGCTTAGATGTTTATGAAAGCATGAATAAGGAATATGAAGATACAACAAGAGTAGAACATGTAGCTTTATATGGGTGGTTAAACGCTGAACAGGCAACAAAGCTAAATAAAGATAAGTTTCAAGATATCAGAGTTGAACTTATAGGTCCTGAATATAAAGCGTGGCAATTTGGTGATGAAAATAGTGAAAATAGTATTAAGGGTTCTGCTGGTGACTGGTGTAGGTTTGTTACAGGTAGAATGCCAAAAACCTACTCTCCCACTCTTACTTCTGAAGGTGAATTTGCTACCAAATTCCTTAAATACAAGCATGTAAAAATATAATGTTAGTTTACGGAGTTGTGCATTTACAAAGTCTGCCAGGATCACCATCAAACAGGTTAACTTTAGATGAAATTATTGACCTAGCTCAAGAGGATGTAAATAATTTGCTATTTGGTGGAGTTGATGGAATTATCATTGAAAATTTTGGTGATACACCTTTTGTAAAAGATAATATATCAAAAAGAACATTGGCTAACTTTACAACAGTCGTTGAAAATTTAACTATAGACAGAGACATTAAAGTTGGTATAAATGTTTTAAGAAATGATGGGATTGCTGCTCTTTCTATTGCTGAAGCTACAAAATCTCATTTTGTAAGGATAAATGTTTTGAATAATACAATGTTTACTGATCAGGGCATTATTGAAGGTAACTCGCATGAAATTAACCAATTTAAAACTTCATTAAATAACTACATAGAAATCTACGCTGATGTTTTTGTCAAACATGCTGTGCCACCTCAGGGTTCAAAAATAGAAAATCATACCGCAGAACTAATAGAGAGAGCTGGTGCTGATGTTGTTATTGTAACTGGTGATGGAACCGGCCATGAGATTAATATAGAAGATTTACAAAAAGTAAGATCTATTGTTCCAGAAGGTAAATTAGCAATTGGTTCTGGTGTTAATTCTACAAATATTTCTGCATATGAAAATTTAGCAGATATTTTGATAGTTGGAACAAGCTTTAAATATGATAATGACGTATCTAAAAAAGTAGACATAAGCAGAGTTGAAGAATTAATAAGAAAAGTTAAATAATTAATATTTGAGTAAACACTCAAAAAATTTAAATTAAGCACTATTATCTCTATTTATATATGAATGCCATATTTAATCCTGCACTTTTGCTCTTTTTGGGAGGTATTTTATTTGGATTACTATCAAAGAAAATTTTTCCTGATGTTGTTTCTAAGTATCTAGGGTATTATCTACTTCTTTCCCTTGGTTTAAAAGGTGGGATTAGTTTAGAAACAACTGGATTTATAGATGATGTAGTCAACGTATTATCACTAGGAGTATTTTTAGCAATTTTAATTCCATTAATTGCTTATTTGTATCTTAGAAACATTTTAAATATTGAAGATGCGTCTGCACTTGCTGGCACTTATGGTTCTGTGAGTGCCGTAACATTTGTAACAGCAATTAATTTTTTATCAAATAGTACACAGCAATTTGATAATTATATGTCTGCAGTATTAGTTGTAATGGAATTCCCTGCAATTTTTATGGCATTGTTTTTATTTACAAGAAAAAGGACAGATGGTGTAAACAACTTGCAAACCGTTAAATCAGCATTCTTAGAAATACCTAATATAATTCTCTTGGGTTCATTAATTATTAGCTATTCGTTTAATTTTTCACAATATTTACAAATTAACTTAATTACTGAAAGTTTGTTTGACTATGTTCTTGTATTATTTCTTTTTGTGATGGGTACAAGAGTTGCAAGAAGAATTGGTGAATTAAAAGGTAGGAGCAATAACTTAATACTTTTTGCATTAATAACTCCCATAATCAGTTCTACTTTAGCCTTAATTGCTTCCATATATTTCTTATTAAGTCCAGGTAATGCAACTTTATTAATGGTTTTAGCTGCGAGTGCAAGTTATATAGCAGTTCCAGCTGTTGTGAAGGATGCAATTCCTGATGCTAATCCTGCAATATATTTAGGTTTAAGTCTAGGTATTACATTTCCATTCAATATAATTTTTGGAATACCTTTATACAATGAGTTGGCTAAATACTTTTTAGGCTAAAGAAGAAACCCACCATCAATTGTTACAACTTCTCCAGTAATCCATGATGCATCTTCCCCTGAAAGAAAATAAATTAGGCTAGCTATATCCTCTGGTTCTCCTAATTTTTTTAATGCGTGTAAATCAGCACTTCCTTTTTCGTCATTTATCCAAAGCATCTCCGATAATTTAGTTTTTACTATTGCTGGTGCAATACCATTTACACGGATGTCAGGTGCAAGTTCCATTGCCAATTGTTTTGTCATATAAATTAAGCCGGCTTTTGAGATGTTATAAGCTCCCATGTAATGCGAGGGTCTTATTCCACCTACAGAGCATACATTCAAAACTGAATCAGAAAGGCCAGCTTTAACAGCTTCTCTTGTCCACATTAAAGGTCCCATCAAATTTACATCCCAGGTTTTTTGAACAGCAGAAAGTTCTACGTCCATTAGGCTTCCACCTGAGGGGTTAGTTCCAGCATTGTTAATTAAAACATCCAGTGAACCTGTTTCCTCTTTAATACTTAAACAAGTTTCAGATGCTGCTGCATTATCATCTGCTCTGGCAGCAAAACCTTTTAATTCAGGATGTTCAGATAAAACTAAATCTAAATTTTCTTGTTTTCTGGAAGTAATGTAGACTTCCCATCCTTTTTGTTTAAATTTTAGAGCTGTTGAAAGACCTATTCCTCTTGTCCCACCTGTTATTAGTACAGTTTTCATTATTGTTAAAGTATAGTAGTTATTTCTTAATTCAGTTACAGTTGTATAGCTAATGGAAAATTTGCAGAAATATATAACCCTTATCAATAAAAATAAAGATTTCCAAAAACTTTTTGCAGCAAGACTTATAACTCTTGGTGGAGATTGGCTTCTAACAGTTCCCTTACTTGGAATAATTTATGATTTAACAGATAATCCTTTTATAACATCTTTAGTTTTAGTGGTTCAAAGTGCACCATTATTTTTATTAGGAAGTTTTGGAGGGTACTTAGCTGATAGGTTTGATAGAAAAAAAGTTTTAGCAATTTCCGAGTTCCTTTCTGGTCTAGTGGTGTTGTTGATCCTTTATGCAGTGACCACAGAAAGTGTTGCATTTATATTATTTTCATTTGCAATGCTATCAATTGTGGGATTTTCTTACATGCCAACTTCAGATGCTGCATTACCAAATGTTGTAAAAAAGGAAAACTTAGCTGAAGCAAATGTAATCTTTTTTTCAAGCTGGGGAATAATGGCAGGATTAGGTGCTGGGTTGGGTGGCTACTTAACAACTATCATAAGTAGAAATTTGTTATTTACTATCGACTTCTTTAGTTTTTTAATATCAGCTTTAATAGT
>CEWG01003981.1_pt1 | contig 19722 bp, 17 predicted proteins | sample 361411 | NCBI WGS metagenome assembly CEWG01 (sample SAMEA2622173, study PRJEB7988) | marine metagenome | biome: marine biome (ENVO:00000447); feature: surface water layer (ENVO:00002042); material: "saline water (ENVO:00002010), including plankton (ENVO:xxxxxxxx)" | depth 5 m | reverse complement strand
TTGACCAATGGTTCAATAGTTTCGCCGTGCATGTATGGTGACTCAACATCTGCTGCTGCACTTACATAGGCGAAAGCACCACCAACTGCAACCGACCAACGAGCTATTTCAAACATAGAGAGATCGTTTGGAGCGTCACCCACACAAAGTAAGTCATCGGTTGACAATCCCATTTTGCTGAGAATGATGCGAAGGCCTGAGCCTTTGGATAATTGCGGCTCCATCAAATGAATAGCAAAACCGGTTTTTACCACTGAGAGATGTGGCCACTGACTGGATGCAATCAGTTCTTCAATTCGCGATAAATCTTCATCCGGAGAGAGACACCACTCACTTTCACGCCACTGGTTTGTCTCAATCCCACGCCAATTCAAACCTTCTATTTGTGTTGCTAACCATTGTGCTGCTTTTTTTGCCTCAGTTCCATCAGCTCTAAATTTGGTTTCACCCCAATCAGGATGCCATAAAACCCCTCCATTTTCGCAACATATCGGACCGCTCAAATTCAAAAATCTCCAGAGACCGTAGGTGATTGCCCTTACATTTCCCGTCGCTAAAATTACTGGAATTCCATTTTCCTCCAGACGTGATAACGCTTCGATGACATTTGGATTAATCCGCTTGTTCTCATCGGTTAGAGTACCGTCAATGTCGACAGCGACCACTTTCGGTTTCCAGTTGTCAGGTAGCCACATCATAAACCGTCTAATCAAATAACAGTGATGAATTTTCGCATGGTTAGCGTGCTTAGAAATAACCTTGTAATGCGAGTATTGATGAAGAATAATTCCTTAGAGTGAATATGGCGGAGGAGGAAAATGATGAGAATTTTCTCTCGCTAGAAGATGAGACCAGTTCTCGTCAGATTGCAAAGCCTAAACTAAAATTACCAAAGATAGTTAAGAAGAAACAGTCTACTGCGGCTGAAGCAGAATTGGAACAACAAATTCTTGAGGCGGAAATACTTGATGATACGGTAGTTGAACAACCTAATGGTATCTTTGACGTACAATGGCCTTTAGTTGGCATGGATTGTCCAGATTGTGCCAGCAAGGCATTTAATGCACTCGATCACCTAATCCAGACAACCGAAGTAAAAGTATCTGCGACCACTGGTGAGGTTAGTTTGAAGGTAGATTTAGAACATGGATTTGTTTCTCAAGTTAGTTCAGTGCTAAAATCGTTGGGCCATCCACCAAATCTTTCGTTTTATCAACTATCAGGAGTTAATGCCCGAGTTGTAGCAAAAAGAAATAAAATTGGCTTGAAGGATGTTGAAAAATTACTACTTAGACAACCCGGTATTCTCGATGTGGAAGTTGATAAAGAAAACCAGATTCTAGTTCAATTGCTTCCAGCACCTACTAAGAAAATGCTCGAACTTAGAGATAATTCTCTGTCAACAATAATTGGAACTACCCCTATTTTCAAAGAAGTATCCAGCACTAGATTACGACCAGATCAGTGGAGATTATTTGGCGGAATGGTTGCTATTCCGATATTGTTAGCGATAATGCTTGGTGAAGTGCTTGAAATGCCAAAATTACTGATTGGATTTATTGCTTCGATAGGTATTTTTGTCGGCGGTTTACAGATGTTTAACGAAGCCATTGCCAGTTTAATATCTCGCCAAATGGGGTTCCAAGTTTTGACAAGTACTGCTGTTATCGGGGCGTCAATTCTCGGAATGTGGAAAGAGGCATTGATGGTTGTTATTCTCGTTGCAATCGCCGCTCACTTGGAGAATTCCGCACTTGAAAGGGCCCGTCGTGCAATGCAAGGAGGTCTAGACCGAATTCCAAGAACTGCTCGAAGAATGACAGCGATGTCTAACAATAACAAGAAAAAGAATTTGAAAATTGATTCACTTTCCTTCCAAATAGCGTCGCCAAACGCTCCTAGTCAGCAATCCGTGTTATTCAATCAAAACACAAAAAGCGATGATGGTGACGAAATTATTTCTTTAGATCTGTTGAATCACGGCGACATAATAGAAGTTAGGAGTGGTGAACTAATACCTGCGGATGGCAAAATAGTTGAGGGTTATGGGGCTTTAGACAAGGCACCTTTGACCGGTGAGTCAGCACCGGTAGAGGTTTCAGTGGGTGATGAAATCAATGCCGGATTGATACTTGCTAGGGGTCCAGTTTTGGTTGAAGTCACGGCAGTTGGTGAAGAAACACGACTTTCAGGCATCATCGAAGCGGTCCATACTTTCAAAGAACAAAAACCGGAAATCCAAAATTTAATCGAAAAATTCTCAGCCATTTGGGTTCCAATAGTTCTTTTTGGTGCAGTTCTGGTTTGGTATTTTGCCTTCCCAACTAAAGATTGGAAGATAATCCTACTACTATGGGTAGTTGCTTGTCCATGTGCATTGTTGTTGGCCGCAGCCATGCCCCATGCTGCGGCATTGGCGCGTTCTTCAAGAATGGGAGCAATCGTTAGGGGTGGTGACATTTTAGAAAGACTCTCTAAAGTTAACCACGTTCTTTTGGATAAAACTGGAACTTTAACTTCGGGTAAACCTAAAATCGGCGAAATTATCTTTGCCAAAGGTAAGCAGAAGAAAGCCACTTTAGCACTTGCAGGTGGTCTTGAAAAAAGATCATCGCATCCGTATGCGCGAGCGATTATTGAGCATTTAAAGCAACAAAAAATATCGCCAACTGATGTCTCAAACATTAATGATATTGAAGGAGGAGTAAGGGGCACTGTGTCTAGTAAAGAGGTGTATTTTATTCGTACAGACATGGCGGACGTGTACAATATAAAGGTTGAAGCAGATATCGCGAAAGCCATTGGACATACAAAGAAACAAGGTCATGGAATGAGTTTATTGGCCAGAGGAGATACTGCGTTAGCACTATTTACGTTCATTCACGATGACACCCGTTTAGGAAGTAAAGGCTTGATTGATGGATTTAGAACTCGTGCAATTTCTGTAGAGATTCTGTCGGGTGACCAGCAATCCTCAGTAAGCAGTTTTGCTTCACAGATTGGCTTACCAGATAAATCTGCACACGGAGGCCTTTCACCTGAACAAAAAGTTTCTTGGGTTGAGAAAAGATCACAAACTCATGTAACGATGATGGTTGGTGATGGATTCAATGATTCTGCTGCTTTAGCGGTTGCTGATGTTGGAATCGCAGTTGGAACTGGAGAGTCGGTCAATATGGATGCTGCGGATATTATGTTCCCGGGAGATGAACCCAAGACTCTGATAGACTTACATGATTTATCTAGAAAGATGCATTTCGCGGTAGTTGGAAATATTACCATTTCCGTTTTGATTACATTTACCTTAGTCATTGCTGTATTAGGTGGCTGGTATAACCAATTATGGGTCGGAGTGTTGATTCACGAGGCTTCGGTTTTGCTGGTAATTTTGAACGGTGCAAGACTTGCTGGCAAAGATAACGTGTTATCGATTTTGACCTCAATTACCAAAACATTGTGGTTTGATACCATAGCGGTATTCAAGCAATTCAAACAGCACTATTTCACTCAAACTGTCAAAGTAAATACTCCAGAAATAGATTTACACGCGACATCTTAAACCCTAGTGGCACCTCTTAGTGTTAGGTGCGAAGATGGCTAGAGTTCAAGCAGACCCAATCACTGCCGCTCTTGCTCATCCTACTCGTAGAAATCTATATTCAGCCTTGTCAAATAATTCTGAAATGAGTACTGTACAACTACAATCGATAGTTAATGTCGACCGCTATAATCTATACCACCATTTGAAGAAATTAGCCTCTCTGAATCTAGTTGAGAATCATAGAGATGTAGGTCGGGCGAGATGGTGGAGAATTTCAACACTCGTCGAAATGCCAGGAATAATTAAGCCGGTCAATGGTGTTGTTAATTCTGCTGAAGCAGAACATAATCACTCAATCAATAATTTACTGGAAGCCAAATCTGGAATTCATACGATTTCTTTAGAAGGTTCTCGAGACAAGGTTGGAGCGAAACTACTATTTGAAAAATTAGCTGAAGATCTCGGTATCGAACTAGACATACCGTGGAATTTTGTGCCTGGAAAGATATTTTTGATGGAAGAGGAGAAGTGATTTTATGGACGAAGTAACTGAGGTCAGAATCGAGTCACGAATTGCACCACCTCCCCTTTCATGCCCTAAATGTCAAGAATTACTACCACCTGCTTTGGGTGAGATTCAATGCACTTTGTGCGATTCTAGAGTCAATGTAGAACATGCGGTTACTAGAAGAAAGTGGAAGGAAGAAAAAGTAAGTTGTCCAGAGTGCGAAAAAGTACTAATTGTTGGTGTCGACAAGCGACCAGCAAATCTTCAATGTGCTTCATGCAAGGCTAGTTTTACTGTCCATCCAAATGTTCCAAGAGTTGAAGTTACTTGTCCTGGGTGCGAGAGAAGGCTAAGAATGAAAAGAAAACCGGGTAAAAGAAATATCGATTGCCCTGCTTGTGATACCAAGTTTACCGTCTCTTTTTGATTTATTTTACTGACCAGAAAGTATCCCTGCTCACCAATAAAATACCTCGAAATCAGCATGTTGGTATACAAATTCATCGCGCCCCTTATGTATGATAAAAAGTCCATATGAAATCGGATGGGTTCTATGAGTACTAGCGATAGCAAGATGGAAGAGGCATTGGATGTCGCTCGTAGCAGAAGAATCAATGCCGATAAATTGTCATTGGCCGCATTACGTTCTCAATTCACCAATACTTCTGGTCTCACGGTCGACCAAGCCGAATTAACCAGTGCTAGATTCCGACAAGAAGAGAGGCTGCGCGCAGATATTCGTCGTGAAAGACGCCTTAGACAGCAAGCGATTGCTGAGCGAGTAATAGCAATGCAAGACACATTGGCTACCGATTTAGCAGTTCAGCACGAATTAACCTTGGATGCTTTAGAAAAAGAGATGCGAGAGTCAATGGAAAACGAACTCGCAGAGTTGGAAAGAGAAGCGCTTTCTCATGAAGAAAGCCGACTTCGTTCAGAATATGAATTGAGACTTGCAAGACAAGTTGAAGTCCTTCAAGAAAAATACGAAATCGAACAAGACCTTCGATTAGATGAACATAAAGAGCGTCTAAAGCAGGAAATTGAGGCAGAATTACAAGACGAGCACAGACAACGTCTTGAGGTTCAGAAAGAGCGTATAGCTCTTGATTATAATCAAGAATTACAACACAGGATTAGAGAGATGGAAGCATCGATTTCTGAAGAGATGGAATCTAGATTCAAGGACATGGAAAGTAGTGAGTTAAGTCGCTTAGAAGAAAGCCATTCGGCTAAATTATCCGAACGTGAAGAGCAATTACGTAGAGGGATAAGAACAAGACTAGAACAACAGTTAAGGGCACGTCTAAAACAGAGAGAATCGCGACTGAAAGCAGAATATGACCGTAGAAGTTTACGATTAGAAGAGGATATTGCTCAACAAATCCAGGTTGAGTTAGAAGAGAGGCTCAGAAATGAAACCACGGATCTTGAAGAACAGATGCGTGAGGATGTTGAATTAGCAATTGCGCGAAGGCGCGATGAACTTAGAGTTGAGATTGAAAACCAACTCGAAACCAGGCATTTGGAGAAGTTAACCGAAAGAAAGGTTAGGCTCAGAGAGAAGTACGACATTACCTTCTCTAAGGCAGTCGACGATATTTCCCGAACACTCAAGCAAGAAATCGATAATGAATTGGAATTGAGAATGGAGTCTGAGTTTACAAGTTACCGAAATGCGAGAGAAGCAGAGATACAAAATCGGCTTGCCAGATTCCGTTATGATCGAGAAAATGAACTTAGAGATCAACTTGAACAGCAGTATGATTCCAAGAAAACAGATTGGTCTGAAAGACTTGAACTCGAATTCCAGTCCCGTGAAACAGCTGCACGCAAAGCTATTATGTCCGAAATCGATGCTGGCTTGAGAAACGAGAGATTAACCTTCGAGACCCATTTAGAACTCCTCAAGGAAGAAACAGCCCTTGAATTAGAAGTTGACATGGAAGACCGCCTAGAACAATTCAAGACACGTAAGGAAAGCGAGGTTGCTTCACAATTAGAACGACAATTAGACAAGCGTGAGGAGATAATGCGCAATAAGGCACTGATTGAGGTTAGAAAGCGAGAAGCATTGATTAGAGCAGAAATTGAGGCTCAATTAGGACTCAAGCGAGCTGAAATCAGAGATAGGCTACAAAATCTAACCGAACAAATGGACAATTTCAAGGAAACTGCAGAATCGAAGATGCGGGATGCAGTTGAGAAACAAATACAAGGTGAGATTGACAGTTCTGAATCCGAGTACAAGACCCGAGAAAAGGAATTTAGAGATTTACAAAATGTGGATTCACGAGCCGAAAAGCGTCAAATGTGGATGCAATCAATTTCTGGCCAAGACCGGCCTCAGCAAGCTGCATTGCCCGATCCTTCAATTCTTGGAGCTAAACCATCACTGTTAGGATCTTCTGGAGGTAGACCGATGCGAGGAATCCTAGCGGGTTCGAATGAAAATCAACCTAGAATGGGCTTATCTGGTATGCGGGCTCCTGAAACTAGTTCCAAACCACTGGCTCCAACTTCCCCATTGATCAGACCGATTAAATCGCCTGTTGTTTCACCGGTTGCCAAGCCATCAGTTGAACTTCCTAAACCAGTTCAAAAAATGGGCACTGCGGAATTAAAACCAGTTATTTCCACACTTCAACCTCAACAGTCCGATACTGCAGATGAGGTTCAAGAACAAGTAACCCCCGTCTCAACTACAACCTTGAAACCTATCACTACCAGTCTAACGCCCCAAGTACAAACCAAAACTAATGTTGCGACATTGACGCCGGTAAGGCACATGCTCCAACCGGTTGAAAAATCAAGAGGTGCACCTCCTCCGACTTCGATGGGCAAGCGTAAGAATAAATCCGAGGAAGATGAGGATTAATTCTAATCAAATTTAGCGAGTTATTGATAAAATAACGCTTCTTGGCAGATACATGAAGCGAAGCCTACTGATGATTTTTATTTTGCTGCTTCTGCCATTTTCGACTTATTCGACTAACGTAAACGCTGAGTCAAACCTAGTTTTTTCTGGAGTAACAGATAGTAGTAGTGTTATTGTCTACTACGAGGTTTTGCCTGATAATTCATTATTAACGGTTACAAAGAATGGTGAAATTAGTCAGCAAACTCTATCGCAAGGCGAATTTAATTCCATTTGGACCTATCAGACTAATCTTACGATGACTAGTGCGCGTTTGGACAGTGGTCAACAACTTCTTGCTGCATCATATGATTCCGGCTTGTTAGTTTTCAGTATGTCCTCAAAGCAGATTGTCTATCAGCACAATATTTCTACTACTCCTGATGACATTGATTGGGATAACGAGGGTAACGTTTGGGTTGCGTATTACACCGGATCTCGAAAGGCATTCGAATATAATCAATTAGGGGCAACAGGGTTTCAAACCGGCATGGTTGCGTCAGGATTTTTGGCATTCGAAGTGTTAGAAAACAACCAAATTACCTTTTCAGCAATGGACTCTGATACCCATGTTTATGACCAGAATGGAGGCTTAATTTCCAAATTGACTCAATCTAATACTTATTTGACTTACTCGTATCAAGATTTTGATGAAGACCTAATTGTTGGCACTTCTGGTGGAATGTTGTATAGGTACAATACTACTACGTGGACATCGACCTCCCTAAATTTGGGAGTTTCTCAAAAAATTTCCTCGATATCCAATTATGATGCTAATTCATATTTTGTCGGAACCGAGGATGGTGAAGTTTTCATTGTTGGTAAATCTCCATTCGCTATAACCGAATCTTTCACGACCGAGGGTGAAGTTACAGGTGGTTATCGGGAGTTTGGTGGACAAATATGCGTATTTATTTCTTCTACATCATCTACATCGGTTTCATATTTTGACTTAGACTCTGATTTGGATGGTGTACCGGATTCGACTGATTCATACCCCACCGATCCGACTCAGTCGGTAGATTCAGATGGCGATGGCTATGGCGATAACTTATCCGGTGTCAATGGTGATCAATTCCCTAATGACGCTACCCAATATGTGGATTCAGATGGTGATGGCTATGGAGACAATCCATTGGGCAATGATGGTGATTTATTCCCTCAAAACCCTGACCAGTGGCAAGATTCAGATGGCGATGGTTATGGAAATAATGTAGAAGGACTTGAAGGAGATATTTTCCCCAACGATCCAACTCAATGGAACGATACTGACGGGGATAGTTATGGCGACAATCCCTCTCCAGCGTATCAACCAGATGGTTGCCCTGAAGTTAGTGGTTTCTCGACCAAGGATAGATTTGGCTGTTTAGACTCAGATTTTGATAAATATTCAGATCCTTCTCCAGAATGGACAATTTCTCAAGGCGCAGATGCTTTACCAAATGATATTACTCAATGGATTGACCGTGACGGTGATGGTTATGGAGAGAATCTAACGGGTAATAACCCCGATTCTTGCCCACTTATTTTTGGCACTTCTATGTACACTTGGCAAGCAGATTTAACCTCTGCATCAGGATATTCTCAAACTTCGATGTTTGGTTGCCTTGATACCGACGGGGATCGATGGGCAGACTCTTCCGATGCTTTCCCCAATGACCCACTAGAGTGGTTTGACGAAGATGGCGATAATGTAGGGTCAAATAGTGATTATGATGATACAGAAATTCTGGTATCCACAGAACAGCAATACTGTATGCAAGCAATAGATAACCAATCTAACATTTGTCAAGGATGGCGAGATTCTGGTTACCAAGATTATCTTTCACGTGATAAACAGCCTGGCGAGGCAGATCTTTCCTACAAATCATGGATTGTTAGTTCTGATGCAGGGTTGCTATCCGACGACGAGGAAGAAGGTCTTGGAGAAATAATTAAGCAAGTGTCAATCATTGGCGGAGTTCTATTTGTCGCCCTTTCTGCAACAATTTTACTGGTTAGTTTCATTGCTAAGAAACGTAAAATAAATCAGATGATTAAGAGATATGGCGTCCCATTTGAGCCGGAAGAAGTAACTGCAAATGACGAGGCTCTCGAAGGTTCAGCGGGTCTATCAGCAAGTGGGGGCATAGAATCAGATGACTCTTGGGATGATGAGGTTGAGGAGATGAGTTTTTCACAGGAGTCCACAGAAGAGGGACTAGAATCAACCTCTGAAGTTTCAGCAGAGGAGATTTATGATCAAGACAACAGTCTCGAAGATATTGCTGGAATCGACATAACGGCTGAGGAAACGTCTGTGGAAGAAGTCTCAGCCATGCTCGGGGAAGAAGAGCAAACCTATGAGGAAAAGCCCAATAATGCGCCCCCGGTACCAGAAAGTGGCCTACCTGAAGGTTGGACTATGGAACAATGGGAGTGGTACGGTCACGAGTGGATCGCCAAGAATGGTGGGCAATAATTATCGCCAGACTATCGGAAGCGAATTTTTCAACTCACCTAATTCTTTACCATTGTAAATTGGCTTTCCATCTTCAACCAAGGTATTCATTATCAGCCATAGAACTCCATTCCATGATTGTGAATATGAGAAAATCTCAATATTTCCTGCCGCAGCAGAAATCAGTAACTTACCTTCATCGGTTTGTTCATCAAATAATGCACGAACCAGATTTCTGGTATCAAATAAGTAACCTTTAGGACGCCATTCCATCATAATAATCACACTTTGAAAGGTGAAAGATTCAATCTGTCGACTAGATGCTCCACTTCAACGTCGGCCACCGCCTTCATTCGCTCTCTTAATGTTTCAATTTCACCACTCATTTTGGTAATTTTATGTGCCCTAATTAAGTCAGTTAGAAACTCATTGACACTTTTGTAACCACTCATTGTTCTAAGATTGTTTAATTGTCTTCGCACTTCATAACTTACGCTAATTGACGTCATTCCTTCAGCAGTCATTGCTATCCCTAATCTCCGACCATTTGAGCGCATACTTAACCTACGCGAAAGGTTCAAACAAAATTTTGCGATTTTAAGATGTTTTTAAAAAAATCAGCTTACATTCTATTTTTTCGCTCAAGCAGCAATCTCGGCTGTTCACTAACGCCAAATTCTCTACGCATTGCCAATACTCGGTGATGGTACTCTTTGGCAAGAGTCCAATATTCCAAAGACCCTGCGCCAGCACCTGAGTTGGTTGGTTTGTTTAGTAGCACAGTTGGAGCGCCACTCCATGGTGCTTCAGCAACTTTAACCAATCTTCGAATAGTGGTTTTGAACAATTTTTTCGGCATTTTTGAGTTTACTTGATCGCAGACATGACGGCTCAACTTCGACCGAGCATCTACCATTGTCATAGCGATTCCAAATATTTTCAGATTTCGATTGATTCTTCGTTGAATCATCTTGATAGAATTCATTAGCATGCTGAAACCTTCCAGAGCATAGTATTCTGCCTGCACAGGAACCATAACCCAATTAGCGGCACACATCGCATTAATTGATAGCAGGCCTAGTGATGGCGGGGTGTCGATAATAATGTGGTCAAACTTATCAATAATTGGTGCTAATGCCTCTCGCAGTCTAGTTTCGCGACCTATTTTGTGACTAAGTTCAATTTCGGCACCAGAAAGGTGAATGTCACTAGGCAGCAACCATAGGTTTCCAACCGATAAGTTAGTGGGGGCTTTTTTGCCACCGTTCCTCATACTCCACGCTTCCTGCATGCTTTCAGTTAATTGCTTAGGTGGAATGAGATATTCGTCCATCAGCGGTAAATTCTCTCCAGACTCGTTGGCTAGCAAATCATAAGCAGTCTTCTTGACTTTTTTCTTCTCTACACCGAAAGATGTAGCACAGTTTCCCTGAGGGTCAAGGTCGATAAGCAGGACTTTTGAAGGCGGTAAACCCTGTTTTTTAGAGCCCTTTGCTAGTGCCGCAGCCAAATTTACCGCAGTGGTGGTTTTCGCACAACCGCCTTTTTGATTAGCAACGGCGATAACCATTTTGTAGGGATTCATGCAACAACACTCTCGGACAATGCGACGAGGATAGTTCTCCTCTTTCAATGCAAGCCTTTTTTGATTTAACTTCAAGCAGGTTGAATGACAGGTACAGGGACCTCGGAGAGAATCTTTCGAACAATGTGCATGCCGGTAATTCCTCTAATTTTCGCTTCTGGCTTCATGTTGATACGATGGCTGATAATTTGCAGTGCTATTCCCTTAATATCGTCTGGAATGACATAATTCCTTCCAGCAATCGCTGCTGCTGCACGACCAGTCTTGAATAGAGATTGTGATGCACGTGGAGATGCCCCATTTACCACACGGTGGTCCTCTCTAGTTCTCTGAACAATCTCTACAATATATGATAGAATTGCCGGGTCAACATGAACTGTTTCCAATGCTTTTTGCATTGCAACGACTTTCTTTGGAGAAGTTACTTGTTCTACATCATGTTGATCTTTGCCGCGAAGTTTTCTTCTAGCCAGAATCGCTTTTTCTTCGGAACGGTCAGGATAACCCATACTCATTTTCATCAAGAAACGGTCCATTTGCGCTTCAGGTAGTGGATAAGTTCCTTCCTGTTCAATCGGGTTTTGAGTCGCCAGTACGACGAAAGGTGCAGGCAACTTGTGCGTGATTCCTTCAATCGTAACTTGCTTTTCTTCCATTGCTTCAAGCAATGCAGCTTGCGTTTTAGGAGGTGCTCGATTAATTTCGTCAGCAAGTAATATGTTGGAGAATAAAGGACCAGCACGCAGTTTGAACTCTCCAGACTTTTGGTCATACATGTAGGTACCCATGATGTCAGAAGGAAGCAGGTCAGGAGTAAATTGAACACGCTTGAATTTACACCCTAGTGCTCTTGCAAAGGTATTTGCTAACAAAGTCTTAGCGAGGCCTGGGAAATCTTCCAGCAACATGTTTCCATTAGATAAGATTCCTACAGTAACTCTTCGGAGATTTTCATTTTTACCAATAATCACTTTACTAACTTCATTCATTAAACTATTAGAGATGGCTGAAACAGTACCAATCAAGTCTTGAGTTCCAGCTGGTGGTGCCATTCCAACACCCGGCGATAGTCCTGCTTCCATATTCACAACTCCTTTGACAATTCACTATCGGGGTCATTCCATATATCAATGTGAGGTTGTATTATGTCATAGTGCATCACTCAGGCAACTAATCTAACGTCCCCAAAAATGATTTTCCTTACGGTGTAGTCTTATCAACTCATCTAGAATTTCTTGCTCAATCGGAGTCAAATCAATTTTCTTTAATCGCTTAGCATGCTTTTCAGGCACATCCACGTAGAATTCATCCAATTCATCGATATGTCTACCGACGGTCGGTCCTTGAATTGCGACTGCAATTTCATCACCCTGATTCGCTTCTTTTACATCTTCTGAGTCTCTAGTTCTGAGGCTCTTTATTTGACCGACAGGGGTACCATCTAATTTCATCAACCTTTGACCGATGTGAACTCTACCCCCAACCACTCTCATACCAACTATTGCCGGTCCTTTGGCACGGAAGGTGTGGTCTTTGAGATATAGCAACCTACCTGGATATACTAACGATTCCCGTTGCTCGGCTTCAATGGCTTGTTTAGTCGCATCTCTCCATTCTTCAAAACTATCCAAGATATGGTAAATAATTGATCCACTGAAGAATTTTATTTCGGAATCATCGCCCTTCAATTCGTCAGCAACTTCATTATTGGCTTTGGTTGAAAAGCCTAGAATCACTCTGTTTAGTGGGTCTTGAATCGACTTAGCCATCAGGATATCTTTTTTGTTGACCGGCCCGACACTTGCCTGGCGTACTGGTATTTTTAATTTGAATAATTCAAATGCCAATGCCTCAAGTCCCCCCACAGTATCGGCTTTGATTACCACGCCGTTCTTTTCTTCAACAGCGCCTCTGCAGGTTCCGTTTTGACATTGTTCAATGAATTCTGCCCTCGATGAGATTTTGTTACATTTAGAACACATTATTGGCATCTTGTCGTAAATACCACGCCACTCCTCCTGAATCGCAGACTTGGCGGTAGCGATTTGTTCCTCTGTATTGGCCAGATAAAGAGTTGTTCCAGCAATAGCCTGTTCAAGTTTAGGCGCAACTATTTTTACTCCGCAAGCAGCATTTACCTCGGGAAAATTGACCCATCTTTTACCAGCATCTCTCATTTCAGACATTCCTTTTGGACGCTTAAGTCCCTTGATGTGGGTTGAAAATGGGCCGTCATTGGATGCCAGCATGATTTTATCACCAATAGTTAGCGAACCTCTGTACAGAATGACATCAATTGTTTTGCCCATTCCTATTTCATCACGCATTTCAAGAACGGTGCCTTGAGCTGGACCGATTGTATCGGTTAGCCTATCTTCAAGGAATCTTTCAGCAAGCCCAACACTTACTGCAAGCAGGTCTTGCAGACCTTCTCCTTCTTTAGCGCTCATTGGCACCACAGCAACATTTTGAGTAAAATCACGAATTTTGTCGTATCTTTCGATATTAAATCCATGTTCTGAAAATTGTCCTAATAGTTTCCAATATCGATCATCAAACAGTGAGGTGACATCTTCTCTTTGTTGGTTAAAGGATTCGATGAATGAGCGTCCTGATTCGCACCGCCAACCATGTATACGGTCAATTTTATTGGCGGCAATTACGAAAGGTGTTTTTGTCTCCTTGAGGGTGTTTAGACTTTCAATTGTTTGTGGTTGTAAGCCTTCCATTACATCAATAACAAGAATTGCGATATCTGCAACTGAGCCACCACGATTTCTTAGACTTACGAATGAGTGGTGTCCGGGGGTATCGATGAATAGTAATCCAGGGGATTTGAAGTTCTTGCCGCCAAGCATGGCTGAACAGGTTTCATTGAGAACATCGGCCGGGACTTCTGTAGCACCAATATGTTGAGTTATACCCCCCGCTTCCCTGTCCATGACGCTCGCCTGTCTTTCAGAACCAATCGAGCGAACGAGATCTAAAACACTAGTTTTGCCGTGGTCTACGTGGCCTAAAACAGAAACAATGGGCTGACGATTATCTCCACGGATAATCTCTTCTTCAACCTCTTCTGACATAACTCAAACCTCCACTGCGGGAGTAAGGTCCGTGCGTATCACTCATAAAACCATCTTGAGATGGTTAGGTCCCATTCCATCAAACCTTCTGAGAACCACAAGCCGAGTTCGAATTCAGCGGTTTCAGGGGCATCGGAACCATGAATCATGTTGTAACCAATATCCATTCCGTAATCACCGCGAATTGTTCCTGGTGGTGCTTCCCTTCCGTTGGTAGGGCCAATCAAATTTCTAGCAACGCTAATCGCATCTTTTCCGGCCCATGCCATACAAACCACAGGTCCGGAAGTGATGAATTTGATCAATCCCGGAAAGAATGGTCTTTCAGAGTGGACAGCATAATGAGAGCGGGCAATCTCTTCGCTTGGAATAATAGATTTCAGTCCGACTAGTTTCAGACCTTTTTGCTCAAACCTTCCAATAATTTCACCAATCAATCCACGTTGTACGCCATCAGGCTTTATCATTACATATGTTGTTTCCATATTATCACCGAACAATCCCAAAACTACAGTTTAGGTGGGTTACAATCGATTATTGTATTCCACCCTTAACAAAGTGACGTGTCCACTTGACTTTACGAGAGTTTCTACGTAATTTCACCATGTTCTTTCTAGCTTTGGAATTTTTGAACCACATGATGCTGCCATCTTTGCGGACGAACATCATTCCGGTTCCAGGTTCGATCTCTTCTCCAGAGAAACTACAAATTCTTCTTTCTGGCATATCTATCACCTTGCATTCAACTTACGTGCCTCTCGACCAGTGTCTCTAAGCATCAGTATATCGCCGATACGGATTGGTCCAAGTACGTTACGAGTAATAATTCGGCCTACGTCACGAGGGTTCGGTGCATCATTAACACGCACCTTCACTTGAGTTGCCTCACCGGTCATGCCGGTTCTGCCGACTATTTCAACAACTTCTGCTGGCCATCCTCCAAGATCTTCGCTCATGTTATTCAACTCCGAATTTGGTTCAAGCCTTTAGTCCGTTGATTACTTCAACAACTTCGTTGAACTTCTCTTGGGCACCTTTGTTTATTTCCATGACTGCTATTGATGCAGTCTTAACGCCTTTCGGTAATCCAGCTTCAGATGCAAGGTACTCTTGTGAAGGAACATATCCGTAAGGGATTCCTTTTTCTTCACAAATCAATGGAATGTGGGCAAGTAGTTCAGGAGGATTAACATCCTCGGCCAAGACAATGAACTGGGCAGTGCCGCGTTCAGCAGTCTTGGTTACTTCGTTACTTCCTTTCTTGATTCTTCCATTTGAATTGGCTTGAATCATCTCATAAATTTTGTCTGATACTTCTGTTGGGGTTTCAAATCGCACGTGTACACTCATCGGAATACTCTCCATCCTCATGTTAAAGGCAACCATGCGCACAACCTCAACAATATAAACGCGACGGAAGAAAATGAGTAGCGGATTTGTTTAAAAAATGGGGTTTCCGTTTAGGAAAAAATCATAAAAGTGCCTTACTGAAAGCCTACATGTTCCAGTTTAGGGTTTCAAATAACTCATTTACCCCTCTTGCTAATGCAGGGCCGCCGGAGATAATATCGCGAGGGTTTGGCAGTGAGCTGGTTGAATGCACTCCATCGACATATCTTACCAGCCGTGCAATAGCCCCGCCAGTAAATAATCCGTGCGAACACGCAGCGTGAACTTCCACTGCGCCTTGGCTTCTTAGAGCATCAGCAGCGCGACAAATCGTACCCCCAGTTGCGATCATATCATCTACGATTGCCACAACTTTACCATCGACGTCTAAGTCTTTTGCTTTGTGAACTATGGTATGGGCGTCTATTCGAGTTTTTTCTAAATATGAAAATTGACAATCGATTAGGTTTGCAACTTGAGAAGCCCTCTCAATAGCTCCTTTGTCTGGAGATAAAATGAAATCGGGATTGACTTCCTTCTTTAGATGCAAAGCCAGTTCTGGCATGGCTGAGGTAAATGCTACAGGAACGGATAGGCTGTTGAGTACTTTCGGTTCGTGGATGTCAAAAACGATTAATCCATCACATCTGGAAGCGAGAAGATTGGCAATTGCTCGAGCAGAAATAGCCTCGCCAGGGTTGAATCTTTTGTCTTGTCTAGAATATCCAAAATAGGGGATGGCGAGTAAAATACCAGGCCCTACATCCTCCATCTCCTGGGGGCCAATATTTTTCAAATTCTCCATATTTCCAGATCTTACGTCATTGATGGCTTCCAGCATCAGCATGGTTTCAATAATGCCAGAGTCAGGGAATGTGTTTGAGACTAATACTACCGGTTCTTTTCTAGCCGCCTCGATAACTTCACTAGGTATTCTGATATATCCTTCAGTGTCGGGAAAACGCCTTGTTTCAAGAGAATGGTGCTCCCAATTTAGCGATTCAGCAAGTTGTTCTGCAAGAGGTCTTGAATTACTGCCTGACAGTACAACCATCCTATCCCCTCTGGTCAACCCTTGGAGTGGACATTCATGTTCTTTGCGTGTGAAAACAGGTATTTGGTGCGCGAGGCAGGACTTGAACCTGCGACCTCCCGGTTATCAGCCGGGTGCTCCAACCGACTAAGCTACCCGCGCAAGGGTAAACTCGCCGACTAACCTCCCCGTCATAAGAGTGACGGAATAAATCACTCGCTAGATTATGAAATTAATTCACTCTTCAGGCATTTCGTTGATAGTGATGTATGAAGGTAGTTGAAGTACTCTCTCAAAAGTTCGAGACAGCACTACTTCATCTAGGCGCTCTCTAGTCCTAGAAAAAGCAGTGATTGGGATTCTGATGTCTTCTTCGATTCCAAAATCTTTCTGTATTCCAAGACGTGTTTGAACAATTACTCCTTTGTAAGTTCTTTTAACCTTGAACAGTTTGGTGATTACACCGATTTCTCTTCCCTGGTTGTCTAAGACTGCTCTATCCAGCATTTCATCTGGTGCGTATAGTTTTTCATCGATACGTACTGTATTTCTCCATCTTCTTTGCAATTCTCGCATAGATTTAGACAGTTTCACAGTACCATCGTTTCTAATGCTGTGAACTAGCTCTTTTGGTAAAGGTGCTAATTCTGCAGGCTTTCTCATATATTCATCGGCAACATCAGTTTCGACCTGAATACGCATAGATCGCACTCTGGCTTCATTCGGGTGATGTCTTTCACCCACTATCGTTCCAACTTTTTTATCATTCACATAAACATCTCTTTGGAGTAACTCCTGGATGTCGTATTTCTCGTTCGGCATTTTTCCCATCTCCTTGTTCCGGCTCTTCCGGTTAAATGGTCCTCTGTCGTGGAGGGTCTTATAGTCTTTGTAGAAAATTAGTCGAAATCCAATTGAAAATGTCGTATAATTATTACTAGTTCAATTGAAAATACGATAAAAAATTCGATTTTGTAAAATGTCGTATAATTTTATTTTCAATATAAGTTAAAGAAAACCGGTGAAAATAATTTCTTACAGCATAATAAATGTGAGCGATATTTATCCGTTTTTCAATTGCTTATACGGGGGATATCGGTTAACAAATTCTTGTTATGATATCGTAAATTTTTATTTCCTCAATTGAAAATACTGTTTTTAGGCTATGTTGGCCGTGTGAAAATTATTTCATGGCATTAATTAACAGGGTGGACCTTTTAGGCCGTCCATGGAGGCGTTTCCGGTGATTCACTTGCGAGGACAATTGGGTTCACTCGGAAATTCGATAATACAACGTTTGCTCAGGGAGGCAGCAACAATCGTGCTTGACGCTCATCATTATCAAGTAGCAATGGATAAGTTTTCGACCGAATTAGAGTTTTCTAAATCACAAATAAAAAGGAGTGAGGAATGTAAAATTAGTCCTGGCCACCGTATTGTCCTTTTCGGTTTTCAGGATTACGTAAGTATCCATGATGATGTTGAATTGGGTATTGGAGTCGATGGTGCTGAAGTAATTTTAGTTACGCCTAGTCGTGATTCTGTCATAGTAGATATTAGTGAGATTGACAGTCACATAACTGTTCATGATATGATCCCTATCGAAGCTGTAGAACCGTGGGAAAATCCTTTTTTGAATAGCATCTTGTCTTCGTTATTGGGTGAAACAGACCTGCAAGAGTCTGCCTCAACCAAATTTTTAGTGGCTGAACTAGATGTTGCAGATGCAATCTCAAGATTACTGATGAGTAATAATCCAACTCCAAAATTAATACCTATTTCTGGAAGGCGTGGCTGGGGTCAGAGGCAAATCCATCAAGAGTTAGAGGTACTTTACAATAGAACGATAGCGGGTCAGTCAGGCGCTTTTTCCACTGAAAACCTCACCACGCCTAGTATACCGAAGATTGAATTACAATCTAAACAAGATGCAGGCGTCGACACTCGTCCAAAACTGGAAGAGTTGCACATGGCATTAGTTAACAGTGGGTTTGAGGGTTGGCGGCCGACGATTCCAATTAGGACTGCATTAATGTATTTTCTAATTGGAAAATTGAATTAAGCAATTGAAAGTGTTTGGGGGCCACCTTCGGGAATTTCAGTCAGACTGGTTAGATTTCCGAATAGTGTGGGGCCATTTGTGAAGGTACCAAAAATTCCCGTGTCACCGTTTGGGTTGTGTGATAAGGCGAGCCAAGGTCTTCCATATTCATCGATTTGCATGTCGATAAAATCACCAAATCCACCACACCTTTCATACCCACAGGTCGGGCTAGCATTGTCAAGTGGATCTTCATGGGCATTGACTTGGACAGTTGTAATCAATGGTGTTTCATTGAATGCGTCGGTCATCACCGATATGTATCCATTCCACAAACCATCTCCATCTTCGCCGATGTAACCAAAGGCTACTCTCCCGGGGTCTCCAGCGATAACAACTGGAAAACCAGTACCCTGTACATGACTAGGAGCAATCATCAAAGCATCTGACCAAGTTTCAGCATCATCAGTAGAATATGAAAAGTATGGTAAATCGTCAATCCCCATCCACATGGCATAGACATTACTTTGGCTGTCAGTGTCTACTTGTGCTTCTTCAGCGTTCCAAGTATCTGCAGTCCCTGACTCTTCGGTTGGCAAAACGTGTTCAGTCCATGTTATTGCTCCATCATCGGTTTTGTACATAGAATAACCTTCACCATTACAGCCTATTTGTCCTCGGTAAAAGTTTCCGTTCTCTGCTCCGATGATGTGAGCAGATAATCCTCCACTTTGACAGTCGACCGGTCCACCGGGTAGTTCAGGACCCCATGTCGCTCCGCCATCTTGGCTGGCAGCACAAAGCGGCATTGGGGCATTGCCGTTAATACAGAAGACCCACAGTGTTTCATGTGCTATGGCTGGATAAGGAGCAGAAGCAATTGTCTGATGGTCTTGGACCGAATAAACCGATGTAGCAACTGTTGGTCCAACCCAGGAACTACCCTCATTGTCGGACCATTCAACAGTCATACCTAGTAAGGCATGCATGTCAAATTTCATTATTCTATCAGTCCATGGGTCAACATACACATATGGGTCGTTAGAGTTAGGAATTGGCAATATCGGGTCATAGACATTTTGGCAACTATAATCCTCGAGATTTTGTAACTCAATCAAATTACTGCATTGAACAATCGCAGTAGAGCCTGATGGCCCGTTACCCCAGCTAGTGATATACAAGTTA
>CEWG01188930.1_pt1 | contig 19739 bp, 22 predicted proteins | sample 361411 | NCBI WGS metagenome assembly CEWG01 (sample SAMEA2622173, study PRJEB7988) | marine metagenome | biome: marine biome (ENVO:00000447); feature: surface water layer (ENVO:00002042); material: "saline water (ENVO:00002010), including plankton (ENVO:xxxxxxxx)" | depth 5 m | reverse complement strand
CATCATCATGGTATGGAAAGCCATTCAAATCATACTGCGAAGATGCATGGACCAATTGGACTTATGGGCGATCACCTCCTTAGAAAAGGTAAATTTATGGTCTCCATTAGATATATGAAGATGTCGATGGATCAAAACTATATTGATTCCCAAGAAGTATCTGATGAGGAGATACTTCAATTACCTAATCCTAATGGTATGCCAATAAACCTTAGTGTTGTTCCTCAAAAAATGGATATGGATATGATCATGTTAGGCACAATGTATGCACCAACTGATCACATAACACTAATGAGCATGGCAGCATTCAATTCCAAGTCCATGAGTTTGAGGACTTACCAACCAATGATGAATAGAAATGCCATTGGCGACTTTACAACAAAGTCTTCTGGTCTTTCCATGGTTAATCTATCAGCCTTGCTTAAAATATTTGACCAAGATGGGTCCAAATTTCATGCTCAGCTAGGTATTCAAAAAGATGTGGGTAAAAACAATATTAACGGACAAGCCCTCATGCCAATGGGAAGTTTTGGTTCAGTTGTCATGCCTTATGGCATGCAAGGTGGAGATAAATCCCTCTCTATACTGAGCGCTGTAACCTTTACAAGAAGTTACGGAAATTGGAAGTTTGGCGGGCAAATAAGATCTAAGAAAAATATACAGAGCAAAGAATGGAATTATGGAGACTCTGACGAGTTAAATCTCTGGACTCAAAGAGATTTAAATAATATCTCTGCTTGGTCTCTCAGAGTAAAAGTTCAAGACGTTAAATCCATCGATGGTCTTGATAAATATATAAAAGCTCCAGTTCAAACTGCCAATCCTATGAATTATGGTGGAAAAAAAGTTAGCCTTGGAATTGGCATTAATATTCTACTTTCGAAGGGCACCATTGGTTTGGAAGCCTATAAACCCATTTCAAGAGATTTAAATGGACCTCAAATGGGAATGGATTGGGGTTTTCAGGTTGGCTACCTCTTGTCTTTCTAGTGAGATTTATTAGTTTTTAAGTCATCTAAATTCAAGGATTTTAGTAATCCAGTCTGTTAGTATCTGCTCATAAATAAAAAATAAAAAGGAGATTAGAATGACGGTAAGCGTAATACTAGAAGGTACTCTAAAAGACGGAGAAAAGGAGAATTTTACGGGTATATGCAAAGAGGCATTTAAAGTCACTAGAGACTTTGATGGGTGTCAGGGTATTGATCTAACTTACAACACAGAAAAACCTAATAATTGGGTTTTCACAGAAATTTGGGACTCCAAAGGGCATTACGAAAAATATCTTCAATTTAGAACTGAAGACGGGACTCTGGATGCAGTTGCAGCGTTATGTGAAGAGGCTCCTTCCATAAGAATATTTGATATTATTCCAACTTAAAATCTAACAATGAAAGTCTTAGCTCTTGGCGGTAGCGGAGGAATGGGAAGATTCGCTGTCGAAACAAGCATGCATTTCGAAAATATTGATCGGATAGTTGTGGCTGATCTTAATGGCGATGCAGCGATTGACTTTGCAAAATCAATGAATGACAAGGTTGTAGGTATTGGTTTAGATGTAACTAATTTAGATGCCCTAAAAGAACAAATGGAGCATGCAGATGTGGTTATAAACACAGTTGGGCCTTTCTTCAAATATGGTACCCCGATACTTCAAGCAGCATTAGATTCAGGCTGCGATTATCTTGATATAAATGATGACTGGGAACCTACACTTAATATGCTTGAGTTTCATGAAAAAGCAGAAAACAATTCTAAAACCGCAATATTAGGAATGGGGGCTAGTCCTGGCCTGACAAATATGTTGGGGGCAGCTGCATTGGGTGAGCTGGATGAGGTTGAAACTCTATATACAGGTTGGTCTATGGATGGAGCAGCTCCCGAAGAAGAGTCATCTCAAGTTGGTGTTAATGCAGCAATGATTCATGCAATTCAACAAATGACCGGAACGGTAAAAATATATGATGGAGGTCGAGCTAAGATGGTAAGGCCTCTTAAAAAGATTGAAATTAACTTTCCTGGCTTCGGAAGGTTCAAACCGCGTATATTTGGTCATCCAGAAGCGATTACGTTCCCTCACCATTTTAAAACAATTAAGAATTGTATTAATTTAGCCCATGGCAGCGGGTTTGGCATCCTCAAATGGATCATGAAGCTTGTAGATTGGAGAATTATATCCGTAGAAAGAGCTGCAAATATTGTACAAAATCTTTCTTCTTCGATTAGAGAAGAGCTTGAGGGTCAAGATATTAAATCACGATTGAACCGAGAAAAACCAAAACTCATGGAACCTCCGCCATTGTATGCATTGGCCATAGGCAAGAAAGATAAAAATAAAGCTTCTTGTGGGGCAGTATTCAATGCCTCAGAACTAGTCAGCATGGGAGAGGCAACTGGTATTCCACTTGCCTGCGGACTAAAGCTTTTAGTTGATGGTAAAATTTCAAAAAAAGGGGTGTTTGCTCCTGAAGGAGCAATTGATCCAAATGATTTTTTCAGAGAGCTTAATGGAATAAGTGATGTGTTGAGTACCAATAGTCCTGAAATGATTAGCTTCTTTAGAAGCTGGCAATAGAATAACTTAAACTTGGAGAGTTAAATGGAAAAAATAAATAATGTTTTAGATAAGTTGGCGTTACCTTTGAATGGAATAGCAGACTGGCTGTTAAGAATTGGTCTTGGTATCGCCTTCTTTTTGCATGGATATGGAAAGCTTCCCATATCAGAAGGTTTCGTAGGTTGGCTTGGTTCTAATGGAGTGCCTTTTGCCGAAACAACTGCCTATCTAGTAGCGTGGGGAGAAATACTAGCAGGACTGGGAATTATCCTTGGTGGCATATTATCTAGGCCGATGGCTCAGTTAGGCCACTTTATGACAAGAATGTCTGGAGGAGCAATCGGGATAATAATGATATTTGCGCTATTAATTGCACACTCCGACTGGGGGATATTCTTTGGCGAAAGAGGATCTGTTCTTTTTGCTAGTGAACAATTATTCCTACTATTACTGGGAATTTTTTACGCGATTAGAGGAAATAACTAGAAGATTATAAATTCTAACCAGAATACTCTGCATTTAAAGCTTTCAAGTCATCGAAGTTCATGGATTGAGTGACTTCCATATTTTCATCTAAGATCTCGTAGATTGGGTCAGTGGCCGAATACGGCCTTAGACTGAAGTATACAACCACATCTTCGTCTCCTCCTCCCTCTGTATGGGCCTCGCCGGGAGTTCCTGCCTTGAATACTCCTGCAGGCCTTACATCTTTTAACTCTCCATCAGGGAAATAAGTACGGAGCTCACCTTTAACTGTAAAGGTGCTGTAATTTGAGGTGTGCCTATGCATAAGAATTTTTTCATTAGCCGAAAATTTAAATAATATGTCTACAATCTTTGCATTATCATCGACATTTAAAAAAGAGAGAGAGATATGTTCAGTAGGCTCGCCATCCGGATCAGGCAATGGCTTCCAATCAATCTTATTTTCATCAAACTGCAATAAACTCATATTCTATTCTCCTTATCTTTCCTTTTATTGTACGGTTTTATAGACTAAAGAAAAGAGGCTAGAAATCCTTTTCTAGCCTCTCTTATTCGTAATGCCTTTGGGGAAAGCAGTACTTACATTTAGCGCTAACTAAAATTAAAAATGGGCTAATTTAGAAATTAAAATTAAATTTAGCTCCATAATTTCTACCTGCTAAGGGAACTTCATTTTTTACAAACGAAGTGTGGTTTCTTGCAACTTCATCAAGTAAATTCGAACCAAAGAGAGAAATATCTAAACTCCCGTTACCTGCAGTAAAAGTTTTTGTTAATCTCATGTCCAGCATTTCATAGCCGTCAGTTGATGTTTCACCCATTGATACATCATCTTGATTATCAACATCCTTAAAGCTTAAATAAATTCTCAGATCCTCCTCTAAATAAGTTAATTCATATATATTTCTTTTAGGGGAAATTCTAGGAATATACAAACCATCAGTAAATTCAGCAGATACGGAGTCCATACCAAAAGATAAGGTCAATTCACCTCTATAGAATTCGAATGTTTTACCTATCTCTAGTTCATATCCATCTATTTCTGCATCTTTTTGTAAGTAATTTGCAAGTATAAGCCCGCCATGGTCATGCTCTTCTTCATGCTCTTCGTGCTCGTCTTCAGTCTCGTCTTGAAGATAGATGTAATTATCAATATCATTTCTAAACAGTGTTAAAGACCCGTACAAGCCGTCATTTTCATAACTCAGTGTAAAGTCGATATTTCTTGCCTCCTCAGCATCTAGATTAGTGTTCCCGACTTCTAATCTGCCAGTGGCCAAGTGAGGTCCGTTCATGAACAGCTCTACGATTGATGGAGCTCTTTCAAGATATGAAAGGCCCAGATTAAATGATGTATATTCGCTAAGATCATTGCTTATAGAAATAGCATAGCTTGTGCTGTTAATATCTTTGTCAAAGTAGTCTATCTCAGCCTCTTCGTGGTCATCATCATGATCGTCGTCATGATGCTCATCTTCGTCGTGATGCTCATCTTCGTCATGATGCTCTTCTTCTCTGTGTGTTACAGAACCCTTCCTAGAAAATTTATCATGTCTGATTCCGAAATCTATATGAAAAAGCTCCATTGGAGCACTTAGGTAATACCCTACAGAAAGTTCATCGCTATCAGAAGGATTCATGAATGCTTCAGCACCTATGATCGACATCTCTTCGTCTGCAGACTTTATAGCTATCTTTTGAGAAAATTCCTGTCTACCAATATCAAGCGTTAAACCATACTCCTTTGCATCATTCTTAAATAAAGTTGGCCCTTCAGAGTGTCCCTCATGATCGTCGCCATGGTCATCATCATGATCATCATCATGATGTTCTTCCTCAGCATGCTGTTCTGTCAGGGCATAGTCAGTATCTCTAAAATAGATATTGGCGTTCTTTATGAATTTGTTGTCAAATGAAATAGAGCTTTCTAGATTAAAAACATCTGAATCTGTAGTAGAGAATATTCTTTCATCTTCATGTTCTTCTTCGTCATGGCCCTCCTCATGATCATCATGCTCTTCTCCATGAAAGGGAATTCCATAAAGAGATTCGACGCTGCTAAAAGAAGCCCCTATAAAACCCCAATCAGATACCTTTGATAAGCCTATCCTGGATGTCTCAGATTCGAAGTCAGAGTTAGCTAGAAAACCCGGATTTTCTTCATGTTCGTCTTCATGTTCGTCTTCATGTTCATCTTCATCGTGATCATCGTGATCATCGTGATCGTCTTCTAAGTGTATTATTGCACCAGAAGGTATATCAAAATTACCGAACTGAGAATCTTTGTAAGCAAAAGTGAAATTGATTCCTCCAAGATTATTAGAAAGGCTTAGATTCTGACTGTCTCCGTCATTAACAGACTGAGTTTCAGCTCCTACCTTAAAATTTAGACTGTCTAAATCAGTTTTAGGTATTGTGTTATCTACGATGTTAACTATCCCTCCAATGGTACCGTTAGAGTAAAGTAAAGAGGAAGGTCCTCTGATTACTTCTATTTGCTGAATATCATTTAGGTCCACGTCGTTAATGTGATCTCCTCCAAAACCTGAAACATCTCTAACCACCATCCCATTATTGAGAATCTTAACTCTGTTGCCCGACATTCCTCTGATTATCGGTTGTCCTACTGCAGCACCATAGTCTGTGGATGAAACACCCAGAAGATTATCCAGTGATTCGCCAAGACTTTGGGTTAGATTATCCGAAATATCTTTGCCTTTTACGATATGTAGTGGGTTTTCTATCTCACTGGTAGTTAAATCTATATAAGAAGCAGTTACCACTACCTCCTCTACATCATCCGCAAAAATTATTTGTGTAAAAAGTGCACTCAACACAATGAGTGCATGAAAAAAGTTTTTCATGAATTTCTCCTATTAAGTTAATAAATTTTAAAAAAATTTATTTCTTAGGAGGCGCTCTTGCGCTGAAACCTTTTCCAGAAACAGAGCTAAAAAGTGCTTGATAACTAGAAGGACTATCTACAACCAGATCAAATGATTCGAGGTAATGATAATCAAAGGTTTTAAAAGATTCACTCTCACATAATTGACATTCGATAATCTCATGATCGTTATCAATATCTAGAGAGTGTAAAACTGGATCAGCTGATAAGCTAACTGCAAATAGTAAGCTGAGCAGAAGAGCTGTATTTTGTTTATTGATCCACATTTGTGGAGAATATAGGGTTAATTAAGCAGAGATGCAAGTGCTTTGGTGATTTTTCCAGTATTGTGAGGTGCTCTAAAGAAACCGGCATACTTTGCTTCTGGGCTTATCAAAACTAAGCTACCGGAATGATCTACCGTGTAGTTTGGATCTGGATTGTTTACAACGGGAAAGAAGGGGGCATTAACTTGAGTTGAAAATCTATATATTTGATCTATCTCTCCAGTTAAGCCTTTAAAACTTTTATCAAAGTTATCTAAGTATATTCGTAAATTCTCAGGTTTATCTCTATCTGGATCCACAGAAACAAGAAAGAATCTGATATCACCTGAGATGTCACCCAATGATTCTTTAATATCAGACATCTGTTTCACTGTAATTGGGCATATATCAGGACAATAAGTAAAGCCGAAAAACAATAAATTCCACTTATTTTCAAACTGCTGAGGCAGGAAACTTTGTCCTGTATCGTCTACTAATCTAAAATCTGCTAATTGCCTTGGAGGATCTAAAAAATATGCTCCTAAGGCTTTGTATTCATCAATAGAAAGTTCTCTTGGTGTATAAAATCTAGATAGAAATAAACCAAATATAAGAGCCATAAATCCGAGGCACCCTCCAACTGTTAAAAGAATTCCGCGGTTCATATTCTTAGAAAATGATCGATTAACATAACGGCAAATAAGGCTGCAAGATAAATAATAGAATAAGCGAAAGTAGGCATGGCCAAGGAATTTGTGTCGTCTCTATAAAGCCTGAATGAGTAAACTAGAAAGATAAAGCCCAAGATCATTGCAGATAAAAGATATATTTCACCAAACATTCCGACCGCATAGGGAAGCATAGTTGATGCCAACAAAAGAAAAGTGTACAAGAGGATGTGTTGTTTAGTAAAAGCAACACCCTTCTGGACTGGTAGCATGGGTACGGCTGCATCTTTATAGTCCTCAACCCTATGTACAGCCAAAGCCCAAAAGTGGGGAGGTGTCCAAACCATTATTATTAAAACTAATAACAGAGCATCAGGCTCTATGGTGTTTGTTATTGCGGACCATCCAAGTAATGGTGGCATGGCGCCGGCAAGGCCTCCAATAACTATATTTTGACTGGTCATGAACTTTAAGTACTTTGTATAGATAAAGCCATAAAAAATAAAGGTTAAGGTTGTTAGAAGCCAGGTCAGGAAATTCGTGAAAGCTAATAACATCCATGACCCGGAACAATAGAGTAAAACTGAAAATAGAATTGCTGAATTATCGGAAATATTTCCTTTAACTAATGGCCTATTAGAAGTTCGATTCATTTTTGAATCTATGTTCTTGTCAAAAAAATGATTTACAACCGCTGACGAGGCTGCCAAAAAACTAATTCCAATTAAGCCAAAAAAAAATGCTGTTATTGGAGGATTGAAGTCAGATCCAATCAACATTCCACTGGCACAGGAAACAAATAGTAGAGCTTGAACTCCAGGCTTAGTGAGCTCTAGATATCCTCTCCAATTAATAAAGACCTCTCCCATGATCATTGTTCTCTAAGTCTCAGAACTCCAAGATAAGTAATAAGCAAAAGTCCGCCTAGATTATGTCCGACGGCAACTAATAGTGGCAGAGCGAAAATAACATTTGATATGCCCAATAGAACTTGTATGCCTAGGAAGGCCATAAGTCCCAGTGCCATAATTCTAAATTTTCTAATGAACAAGTGATAACTTAAGAACAAAAGGAATGCTGTAACAACAGCGGCTCCAAAGCGATGAGTAATGTGAATGGCGACTCTTGATTCGTGATCAAGTTGTCCTCCTAGATAATTTGGACCGATGCCTTGAAGAAAATTAAAACCTTCTTTGAAATTAGACTCAGGTATAACTTGGCCTTGGCATAATGGGAAATCAACACAAGAATAGGAGGCGTAATTAGTGCTCGTCCAGGCACCCAAGAATATTTGTATCGCTACCAAGATTAGAGCAATATTAAAAAACTTCTTTGTACTTTGACTGAAATTCCAGTTCTCTCTTTTTTCTAGGCGATCTTTTGCTTTGAAATAGAGCAGCCATAGAAGACCAGTAGTAAGAAATCCTGACATGAGGTGAGTTGTAACAACTTGTGGCCAAAGCTTCAGACTTACAGTCCAATAACCAAAAGTGCCCTGAAGTATGACCCAAATTAAGAGAAAAATACTAAGGTTCTTTATGTCCGAGGGTAAATCCTTGCTGCGCATAGATATAAGAGCCATACATGTAATCATAAAACCAAGTGCAGCTGCAAAGTATCTATGAACAACTTCAGGAATAGCTTTTGCTACTTCGTAAGGGGTTTCTGGAAATTTAGCATTTGCTATATCTATTTCTTCTGGACTAATGGGAATAGTCGCAAATCCATAGCAACCAGGCCAGTCAGGACATCCGAGACCGGCATCGGCTAGCCTTGTCCAGGCCCCTAAGGCAACAACCACAAACCCCATAATACCGGAAGAAAGAGATAATATTTTTATAGTCCTTAAAGCTAAAAAGCCTTTAGCATCAGCAACGATTGCCTTGTTTTGCCCAGGCCAAGTTAAGGAAATGGTAGGCCAAGTTAATAATACTTTAATACGTTCAATCATTATCCTATCTTTGAATTTTGTAATACTTTCTTTATATCCTTTAATAATTCTCCGCTAGGCAAAGTAGAGTCGTAAATAAGAATGCCATTGCCTAAAGGGTCGAAAAGTATGTAGGGCGAATCGTTGATTTTAACATTTATACTGTCAGGCACTAAATCTTTTTGAATACTTCCCATGTTTAGTTGCGGATAATCAATAGTTATTCTATCTAGGGAGCTTTTTGTTAAGTTATTTTGTCCGATATTGATCAAATATCGAACTACTCTTGAGCCATCTTTTGAGAGTCTTGTGTGTATTTGCCTAGATGAATATAAAGTATCCCAGCAATTTTCTTTGCAATCTCCTGACACAAACTGAACTATAGACCATTTGCCTGGAAATTCTTTATCAAGTGGACCAGAGTCTACCGAAAGTTTTAGATTTCCTAGCTGAATTGGATCCTCAAGCAAGGTGCCTTTGTTAACTGTTCCTTCGGGCGTATAACCGCTATAAAACATAGCTGAACTTGATATTAGAACAAAAATAGGTGTTAGAAATATTAAGGCAGCTATTATTCGTGCTTTGTTTTTATTTTGAGAACTCATTTTCTTTCCCTTTTAAGCCAAAAAATATAAATGAAAAAAGTAGTACCATTGCCAATCCAAACCACTGAACTGCATAACCATAATGCCTAGAGGGCTTTACTTCAATTGGCTTCCAGATTGGTTCGAGTGAACCTTGAGATCCGGCTGATAATTGGAGCACAAAATTGCTTAAGTTTGACCCCAAATCAGATTTTGCAATTTCATAGTCAAGCTCTTGAACGTATTTAGGCCAAGAGGTATTTGATTCTGGACTAGTTAAGTCTAGTCCAAACCTATTAAATGGCGAGAGAATGCCCTGAGCAGATATAACACCACTTAGTAGAGAGACGTCCTGAAGGTTGAAATTTTCTTTTGATATCCAACCTCTATTTACTAGAAATGTATTGTTATCTAAAGTCTTGAATTTAGTAAAAACCTCATAGCCAGCCTCCTGTCTATACAACCTGTTATCTAAAATGTAGGTTTCTTTTCCATAAGAACCATTGAGTCTGATGGATCTATATTCTGTAAGATTATTCTCCAAACTATTCAACTCAAATTCCTCAATTGTCGGGAGAGATTTGTTACTAAGGTGTCTATCAACCACAACCTGCTTCTCCATTCCTCTACTTATTTGCCAAGATCCTAAATAAATTAATATTGGGAAAAAAAATACAAAAAAAGCTGTCATCGCCTTACCAGGACTAAATTGAGCCATTATTAAGTTTAGACATAGTGTATAATTCGCAATCTTTTGTCATGATTAAATACTTTATTATATTTCTAATAATCGCAATGTTTGCGAGTTTGTTCCGTGGTGCATTCTTTTTGATCAAAGATGGAGGCTCTTCAAATAAAACCGTTAATAGTCTAGGTATAAGGGTCTCAATAGCTGTTGTTCTGTTTATTACTCTCGTTTATGGTTTTATAACTGGACAGATAGGGCCGGGAGTTTAGCGCTACATTACATAGACGAAGGCCACCAGGCACACCCATACGACGTCAACAAAATGCCAGTACCAAGATCCGGCTTCGAACCCGAAGTGATCATCAGCTGTGAAATGCCCTTTCAGACTCCTAAATAACATTATCGTTAAAATAATAGCACCCAAGCAAACATGAAAACCATGGAATCCGGTCAACATGAAAAATGTTGTTCCGTATATACCAGTGTTAAGCGTCAATCCGTAATGTGCATATGCCTCATAGTATTCAAGGCCTTGTACGAATACGAATAAGTAACCAAGAACTAAAGTCATGCCAAGCCACAAATTAAATTTCTTTCTATTGCCCTGTTTTAAGCCAAGATGAGCAATATGAACAGTTAGGCTTGAAGTCAGTAAGAATACTGTATTCCACAATGGTAACCATCCCAATACTCCTCCTAAGCCTCCAGAAGAATAAGCGGTTGCCAGGGACATATCTTTTTCAGGTCCAGCAAATACTGCCTGATCGGGTGTTATCATTAAAGGCCAACTGGCCTCGAATCCTGGCCATAACATATTAGCCAAGCCCTTTTCACCTTCACCTCCCAACCATGGTATTGCGAAGTTTCTTATGTAAGCCAGAGCGAAAAAGAAGGCAAAGAAAAACATTACTTCTGAAAAAATGAACCATGCCATTCCATAAACGTAGGAATCTTTCAGCATTGGGTTATTGAGGCCAGCATGATTCTCAACTATTGTTTGTTTGAACCAAAAATACATAGTGGTCCAAATCATTGCGAAAGATAGTAATAAAATTAGATAAGAGTTTGATTCAACCCCTGCTCCAGCATCTATAACGGTATTTGATGCACCTATGATGAACATAAGCAAGCTTATTGCCATGGCAAATGGCAGTTTGCTTGATTCAGGAACGTAATATTGTTGCGACATTGTCTCCCCTTTACCTCTATAGATTAGCTAATTTATTCTCAGCCTTAACTCTCTCTGTTATATCAAAAAGAGTGTACCCCAAACTAAGTGATCCTATCTCTTTAGGTAGTGCAGGATCTATGACAAACCTGACGGGCAGCTCGATTCTTTCTCCTGCAGCTAAAACTTGCTGTTCAAAACAAAAGCACTCCGTCTTATGAAAGTATTCAGCACCTCTCCCGGGTGAAACACTTGGTATAACTTGCCCAACCATTTCCTTCGATGTCGTATTATGAAAAACGAAGGTGGCCTCATATTGATTGCCTGTGAGAACTCTCATTTGAGATTTCTCTGAGTCAAAAAACCAAGGCATTGACTCATTATTATGTGTCATAAACTGGACTAACAGTTCTCTTTGCTCTGTGATGGCTTTAGATTCTTCACTTAAGAAACTAGGTCCTGTTACTTTTCCATTCAGTCCTGTAATCTCACAAAAGACATCATACATAGGTACTAATAACCATCCGAAGGCAAACATGCCTACCACGATGCCTATGAGATTTCTTAATGTACTTTTAGTTTCCAAATTATTTGACCTGTGGTGGAATACTGAAGGAGTGGTAAGGGGGTGGTGAACTTAGTGTCCACTCTAAACCTAATTCGCCTGCACCTTCCCATACTTCTGGTTTCGCTTGTTTTCCGCCCCTTATTGTCTTTATTACGATAAATAAGAATAGAAGCTGAGTAAGTCCGAACATAAATGCGCCTACACTTATCACTGCGTTGAAGTCAGCGAACTGAAGGGCATAATCTGGATATCTTCTTGGCATACCCGCTAACCCTACAAAGTGCATAGGGAAGAATGTTACGTTAACAGAAATAAAAGTGAGCCAAAAATGAAGCTTGCCTAGAGTTTCATCGTACATATTTCCCGTCCATTTCGGTAACCAGTAATAAGCTGCGGCTATAATTCCGAAAAGCGCTCCAGGAACTAAAACATAGTGAAAGTGAGCTACGACAAAGTAAGTATCATGATATTGAAAGTCAGCTGGAACTATAGCAAGCATCAAGCCAGAGAAACCTCCAATAGTAAACAGGGCAACAAACGCTATGGAAAATAACATAGGAGTCTCAAAAGTTATTGAACCCCTAAACATTGTTGCGACCCAGTTGAATACCTTCACTCCAGTTGGTATTGCAATCAACATTGTAGAATACATAAAGAATAACTCTCCAGCGAGCGGCATACCTACTGTAAACATATGGTGAGCCCAAACAACGAAAGACAGAATTGCAATTGAAGCCATGGCATAAACCATAGATTCGTAGCCAAATATTGGCTTCCTCGAAAAAGTTTCAATGATATGAGATACGACACCGAATGCAGGTAATATCATTATGTAAACTTCAGGGTGACCAAAAAACCAGAAAACATGTTGGAATAAAACCGGATCACCACCTCCAGCAGCGTTGAAAAAGCTCGTGCCAAAGTTAATGTCCATTAACATCATAGTTACAACACCCGCAAGAACCGGCATAACTGCTATTAAAAGGTAAGCAGTTATCAACCAACTCCACACAAATAGAGGCATCTTCATTAATGTCATTCCCGGAGCTCTCATATTAAATATAGTAGTTATTATGTTTATGGATCCTAAAATTGAGGATACACCCATAACGTGTACTGAAAATATGAAGAAATTTACTGTTGAGGGGGCATATGTAGTTGAAAGCGGAGCATAAAATGTCCAGCCAAAGTTAGGGCCGCCTTCAGGCATAAAAAGAGTAGATATTAGTATTCCGAAAGCCATTGGTAGAAGCCAAAAACTCAAGTTATTCAATCTTGGTAATGCCATATCAGGAGCTCCAATTTGTATTGGAAGCATCCAGTTTGCCAGCCCAACAAAAGCCGGCATAATGACTCCGAATACCATTATGAGTCCATGGTTAGTGGTCATCTGGTTGAAAAATTCTGGTTGAACTATTTGTAAACCAGGCTGAAATAACTCTGCCCTTATTACCATAGCCATTGCTCCGCCAATGAATAGCATTATAAAACTGAACCACAAATACAAAGTCCCTATGTCTTTATGATTAGTTGTGAATAGCCACCTAGATAATCCCTTGGCCGGTCCGTGATGTCCGTGATCGTGTGTTTCAACTACTGTACTCATTTATCAATCCCTCTATAAATCTATTTTATTTTTGTAATCCACAATATCTTTAGGAGTAACTATAACTCCGTCGCCATTGTCTCCATTAGACCAGGCTTGTCTTGTGTAAGTTATGACAGAAGCGATGTCTATCTCGCTGTAAGAATCTCCAAAAGCTGCCATTGCAGAGCCCTGAACTCCTTCCATTAATATTTCAATTTGCTTGGCGCTATCACTCATAACTACCTGACTGCCGACCAAAGCCGGGAATACCGGGGGTATACCAGCTCCATTTGCTTGGTGACAAGCTGCACAATTGGTATTGTAAAACTGCTCACCTCTTTCCATTAACTCTTCTTTGGTCCAATTTTTGGACGTCAAAAGTCTTTCAGCTTCGGCTAATGTAACTTTCTGAGCTATAAAATCATCGTACTCATCCCTTTCAACAACTCTAACAACCACAGGCATGAAGGCATGCTTGATTCCACATAACTCAGTGCAAGCGCCTCTGTAGATTCCAGGCTCAGGTACATTTGTCCATGCTGTATTTATGAAGCCTGGTATTGCATCTTGCTTAACAGCAAAATCTGGAACCCACCAGGAGTGAATAACATCATTACCCGTAATTAAGAATCTCACCCTTGTATTGGTTGGTATAACAAGTGGTTCATCAACCTCTCTCAAATAAAACTCTCCCTTTGGAACCTCGCCATCAATTTGTTCTTGGCTGGTTGAAAGGTTACTGAAGAATCCTACTTCGTCTTCTAGATATTCATAATGCCACTTCCATTGATGCCCAGTTATCAGAATATTAATCTCACCTTCTGCGTCATCATAGGCTTCGACCATGACTTGTGTTGAAGGAACAGCCATCCATACAAGAACTAAAGTTGCTGCAACTGTCCATCCTATTTCCAGCCAGAAGTTGTCATCAAAGTCTGCTGCTACAGCGCCCTTGGACTTTCTGTACTTCCACAAAGACCAAAACATTATTGAAAAAACTATTACTCCAATAGCAACACAAATCCAGAAAATTACCATGTGGAGTTCAAAGATACTTTTACTTACTTCCGTAACGCCAACCGACATATTGTAGTCTGAGCTTTCGGAAAAAGCCGTCGAAGGAATAAAGAAAGGTATTACAAAGATTAACTTTGTTAAAACTTTTTTAATATAAGCCATTAAATTTTATATATTTATGCTTTAGGTGGGCGAACGCTTCAGCGAGCGTATTCTAAACCAATCAGATACCTCAAACAATACCCTAAATGCTAAGAATTTTAAGTAAATTAGGGGCCTAGAAGCTCTATAGAATTAACTTTTTATCAATGCTTGTATTAGGTTTTTGGTTGGTCCAAATCTCAAAACTCAAAGCTGCCTGCTCTATCAACATACCCAATCCATCAAAACAATTTTTTGCACCTAAACTTATAGCCAAATCCAAAAAAGGGGTTTTTACTGGTGCGTACGAAAGATCGTAAACATTCGTTTGATCATTAAAAAGGTTTTTGGGCAACTCTAAATCTTGACCCAAAATTCCTGCTGAAGTCGTGTTTATAACTAGATCAGGTTGAAAATCTAAATTGCCTGACATAGAAAAAATGTTGATATTAGAGTCAATAGAGGAAAATCTCTCTGCTAATTTTTCAGCCTTAGAAATTGTTCTATTTCCTATAGATAACCTTTTTGGAGAAGCTTCTAATAAACTTGGGATTATTGCTCGTGTTGAGCCTCCTGCACCTAAAACTACTATCTCTTTGTTTTTAATTGATAAGCTTTTTTTTCTGAGGTCTTCGATTAGACCTCTTCCATCTGTGGTGTCTGCACTAATTAAAGAACCGTCACTCCAAAGCGTATTCACGGATCCGCATAACTCCGAATCCTTAGATAAATGATCTGCCAATTCGTAGGCGAGCTCCTTGAAAGGAAGTGTGACATTAAAGCCATGATAGCCTTCAGCAAAGTGTCGCCTGACGGTAGGTATGAAATTATCTTCATCAAGGCAGATAGCTTCATAAGAAATTTCAATGTCGAGCTGTTCAGCGAAGATTTTATGAATCTTTGGAGAAAGAGAATGGTTTACGGGATTTCCGATAACTGCAAGTCTTTTAGTTGATCTCATTGCTATCTTAATACCCTGTCCGTTTCAACATCTTGGATTGTAGAAGGTTTATTATATCCTCCCAATTCTCCTTCAACTATCCTCACTTCTGGAAAAATATGTTTAATATCCCTCGTCGATATCAGAGTTGGCATTCCCTCTTTATTTGCTGAAGTAGATACAACCGCTCCCCCAAAAGAATCGCAAATTTGGCAAACGACTTTATGATTACTGAGCCTTAGAGCAACCTTTGTATTCTCGCCTATTATCAGCGAACTCAAACCTTCTTTCGAGGGAACCAACCAAGTGTGTGGGCCTGGCCACTTCGACATTAATTTCTCCTTGTAAAGGTTAACATGAGAAAATTCAGTAAATTGCTCGAAGTTTGACCCAACGAGAATAAGGCCTTTTTTATAAGAACGGCCTTTGATATCAAGAAGTTTCTTTATTGCAATTTCATTATAAGGGTCACAGCCTAAGCCCCAAACTCCCTCAGTAGGATAAGCTATTATTTCACCAAGTTTTAGCCACTGCGAAGATTGGCCAACTGAGTTCATCTATTAAGAATCTGCAAGCTTTTTATTAGATGCCTTTATTGCTTCTACTCCATCCTCTCTAACTTTTAATAAAGCATCTCTTATTGAATCAGATTCGATGCCAAGCATCTGTGCAGCCAAGTAGGCAGAGTTTATTGCTCCTGCTGAGCCTATAGCTACGGTCGCAACTGGAATTCCTTTTGGCATCTGAACGGTTGATAGAAGTGCATCCATTCCACTCAATGGACCCCCATCACCAGGAACACCTATTACAGGCAACACAGTTTTTGAAGCAACTGCACCTGCCAAATGTGCGGCGAGTCCGGCCATCGCTATAAAAACCTTTGTTCCTCCTGACTCACACTCTCTTATATGAGTTTCTAATAGCCCAGGAGTCCTGTGGGCAGATAAAACTTGAATTGAATTTGTAATAGAAAGAGAGTTGAGAGTCTCAGAACATTTATTCGCTAATTCAAGGTCTGATTCCGATCCTATGAGTATCGATACAGTAACAGTCACAATTTTCTCCAAATTAAAAATTGTATACTAGTATAAATAAAATTAAATCATGGCAGTACTAAAAATTCTTATATTCCCTGATCCCAGACTAAGGACAGTTGCAGAACCTATAAATGCAGTAGATGACAATATTAAGAAACTAGCAGAGGACATGCTAGAAACCATGTACGAAGAGTCTGGTATTGGTCTTGCTGCAACTCAAGTTAATTGCCACAAGAGAATTTTTGTCCTGGATATAAGCGAGGATAAGAAAAGTCCTATGGTCTTTATAAATCCCAAAGTTGAAGAAATAATTGATCCTGAAAAGAAATCTTATTCGGAGGGTTGTCTATCAATACCAGGTTTTTACGAAGAAGTTGAGAGGCCCAAAAAGGTAAAGGTATCTTTTATTGATTTGGAAGGTGAAAAAAAAGTGCTTGATTTAGAAGATTTGTTATCGGTGGTTGTCCAGCATGAAATAGATCACTTAGACGGTAAACTGATGGTAGATTTTATTTCCAGTGTTAAAAGAGAAATGATCAGAAAAAAGCTAACCAAGACAAAGGGGCAAAAGTGAATATAATTTTTGCAGGAACGCCAGAGTTTGCGTCTCGTCATCTTGAGATTTTATTAAATTCAAATATGAAAATTTCTTGTGTGCTAACTCAGCCAGACAGAGTTTCTGGCAGAGGTAAGAGGGTTACTTACTCTCCTGTAAAGCAACTTGCGTTAGACAATGGCCTCAAATTACTTCAACCCTCTTCCCTAAAAGATGATGGTATTGTGCAAGAAATAAAATTTCTTAAGCCCGACATTATGTTGGTAGTTGCTTACGGGCTCATAGTACCGAAAGAGATTCTGAGTATACCGGAAATAGCATGCATTAATGTGCATGGCTCCATATTGCCAAAGTGGAGAGGGGCATCCCCTATGGAATATTCTATTCTTAACGGAGATAAAAAAACTGGTCTGAGTTATATGCAGATGACAGAAGGTTTAGATGAAGGACCTGTCTACGATATTCATGAATGCCCAATTGAACCAAATGATAGATTGAAGGATGTAGAGAAGAAGCTGATAGAGCTGAGTGAAAATAATTTAATAAAATTTCTTAAAAGCATAAACAAAGGTGACGTCGATGCAACTCCTCAAAAGGATAAAAATGCTACATTTGCTCCAAAGATTCTCAAGAAAGATCTCCAAATAGATTGGGGCAATATTACAAGTAATGATCTCGTCAAAAGGGTGAACTCTCTTGCAGATAAATATGGTGTCCATACTTATTTAGGAACAAAAAGAATAAAAATATTTGATGTGTCAGAGACCAAGACAAGCTATTCATTGTCTCCAGGCGATATAAACATTTCAAATGGAAGAATTATTGTTTGTTGCAAAGCGAAAACTTATGTTGAAATTAATACCTTACAGATGGAAGGGAAAAATCTAGTTTCTTGTAAAGAATTTCTATCTGCCTATAAAGACCTCATTAAAAATAGTCAAAAATTTAATTACAAACCTCATTAAGTATTCTCTAATTCAAAAATAAGATTATAATCTAGCAAAAGTTGTCTTTATAAACTTGTGAAAATAGTCATATTGGGGGCCGGAGCTGTAGGTAGTACACTCGCTAATCTTTTGTCTCAGCAAAATGATCTGACCATAGTAGACAATGACCCCATCAAGCTCAATAAACTAGATGAGGAGGCAGACATAAGGTCACTTCTTGGAAGCGCTTCTTATCCAAATATTCTTGTCAATGCTGGAATTAAAGATGCAGACATGGTGGTTGCTGTAACTGGCAGCGATGAAACCAATCTTGTGGCTTGTATGATTTCAAAGGTTTTAAATGAGTCTGTTAAGACAATAGCTAGAGTTAGAGAAATTTCTTATCTCAAAGGCAAAACAAAAGAGGCAATGGAATCCGGACAAATTCCTGTTGATGTTCACATAAGTCCTGAACAATTAATCACAGATCATATAGAAGGCCTGATCGAAGTCCCTGGCTCCTTGCAGGTAATGGAATTTGGTGGTGGAGAACTCAACTTGGTAGCAGTGAAAGCAGTTGATGGCGGACCTATGATAGGTCACGAAATTGGAGAATTAAAGAAACACATGCCCAAGGTAGATTCGCGTGTAGCTGCAATATTCAGGAACGGGCAATCAATTGTTCCTACCGGTCAAACAACAATATCTGCGGGGGACGAAGTGTTCTTCATTTCAAAAAAAGGTGAGGCTTCAAAGGTTGTAAACGAAATGAGAAAAAAAGAAGAGCCTTACAAAAATATAATAATTGCAGGTGGTGGAAAAATTGGAAGTAGATTGGCAAAACGCATAGAAAATGATCATCGAGTAAAAATAATAGACTCAGATCACGACAGGGCTAAAAGGTTATCTGAAAAACTAGAACAAACAATTGTTCTTGAAGGGAATGTTTGTGATAAACATCTCTTGCATGAAGAAAATATTGAAGGAACAGACGTCTTTGCAGCTGTAACAAATGATGATGAGGCTAATGTAATGTCTTGTTTGCTTGCTAAAGATATGGGGGCACATAAAGTTGTCGCTTTGATCAACAATCCCGCTTATGTGGATTTGGTTCAAGACAAAGGGATAGATATCGCCATAGCCCCATCTCAAATTACTATAGGTACTTTCCTTGCAGAAATAGAAGGTAAGGATGTTGTAAAAGTGCACTCTCTAAGAAGAGGCGCAGCAGAAGCCATAGAAGCAATCGCCAAAGATTCTCCTTCTGGAAAAGAAAGTAGTATTGGGAAAGAGCTTGGAGAAATATCATTACCAGAAGGTGTGACTATCGGTGCTCTAATAAGGGAAGATAAAGCCAAAATAGCCCACGATCATGTACATCTGAGAGAAAATGATCATGTAATTGTGTTCTTGACAGATAAAAATGTAATTAAGCAGGTTAAAGAAACCTTTTCTCCTGCATAAAATGAAACTCCCCTACACAACCAGGATTTTAGGGACCTTACTAATGTTATTTAGCTTTGCATTAGTTTTTCCTGGTTTTTTAGCTTATTTCTTTCAAGAAAAAGATTTTATCTATAACTTCGTAATTACAGGATTTATTACATTTTCAATAGGGTGCACTTTATTCTTTTTAGCAACAGAGAAAAATGGAGATTTAAGAACGAAAGATGGATTTATAATAACAATTTTCTTTTGGACTGTTTTAGGTATTTTCGGCTCAATTCCGTTTTTC
>CEWG01076799.1_pt1 | contig 19803 bp, 18 predicted proteins | sample 361411 | NCBI WGS metagenome assembly CEWG01 (sample SAMEA2622173, study PRJEB7988) | marine metagenome | biome: marine biome (ENVO:00000447); feature: surface water layer (ENVO:00002042); material: "saline water (ENVO:00002010), including plankton (ENVO:xxxxxxxx)" | depth 5 m | reverse complement strand
ATTATTATTTTACAATGGGTTTTATTACCAGCTTCGATAGTTGCGATATTCTTTGGTACAATAAGAGCAGTTTTTGAAAAAAATATTAGAAAACTTTTAGCATTTTCATCGTTATCACAAATTGGATATATAACGATAGGTCTTACACTTGGCACAGCATCTGGAATAATGGCATCTTTTATTCATATAGCAAACCATTCTATGATGAAAGCAGCACTATTTATGGGTGTTGGTGCTATATCAATACAGCTTAAAAAAAATATTGAAGTTATAGACCTTCAGGGTTTATCAAGACAAATGCCAATTACATCAAGTTGCATAACCGTAGTTATTTTAAGTTTGCTTGGGATCCCTCTTACAATAGGGTTTATATCTAAAATTTATCTTTTAAAAGCAGTGTTTAGTCATGGTAATTGGCCAATTCTGTTTATTATTGTTTTAACAAGTTTTCTTGCTTTAGGGTATGCTTGGAAAATGATAGAGAATATTTGGATGAAAGAGCCAGTAACTACAGCTATCAATTTAAAAGATGATCCAAAAATTTATATACCTCTGATAATTTTATCAATTTTTAATATTTTGTTTGGTATATATGCATACCCAATAGTGAATGCAGCCTTTAATGCTTCTTCAGCAATTTTTTGGAAGGCAGTCTAGCATGCTTGATTCAATGAATTTAATTACACTTGCTTTAACACCGCCATTAATCGCCCCAGTTTTTATATATTTATTTAGAAACAATGAAAACTTAAGAGACGCAGTTGGTGTAATTGGTGCCTTTATATCTTTTTATGCAACAATTAATATAACAAACGGAATATTAAATGGTACACAATATAACTTAATTTTATTAAATATTTTTAATGACTTATCTCTTTCTTTTAGAGTAACACCTTTAGGCGCTGTTTTTGGATTGCTATGCTCGGGCTTATGGATTTTAGCTGCTATTTACTCAATCGGGTATATGCGAGGTAATAACGAGAAAAAACAAACACGATTTTATGTTTTTTACTCACTATCTATTTTTGGTGCTTTGTGTGTGGCATGGTCAAGCAATTTGTTAGTTCTATTTATTTTTTATGAATTTCTGACATTCGCTACTTATCCATTAGTGGCACATAAAGAGACAGATGAATCTATTAAAGCGAGTAGATTATATTTGGGTATACTTGTAGGTTCTTCACTAATGTTATTCCTGCCAGCAATAATATGGGTATGGTACTCCGTAGGAACACTAAATTTTACCGATGGAGGGATCTTACAAAATAATTTTAATCCTAATCATGCATCAGTTTTGTTATTTTTATTTGTTTTTGGAATTGGAAAAGCAGCTCTCATGCCTCTTCACTGGTGGTTGCCAGCTGCTATGGTAGCTCCAACACCTGTTTCAGCACTTCTTCATGCTGTAGCTGTAGTAAAGGCAGGTGTTTTTTCAATATTAATGATAATATGTTATATTTTTGGAACTGAATTTATGAACAGCAGTGGCTCAGGGATATTTTTAATCTGGGCCTCTACGATTACATTATTTCTATCAAGTATTATTGCTATTAGACAAGATAATTTAAAAGCACGTCTTGCATATTCAACCGTTAGTCAATTATCCTATATAATTCTGGGTGGAGCAATAGCAACCAATTATTCAGTAATAGCCTCAGTGTCAAACATAATGATGCATGGTGTAGGCAAGATAACACTTTTCTTTTGTGCTGGTGCAATTTATGTCTCTGCTAAAATTACAAAAATTTCTGATTTGAATGGTATTGGTTATAAAATGCCACTAACATTTATTGCATTCTCTTTTGGAGCTTTATCAATAATTGGCATCCCACCCTTTGGAGGTTCTTGGAGCAAATTTTATTTATTGTTAGGCGCTGCTCAATTAGAATTAACTATAATCATACTTATTTTGGCTATCTCTACTCTATTAAATACCTATTATCTATTAGACCCTGTTTTTAGAGCTTTTTTTATGGAAAGAAGTAATGATATTAAAACATCGCACCACCCTTTAACCGTAATGCCAGCTGTTTGCTCTGCATTGCTAGTAATTTTATTGTTTTTTTGTGTGGAGCCTTTACTAAACCTCATCTATTTAATAGTTGGTAAAATATGAGTATTTTCAAAAGATTTGTAAAAAGTTTTGGTATACCCAATAGTATCGCACTTTTAATCTGCATCATTTTATTACTCTTAGAATTTGCAGGTGACAGGCATGGTGAAACTAAATACGAGGATTTTATATTTTTCCCTGCTTTTTTTGGATTTATTTCATGCATAGTAATATTTAAAGTTGGTGTTGCCTTGAGATCTGTTTTCATGAGGGATGAAGATTATTATGATAAATAGTATTCCTCCAGGTTTGGTAATGTTTATAGGGGCATTTTTAATACCCTTATTCCCTCATTTCTATAGGCAAATTTATATGGTACTCTTAGTAATTTTGTCTGCTCTTGCTTTATTTTCTGTTGAAGGCACTCATTTCGTTATTCAATTAAAAAATATTAACTTTATATTACATCAATCAGATAGTTTAAGTTTTCCATTTGCTATTGTATTTCATATTGCTGCTTTCATAATAATTATTTATGGAAGCCACATTAAAGATTGGAAAGAGCAATTAGCTATAATGAGTTACGCAGGAGCTTCTATTGCTGCACTTCATGCTGGCGACTTATTTACTCTTTTCTTATGGTGGGAAGCCACAGCATTTACATCTGTTATTCTCATCTTTTGCGGAAATACTTTAAGGGCTTACAGGTCAGCTTTCAGATATATTATAATTCAAGTTGGATCTGGTATCTTATTGCTGTCTGGTGCGATTTTATTATTCCAAAGTAATGATGAAGCCATTTTCCAGCAATTAGATATAAATTCAACACCAGGTTTACTAATTTTTATCGCTTTTGGAATAAAGGCAGCATTTCCTTTTTTAAATGGCTGGTTACAAGATTCTTATCCGGAAGCAAGCGAAGTTGGAACAGTAGCATTATCGTCGTTCACTACAAAATTAGCAATCTATGCATTAGCAAGATCTTTTGCAGGAGTTGAAGTTTTAATTTATATTGGTGCTTTAATGACTTTTTTCCCAATATTCTTTGCAGTTATAGAAAATGATTTAAGAAGAGTTCTTGCATTTAGTTTAAATAACCAGTTAGGCTTTATGGTTGTTGCAATTGGTATTGGCACTGAATTAGCGATTAATGGAGCAGTTGCTCATGCCTTTGCGCATATAATTTATAAAGGACTTCTATTTATGAGCATGGGCGCAGTTTTATATCGCGTTGGAACATGTAAAGCTTCAGAACTAGGTGGTCTATTTAAGTATATGCCAATTACTGCTGTCTGCTCAATTGTTGGTGCAGTTTCAATCTCTGCATTTCCGTTATTTAGTGGTTTTGTTGCTAAATCTTTAATAATGTCTTCATTAGGATATGAAGGATTAACATTAATATATTTTATGCTTTTATTTGCTTCAGCTGGAGTTCTTCATCACTCAGGTATCAAAATTCCATTTTTTGCATTTTTTGCTCATAACTCTGGATTAAAGCCTAAAGAAGCACCAATAAATATGATTGCAGCAATGTTGATAAGCTCATTACTATGTATATTAATTGGTATATTTCCATCTTTATTTTATCAGATTTTACCATACAACACTTATTATCAACCATATGATTTCAGTCATGTTGTATCACAACTTCAATTACTAATGTTTGCGGTTTTTGCTTTTATATGCTTATGGCATTTTAAGATTTACCCACCAGAATTAAATTCAACTGTATTAAATAGCGATTGGTTTTATAGGGTCTTATTTTATAGAATTATTAATTTCTTCATAAATAAATTATTTAATATATGGGATAACCTCTCTTTTAATATAATGACATTAATAAAATTTTTGTTTCTTAAAATACAAAATAGCTCTATTCAGTCTGGTAACTCAGCAGTTAAAGTTGGAAGAAGTACTGTTTTAATTTTATTTTCTTTGGGTTTTGTTCTTGTCTGTAATTATTTGCTTTTTTAAATATTTAGCATTGAATAAATTTTTATTTTAATTTAATTTTTATTTAATAATGTAACTAATAAAGTTCTCTATCAAACTATGGCTAAACAAAAAGTAAAAGAATTACCAAAAAACGTTCCTGAAGAAAATGTATATATGACAGCACATTGGACTGTATATGTTTCATATGCATGTTTATTGGGCTCAGTTTATCTGCTAATTAATGGTGCATTTTTTGGGGGCTGACAAATCCCTTGAAGATCTTTACCAAACAAGAATTTTAGAGTTTGCTAGGGACGCTAGAAAAATAAACTTATTGCCTAAAAATGATGTAAGGTTTATTTCAAAAAATCCACTTTGTGGTGATGAAGTTACAATTGATTTAATTATAAATAAAGATCATATAATATCACAATATGGTCATAGGATTAGAGGTTGTGCTCTTTGTGAAGCATCAAGCGGAGTTTTATCAAAAAATGTAATTGGCTTGGATATAAACAAAACAATAATATTAAAAAATAAATTAAAAGAGTGGTTGGATGGTAAATCTAATAATGTTCCAATTCTAGATCTACAAAACTTTTCTTCTGTTAAATCTTTTCAAAACAGACATAAATGTGTTTTACTTTCTTTTGATGCACTCACAGGAGCAAGTTCAAAACTTTTGGGTAATTAGTTCATTAAGTCTTTTTCAAACGGAAAGTTCGTCAAGTTTTTATGACCTGTTTCAGTAATTAAAACCTGGTCTTCGAGTTTTATACCTTCAAAACCACCCTCTTCTCCAATATATGCTTCAACACATAAAACCATTCCAGGCTCAAGAATAGCATCAAAGGCACCCTCAACATAGTCAATTGGATATTGAACCAAAGGCCATTCGTCACAGAGACCAACTCCATGCATTTTACAACTATATCTGAGTTCTTCATATTTTTTTGGGAGTTCTCTACCTCCAAAAACTAATTCTTTAATATTCATCCCAGGTTTTATGATTGAAGTATTTTCTTTAATTTGAAGGTATGCCTCTGTGTACAACTCTTTTTGTTTTGGGGTAATATTAACTTTATCTCCAATAAACCAAGTTCTTGATATATCAACACATATTCCATAACAACCAATTAAGTCAGTATCAAATGCTAAAATTTCATTATTTTGAATAATTCTTGGGCCACATTCTTGAAACCAAGGATTAGTTCTTTGCCCTGATGCTAAAAGTCTTGTTTCAATCCATTCACCCCCTCTTTTGATATTTTCAGAGTGAAGCACTGCCCAAATATCATTTTCAGTTTTACCAGGGAGGCAATGCTTCTTCATTTCATACATTCCCATTTCGCAAGAATGTATTGCACATTTCATAGCTTTAATTTCTTCTTCACCTTTAATGGATCTTGTTCTTTCCATAACTTCTTCGCCATCATGGATTTCAAGGCCCTGACTTTCTAGCGCTCTAAGTCCATGAATTTGTATCTTATCTACTGCTAAACGATGCGTTCCTTTATTTTTACCAATTAATATATCTTTAATTTCTAATGCAAATTTTTGTGCATCAGATTTTGTTTTATCGCCATTAGCAAAGTAAAACATTGAAGCAGAATTTCTAACTTCTTTAACAAGTGGATTAAACGAAGATAGTAAATTAAGACCCTTATAGTCCCAGAGAATAATGTAACCTTCATTAGACATAAAACATGCACGAAATGGGTTATGAGAGTTCCATAATTGCATATTTGTGGTGTCGGTAATATATCTTATATTTAAAGGGTCAAATACTAAAACTCCATCGAGGTCACGCTTATTTAATTCTTTAATAAGCCTATTTACTCTGAATTCTCTCATTTTTTTTAAATTAGGTATTTCGATACCAGCTTTAACCCACTCATCAAAAGCTAACTCAGTTGGACCAATTTCAACTCTGTCATTGAAATTAGGTGATCCGTCAAGTTTAATACTTGATTTTTTATAAGTTGGATTAATTTTTCTATTTAAGAAATTCATAATATATACGCTAATTGAAATTTAAAAAATTTGTCAATAATATAATTTATTGAACTTTAAAATTATGTATTTGAAGTTAAAAATTAGTTAAAGTTACTGCTACTTATCAATTTCTTCGCATACCAGTTTGCAAATGAAACAACATTAGCCTCAAGCAATGGAGAAAATCTACCTTGTTCAGCATAAGGGTTTCTCAATCCAGCCTGCTGGTTTTCTAAAGCTGGAATATCTTCTTCAATTGCTGCGTCCATTCTATGATAATACTGCTTTGAAAGCTTTTCAAAACGATCTAATTTTATTGTGGTTTCTGGAAAACAAGTTGTTTGAAAAACTTTACAGCTTTCTGGACCTATTGGATGAACCTCGTAAATCCATAATGCGTCATTCCCAATTGCAAAAGTAAGGTTGGGAAAAATCCAAGTATATCTTACAGAATTAATAACGTCTGCATTTAATCCTGGCATTTCAGGCAATGCATATTCCTGTTCCTTTTCAAGAAGAGCACCTGTACCAGATGTTTTTCCAAACTGTGAAGTAAATGAGCCTTTTGTTTTGTCAGGGAAGTTAGGTAGCTGATAGACATCCCCAATAGTTTCGGGGTGCACAAAAGGAAGGTGATAGTATTCGTTAAATACTTCTAAAAATGCTTTCCAATTACAATTTACATTAAAGCTTCTTTCTCTTGTTGAAAGCAAACTTTCCATTGGCCATTTTGAGTGAATATTTTCAAAATTATCAATTTGGTCATCTAATTTTTCAGGATTATCTCCAAAATGAACAAAACAAAATCCTTGTCTTTCTTCAGAGGGAAATTCTTTTAATGAAAGATTTTCTTTATTAAAATGTTTAGCATCATTCATATTTGGGACACCTTTTAATTTTCCTTCTAAATTGTAAGCCCAACTGTGAAAGGGACAAATAATTCCTTTTGTATTTCCAGTGCCCTCAAGAAGTTTAGCTGATCTGTGCTTACATACATTTGCAAATACCCTTATTTGAAGTGATTTATCCCTTATAATAATTACAGGAGTATTCAAGATATCTTTTGTAATGAAATCACCTGCTTTTTTAAGAAACTTTACATGTCCTATACAAATCCATTGCTGCTTAAAGAAAATCTCCTTTTCAATTTCTAAAATTTTTTCATTAGAGTAACATATTGGAGGAATGCATGACGACTCATCATGGTTTTTTAAGCAATTTCTAAGTTCTTCTTCAATACTTAAATTGTGTAACATTGATTATTTAAACCATGGATTTGGATTGTGGGGAATATTTTTATCTATACCCCTTAAAATTAGGCCATCTTTGTCATACATTGGCAGTTTTGATATTTCTGCTATCAAGTTTTCACCGTTATTTCCTAAAACATCCACTAAATTACCCTCTTCTAATGTTTCTAAGTCTAATCTTGCTATACAAACTCCACATTCTAAATATGGTGACCAAGTAGATGAGGTTATAGTTCCAACATTTTTATTATTAATAGATATGTTTTGACCCTTTTTAGCAATTCCACCTTTTACTTTAAGACCCCAGATCTTACTTGTTTTGTCTGCATTTAATAAAGCTGACTTTCCAACAAAATCTTCTTTATTCAAATCAACAAATTTACCTAACCCAACTTCATAAGGCGTAGTGTTTTTTGTAAAATCATTATTTGCAGACAGAAGACCAGCTTCTATTCGTCTTGCTCTAAAACCAGGGGTGCCAGCTAAAATCATACCATAATCCTTGCCAACATTCATAATATGCTCCCCAATTAATTCAGCATTATTTTCAGGCCGTAGATAAAACTCCCATCCCAATTCATTGGTAAAACCTGTTCTGGTAATAATAAGAGGCTCACCTAAAATAGACACCTCAGCTATATCAAAATAATTCCATTTATCAGGTAGATTGCCGTCTACTGCATCTCTAAGAACTTCCATGGATTTTGGGCCTTGTATTTGAGTTACAAAAACATTTGGATCACTAATTTTAACATCGTATTTATTTGAGAACGCTAAATACCATTTAATTAACTCACCATCAGCTTGAGCCATCCATAGCTTTTCTCTATTAAGATGTAGCATTACACCATCAGTAATCATTCCACCATCATGATAACATGCAAATTGGTAAGAACATCTTCCAGGTTTGATTTTAGTTATATCCCTAGTAAATATATAATTTGCAAATTTTTCAGCATCTGGACCTGAAATTTCAACTGGAAACTCACCAGTATTTCGAAATATCACAGTTTGTCTTGCTGCCCAATATTGTTCGTCAGGACTAACGTTACTTAAAGATTCAGGAGACATTCTTCCATTGTATAGAAAATACTCGGGATCATATGGCAACTCCATATATGACAATGGATGAGGTTTCATGTTTGAAGGGTGTGACAATTCCACAGGTCTCTTACCCTTATTTTCAAAAGCTTTAATTGTATATCTATTTTTTAGTATTTCGTGATGCATATATTTACATAATTTATTTGGTATTTAATTATAGTTATTCCAAATCCATTCTGAAGGCAATAGGTCTTCACTCTTAATCATTTTCCATAGGCTTTCTGACATTTTATGCCCTAACAAAGAAGAGGTTTTGTGTTTCATTTTACTTTTTCTTTTTTCAATATCTTTTAAATCATTTAAATCATATTTATAGGAAAATTCATCATTGCTTTTTGTTTTAATGACAACTTTAGATGATGTTTCTTCTATGTTTTCATTCGGATAAATGTCGATAATTTTTATAAATTCGACTAATGTTTCATTTTTATTCAAATTATCTGAAAAGCTTTCTATTTTAGATGTATTTATTTCATGCATTACCATTGCTGATATCATCTTATAACTAAACTTTGCTTCAATTCCAGTTTTAGGATTAAGTATATTACAAACTTTCATATACTGAGGGTGTATAAATATACTAATATTTACAATATCATAACTCTTAATACTAAATTTATCTCTTAAATGTGTTAAAGCTTCTATTGTTGAATGTGTACCATGACAACATGCGTGGAATTTATGTGTTAATGTTTCAAAAATAAATTTTTGACCAAGAGAATCAAAGGCATCTTTATTAAATTCTCCATTATGAGTTGATCCAAATCCTTGTGTTCCATCTAAAGCACTTCTTGCAGCTAATAAACCATTTTTGGCAAGCGTTACAGCTTCAATTGAAGACGAAGAAGCCATGCCAACTTGATAAGGTTTTACCATAGAACCAAATTGCTCTTTTAAACCTGAAGAATGAGATGAAGTTATTCCTATAGCATTTACAATTTCTTTTTTTGATAAATTCAATAACTTTGAAACTCCTATTGTTGCTCCAAAAATCCCAGCGGTAGATGTTATATGGAAGCCTGATCTATAATGTTTTCTACCCAGCCACATACCTAATCTACAACAAACTTCCATACCTAAAATAGATGCAGCCATGAATTGATTAAAATTTAATTTATATTTATCTGAAATTGCTAATGATGCAGGAATAACAACTACACTTGGGTGCCCTAAATATCCAAAATGAGTATCATCATAATCTAATGAATGTGAAATAGTGCCGTTAATCAATGCTGCCATTCTTGTAGAAACATATGATTTTGCTCCAATAGCGAACGCATCTTCATTCTGAATATTGTCATCTAGCAATGATAAAACAATATTTGAAATTTCATTATTCTTTGATGCAACTAATAAACTTACCCAATCAGCTAAGCAAATCTTAAATATTTCAATAGAACTATAGGGAATTGTTTTATTAGAGAAATTAAAAGCAAAATTAGCTATTGTCTCAGATAAATTACCCTTTTGCATTAATATGAACGTGGCATTTTTAAAACATGTTCAGCTATATAACTAAGTATCATATTTGTTGAAATAGGAGCTACTTGATATAAACGAGCTTCCCTATATTTTCTCTCTATGTCATATTCCTCAGCAAAGCCAAATCCACCGAAGGTTTGTATACAGGCTTCCGCAGCTGACCATTGTGCATCCGCACATAAAAGCTTAGCTAAATTAGCTTCTTCTCCTGGATTATCCCCATCATCAAACAACCTTATTGCTTCATTTAACATTAATTCAGCTGATCGCATTTGACTATAAGAACGAGCAATAGGAAATTGTATTCCTTGATTTTTTCCAATTGGTCTATCAAAAATTTTTCTTTCACATGAATAATTAGAAGCCTTATTGATAAACCACTTTGCATCCCCTATACACTCAGCAGCAATAAGTATTCTTTCTGCATTCATCCCTGATAAAATATATTTAAACCCCTTCCCCTCTTCTCCAATTAGATTTTTTGCAGGAACTGGCATATTATCAAAAAATATTTCGGTGGTAGCATGGTTCATCATTGTCCGAATTGGTTTAATTGTAACTGTATCACTAGGAACAGAATTTAAATCAACAATAAAAACTGATAATCCATCAGTTCTTTTTTGAGATTTTTCTTTTGGAGATGTTCTTACTAATAAAAGCATTAAATCAGAATACTCTGCTCTACTAGTCCAAACTTTTTGACCATTTACATAGTAAATATCATCTTTAAGAACAGCACTGCACTTTAATGAAGTAGTATCACTCCCTGAAGTAGGTTCAGTTACCCCAAAAGCCTGTAATCTTTTTGACCCATTAGCTATTTTTGGAAGGTATTCTTTTTTTTGTTCATCTGAACCATGTCTCAGTAAAGTTCCCATAGTGTACATTTGAGCATGACAGGCAGCAGCATTACTGCCTGATTTATGAATTTCTTCTAAGATTGATGCTCCAACTGATAAGGAAAGTCCAAGACCGCCATATTCTTCTGGAATTAGTGAAGATAAATATCCAGCATCAGTTAATGCTTGAACAAATTCTTCAGGGTAACTATTATTTCTATCACAATTTTGCCAATACTTACCATCAAACTTAAGGCACAGTTTTGATACTGCCTCTCTTATATCGATATGATTTAGTTTGTATTTCATTTCATTCCTTTACTAACCGTTCTCCAAAATAAGTAATTTAGTTAAATTCACTTTTAATAGATTTTGTGTGTTCTCCAAGATTTGGAACTTTAGTATTTTGTTTATTTTCACTAAGAACTGGTAAATTAGCAATTCTAATAATTTCATTTGAAATAATTGCCTCTCCATTATTAATAAGACTATGATTAGATAAATCTTCCACTGTGTTTAATCTTGAATTTGCTATATTGTGTTTGTTTAGCATTATTTCTACTTCCGAGGCTTTCAATTTTGAAAAAACTTTGTTTATAATTTTATCTAATTCAATCTTATTTTTGTTACGGTTAGGATTGTCAATATACTTTTGATCTCTGCATAAATTAGGTTGATGCAATATGTTATTACAAAAAATTGTGAACTCTCTGTTACTTTGTATAGATAATAAAATTTTATCATTATCCTTACAATTATATGCACCATATGGAGAAATTAATGCGTGCTTTAGGCCTGTTCTTTTGGGAGCGCCGCCCAAATATCTATGAGATAAGAGAGGCATATTCATCCAATCTGCCATAACATCAAACATAGAAATAGAAACATCTATGCCAATACCAGTTTTTCCTCTTTTAATTAATGCCCTTAATATCGCTGAATAAGCAGTCAATCCTGTCGATAAATCTGTGATTGAAATACCCACCCTTGCTGGTGAATTTTCAGTTCCAGTAACAGAACATAGTCCACTTTCTGCTTGAACTAAAAAGTCATAAGCTTTTTTATTATTCGCCTCACTACTTTCACCATAACCAGTAATTTTACAAGTTATTAGTCCGGGATTTTCCTCTCTGAGATCATTAATAAATATCCCAAGTTTTTCTAAAGTACCTGGAGCTAAATTACTCAATAATATATCTGATTTCGAAGAAAGAATTTTAAAAAAATTTAAATCATCCTTTTCTTTTAGATTTAAACATACTGACTCTTTTCCTCGATTTAACCATGCGAAAATACAACTTTCTCCATTAGCACCATTATCATAATCTCTTGCGAAATCACCTTCAGGTCTTTCTACTTTAATCACTCTTGCCCCGGCTTCCATTAAAAGAAGACCGCAGTAAGGTGCCGCTACTGCTTGTTCTAGAGATAAAACTGTTATATCAGATAATTCGTTTTTAAAACCCATGTCTTACAATTAGAAAAATTTAAATATTAATAAATATTTATTAATATTTAAAAAAAAGTAAAATATTAAAATATTTAATCTTATTAAATTATATATCATAATTTAAGAATTTGAGTGTAGTTATTATGAATGGAAAAAATCAAACAATTATTACTAAAATTATTAATAATCATATTTTATTAGTAACTCTAAATAGACCTGAATTTGCCAATGCTTTTAATACATTAATGTCGAAAGAGTTAACAACATTGATAGAAGATTTATCTTTATCATCAGATAATATTAGATCAATTATTTTAACTGGTGCAGGTGAAAGGGCTTTTTGTGCTGGTGGAGATCTTAAAGAAAGAAATGGCATGTCTGATGAAGATTGGGGAAAACAACATTTAATTTATGAAAGAATGATTAGAGCAATTATTGATTGCCCAATACCAATAATTGGAGCAATAAATGGCGCTGCATATGGAGGTGGTTGTGAGATAGCTGCTGCTCTTGATTTTATTTTTGTTTCAGATAATGCAAAATTTTCACTACCAGAATTACAACTTGGAATAATACCAGGTGCTGGAGGAACGCAAAATTTAAGTAGAGCTATTGGCGAAAGACGTGCAAAAGAATTAATATTAACTGGCAAAGTTTTTTCTGCTCAGGAGGCTGTAAAATGGAACTTGGCAAATGATGTTTTTCCTAAAAAAGATTTATTAGATAAAACAATTGAAATAGCTGAATTAATCTCATCAAAGGCACCAATAGCAGTGAAACAGGCCAAACAATCAATCCACAAAGGATTACAAATGAGTCTTTCTGATGGTTTATCTTTTGAAATCGAGGCTTATAACAGAACAATCCCTACTAAAGATAGGCGAGAAGGAGTATCTGCATTTAATGAAAAAAGAAAGCCAAATTTTGAGGGTAAATAAATTTGAAAGATATTATACAAATTAGAGAAGTTGGATTAAGAGATGGTCTTCAACTATCAAAAACAAAACTTTCAACAGAGACAAAAATTAAATGGCTTAAACAGCAATTCAAATCTGGATTTAGGGAGATTGAAGTTACATCTTTTGTACCGCCTACAATTCTACCCCAGTTTAATGACGCAACGAAAATTGTTTATGAAGCAAATAAAATCCAAAATTTTTTGCCATCAGTTTTAGTGCCTAATTTAAAAGGTGGTCTCGTGGCATTAGACAATAAGTCAAAAAAAATAAATTTTGTTTTGTCTGCAAGTGAAATGCACAATAAATCGAATGTAAACGCTACAATTCAAAAGTCATTATCAATGTTTAAAGATTTAATTATAGAGAGAGATAATAGAGGTTTGAAAAATGTTGTTATCATTTCAGCATCAATTGCAACGAGTTTTGGTTGCTCAATACAGGGAAAAGTTGAACAAAATAAATTAATAGAAATTTGTGAAAAATTAATCCTTATGGGTGCTAATGAATTAAATATTGCTGATACAGTTGGATATGCAAATCCAAAACAGGTAAATCAAATTTTTAAAAACTTGCTTCAAATATCAGGGAACATACCTGTAGCAGCCCACTTTCATGATACTAGAGGTATGGGATTAGCTAATGTGAAATCGGCTATAGATCAAGGAATAAAGAGGTTTGATGCATCTTTAGGTGGATTAGGTGGATGTCCATATGCACCAGGAGCAACGGGTAATATTGCTACTGAAGATTGTGTTTATATGATTGAGTCAATGGGATTTCATACTGGTATAGACTTGATTAAATTGTTAAATCTACGCAAATCTCTAGCAAAATGGATGATAAAAGATACCTTATACGGAAATTTATTAAACGCTGGCTTAACCAAAACAAATAATTAAACCATCAATTGTTTCATCCCTTTATCTAAGCCACTTAAAGTCAAAGGAACCATTTTATTAGAAAATATATTATTTATGATTTCTATTGACTGGGTATAATTCCAGTATTTTTGAGGTACTGGATTTATCCATATGTGTGAACTCCATTGATTAATTGCTCTTTCAAGCCAATCCTTTCCTGATATTTTATTATAATGTTCATTAGCGCCACCAGGGTATAAAATTTCATAAGGGCTCATAGAAGCATCACCAACAAAAATACATTTATATTCTTTGCCAAAAGTGTTAAAGAGATCATTAGTAGATATTTGATTATTCCACCTTCTTCTATTATTTTTCCAAACACCTTCGTAAAGACAATTATGAAAATAGAAATATTCTAAATATTTGAATGCACTGCTTGATGCAGAAAATAACTCTTCAACTTTTTTTATATGGGAATCCATAGACCCTCCAACATCAAGAAAAAGTAAAACTTTAACTGCATTATTTTTTTCTGGTTGAGTTTTGACATCTAAAAAGCCATTTATTGCTGTAGATTTAATAGTTGAATCTAAATCAATTTCTTCATATACACCTGTTCGTGCCCATTGCCTTAATCTTTTAAGAGCCACCTTCATAGCTCTTGTTCCAAGTTCTGCCTTATCATCTAAATCTTTGAATTCTCTTTTATCCCAGACTTTAACGGCCTTTTGATGTCTGCTTTCATTTTGTCCAATTCTTATTCCTTCAGGATTATAACCATAAGCACCAAAGGGTGATGTACCAGCAGTTCCTAGCCACTTACTTCCTCCTTGATGTCTTTTTTCTTGCTCAGAAAGTCTTTTTTTCAAGGTTTCCATTAGTTTATCAAATCCCCCTAAAGACTTGATTTCTTCCATTTCCTTTTTGGTTAGAAATTTTTCTGACAGTTTTTCAACCCACTCATTTGGTATTTCAACCATACTCAGTAATTCATCAATAGGGATTTGTTCAATTCCTCTAAAAACACTAGAAAATACCAAATCAAACCGATCGATGTACTTTTCATTTTTAACTAAAGAAGCTCTTGATAAAAAATAGAAGTCTTCAACATTAAAAGATATTACATTTTCATTTAAACATTCTAAGAGATTTAAATACTCGCGAATACTTACTGGAACTCTGGAATTTTTTAATTCTGAAAATAAATTAAGAAGCATAGATAAACTACTCTCCTCTTGCTATAAAAGCTAATCTCTCAAATAATTGAATATCTTGTTCATTTTTAAGTAAAGCACCGTGAAGTTTTGGAAGCAAATTTTTACCATCATTCTTTAGTTCAGATGGATCTAAATCTTCAGTTAAAAGCAATTTTAACCAATCAAGAACCTCTGAAGTTGATGGTTTCTTCTTAAGTCCAGGGGTTTCACGAATTTCAAAAAATCTTTGAAGGGCTCTATCTAACAAATTTTTCTTAATGTTTGGAAAGTGAACATTAACAATTTTAATAAGCGTTTCCTTATTAGGAAATTGAATATAATGGAAGAAGCACCTCCTCAAGAAAGCATCTGGAAGTTCCTTTTCATTATTAGATGTAATAATTACTATGGGTCTATTTTTGGATTTTATAACTTCACCAGTTTCATATACAAAAAATTCCATTTTATCTAACTCTTGCAGTAGATCATTTGGAAACTCAACGTCAGCTTTATCAATTTCATCAATAAGCAAAACTGATTTAGTTTTACTTACAAATGCGTTCCATATTTTTCCTTTTTTTATATATCTTTTTATATCAGAAACATTCTTATCACCTATTTGACTATCTCTTAATCTACTCACAGCGTCATACTCGTATAAGCCTTGCTGAGCTCTAGTTGTTGATTTTATAGACCATTCAAAGATTTCAAGCCCTAAAGAAGTTGCAACTTGTTTTGCTAATTCTGTTTTGCCAGTTCCAGGCTCTCCCTTAACCAGCAATGGTCTTTCTAAGGTAATTGCAGCATTTACTGCAATTGTTAAATCTTTTGTAGAAATATATTCTTTTGTTCCTGTAAATTTCATAAAAACTCTAATAAGATGGCATAATTTTAATTAATTAATATATTTAACTTAATTTTTTATATATTTTATAAATAAAAAATAAATACTTAATATGTCGATAATAAAAAAAATAAAAAATCCATATTCTATATTTCATAAAGATAATTTATGGAAAAGTTATGCTTTTATTGAAGGTGAATTAGCAAAAGCTCAAGCTGAAGTTGGGATAATCCCAAAAAAAGCTGCTATAAACATTTTAAAAAATTCTAATTTATCTGATAAAGAAATTAAAAATATTGAGAAATCAAATAAAAAAACAAAAAGGCTTATTTTATCTATTGTTCAGGAATTAGCAAAGAAATGTGATGAACAATCTGCAGGTCTAATACACTTGGGTGGAACTACGAGAAATGTATTGGATGCAGGAAGAAATTTAATTATTAGAGATGCTCATAGACTAATTTTAAATGGCCTATGTTATTCACTTAGAAAATTATCTCAATTTTCAAATTTATATGCAGAAACTCCTATGCTTGGAAGAACTATGGGTCAAAATGCTATCCCAATAACATTTGGTTTTAAAGTTTCTGGATGGATAGAAAGCTTAATTAGGTTAGATAAAAAGTTTAAAGATGCTGAAAGTAGTATTTTCACACTCAATTTTGGAGGTGCGGTCGGAGCTATGCATGGCTTTGATGGTAAAGGAGATGCATTAACTAAACAATTATCTAAGAACTTAGGTTTTAAAAACTCGTTAGTTCCCAATAGAACATCAATTGAAAATAGCATTGATTACTTACTTTCATTATCTTTCCAGGGCATTGTAATCGGCAAGATTGCTAATGAAATATACGATCTAATGTCACAAAGTATTAATGAGGTTTCTGAAAAACAAACAAAGGGTCAAATTGGAAGCTCAACAATGCCACATAAAGTAAACCCTTTTTTGATATTAGATGTGATCAAAGAAGCTGCGTTACTTCGCGGAAAGACATCAATTAGCATAGAAGCAGGGATCCCGTCTCATGAAGGAGATGCAAGATACGACAAGATCATAGATGAATTACTAAAAGAGACCGTACCCATTTCTTTAAACTTATTTGAAAATTTTAATAATTTACTAGATAATTTAAATATAAAAACTAAACAAATGCATAAAAATTTAGTTTCTGAAAAAGATTACATTGCTTCAGAAAATTTAATGTACAAATTATCAAAACACATTGGCAGGCAAAAAGCACATGACTTGATACATTTAGAGATTGAAAAAACAGTTTCGAAAAATCAAAGCGTTAAAGAAAATTTAATTAAGGAAAAAACTATTTCACGCTATTTTAAACCTTCAGATATTGAAAAAATAATGGACCCACTTTTGTATATTGGTGAGAGTAAGAAAATAAGCTTGAAATTATCTAATTTAGCATTGAATTATGCAACAGACATCGAAAAACGAATTAACAAAAAAGATCTAGGTGTTAGATAATAATAATTTTTAGAGCAAAATATGTCTTCAGATTATGAAAAATTAATATCTTATGTAAAAAAAACTGAAGCTTTAAGCCATGCATCAAGTGTAATTGCCTGGGATCAGGAAACCATGATGCCAAAAGGCGCTGTAGAGCAAAGAGCAGACTGTTTAGCTTCTATTGAGAGTGAAATACATAATAGAAACTCGAATTTACTTATTGGTGAATTATTAGAGAGTATTGAAATTAAAAATTTAAATAAAGACCAAAAATCAAATATTTTTCATATAAAAAAATCTTTTGAAAGAGCATCCAAAGTACCCAATGATTTAGCTACAAATTTAGCAAAAATATCCTCATTGTCTCAAATGTCATGGGTCAATTCAAAAAATACTAAAGATACAAAAGAATTTCTTAAATATCTTAGAGAAGTTATTCGTTTAAAGAGAGAAGAAGCAAGTTGTATATCTACTTCTGATAATTTTTATGATGCGTTAATAGATGATTTTGAACCTGGAATGACTTCTATGAAATTAGATAAGATTTTTAGTAACTTGAGAAAACATCTAATTAATCTTCGTAAAAAAATTCAAGAAAAGAATAATAAAATTAATGAATTGAACTTTATCTTTGATGAAAAAATACAATTGGAAGTTTCCAATGAATTAGCAAAAATATTTGGCTATGATTTTAACATTGGAAGAATTGATATCTCCCAACATCCATTCTCTACTGGACTTGGCAATGATGTAAGAATAACAACAAGATTAGATAAAGCTGATCCATTCAATTGTTTTTATTCAACAATTCACGAAACTGGACATGCCGTCTACGAACAAAATATTCCTAAAAGTTTTATTTTTACACCCAACGGGCATGGAGTTTCTATGGGTGTTCATGAGAGCCAATCAAGAATCTTTGAAAATCAATTTGGTCGTAGTAGAGAGTTTTGTTCTTATCTATTTAACCTAATGAAAATAAAATTTGGTGATTTTGGAATTAAATCTGAAGAAGAGTTTTATAAAATTGTTAACAATGTTAAGAATTCATTTATTCGCACAGAGTCAGATGAGGTTAACTATAACCTACATATTCTAATGAGATATGATCTTGAAAAAGAATTATTTAGAGAGAACCTCCAAGTTGAAGATCTTGAAGCAGCTTGGAATGAACGATTTAAATTAGATTTTAATCGAGATGTTACTGAATTATCGGATGGTTTTCTTCAAGACGTTCATTGGTCTGCAGGATTATTTGGTTATTTTCCAACATATACATTAGGTAATATTTATGCTGGCTGCCTTTTTGAGAAAATTATAAATACAAATAAAAATGCATTAAAGGAAATTGAGCATGGAAAATTTAATACAGTTTTAGAATGGCTTAAAAGAAATATTTATATTTTTGGAAGCACTGAAAAACCAGAAAAAATAATTTCAAATGCAATAGAAAAAGACATTAATGAGGAACCATTAATGGAATATTTAAATAAAAAGTTTAATGATATATATATTTAAATATTAATTTTAAATATTTGTATCTATTGCCTTTTTTTACAATCAGCATGGATGTTAAGAATTCCACTATCAGGGTTTACATGTGAAAACCAGAAAGATTTATTTGCATAATTCATAATATAAATATCATGATGAATATTGAAACTGTCCTTATTTGCACTGAACCACCCTATTCTCTCTGATGTTAAATTATCAAAATAGCCACCTTTGCCAAATTGAATTGTAAAATCATCTTTCCATTTGAAGGAAAATCTTTGTTCCCTCCATTTTTTTGGAAGACCATCTTTGTCAATACCGATAAAGTTTCTCATTTTACAGTCATAAGTTTCATTTATATATGCAAAGGCTTGATTGCTTATAAAAATAACTAATAAAACATTTAGAAAATACCTCATGAAGGTAAAGTTAAATTCTGTTCAAAATCAGCAATCCTTTTTTTATCAACTTCATTGTACGTTTTTGAGACCCATTCTTTTATTTTTTCATTGTTATTTATCAATAAACAAAGATTTTTTAAATTGGTAAACTTATTTACAATGCTTTGATCAATGTCATCTATAACCCCAGATGATAACCACCCAATCAAACGCCAAATTGCAATGTCAGCGATCGTCATTTTATCACCAACAAAATAATTAGAATTATTTTCTGATATCAAATAATCTAAAAAACCAAAATATCGAGGTAAATCATGTTTAGACAGTTCTATTCGCATTTCTTTTCTCTTAATCGGATCAGTTTCTCTCATGGACGGTCGAATAAGTACATTTATATCAGTTGCTGCATCAATAATTTGGTCAACCTGACCCGCTTTAATAATATCCTCAGGATATAAACCACCTAACTTTCC
>CEWG01127384.1_pt1 | contig 19924 bp, 30 predicted proteins | sample 361411 | NCBI WGS metagenome assembly CEWG01 (sample SAMEA2622173, study PRJEB7988) | marine metagenome | biome: marine biome (ENVO:00000447); feature: surface water layer (ENVO:00002042); material: "saline water (ENVO:00002010), including plankton (ENVO:xxxxxxxx)" | depth 5 m | reverse complement strand
TAGAGATGGTGGATGGAATGATGTAAGAGTTGCAGTACCATTTAATAATCATAAAACAACTCCAGCACAATATTTTAAAGGTGAAGGTTCACATCAAGATTTATTCAAAGTAGGGTTTGAGAATTTTGTAGAAGATATATACGCATTATCTAAAGGAGAAACATATTATGTATATGAAATATACTTAAAAGAGATGTATACAAAAATAAGTAACTTCATAATAGAGAATATGGAAACTTCAGAAGAACTCAACGAAGAAAACATATTCAAAAAATACGCCAGAAAAGGTTTTAATAAAATTATGGGACACCCAACTGTAAGTGAAAAGTTCGTAGAAAAACTGGCACAGTTTATAGAACAACGATGGGACGAAGTTATAAATGTAACATGGACTTATGATATGTGGGGCGAAATGATATTCACTGTTTACATAGATAAAGATGATGGACAACCTACTGCTATAGTACAACACCCTTTACAAGATGAAATAGAAAGAACACTAGAAAGGGAATGGCTAATAAGAAAAAAAGATTCATACTTAGATTTTAAAATTAAAGTTATTAATCTCAACAAAGATACCAAACTTAGGAGTAGTGTTAGAGAATCAATAAATGAATCCTTTAATAATTATGATGAAACTATACCCAATGAAGAAGTTAAAAACTTTATAGATAAGGTGGTTAAAAGAATGGTTGAGAAAACTGAAATGAACTTATATGTGACGGACTATGATGCTTGGTCAACAAGTAGTCCTTGGTTTGGAAATTTTATCACCCCACAATTCCCTAATGATAAAAAGTATAAATTTAATATAACTTGGTTATTAGACGAAAATTTTGAAAGAATGTCTTCTTTTATTAAATACTTTGCCAATGAATTAATTGAGGCTTATGGTTTTTCTACAAGAGGAGAATTAGAGTATTTCGATTCCGAATACCTTAAAAAGTTAAAAGAAAAGGTGGAGACATTAAAAATTCCTCTTATAGAAAAGAGACGAAAACAAAAGGAAAAATATAATAAAAAATATAATATATGGGAATCTAAAAAGGATGTTAAAAAAGAAATGGATGAGATACAAAGAGTAGTACAAGATTTAAGTAGACACCATAATTTTAATACAACAGTAGAAGATGTATCAAAAGAGATAGAAAACGCAACACCACAACCTTTAAAATATAAAATATGGAATCAATTAGAAAATAGTGAATCAGTAGATATTAACAAGGGAGATTTTGATGAAGTATTTAAAATTGCAAACAAATATCAAAAAGGTAATCCATTAAAATTAAAAAAGAAATTTAATGAGGGAAATTATCACCCACCTATTATTGCAAGATTTGATGATCGATACTGGTTAGTGGCAGGAAATACTAGACTTTGTACCGCTAAAGCGATGGGAATTAACCCTAATGTTTTAATTATAGATTTAAATAAAACTTACCCTGTTGATGAGTCTAAAATACCATCAGTAATTAAACAATATCTTAACGAAAATTTAATATAAATTTTTAAGAAAAAATACCCCAAAATACACTGAAAAGTAAGGTTTTTGTAATTGTTTTGTAATATTTAAATTACGCCCTTAACCTTTTATATTTTGGGTATACTTATATAGTGAATTGAATAAATTGCGCAATAATAAAAAACAATTCAAAATAATAACAATCAAATAAAAATAAATAAATTATGGGACACATACCCGAAGACGGAGATCCTTTTAAAGGAAATCCAGAAGTACCTCAACAAGGTACAAGATTAGATATCGATGGACAAACTAACGCGGAATCTTCTGAATTTAAAACTCGTTTACAATCAGAAATTAGTGATGGAGATGCTAAGTTAGGTCAGGAGATTACAAGACAAGGAGAAGAATTAGGCGGAGAAATCGCAGAAAATACTTCCAGAATTGAAAAAGTGGCAGGTTCGATAGAAGGTATAAGTGATGGTATTGCTAGCTCTATTGATAATATCGAAAAGGATTTAAAATTCTTAACAGGTGATAAAGATAGTGAGTTTACTGCTGAAGTAATAAAATCTGATATTACAGATTATTTAGCAGAACAAGCAGAAGCAATTAAAATCATTAAATCCGGAGATGGTGCAGCACCAGGTGAAGCAGAATATGCAAGATTATGGTTATCAAACTTTGGTGAGACTTATAGTGCAATCCACTTCTTAGCTTGGAAATTGAAAGATTTCAGTAATGTAGTAGATGATTTAGATTCATCTCAAATGGAACAGTATAGTAAGCACGTTGAAAAGTTAAGAAAACAATTAGTTAGCTTATACTCTGAACTAGAACAGACGGATGTAAACAAACCTGAATACGCTGAACTAGAAGATAAAATTACAGATATAGTTGAACAATTTGAAAGAATTACAGATATAGATGAACTTTATCCTGAAGATGTAACAAAAAGAATTGCAACCTTAGAGAAAGGGATTCAATACTTTTTTGATATTGATACAAATGCTTTTGATGAATTTAAAGAAATTTTAGAAACTAGAGCATTAGGTATTGGTGTTGATGGTAATACTGAATTTACAGGTGAATACTACAGAGTATTACATGATGAATTTAGGGAAAAAGCTGACGAAATGAGAGCTATACTTGATATGGCTCAAAAAGCAGAAGAAGATGGTGTAGAATTAGATAACGAAGATATGTTTAATTATGAAAAAGCCGTATGGTTTAGAAATACTTTTACTTTAACATCTACGTTAGCTGCAGTATTTTCTTACGATGACTGGAGAGATAGATTAAATCAAGTAGATTTTAAAGAAGATGTATATAGAAAATATGTAGATTTTATTAGTTCTTTAAAAAAGATGTTATCTAAATTTCAAAGTGCACTCGAAGGCGCAGAGAAAGAAGATGAAATAGCTAAATTAGAAGATGAAATTTCTAAAATTGATAATGAGTTATCTTTATATACTTGTGAGACAAATTTAGATTCACACGCTATATGTCAAGCTGGACATTTTGCTTGGTATCTTAATGAGCATGACACTAACGAAAATTCTTTTAGAACAGGGTTAGCGGAAAGAGCATTAGGTATTGGCGTTGATGGTAGCACTGAAGGAACAGGTGAATACTACAGAGTATTAAATGATGAATTTAAGGAAAAAGCTGCCGAAATGAAAGCTATACTTGATATGGCAGACAAAGCAGATGAAGATGGTGTAGAATTAGATGATGAAGATATGTTTAATTATGAAAAAGCCGTATGGTTTAGAAATACTTTTACTTTAACATCTACATTAGCTTCAGTATTTTCTTACGATGACTGGAGAGACAGGTTAAATCAAGTAGATTTTAGAGAAGATGTATATAAACAATATGTAGATTATATTGATATGCTAAAACAGTTATTATCTAAAGTTCAAAGAGCACTTGAAGGCGCAGAGAAAGAAGATGAAATAGCTAAATTAGAAGATGAAATTTCTAAAATTAATCAAAATTTAAGTGATTATACTTGTGAGACAAATTTAGAACCATACGCTAAATGTCAAGCTGGACATTTTGCTTGGTATCTTAATGAACATAATACTGACGAAGAATCATACAGAGCGGAAACTAAAGAAGAGATAGGATTAAATCCTGTTGAAACAGTTACGGATTTAGAGGTAAATAAAACTGTATTTAAATTAGTAACAGAAGAAGCGATTGCAATTTTAAAATCACCGATTGGTTCACATCCTGAGAGTGTAGTAGAAGCTGCAAAAGCACATATAGATAGATTTGGAAAAGATTCTAACTCTACTGTTGCTTATTCAGAATGGCAAAACTACGTTTTAGAGACTAACGTTTCTGACGCAGTAGGTGAGATTTTGAATACATCTGACTGTATATCTGAAAGATTGGTTAGTGACATCAACGAAGCCGTAGATAATGTATCAATTGAAGAAGCTTTAATATTTCCTTTCCCTGACGGTAATAGAACTAGTTTTAATATCGTAGTAGAAGGAGAATATAAAGTAATTCTTGTTACATTAAATGGTTTGATACAAAATGGATTTGTTGGTCAAAGGGGAGAATTAGAATTTGATTTTGCACCGGCATTAGGATCACAAATTTCTGTTTTAGTAGAAAAAACTACGAATGTTAACTTAAATACACCAGTAGTAGACGATTGTGAATTTTCAATTGATGATATACTTAAAAAAGGTACATACAAATGTAGTGAGTCTAGAAGGGCTATTGTTAAACTGAGAAGACTGTTGGATTCAACTCAATATAATATTGATGAAAGTAAAGAAGCTAAAGATGTTAAAGAAACATTTGTAGCAGATCTTACTGCAGCAATTGAGGAGTATACTAAAGCAATAGATGAAGCTTCTGAAAACATGAATACAATTAATTTAGAAATGAAGAAAATTATGGCTGAATTAAAAACATTACAAGCTGATTATGAGGTGAGTATAACAGAGTTATCTGAAAAGAATACAAAGTTAGATGAGGTTCAGAAGGATATTATAAGTAATGAAAGTAGTATGGCAGAAGCAGATAACACTGTTAAGTTAAATGAAACTTTAAAAGCTGCTGAAGAAGCTAGACCGTTTCCTGATCAAAGTGTATTAGATATGTATAATCAAAACATCGCAGATGCTAAGAAAGAGCTAGAAGCACTAGACGCTGTTTTGGCTGAGAATAGAGATATCGAAAAATCACTTCAATCAGATATTTCTGATCTTGAAAAAACTGTTAGTGGTTTAGAAGAGGATACCTCCAACGCTACTAATGAATTTGAGGAAAGACAATCTGCTTTGGCATCAAACAAAGCAACTCGAACTATTTCTGAGAATAATAAAGCTCTTGCATCTGATGTAAAAGCAGAGTCGGAATCATTAATAGAGAAATTGAGTAAGACTATTGATAGTGCCAAAGATAATGAAGCAGATATTGTATTTAAGTTAAAAGCAGCAGAAGAAGTGGCAGACGAATTTTGTTCTTCTGCAGAATCTGTTAGAAATATAACAAGATCTGCAACTGTTTCAGATGTAAACAAAAACACAGAAAGCAAAGTATACGATGCAATGATAGGTGAAGAACCTAGAGAAGTCAAAACTACAGGATATTTTAATATCGGAGTAGTAGGTGATGGACCTAAAGCAATTGCAACGAATCCACCAGAATTTGAATTAATGGATGAAAATTTAGATATTAAAGCTTTAAATGAAGATGGAACGGAAATGGAGCCTTAATAAGGACATTTTTATATAATCTTTAATTAAAAAGTAATAATACATAGTTTTATAATAAAAAGGGAGACTTCGGTTTCCCTTTTTTTATTTATATAGAATCTATTTTTCTCACCTTCAACCAAATAGTAATAAGACAATCTTTATCCATTTGATTCCATTTAAGATATTTATCTTTCCATTCTTGTGATTTTTCTCCATTATAGTTAGACCAACTACCATCTAAATATGCTTGCCACCTAAAACCTTCTCTAGGGTTATAATTTTCTACTTCTTCCCAAGTGACTGTTTTATCACCCAATAAAAGTCTACAAAGGTAGTTTTCTTTCTCACAATAACTTAACATCAGTTTAGTATAAAGTTTCCTTAATAATGGATTATAATCTTCTGGTAGGGTAAAAATTTCCCAACACGCCAAATGAAATGCAAAACCGGGATAATATGCTCTTGATAGTTGTTTTTGAAATCCATTCCATTTTTCTTTTAAATCATAATGAACTCTAGAAGTATAATCATTATTTTTAATTACATTTCTTTTAAAACCACATATTGGTGCAATAAGTTTATTTAATCCAATTGCAATAGATTTTTCTATCAAACCTAAACCACATGTGATGTTGGTATATAATTTAATATGTTTGTTACAGGTTAGTGTTTTTACCCATGCCCACATACCGGGACCCATTACGAATCTTCTAGAAAGTCTGTAGGGTAAATGACTAGCAATTTCATCTAATTCTTCTAAATCTCCGTTTACTTTTAATGCTGCCAAAGACATAATTGTTTGATCTCTTGAAACATCGTCTTCACCATATCTACCTGTGTGTCTTGATGCTTGATACATTTTATTTTTGAAATGATAGTTCTCACCAAACGGACGATAACATTCTAATATACCTTCTTTCATTAAAGGTTCTTTCCATGCAATATATGCCAACCCTGTTCTCCAAAGAGCATCACCTTCACCAACATTCATCGCGCCTTCTTTTTTTGCCCATTCCCATGCATGTTCACACATCATTTTAGTTTTAGCGTCAAAGAATTTTTTAGATTTTATTTTTTTACCGGCTTTAAACGTATTCATTTGGCAATAAATATGTTGATTTTATGAAAAAAATTAATTATCTTTGTATAAAATATAAATAAAATGACTAAACAAAGAACGTTAGAAGAATTAAGACAATCAAAAGGATATGGGTATAGACCACCTGTTTCACATAATGATTATGAGTTTGTAACACATAGATTTACTGAAAGTAAATTAATAGAATATGTTAAAGAATGTGTCGGTAGAGTTCAAGGTGGGGTTGATGAAATAGACTCAAAAATTATTGAAGATTTTGTAAAAAATAATAAATCGTAATTATGCCTAAAATAGAAAAATTCGTTACACAAACAGATTGGCTTTGGTATGAAGCTGAAATTACCAAAGAACAAGAAAAAGAATATTTAGCTTGGGAAAATGATGAAACTGGTGAAATAGAAGAACCAGAATGGTTATGGGACTTAGACTATGATTTATTAAGAGACAAACCGGCTACAGATGATATTGATTTTAGATTGGTAGAAGATGAATAAAATATTATTAAAAATTAAAAAGTGGTGGAAAAAACACATTGTAGATATTGTTCCTCCACATTTGGACGATTTGTTTGATAATAAAAAAACCAATTAAATGAGAAGAAGATTACATTTATTAAAAGAATATTTGAAATATAAAAAACATCAAAATTTTATTGAGGAAAGGGTTGTGGAACTTAGACGTAAAATAACTAAAGAGGCAATAGAAACTGGTTGTGCAGATGAATTAACTAGAACATTATTTATTAAGTATAATAATTATCTGAAATCATTATCAAACAAAATTTGACTATTAAAAAATAAATTATTAAATTAGTAAAAAAAATAAAAAAATGGAAAAATTAGAAAAGTATTACCCAATATTATTGGCGTTTATTAGTTTTTTATTCTCAGTAACCTTATGGTTTATTGGGCATAAAGATGAAGGTATGTTTGTTGGGATATGGGTCCCTTCAATTTTAGGGTTAGGTTGTTTCTTTAACACATTAAAAAAGTAGAGTTATGGATATTTTAATATTTGCAATAGGTTTAGTAATATTTGTTACTTATATGTATTTTCTGGTTAGGATGATAAATAGAGCTCATAAACAACAAGAAAGAGAACAAGGTAGGTATAACTATAAAAAAAGAGAAAAGTTAGGCCCAACTAAAGAGTTTGTAAAGAAATACAAAGTAAGAAAAATTGAGGACGAGAAATGGGATTCTTAATTTTTATTATTGGTTTTATAATATTCTCAACATATGTTATATTCTTTATGTTTACTACTAAGAAAGAAATAGAAGAAAAACCAACATTAAAAGATGATATAATAGATTATGATGGACACGGAAACTGGGGTAGATTCCCCCCAATCAAAAAAGAAAGAAAAAGAAAAATTAAAATATAGTTTTAGTACTATAGAAAGTTATCCCGCTAAAGATTATTGTCATTACAGTGGATTACCTTCACCTTCTGCATATGAACAAAATGATGAAGAGGCTGATAGGTAAGATATTATTATGGTGGTCATATAAAAAACCAAATCGTAAAAAAAGAAATTCCATTTGGGAATTATAAATACTTATATATAGATGAAAAGGTTTTTATATTCAATAGGATTATTATTATTTTTTATTTTTTATAGAAAAATAGATCCTTCTTTAAAAAATAGGTTACTTATTTTATATTTTACACTTTATTTAGATGACTCTTACCAAAAACCTATTACTATAAAATTAAAAGATATTACTACCGATTATCAATTTTTTAATAATTTTTTTTCTAAAGAAGTTATTAAAAAATTTTTAGGTGATGATGATATACCTTATGAAAAAATAAATTTAGGTGTAAAAAATCTTAGTTGGACTGAGGAACAATTAAAAGTGAAAGATAATATTATTAAGGGAAAATATGATGAAAGTGGAAAATATGAACCCCCAATTATAAATAAAAATAATTCATTAATAGATGGGTATCATAGGGTAACTACCTTAAAGGATGTTTATGGTGGAGAACACGAAATAATCGTAAAGAAAATGAGAGTAGAAGACTTCAAAATTATGTGGGGGTCACTTTTATTAACATGTATAAATAAATGGGGTAATTATATAGAAGTAGATTATAAGTTAACAAACATATTTAAAACCCCACCTTATAAAATTAGTAAAAACTCTCTAAAAAAGGATAGAGATAACGGTTTTTGGTTATCTTTATCTTCAGAAAATATAGAAGATTTTACTGAGTCTATTGATTTATGGAACACAGAATACCCAACATATAAGATAGATTATAAATTAAAATAATGATGAAAAAAAAATTTAAGTTATTATTAAATGAGTTCGAATTCCTTAAGAAACAAGAAGAGGACACTAAAGATTTATTAATAGATTTTCAGACTGAATTTACCAATGATATTCATCATTTTATGAGAGATAATGGTTTAGAAAAAAAATCACCCATAAATAAAAAACCTACAAAACAAAAAGAAACAGAATTAAAACCTAGTGACGCACCTACTAAATATAAAAAATTATTTAGAAAAATAGTTAGTAATACACATCCAGATAAATTAGAAAAAAACATAGAAGAAAAAGATAAGGAAGTTTTTAAAGAAGTTTATGAGGAAACTGTTGAGGGGTATCAAAATGAAAATTACGCACCTCTATTGTTAAACGCAATGAAATTAGGTATGGATTTAGGTGATGAGTTTAATGAGGAAATAGAGATGGTAAATTCAATAATAGAAGAAAAGAAATTATCTATTGAAAATATGAAAAAGACTTACGCTTGGATTTATTGTAATGATATAAAAGAAAAAGAAAAAAATATGTTTGTTAAAAATTATTATGAAAAATATAAAAAAAACATATAAAAGTTGTTTTTTTAAAAAATTATGATTACTATTATATAGATATGAAAAATAAAATAAACGACATAATTAAATCATCAATGAAAAACGGTGATAAAGATAAATTAAATCTTTTTAGAGTTTTAAAAGGGGAAATATCTAGATTAGAAGACGGTAAGAAAGAACTAACAGAACAAGAAACAATCAAAGTAATACAAAAATTTGTAAAGAACTTAGAAACTGTTGGTGATGAAAAATCTAAATCTGAAATAGAAATGTTACAACCATTTTTACCTCAGTTGATGAGTGAACCAGAAATAGAAGATATTATTAAAATGTTAATCGTAACCCACAATTTTTGTGATATGAAAGATATGGGAAAACTTATGGGACAATTCAATAAAGAGTATGGTGGTAGAGCAGATAATAAAGTTGTATCACAAATAGTTAAAAATATATTAAAATAAAAACAATGGCAGTAAAAAGTACAAATAAATTAGACGTAATTAAGAAAAAAAGAAAGGGTATACACGCAAAGAGTAAAACATCTAGAAGTAAAAACGCAAAGAATTATGTTAAAAAATACAGAGGTCAGGGAAGATAAATCTCTTACTAAATTAGAAGTTGCCAGTCAAAAATATTACGAATACTTAGTTGATCGTATTGTTGATGGTACAGAGGTGACGATGCAAATAAATAGTGATAGAGAAGAATTTATATGGTTTGTTTTTAAATTTGATGACAAAGATAACCATACCCCTTATAGATGTGGTAGTTACAATAAATGTACAATATTCAATGGTATAAATGCAACAAGAAGAATAACAAACTTTTTAATTAGTGAAAATATCAAACCTAGTGAAATAACTACTGTTTTAGATTTATTAAAATTAAAATGGATAGAAAAATATGATATATGTTTTGGTAATTATAATTATGGTTTACCACATGAGTTTACAAAATACCAATTACCATTTAAATATACAAAATATTAGTGGGGAGGTTAGTTAAAAGTAAAGATTATAGTTACGATGAAAATGGTTTTATGATTTTTACCGAACACTATTTAAAAAAAAGAAAGTTTTGTTGTGGATCACATTGTTTAAATTGTCCTTATGAACCACAATATAAAAAAGGGACAACAAAAATTAAAAAATAGTTTTATGAATATGAAAGCGTTAACGTATGATGATATTTTATTAGTACCTCAGTACTCAGATATAGAAAGTAGGTCTCACATAGATTTGAGAACAAAACTCAGTAGAAATTACGGATTATTAACACCTTATGTGGCATCTTGTATGGACACAGTATGTGATAGTAGAATGGCAATTAAAATGATGGAGTTAGGTGGGGTTGGTTGTATACATAGATTTATGACAATTGAAGAACAATCTAACGAAGTCACAAAAGTCAAAAAATTTATGTATGATAATCGTATGATGGAAAAGTGGAAGATAGATGATGATTGGCATACTAATATCCCACAGATACCTATTATGGCTGCGATTGGTGTAAGTGAAGATGATATTAAACGAGCAACGAAATTAGTTGAGTGTGGTGCAAATGTATTGTTGATTGATGTTGCACATGGTCACCATAAAAATGTTAAGTTAATGTTGGGAAAACTTTTCAGTATCATACCACAACATATAGACATTATTGCTGGTAATATATCTACATTAAAATCTGCAGTAGCTTTATGTGAATGGGGTGTAGACGGTTTTAGAGTTGGTATAGGTGGTGGAAGTTTATGTACCACAAGAGTACAAACAGGACATGGAATACCTAACATTACTTCTATTATAAATTGTGTTACTACAAACACTATGATGTCAAATATTCCAGTTATGGCAGATGGTGGAATACGTAATAGTGGAGATATTGCCAAAGCATTGGCAGTAGGTGCAGAATGTGTTATGTTAGGTTCATTACTAGCGGGTACTAAAGAATCACCCGGTAATATCGTAGAGAGATTAGACGGTTCTTTATATAAAAGATACAGAGGTTCTGCTAGTTTGGAAACTAAATCGGCACATAATCAATCTACTAAACATATTGAAGGTGAATCTACCACCATCCCATTTAAAGGTAGTGTAAGTTATATTGTAGAAAAACTTAATGACGGGTTAAAATCTGCATTATCTTACAGTGGATGTAGGACAATAAAAGAATTTAATAAAAATGCAGAATGGGTAGAGATAACCAACTCTGGTATGTTAGAATCTAAACCACATTTATTATGATTAAGAAATTTAATGATCATAGAGGGGATTTTGTTTTATTTGATGCAAATAATTGTGATCAAGTAAATGTAGTGACTAATAAACGTAAATTTACTTTTAGGGGGTTACATTATCAAACAAACCCACCACAATCTAAGACAGTTAAAATTATAGAAGGAAAAGTATTAGATATATTGTACGATTTAAAAACAGACAGGTTGGAATTTTATTTATTAGATAAATATTCCGAACCCTTACATGTATCGAATAATTATGCACACGGTTATCTTACATTAGAAGATAATACCATTTTCACATATGCGGTTGAGGGTGAATATAATCCTGAATCTGAACATAGTATCATTTGGAGTGACATACCTTCTCTTAGTGACGTTATAATGTCACATGTAGGTACATTGGGGACTCTAACCATATCCGATAAGGACTCTAAAGGTAAATTACAAATAATTGACAAATAAATGAATAATTAATAGTTTTTTTAAGTATTTATATATAATAACAACTTTATAAAAACTTAAATTATGACTAAAGAAGAATTATTTGACTCTCTTAACAAAAATGTTGAGGAGTTAGTGTATAAGTACACATCTGAGTTAAAAGCAAATGCTGAAAAAATATTACAAAATAACAGTAATTCAGATAATATAATTAGTAAGGAAGAGATTGATCAATACATTAAAGAACAAGAAGAAATGTTTTTAGATGTTATGGAAACTATCTTAGAAGATATCCAAAAAAAGTTACTACAACAAAGTAGTAATCACAAAGAAACTAAAGAAGAAGTTTTGGGTAAAGTACAATCTACTTTTAAAAGAATTTTTGGGGATATCCTCACTAAATTAAGATCTCTTATATCTTAATTACACAACTTTTACAATCCATCACCACTTATAGGTAGTATCAAAACTACTTATAAGTGAGTATGGAAAATTCATTTGAAAATATAAGATTTTTAGCAATTAAATTAGTGACTGGTGAGGAATTAGAAACTAATGAAGAAAAAGAATTCTATGAAGATAATAAAATAGAAATCAAAAGATTAATGGATGATTATATCGATGATGAATTCCCAATCGAAAACGATTTTTATGATGAATGATTTAGAAAATGTTTACTATTACAAACGAGGAGACTTGTGGATATTAAAGACGGGTGAAAATGATTACCATCCTTATGCATCTATTGGTGAAGTTATATTCATTGGTGATAATAGACCTTTGGGGGAACAAGTGGATGATTTATTAGATTTAATATTAATGAAAGATAAATATCACCCATACTACGTTGAGATTCTCACTAGAATTATGACTCAAGAAGATTAAGTTTTTTATATTTTTCTTATATTTATAGTAAAAAACTATAATGAAAGTATTAATCACCGAAGAACAATTAAAATTAATTATTAATGAATCAAAAGAATTGCAACTGCCTGCGATAGTGACAATTCCTTCTTTTTGTGGTGGAAATCTTAACAATCAGGGGTGTAAAAAATATAGTGAAACTATGGCACCTTATGGTACGTACTCTAATAGTTCAGGACCCGACCATAGAGCAAAATATGTTTATCCTGCCTCAATGGAAGAAGTAAAAAATACCTCAGATGGTATACCTGTAATATTTGTACAAAAATTAAAATATGGATCTAAAAATAAGGGTAGGGGGTTAAAAGGTAATGCATGGAAAAGACAAGCAGCTAAGTGGTATGATAAATATATAAATAAAGAATCTATAAAAGATAAAGGAATTTGGAATAAGTCTAAAGAATTTTTTAATGCAACAGAGATAGTTAGAGTAACACCTGAAAATAACCATATATTTACCCATCAAAGTGGGAGTGGTGATCATCCTTATGAAAATAATAATTATGTTAATAACAGTGCACAACCTAGTTTAGCTGCAATCGGAGATGCTATTGGTGGTTTTGGTTATGAATCTACTTATAGGGATTCAATACACCAACAAATAATGGTTGATTACGTAGACGGATCAACTGCACCAGTAGGGAAGAGTAATCATCAAGAAGGTTTTGCAATAGATTTACCAAAAAGTAAAACTGGACAGGATATAGCATCTAGTAAACAACCTTCAAACCCTTTTCATTTTGAGGATTCTTCCAAAAGAGTAAATCAAGTTTGGACGTTTTTTGTATTTATTGGTCCAGTTTACGGATGGTATCCGTTTGGTGCAGGTGATACTGTACATTTTACATATTGTAAAGGACATAGTAGTAGTGACTGTAATAAAGCGACTGGTAATTATGCATTAGGTATTAAAGCACTTAAAGAAAGTGGTAGTAACTTACCTGAGATGTTATGTTCTGGAGGTTGGAATAATCAGAGTACGGATAGTGCCACTTACAAATTAGGTGTAAAAGTAACTGACACTTCTCTAAAAGGATTCGATTTAACTCGCCAATGGTGTAAAAAATATGTTGGAGGTGAATTGGTGATACCAGAACCACCAGAGGAAGATGAAGTAGACCCAATTACAACTCAAGTTCCACCATTAGGTTCAGTAAAAATTAATGGTGACAATTTAATTGTTAATATGGGTGATAAGGAATCTAAAATAGGGTTTAGATTATATAGAAAGTTGGGTAACTCTAAAGAAGAAATAGAATTTAAAAAGTCAAATGGTGCAGTCAGTACTGGAGGACAAACTGAAAAATCTTATGGTAAAAATAAAACTTTATCTTTTTCTTTACCTAACTTAATGTCAGATACTGTAATAAAATCATTACCATGGAAATATAGATTATATATGGACGTATTTAGAATTGTTAAGGGAGAAAAAATGATAGCGGATGCCGTACAAACAGAAGATTTTATTATAGATGGTGAAGATACTTGTCCACAGTGTAAAATATTAACTGGTGAAGAAATAGATAAATATTATAGAGAACATTATAATGAAGATCCTAAATCTATTGAAGATTTTATCGACATGGAAAAAGATAAAATTTATCGAGATCAAGATAACACCAGAGTGGATCCATCTTATTTAAACATGATAGATTTAAATAAAATAGAATTTAAAAAGGATTAATTACTATAATGTTTTTTAATTATTGCTTTGTCTAACTCTGTATACTCTAACACTTCTTCTGTTTTAATTTGACTGAATACACTGTTGGAGAAAGAATAAGTATCTTTAAAGAAACCTAAAGATTGTGTAAGTTCTTCTCTTAACGTACAAAAGTCAACGTTTTTCTTATTTGTTTTTTGAACGAATGTGTAGGAATATACTATTTCATTAGATACTTTATCTAATTTAGAAAATACGACACCTAAAGCCATATACACTATATCTTTATTTTTAGGATTATTTAAGTTTGCACGTTTTATAAAAGTTTCAGCATCCGTAATAGAAATACGCAGATTAGATTCCATAATATCATCTGTTACAACTATGTTTATTCTCTCAATTAAATTGTTTAATTCATCAACTATTTTGTTAAATTCATTAACATACACACTATCATCTCTATCATAGAGATATATGTATACATCTTTTTTATACCAGAATCTTTGAGTATAATTACTTAATTCAGTACCCATAGTTATTTCATCATAAAAAGAATCTATTTCTTTTTGTGTTAAAACTTTTTTAGTTGTAACTACTTCTGGTTCAGTTTCTGTAACAATAGGTGACGGTGATTCAACATTAGAACCACAACTCATAATTATAATAGATAATAAGATTAAATAAAATATGTTTTTCATAACGGTTAAATTTGTTAATACAAATATACAAAAAATAATTCAATCTACCAAATAATCTTATATTTTATTTATAATCTTATTTTTTTCTCATATATTTATATATAAATAAATATTTTGATTAAAACAGAGAAAGGTACAGAAATAAAAAGATCTCATAAATATGGGGTTGGTAAACAAGTGGGTAACACAATTTACTTACATAAATCAGTGGAAGATAAATTACCTAGCGAAGTTCTTGTTTTGGCAAAAGATAAATTACCCACAAATTTTGATTATAGTATAGTTAAATTTGATGAAAGTAATGGTAATGTTACATTTATTCACTCACCAGATTGGGATAGTTCTGATGAACCTATTGTCGGTGATGCGATACTTATAAGAGGAGACGGTTCGGAAAGATTAATTAAACAAAAGAAATCACCACAAATTTATCACCACAAATGGTTGTTTGTAAATGATGGTTACACTGGATTTAATACTGAAGAATCAAAAGAAAGAAGTAGAAAATGGTTAAAAGTACCAAATATAGAATTTAATAAGATTGGGTATAAGAATTATTGGGATACCAAAGTTGTACCTCATATAAATGAAAGTAAAAAGATGAAAAAAGAATTGATTACGGAAATGAGTTATACTGATATTAGTCCTGAAGAAATTATCAAAGCTAATAAATCTAGTAGAAGTAGTGGTGCAGTAGGACCCAAAGCACTTACACCACGAATGGTTTTGAAATATATTACAGATACCGGAAATAGAAATATTAAAATTTTAGATTTTGGGTCCGGTAAAGATGCTAAACATACTTATGCACTTAGAGAAATGGGGTTAGATGTAACCGCACATGATTTTAGTGATAATATAAATGATGATCATCATGATCCTAACGCACTAAATAAAATATATGATATGGTATTTGCTAGTAATGTATTAAATGTTCAAGGATCAGAACAAATGATGAGACGGACTATTGAAGATGTTTTAAAAACAATGAACAATGATAGTGTATTTATTGCCAATTTTCCAAGTTCGCCAAGATATGGATTTGAAACTGCAAAAGAAGCAAAAGATATATTAGAAGAATTTTTTGATGTGGTGGTAATTCATGGTAGTGATGGTGGTAGAACTAGTAGTCCTGTATGGGCAATGACTAAAAAAATATAATATATTTATAAAAAAAGTAAAAAAAATGAAAATAAAAAAGAATAATGAAATTATTCACTTAAGTGAAGGAGATTTAAAAAAAATAGTTAAAAGGATAGTGACAGAAAAAAAAGAACCAATTAATGAAGTCATTGGTTTAACTGCCGCAATATTAGCGTATAGACAAACTGCTAAATCTAAATCAAACAGATTAACTAAGAAAATTAAAAAGGCATTAAAAGATAATGGAATCAACAATAAAGTTATTGTTGGTGGTAACTTCAATAAATTAATGGCGTGTATTAACAGTTCACTAGATAGTGCTGGTAACGAAATTAAAGGTAGTGGTGATAAACATGTTAATAAAAATTTAGTTCGTAATGCAGATATGATTAAAACTAAAAAGAAAACTGCTAAGAATGTTGAAGCAACAAATTCGTTTGAGAGTAAGTTTGACTCTAATATAAAACGTTGTGGACAACAATTTAAATTAAGTCCAGAAACTCAAACTATTATAAAAAAAGTTATGTTAGATACTATAAAACAATTTCAAAATAAAACATTTAGAATATAATGAAAAAAGTAATATGTATTAATGATAAACAATTACCTTTAGGTGCAGAAGTTGTGGAAGGACAAACTTACACAGTAAGAGAATCGTTTATTAATAGTTTTGATCAGAGAGCATATATGTTAATTGGTGTTAGAAACAAAGGTAGAACACAATTTGGTTTACCGTGGAATGGGTATAACTCAGAGAGGTTTCAGGATTTAGAAGGTGTTACACATCAAGAATCACAAATTGCACATATGTTGAATTAAAATGAAAAAGTTTTTAGATAACAAATGGGTTAAACTGTTATTTAGCCTATCAATTATGGGTTCTGCAATCCCATCAATATATCAAGACTTTACCTATGGTTCACAAGGTGAATGGACTCACTATGGGATGATGTTAGTGGGTGTACTATATTTAACAGAATCAGTTTTATGGACATTAGACTTATGGAAAGAAAAGAATTAGAAAAAAGGATTAAAGAGATAGAAGATGATATCTTCGCAAATAAAGATATTGACATCAAAGAGTTTTATTTATTGAAGAAAATATTAATAGATAATAAAAAAGAACATCACGATTTATTGGAACTGCATTTAATATTAGAAGCTATGTTAGATAAGTCTAATAATGAATTAATGAATAAGAGGTTAAACCTTTTAACAATATGGTCAACCATATTTTTACCTCTTTCATTTTACACAGGAATATTTGGTATGAACTTCGATGATGTACCATTCTTAAGTAACCATCACGGTTTTTGGATATTCACTGCACTCACTATTGGTACTGCGGTTGGTATGTGGTACTACTTCAAAAAACACAAATGGTTATAACGAAATAATATTTCGTACATATTTATTTATATAAAATAATATTATATAAAAAACATAAATATGAGTTTAAATAATAGAAAATTTCTTTTCAGAAGAGTAATGGATTTTGCATCCATAGTATTACTATTGGCTTTTTGTATACTTTATCCGGGTTGGGTGAAAGATGGTTACTTAGATACGTGGTATTTAAAGATTGCAGTAGCAATTGCTGCCTATGGGGGTTTGATTGCAAACGTAGTGTGGATATATAAAGATGTTAAACGTAGAGGTTGGTAACTTAAAAGTATATCCTTATATTTATAAGTGTGAGAGATATCATTCGTAAAATATTAAAAGAACATACTGAAGTTGTTATTTCAAACAACAAAAAAAAATATGTGGATAATGTATTAAAAAGGTGGGAAACTGATCCTATGAATACTAAACAATTTGTAGATACTTACGCTATTGATTCTGATATGGCACTATACATTAGACAAAAAATTGTGGAGGATTTGAAAAATGTACCTATAGGTAAAAAAATATGGTTACTTGATAAAGATTTCCCTTTAGATGTTGGTATTGGTAATTATGATTTTAAGTTTACTATTAACAAAATAACTGATTTTTTTAATTCAAGTACTGAGGTGTTACCTGGAGATGCAGCATGGAGAGATCATATGATTTCGAAAGGACTTGTAAATGATATATTATACGATGAAATAATGATAGATGCAACAATATATCCGGAAGGAAGTGTTCATATAAACGTAGAAGAAGATGATGGGGAATATGAACTAAAAGAATTTTCTATTTATGATGCATTAAACGATGATAGTTTTGGTTGGGAAGTAGAAGGTGAAGTAAAAGATATTATATGGGAATACATTATGTCTTTTTCACCATTATTAAATAAATTGAGACCAGAAATAGAGGTACAATTAAAAAATAATAATAGTTGGGAGGTTGAGTTAATGAGGAAAGGATACGATTAATATTACAATTTAATTACATTTCTGTTTAAGGTTTGGTTGATATTAAATTATTTATCTTAAAACGAAACTTATGAATGAAAAAGTAATTAACAACCTAAACAAAGAATACCCTAACTGGTATAAAAAGATAAGAAGAATGATAGTTAACTTATATCGTCCTATTTTACACGGTAAGACAGACTCAAAGTGGAATCAACACCTTATGTTTTACATTATGATGGTATTATTTTTAACTTCTTTAGTTTTACTTGAATGTGATGTTAAGTATCACTACCTACCATTTTTAAGTGGTTGGTTGGTTATACCTATCACATGGATATATTTAAAGATATTCCCACAAACGTGGTCGGAAATGTATGAATATGAAAAAATGATATTTAGACAAATATGGAAACTACCAAGTAAATGGACACCTAAAAACTAATATCTATGGAAAAAATATTAAACAAAATTTATGAGGGAAAAATTTATGTACCTAAATACAACTATGAGTTTAAATATAGTGAAACACATAGTATTTTAGATTTAACGTATGGTGAAGTAACTAAAGAAGGTATAAATATGATAGTCGATGGTTTAAAAAAATTAGGTTTATTTGAAAAAGTACATTTTTTAGATATAGGTAGTGGTAACGGTAGATCTGTTTTACATATGGGTTTATATGATAATGTAATTTCTAGCAATGGTATAGAATTATTGAAATCTAAAGTAGATTATGGTATAATTAAAATGAAAGAATGTGATTACCCTTTTAAACATAAAATTAATTTTGTTGCAGATTCTTGGGATAATTTTCAAAAAATAGAAAATTTAAATAAAATAAATTTAGTTATTTTTAATAATATTTGTAGTTCAAAAACTCCACCAGTCGAATTATTAACTAAATTAAATAAAGGTACAATATTAGTAACTGTATTTGGTATTAATAATTATAAGTCTATAGGTTTTGAAGTGATGGATGGTATTAAGTCTAACTATAGTTGGTCACCAACTCATAATATGGACACTAAAGTTTATAAAAAAATAAGATAAATATTTTTTTATATTATTATTGTCACATATTTATAGGTATGAGAGAGACTATTCGTAAAATATTAAAAGAATCATATTACGATCAAGATAAGTTATATAGTAAGTTTTATATTGAGAGAAGATTATCTAATGCACCATATAATATAAAAAAATATTTAAATAATTTAGTGGAAATTGATTGTACAGACTCAGAAGGCAAACCACACAAGTGTGTAAGAATTCCTCAAATAATACATGTTTATTTGGAGGGTAGATATTGATATTATCTTTTTATTTGTTTATATTTAAAAAGTGAAAAAGAAACCAGA
>CEWG01021990.1_pt1 | contig 19926 bp, 16 predicted proteins | sample 361411 | NCBI WGS metagenome assembly CEWG01 (sample SAMEA2622173, study PRJEB7988) | marine metagenome | biome: marine biome (ENVO:00000447); feature: surface water layer (ENVO:00002042); material: "saline water (ENVO:00002010), including plankton (ENVO:xxxxxxxx)" | depth 5 m | reverse complement strand
CTTGATCTTGATGGAAATGGGTTTATAAAGTATGATCTAGCTCTTCTAATTCTTCTATTATAACCCAAGGTAATCGTTTCATCTTCCTTTAACTCTATTGCCAAGTTTAGAGTTGGAAACAAATCATTGTATTTTTTTTGAGTATTATCACCATTTACAACCTGAGTAACATTTGTAATAGATTCTTCAAATCTTAAACCGACCAAGTAAGAAAAGTTATTTTTTTTATTTCCATATTGTGTGTAATATGCATTTACCTTTTCATTATACAATAGAGTGTTACTTAAATTATTATCCGAAATATAATTTCCTGAATTATCCTCCTTTTCAACCAAATAATCAATTTTTTGATGTTGGTTGCTTCTCCTGAATCCAGCTTCAAACTGACCTTCTTCACCAATTGGTAATACATAATCAACTTTGTATAATTCACTGTTTTGGTTTTCATCAGTTGTTATTTTCTCAGAGAGGTTCCTCTCAAAAATAGGTTTTAATTTATTATTTAAAATAGATGATGATTCAATTTCGAATGATTTTTGTTTTTGATAATCTATTGTTAGTTCATGTCCCTTATCGTTAAATTTTTTAGAGAAATTAAACGAAAATTCTTTGTTTTCATCAATTTCATTTTCATCTTCAAGTCTTTCAGATAAACTATTGATATTGTCAAATGTTTGATCAATTAAGTTTGAAGTATTAGTTAATCCATCACTTGAGTTATTCACAAATGAAGCAACAAAGCTTGTTTTTTCGTTGAAAAAATATTCAACACCTCCATTATAATAATTCGAATTTCTCTCTGAGTTTCTTTCACCATTTTCGTATAAGAAATTATTTTTTTCACTATTAGTGAAATATTCTGTTTCATTTTTAAATCCGTTAATATATTTAGTTGAGTTATCACCAATATTACTAAATAAACTTATTTTTTTTGTTCTGTAATTTAAATTCGTCGATATTCCGACTCTCCTTGGGTCACCAAGATTTAGACTTGCTGATCCATTGAGTCCAGCTAATTTATTTTTTCTTAAAACTATGTTTATTATACCAGCTGTTCCTTCGGCGTTGTATCTTGCTGAGGGTGAGGTTATTACTTCTACTTTTTCAACGCTTTCAGATGGAAATTGCTTGAGTGCATCGTTACTACTTATTCCTACTAAACCAGAGGGTTTCCCATTAATAAGTATTCGAACGCTTTGATTTCCTCTTAATGATACATTTCCATCAACATCTACTTCTAACGAAGGTAAATTATCTAATACATCACTTACACTACTTCCTTTCAATGTTAGGTCTTTACCAATGTTGTAGACTGTTTTGTCTAATTTTATTTCTATTTCAGTTTTTTCTCCAACAACCTCAATTTCATCTAATAAATTTTCGTCGATTGAAATGTTTATATTTCCTAAATCGATTGAATTTTGAACGTCAATTTTTTCTAGACTTTTAGTTCTAAAAGAAATATATTCGATTTTTATATCATACAAACCCTTTTTAACCTCAATTGAAAAGAAGCCAGAATTATCTGAAATAACACCATTTATCAAATTCTTTTTTTCTGAATCATAAATACTTATGGTGGCGTACTCTAGGGGAGTGTTATAATCAGAATCAATTATTTTTCCAGAGACTGTTAATTTATTCTCTTGTGAATTAATATATACACCAAATAAAAGAGTTAGAAATAGAAAGATTTTTTTCATATGAACCTAAATTATCAAATATCCTGCCATTGATATTTATATTAACTAAGACTATTTTTAATGAAAAAGGTTTAGTTTAAGATTTTAATTATATCTGAGGGTGGGATTGCAATAATCGCTTTATTATTTTTTACAACTATCGGCCTTTTAATTAAATTAGGGTGTTTATGTAAAATAAATATAATATCATCATCTGTAAGTTCCTTTAATTTATAATTTTCTTTCCAAATTTTTTCTTGATTTCTTACTAAATCAATGGGTTTTACAGATAATTTTTTAAGCAACTCTTTAATGAAACTTTTTTTTAATCCTGTTTTTATGTAAAGTATAATATCAAAATTTATTTTATTTACATTCAAAAAATTCATTGCTTCTCTTGATTTTCTGCACCTGGGATTGTGTAAAAAAATTACATTGCTCATATTAATTAGACATTAGAAATGATTTTAAGAAAGAATTAATATTTCCATCCAGTACGCCATCAACATCATTAGTTTCATGATTAGTTCTTACATCTTTTATTAGTTTGTAGGGATGTAAAACATAATTTCTAATTTGTGATCCCCATTCTATTTTCATTTTATTAGATTCGATTTTTTCTCTTTCTTTTAATTTTTCTTTAAGCTCTATTTCGTACAGTTGAGATTTTAATAACTGCATGGCCTTTGTCTTATTTTCAAGCTGAGACCTTGTTTCAGAATTTTCGATAACTATACCTGATGGAGCATGTCTCAGTCTAACTGCAGTTTCAACTTTATTGACATTTTGGCCACCTGCTCCACTTGATCTCATAGTTTCCCATGAAATATCTGAGGGATTTATATTTATTTCAATACTATCGTCAACTAACGGATAAACGTAGGCAGATGCAAATGAAGTATGTCTTTTAGCATTACTGTCAAATGGTGATATTCTAACAAGTCTGTGTACACCGTTTTCACCTTTTAACCATCCGAAAGCAAAATCACCCTCAATTTCAAGTGTAACTGACTTAACACCAGCAACATCACCTTGTTGAAGATCAAGTTCTTTAATTTTAAATTTATTTTTTTCAGCCCACATCACATACATCCTCATGAGCATTTGAGCCCAATCACAACTTTCAGTTCCTCCAGCTCCCGCAGTTATTTGAATTACAGCACTCATTTCATCTCCCTCACTGGATAACATATTTTTAAATTCCATGTTTTCGATATGTTCTTTACAATGAGTATATTGAATATTTATTTCATTTTCTTCAATCTCACCTTCTTTAAAGTACTCAAATAGAATTTCCAAATCATCACTAAGTAATTTAGCTTTATCATAATCTTTAACCCATTGTTTTAAACTTTGAAGCTCTTTCATGACTTTTTGAGCCTTTTTTGAGTCGTTCCAGAAATTGGGGTCAAATGTGATTTCTTCTTTATTAGAAATCTCTATGTTTTTAGAATCAATGTCAAAGATAACTCCTTAACGACTTAGTTCGTTCAAGGAGATCCTTTATTTGGTCAAGTGTTATCATTTATCTACAAAAATACATTTTATATTAAATTACTTAGACCTAATTTATTTTTATATTTAACAACATTATTTTTTTATTTAAAATTAAAAATGGAAATAAACTTAATAAGTGATACAGTTACAAAACCCTCTAAAGAAATGTTAGAGTTCATGATGAGTTCAAATGTTGGTGATGACGTATTTAAGGATGACCCGACTGTTAATGAATTAGAAGATTTGATAGCAACCAAGTTTGGAATGGAATCTGCGCTTTTTTTTCCCTCTGGAACAATGGCAAATCAAACAGCTATTAAAATACATACCCAACCTGGGGATCAATTAATATGTGATAAGTATGCACATGTTTATAATTATGAAGGTGGAGGAGTTAGTTTTAATAGCGGTGTATCCTGTAAATTACTTGATGGTAATAGAGGAATGTTCACAAATGAGCAAGTTATTAGTGCTATAAACCCACCTGATTTTTATCATAGTCCTAAAACATCATTAGTCTGTGCAGAGAATACAACTAATAAAGGTGGAGGGGCTTGTTGGGATATTGGTGAGTTAAAAAAGATTCAACAAACATGTAAAGAAAATAATCTTTATTATCATCTTGACGGGGCAAGAATTTGGAATGCTATTGTACAGACTAATACGAATCCTTCACAATATGGAAAAATATTTGATTCAATTTCAGTATGCTTAAGTAAAGGATTAGGATGCCCTGTTGGATCTGTTCTATTGGGATCAATAGAATTTATAAATAAAGCAATAAAAGTAAGAAAATTATTAGGAGGAGGAATGAGGCAAGCGGGTTACCTTGCAGCGTGTGGAATTTATGCTTTAAAAAATAATATTGAAAGATTAAATGAAGATCATATCAAAGCTAAAGAAATTGAAAGTATATTGAAGAAGTCAAATTTTATTAGTCAAGTTGAAAAAGTAGAAACTAACATATTAATATTTCAAATCGAAAAAAGTATTAAAACTGATGTTTTTTTAAATAAAATGTCAAATCAAAATATTAAACTTATTTCAATGGGTGATAATAAACTAAGGCTTGTTACTCATAAAGACTACACAAATCAAATGCACGAAAAATTTCTAGATATTATAAGTAATTTAAAATTTTAATTAATATAATATTTCACGAAAACTTATTCATAAAAATCTAAATTTCATTGAAAGAGATTATTTCCCCTAATTTAAAAAAAACTCCAAAATCATTAATAAAATTTAATGATGAAAGAATTGATAATTATTATTGGCTCAAAGAAAGAGAAAATCCACGCGTAATTGAATATTTGAATAGCGAAAATGATTATTACAGAAAGATGACTCTTCACACTAAGGATTTTCAAGACAAGTTATTCAATGAAATTAAAAATAAAATCAAAGAGGAAGATCAATCCGTTCCATATTTTTTAAATGGGTATTGGTATGTTACTAAATACAAAGAAAATTTAGATTACCCGATTTATTCTCGATACAAAGACTCATTGAGATCGAAAGAAGAAATACTTTTTGATTGTAATGAACTAGCTCAATCGTGTGATTATTTTAATTTGTCAAATTTTAAAATTAGCCCTGATAATAAAATTGTTGCATATAGTATTGATACTGTTTCAAGGAGACTTTACACAATAAAATTTAAAAATTTAGATAATGGTGAGATTTTGAAGGATGAGATAACTAACACCTCTGGAACCTTTGCATGGGCAAATGATAATTCTACTCTTTTTTACACAAATAGAGACACCCAAACTCTAAGAAATGACAAGATATTTAAACATAAAATTGGTGATAATACAGTAAATGATAAGTTAGTTTTTCATGAAACCGATGAAACTTTTTACACTAATGTGTCTAAATCAAAATCTAAAAAGTTTATTATTATTTCTTCATCAAGCACATTAACCTCTGAATTTCAGTTTTTATTATCGGATAAACCGGATGATCAATTCACTCTTTTTAAAAAAAGAGAGAGAGGAGTGGAATATAGTATTAGTCATTTTGAAGACCATTTTTATATAATAACGAACAAGGATGATGCTTTTAACTATAAATTGCTAAAAACTGAATTAAAAAATACTTCATCTGAAAATTGGATTGAGGTTATTGGGCATAGGGAAAATGTATTAATTGAAGGGATTGACATTTTTAAAGATTTTTTAGTTGTCAGTGAAAGGTTTAATGGTTTGAATAGAATCAACATTAAACCATGGAATGGATCTGAAAGCTATTACTTAAAATTTGAAAGCGAAACCTTTAGTTGTTATACAACTGGAAATTTAGATTTTGATTCAAAAAAATTAAGGTATGCTTATAATTCATTAAATGAACCTCATTCGATCATTGAATTTGATATGTTTTCAAAGGACAAGATAATATTAAAGCAAAATCAAGTTTTAGATACCAAATTCAGTAAAGACAATTATATTACAAAAAGAATTTGGGCAGATTCTAGAGACGGAACTAAAATACCTATTTCTGTAATACACAAAAAAAATATTAAAAAAGATGGCACAAACCCTCTTCTTTTATATGGATATGGTTCTTATGGTAATACTATTGATCCAACATTTTCAATCAGTAGATTAAGTCTTTTAGATAGAGGTTTTATATTCGCTATTTCACATGTAAGAGGAAGTGAGTATTTAGGTAGATCATGGTATGAGGATGGGAAACTGTTAAATAAAATAAACACTTTTAACGATTATATTGATTGTACAAAACATTTGATAAAAGAGAATTATTCATCTCCTACTCATATGTATGCTTATGGAGGATCTGCAGGAGGTTTGCTCGTTGGTGCTGTAATGAATATGGCACCTGAATTATATAATGGAATGATAGCAGCAGTTCCTTTTGTTGATGTCGTTACAACTATGTTAGACGAAACAATTCCATTAACAACCAGTGAATATGATGAGTGGGGAAACCCCAATGAAGAAAAATTTTACAATTATATACTTTCTTATTCACCTTATGATAATGTTTCTAAAATTAATTATCCAAACTTGTTAGTTACAACTGGTCTTCACGATTCTCAAGTACAATATTGGGAACCTGCAAAATGGGTTGCTAAATTAAGAGCTAATAAATTGGGTGATAATAAATTATTCTTAAATACCAATATGGATACTGGACATGGTGGTTCCTCAGGAAGATTTGAGGCTATCAGGGATTTAGCAAAAGAGTATTCATTTTTATTAGATTTAGAAAATATTTATAAATAGTAAATATATTTGGTTCTAAAGTCTTTTTTTAAGTAATTTGCCCAGAAAATGATGCCAAAAGCACATTATGAGTAAAAATATTAAAGCTTACAATAGTATCTTAGATTTAATTGGAAACACTCCACTTGTAAAGCTTAATAACATTACAAAAAATATTCCTGGCAATTTTTATGCAAAAGTAGAAGCCTTCAATCCGGGTCACTCAAACAAAGACAGGATAGCACTTCACATCATTGAAAGTGCAGAGAAAAAAGGTTTATTAAAACCAGGGTCGACAATTATTGAAACTACATCTGGAAATACTGGGTTTAGCTTATCAATGGTTAGCATGATTAAAGGTTATAATTGTATTCTAGCTGTCTCTTCAAAATCATCCTCTGATAAAATTGACATGTTAAAGTCAATGGGAGCCAAAGTATATGTCTGCCCAGCTCATGTTAGCGCCGATGATGAGAGATCGTATTATCAAGTTGCTAAAAGATTACATGAAGAAATTAAAGGTTCATTTTATATAAATCAATATTTTAATAAGTTAAATACAGAGGCCCATTTCAATTCCACTGGTCCAGAAATATGGGATCAAACTAACGGTCAAATCACCCATCTGGTAGCTAGTAGTGGAACTGGTGGAACTATCTCAGGAATAGGTCAATTTTTAAAATCTAAAAATCCAAATATTAAAATTATTGGTGTTGATGCATATGGGTCTGTTTTGAAAAAATATCATGAAACAAAAGAGTTTGATGAAGATGAAATTTATCCTTACCGAATTGAAGGTCTAGGAAAAAATCTAATACCCACTGCTACAGATTTTGATATTATTGATTTTTTTGAAAAAGTCAATGATGAAAAAAGCGCACATTCTTCCAGAGAAATAGCACTTAAAGAGGGAATGTTTGTTGGATATACGTCTGGAGCTGCAATGCAGGCTGTAAAACAATTGTCCAAAAACAATATCTTTGATAAAAAGAGTGTAGTTGTAATGATTTTTTGCGATCATGGATCTAGATATATGAGCAAAATTTACAGCGACAAATGGATGTCTGATCAAGGTTTTTTTGATTCCCAAAAAACTCCACAAGAAAAACCTATTGAATACATAAAATAAGTATTATTTTTGTAGATGAAACTCAATTAAGCAATGAACGATTTATTTGACAAAATTGTATCTAACAAAGGTCCATTAGGAAAATATGCTAGTGTAGCAGAAGGTTACTTTGCCTTTCCAAAACTAGAGGGTCCTATTAGTAATAGAATGAAATTTAATGGTAAAGAAGTCATAACTTGGAGTGTTAATGACTATTTAGGATTAGCTAACCATCCTGAAATAAGAGAATTTGATGCTCAAGCTGCTAAGAAATATGGTTCTGCTTATCCAATGGGAGCAAGACTGATGTCTGGACATACTGACCTACATGAAAAATTGGAGTGTGAGTTAGCTGATTTTGTCTCCAAAGAAAAAGCATATGTTTTAAATTTTGGTTATCAAGGTATATTATCTACTATTGATTCTTTAGTTTCTAAAAATGATGTTATTGTGTATGATATAGATTGTCATGCATGTATTGTCGACGGAGTTAGATTACATATTGGTAAAAGATTTACTTATCAACATAACGATATAGATAGTCTTCAAGTTAATCTTGAACGAGCTACCAAAATTGCGGAAAAAACAGGTGGAGGAATTTTAGTTATCTCTGAGGGTGTATTTGGTATGCGTGGAGAACAAGGTAAAATAAAAGAAATTGCTGATTTAAAAAATAAATATAATTTTAGATTATTAGTAGATGATGCTCATGGTTTTGGAACTCTTGGTAAAACTGGTGCTGGTGCTGGAGAGGAGCAAGGAGTTCAGGATCAAATAGATGTTTACTTTGCAACTTTTGCAAAATCAATGGCTAGTACAGGTGCTTTTATTGCATCAGATAGCATGATAATCGACTTTCTAAAATATAATATGAGATCTCAAGTTTTTGCAAAATCACTTCAAATGCAATTGGTGGCAGGTGTTTTGAAAAGACTTGAAATGCTAAAAACTAGACCTGAAATTAGAACAAAACTTTGGGATAATGTTAAGGCATTGCAAACAGGACTTAGAAAACAAAACTTTGATTTAGGTACCACTCAAAGCTGTGTCACTCCTGTTTTTCTTAAGGGTGATATTCACGAAGCATTCGTTATGGTTAAGGAGCTCAGGGAAAAATATTTTATATTTTGTTCAATTGTTGTGTACCCTGTTATACCCAAGGGTTTTATTTTATTAAGATTGATTCCAACATCTTCACATAATATTGAGGATGTAAACGAAACACTATCCGCTTTCTCTAAAATTAGATCAAAGCTTGAAGATGGTACATACAGAAGAATTGCTGAAAAAGCCAATGTGAGCTAATTATTGACTAAAATTGGTTAATATCCTAAATCATTTACCCATAATAAAAAAAAACACTAATTTTGGCTCGAATTAAAGCGTTATGAAGCCAAAAAAAATACTCGGCGCTAATGAAATATCCACCATACTTAATAGGTTGTCATTTCAGTTAATTGAAGACCATAGTTCATTTAAAAATACAGTTTTAGTAGGTATACAACCAAGGGGATCTCTTTTAGCTAAACGTATAGCAACATTGATAAATAACTACAATAAATCTAATAATTTAAAGATCGGCTATCTTGATATTACTTTTTTTAGAGATGATTTCAGAAGATCTGAAAAAGTTTTAAAAGCTAACTCTACGAAACTTGATTTTTCAATAGAAAATAAAACTGTAGTTTTAGTTGATGATGTTTTGTTTACTGGAAGAAGTATTCGAGCAGCTTTAAGTGCCATTCAATCTTTTGGTCGGCCATTGGCTGTCAAATTATTAACTCTAATCGATAGAAGATTTTCTAGGGAATTACCAATTCAACCAGATTACTGTGGAACTCAAGTAGATTCAAGATTAAATGAAAAAGTTATAGTTAATTGGAAAGAAAATAATAATGAAGATTCTGTTTATTTAATTAAAAATAATTGATGGAAAATTTAAGTGTAGATAATTTACTTGGAATAAAATATTTAAATTCAAATGATCTTAATTTAATTTTTAAGACTGCGGATAATTTTAAGGAAGTAATAAATAGAAAGATAAAGAAAGTACCTTCGTTAAGAGATGTAACGATTGCAAATCTTTTTTTTGAAAATAGTACAAGAACTAAGCTTTCTTTTGAATTAGCTCAAAAAAGACTTTCTGCTGATGTTGTAAATTTTTCTTCATCTGGATCTTCAATTTCCAAAGGAGAAACTCTGATAGATACTGTTAACAATATTATATCCATGAAAGTTGATATGGTTGTTATACGTCACCCGAGTCCTGGTGCAAGTGTTTTTCTGTCAAAAAATATAGATTCATGTATAATCAATGCCGGAGATGGAACTCATGAACACCCGACACAAGCTTTATTAGACGCATACTCTCTTATTGAAAAAATAGGCAATTTGAAGAATAAAAATATTTTAATTGTTGGTGACATAATGCACTCAAGAGTAGCTTTGTCTAATATTTATGCTTATCAAAAATTAGGAGCTAATGTTACTGTTTGTGGACCAAAATCACTCATTCCAAATGATATTGAATCTTTAAATGTAACTGTTGATACAGATTTTATTAATGCATTAAAACATTGTGATGCTGTAAATATGCTGAGAATTCAAAATGAAAGAATGTCTGAATCATATTTTCCCTCAGTTAGAGAATATGTTCAACAATATGGTTTAAATAAAAGTATTTTAGATTCTCTAGATAAAAAAATTATAGTAATGCATCCTGGGCCAATTAACCGGGGAGTAGAAATTACAAGTGAAGTAGCAGATTCTGATCAAGCTATAATTTTAGATCAAGTTGAAAATGGAGTTGCTATAAGAATGGCTGTAATGTATCTGTTAGCTGCCAAGCTAAAATAATATGAACTCCAATATTAAAATTTTTAACTTCAAAAATAAGGATGAATTTCTTTTAAATTTTAAATCAATAAAAAGAAATACTACGTTTAATATTATAATTACTTTAAATTTCAATGATTTTGATAATATTACAGAAAGATTATTTGAGTTATCTAATCTTTCAAGTCAAAACAACAAATCTTTTGTGTTAGTAAATTCTATTTTTCATAATGAAAATATTTGTGTGGCTCCCACTGTTAAAGAAGCTCACGATATTATAGAAATTGAGGAAATTGAAAGAGATTTGCTTTTATGATGAAGTTAACAATTCTAGGAAGCTGCTCCGCATACCCAACTATTAAACGATTTACTACCTCTCAAATTTTAGAAAATAACGGAAAATCATATCTAATCGATTGTGGTGAGGGAACACAAATTCAATTAAGAAAAAATAAAATAAAATTTAATACAATTGAACATATTTTTATTTCTCATTTGCATGGAGATCATTATTTTGGTTTACCAGGTTTAATTTTAACTTTTAACTTATTGGGTAGGGAAAAGCCATTAAAAATTTATGGTCCTGAAGGTATAAAAGAAATAATAACCTCCTTAATGAAAAAAGGAAATACCTGGACTAATTATAAATTAGAAATTATAGAATTAAAAAATATAATTCCAGAAATTATTTTAAATACAACTAATTTTTCGGTAACTACTATTCCGCTTACACATGGAGTTTATACTAATGGGTTTTTATTTAGAAAAAAAACAATTACTCACAAATTAATAATTGATAAAGCTATTGAATTAGGGATTGATAAAACTCAATATGCGGGTATTAAATTAGGAAAAGATGGAGTTACTGAAAATGGAAAAATTATTAAAAATAGGGAATTAGTAGAGCCTTTAGTTCCAGATATTACATATGCATTTTGTTCAGATACTATTTTTGATCGTAAAATTATACAACAAATTAGGAATTGTGATTTATTGTATCATGAGTCTACATTTCTTAACAAACATGAAAATTTTGCTACAAAAACATTTCATTCTACAGCTGAGCAAGCTGGTATTATTGCTAATGAATCTAATGCTAAGAAGTTAATATTAGGTCATTTTTCCTCAAGATATAAGGATTTAAATTTATTTCTTGAAGAAGCTAAAATCAAATTTAAAAATGTTGATTTAGCATTAGAAAATAAATTTTTCATTATTTAATCATTATTTTTATTAAATGTCAAAAGATCTTAGTAATTACAGAGATAAGTATTTAAAAGGAGAGTTAATTGAAAATAACCTACCAAATAATCCGCTAGATTTATTTTCAAAGTGGTTTTCTGAGTTAGAAAATAACGGAAACGAAAGAGAACCTAATGCAATGTCACTATCAACCGTTGATAAAGAAGGATTTCCAACAACTCGGATAGTTTTATTGAAAGAATTTTCTGATTCAGGTTTTATTTTTTTTACAAACTACAATAGTAGAAAAGGAAATCATATTAAACTTAATCCTCAAACATGTCTTTCGTTTTATTGGCCTTCACTAGAAAGACAGGTCATAATACATGGAACTGCTAATAAAATAAGTGAAATCAAATCTGATAAATACTTTAATTCTAGACCTGAATCAAGCAGAATAGGTGCAATAGTTTCTGATCAAAGTGAAGTTATTCCCTCACGAGATTTTATTGATAATAAACTAAAAAATTTCAATGTTGGAGACAATAGTTTAAAAAGACCAAAACATTGGGGTGGTTATAATGTAATTCCAAAATCTATTGAATTTTGGCAAGGTAGAGAAAGTCGTCTTCACGACAGGATTTTCTATTTTAAAAATAACGAACAATGGGAAAAAAATAGACTCTCCCCTTGAAAAAGATTATTTTAATTAGACATGCTAAATCATCTTGGGATTATAATTGTTCTGATTTGAAACGACCCCTTTCAAACCGAGGCTACAATGATGCGGATATTATGTCAATCATTTTTAAAAATTTTAAACTAAATATAGATTCTATTTACTCAAGTCCAGCAAAAAGAACATTGGATACTGCTCATAAGTTTCTTAATAATTTAAACTATAATGTTAAACTAATTATTGAACAAAGTCTTTACGATTTTGATGGAGAAGCTACTGAAAAATTTATAAAATGTTTAGATGATTCGTATAATACTGTTATGATTTTTTCGCATAACAATACTTGTTCAAATCTTTATAAAAAATATACACATCATAAAAATATGCATGTTCCCACTTGTGGAATTTTAATTTTTGAATTTGATGTATCTTTGTGGACTGATATTAAAAACGGAAAATGTACTTACTATTTTCCAAAGAATTTTAGATGAAAAGTCAAAAAAATATATTCGTAAATCGTGAGTTAAGTTGGCTTGAATTTAACGAAAGAGTTTTAGAAGAAGCTAATAATTCTTCAGTTCCATTAATTGAAAGAATAAGGTTTTTAGGTATTTTTTCTAACAATCTCGATGAATTTTTTAGAGTTAGATATGCAACAGTAAAGAGGATAGCTGTAAGTTCTAATAGCGGAAAACGCTTATACAGAGACAGAACTGCAAAAGAGTTGTTAAATGATATCACTTTAAAGTCTACTGCTTTACAACAAAAAAGCTTTCAAGTACTAGATTCTATCATAAATCTTTTAGAAAAAGAAAATATTTATTTTTTGGATGAAAAATCTATTGAGCCAAACCATAAAGAATTTATTAATAATTATTTTTTTGAATATATAAGTCCCTCTATTGATGTTATAATTTTAAACAAAAACAAAAAGTTTCCAATGTTTAAAGAGAATCTTTCATTTTTGATAGTGAGAATGGAACTTGAAAATAGAATAATTCAAAATGCCATTATAAGAATTCCAAAAACATTAAATAGATTCGTAAAACTTCCTTCAAAAAAATCAATAAGTCAAATAATCATTATTGATGATATCATAAGACTGCATTTAAAAGATATTTTTAAAATCTTTAATCCAGTTTCTATAAGTGCTAATATGGTTAAAACCAGTCGTGATGCTGAACTTGATTTTGATGATGATATTTCAAAAAGTTTTTTAGATAAAATTGCTCAAAGTGTAAAAGAAAGGTCTATAGCAGAGCCAGTTAGGTTTGTTTATGACAGTAAGATTAATGAAGATACGCTTGAATTTTTGACAAAAAAAATGGGAATTAATTTAGATACTGACAGCATCATTCCGGGTGGAAAATATCATAATAGACGAGATTATATGGATTTTCCTGATTTAGATGATAAATTAGTTTATACTCCTTTTTATCCTGTTAATATTTCTGATTTTAGTCACAGTGATAATACTTTTGAAAGATTAAAAGAAAGAGATTTTTTAATACACACACCATATAATAAGTTTTCATATATAATTAGTCTATTAATGAAATCTTCTATAGATCCCAAGGTGAAAAAGATCTCTATTACTATTTATAGATTATCAAAACTATCTAAAATTGCAAGTGCATTAATTAATGCAGCTAGAAATGGCAAAAAAGTTATTGTTCAAATAGAGCTTCAAGCTAGATTTGATGAATCTGCCAACATAAAATATGCTAAGGATATGCAATCAAATGGGGTTAAGTTAATATTTGGATCACCTAATCTCAAAGTACATAGTAAGATATGTCTGATTGAAAGACTTGAAAATAATTCAATTAAAAATTATGGATTTATAAGTACAGGAAATTTTAACGAATCTACCGCTAAGATTTATACAGATTTAACCTTATTTACCTCAAATGAAGAAATATTGAGAGAAGTTTCAGATGTTTTTAAATTTTTCACTGCGAATTATAAAAAATATAGTTTTAAAAATTTATTTGTATCTCCCATAAACACTGAATCTAGAATTAAGAAATTAATTCAAAAGGAAATAGTTAATGCTAAAAATGGTAAAGTTGCGTGGATTAAAATAAAAATAAACAATCTAACTAGTCATAGTTTGATAAAATCTTTATATGATGCTAGTAGAGCTGGAGTTAAAATTAAAATGATTGTTAGAGGAATTTGTTGTTTAGTTCCAGGAATTAAAAACATGAGTAATAATATCGAGGTTATTAGTATTGTAGATAGATTTTTAGAACACACTAGATTTATGATTTTTAATAACGACAATAAAAATAAAGTCTACATTTCATCTGCTGACTGGATGACACGAAATTTAGATAATAGAGTTGAGGTAACATGTCCAATTTTTCAAAATGATTTAAAACAAGAAATTAATGACATTTTTGAAATATACTGGAAAGACAATGTAAAATCTTCAAAGGTTAATTCATCTAAATCTAATAAACCTTTTTACTCAAAAAATATTCATAGATCACAAGAAAAAATATATCAATATTATCTAAATAAAATTGAAAAAAGTTAAAAAATACGCAACAATAGATATAGGTTCCAATGCTATAAGATTATTGATTTCAAATGTTTATAGTGATAGATCTAATGTGTATGTCACAAAAAATTCTTTAGTCCGAGTTCCGTTAAGATTAGGACAGGATTCATTTAAAAAGGGTAAAATTTCAAAGGAGAATATTTTAAGATTATTAGACTCAATAAAATCCTTTAAATTGTTAATGAAAGTTCATAAAGTTGAAAAATATTTAGCTTATGCAACATCTGCATTAAGAAGTTCATCTAATGGACATGAAATTGTTGCCCTGATTTTAAAAAAGACTAAAATTAGAGTTGAAATTATCACCGGAAAAAAAGAAGCTCAACTTATTACAAATAATCAATCATTTTTAAAAAAAGATAATATTTATTGTTTTGTTGACGTTGGAGGAGGTAGTACTGAACTTACACTAATTAAAAATAAAGAAATAATTATTTCTAAATCTTTTAAAATTGGAGGAGTTAGGTTAATAAATAATTTAGTTAAAAAATCTACTTGGAATAAATTAGATCAGTGGATAAACACTAATATTAATAAGTTTGAACAAGTAAATTTAGTTGGCATAGGTGGAAATATTAATAAAATATTTAAGTTATCAGGAAATAACATTGGTAAATCTTTAACCAAAAAATCATTGGATAATTCATTACATGATTTATCTAAAATGTCAGTTTATGATAAAGTGATTAAATTAAAATTAAACCCTGATCGGGTCGACGTCATTGTGCCAGCTGGAGAAATATATCAGTTTGTAATGAACAAAATGAGTTCTAATGAAATATTGGTTCCTAAAATAGGATTAGCGGATGGAATGGTTCATGAATTATTAAATAATTTATAGATTAAGTTTGAATTCTTTTCTTAATATTTCTATGTTGGGATTTATTTTTTTTAACTTTTCATATTTCTCTCCCGGAGTAAAAACGAATTTTTTTTCTTTTAATTTATTAACATTAATTTCTAAAGAAATGCTATCATTTTTTAAATCTTTTTTAAGAAATTCAACTAATTCCAACTTACTTTTTTCTAACTCTAACTTATTAGTATTGTTAGTTAGAGTATAAGTTAATTTGTTTTCTTCAAAAATTTGAGGTTGACTTATTGATAAAATACTCGCTAAATTTTTTCTTCCTTTTTTGATAGTCAGCTCTTGAAATTTTTTCCAAGAATTTAAAAGGGAATTTACATCAAATTTAGCTTTATTTGAGCTTGAACTTTCAGACTCATTTTTTTTCACCAAAGCTATACTTTCTATATTTTTTTTAGCCTTTAAAGAGGATAAAGATAATCCCGAAACAGAGGAAGTTTCTTTTTTAATTTTTAATTTTTCTTTTGAGTCTTTATTTTGTAAATCAGTTTTTAAATTCTTTTTTGGGGATTGAATGTCTGCTTTATATAAAGTCTTATTTGCAGCTAGTTCAGATCTACTTAAGATTTTAACTTTTTTTTTTAATTCAATATTATTTATTGAACAAAGTTTCATTAAACAAATTTCTGTTAGGAGCCGTTGGTTTTTGCTGTTTTTATATTTAAAGCTACATTCTTCAGTAAGGTTTATTGATTTTAAAATAAAATCAATATCTAAATTTTTAGATTGATCTACGTATCTATCTTTTAAATTTTCATTTTGATTTAAAAGAATATGGGTTTTTAAAGATTTAGATATTAATAGATCTCTGAAATGTAAACATAAACCATCTATAAAATGTTGTCCATTGAAACCTTGATTTAAAATTTCATTAAACAAAAGGAGACAATTTGTTATATCATTGCCGAGAATTAAATTGGTTGCTTTGAAATAGACATCGTGATCTAAGATATTCAGGTTTTTATATGCTAACTCTTTTGTAATATTTCCATCTGTAAAATTAACTAATCTATCAAAAATAGATAGAGCATCTCTTAAAGCACCATCACATTTATTTGCAATTAAAAAAAGTGATTCGTCATCAAATGAAATATTTTCTTTATTTGCTATAAACTCTAAATGTGTTTTAATGTCAGAAGAACTTATTTTTTTAAAATCATAAATTTGACAGCGTGATAAAATTGTTGGAATTACTTTGTGCTTTTCAGTTGTGGCTAAAATAAAAATAGCATATTTTGGAGGTTCCTCAAGAGTTTTTAAAAAAGCATTAAATGCTTGTCCTGAAAGCATATGAACCTCATCTATTATATAAACTTTATAATTTCCAGTCTGAGGAGGAATTCTCACTTGATCAATTAGATTTCTTATATCATCAACTCCATTATTTGATGCCGCGTCAAGTTCAAAAATATTATATGAAAAATCTGAAGATTCATCTGCTCCATTAATTTGTTTAGCTAGAATTCTGGCACATGTTGTTTTTCCTACTCCTCTTGGCCCACAAAATAACATTGCTTGAGGGAGTTGGTTATTTTGAATAGCATTTTCCAAAGTTTTTGTAATGGCACTTTGTCCTACTACACTTTCAAAACTATTGGGTCTGTATTTTAAAGCAGAAACGGTAAAATTTTCCATTGACACAAATATAAAAATACGTTATTGATTTTGTAAATTTTAAATCTTTTATAATTTTTTTTTATCAACATGATTTTTAATCTATTTTTGTCAAAGCAGGCCTTCTTATCGCTTTTATTTTTAAAAGAGGAAAGTCCGGACACCAAAGAGCATTATAGCGGGTAACGCCCGTCACTATTTTAAATAGAGGACAAGTGCAACAGAAAGAATGTACAGTTCGGCTGTAGTGAAATCATGTAAACTCTATAAGGTGAAACGTCACGTATACCAACGTTTGAGAGCTGCTCGTTCGATGTTGGAGGGTGGGCGGTTTGAGCAAAATAGTAATATTTTGTCTAGATAAATGATAAGACACGACAGAATCCGGCTTATGGCCTGCTTTTTTATTTTAAAAATCTTAAACTATTTGGTCCCTCATTGAAAATTAAATCGATTATACTCAAATCATTAATAAATCCATTTTTGTTTGAAAATACTTGAGTGTAATATGGAATCAATTTTTTTGTTTTGTTTTTATGTTCTATTAAGTTTCTCAGATCAAATTTAGTATTATAATCTTCTACATATTTTTTTGAAAAATCATTATTTAGATCAACTTCCAGCCATTCTGATACCATTTTAATTGTTTTCATATTGAGATCTAAAAGTTTGGTATATTTTTTTGAAAAAAAAACTTCCAAAGAATCTTTATAAAATTCAAAATAAGGAGATGAGCTATATGCAATTTTAATAGATTTCCAATGAATCTGTTGCCAATTTGTAGAGTTGTCAATATAAGAATCATTTAAAGTAAACTTTATTAATGAATGTTTTATTGGAACTGTCAGCTTTTGAACTCCATTTGCCGAATGAATAAAAGTTCTATTTCTGTAAGATTGTTTATTGTAATTTTTATGAATGTCCCAAATTACATCACAATTATATATTTCAGCCCAGGTTGAGATAGGACCAAAATAAGGTGGAATTAAAATTTTTTTAGTTAACCCCAATGTTTACTATTTTTTCTTTCTCTTATTGAATTCAGAGTAAATTAAAACTACTAATACTCCAATTAAAAAATACCATCTGTAGGATTTAGGTTCCCCATCTAAATTTACGGTTGTAAAAACTCTTTCCCATCGAATTTTCCAATTTTTAAAACCGTCATTAATTCCATCAATACTAAACCAGATAAATACAGGCTTACCAACAATATGATTCTCAGGAACAAAACCCCAGCTTCGACTATCCTCTGATTTATACCTGTTGTCTCCCATCATCCAATAGTAATCCTGTTTGAAAATGTATTCTTCGGTTAAAATATTATTTATTCTAATATTACCCTCTTTATCAAGCGATAGAGTATTCTTTTCATAGTCTCGAATTACTTTTTTATATAATGGAAGATTAGCTTGAGTAAGTTTTATTTTTTTGTTTTTCGAGGGTATTATTATTGGTCCAAAATTATCTTCATTCCAATTGAATCTAATATCATTGGGGAAAAAGGAAGTATTGTAAGATTTTATTGTTTTATAATTTCTTTTTAAACTATCAATAACGTTGGATTCTGTTATTAATTTAGCTTCACTTTCCGTTAAAAATAAATTAGCTTTAAAATCAGTTATTTCAACCATTGAAATTCTTGATTTTAGTCTAACATCATAAGGGATTCCTTTAGCTCCAGTTAGAACTGTATAATTGTCAGAACTATTATCAATTATGTTTAATAAATATGGTCTTATTGCCTCAAATTTGGATTGATTGATTTGATCAATTTTAAATTTGCGTTGGATATCAGTAATACCCATTTTTATTAATTCTGATTTAGAAACTCCCTTATTGTTGTAGGCGGTATAATTAAATACTGGCTTAGCTCTAAATGGCATTTTACTCTTTTGTCCATTTATATAAATCTTACCATTAATAATTTCTAATGTGTCGTTTGGAAGACCTACACATCTTTTAACATAATTAGATTTTTTATCAATAGGCTTATTAACTCCTTTTTCGCGAACAAAAAATTTTCTTACTGTGTCAGCAGGCCAATTAAATGTTACAATTTCATTTCTTTTTATTTTTTGAAAGCCTGGAAGTCTAAAATAAGGTATCTGAGGTTTATTTAAATAAGACCTAATACCTGTTCCAACAATTGTATCATGGACCATAGGAAATGAAATTGCTGTTTGTGGAGCTCTCGCACCATAATGAAATTTACTAACAAATAAAAAATCACCAACTAATAATGATTTTTCTAATGAACCTGTGGGAATGATGTAGGGTTGAATAAAATAAGTGTGAACTGCTGTTGCAAGAACAATGGCAAAAATTATTGAACTGATCCACTCACCAAAAGCAGTTTTATGGTTTAAATCTCTATTGTGTAAATAGTTAATTTTATTTGAATAATTAATTTTGTACAAGTAAAGCCCAAGAGTCGTGATAACAAGTAGGGTTTCAATTGTTGAGTTTTTACCAAAACTCCTAGCTGTTTCTACCCATATAACTGGAAAAATCAAAAGATTGATCACCGGAATAAATAATAAAATAATCCACCATTTAGGTCTTCTGATTATTTTCATTAAAACAATTGCATTGTAAACCGGAACAAATGCTTCAAATGATTTATGACCTGAAAACTTATAAAGTTTCCAAGTTCCTAAACCATGAA
>CEWG01071358.1_pt1 | contig 19931 bp, 20 predicted proteins | sample 361411 | NCBI WGS metagenome assembly CEWG01 (sample SAMEA2622173, study PRJEB7988) | marine metagenome | biome: marine biome (ENVO:00000447); feature: surface water layer (ENVO:00002042); material: "saline water (ENVO:00002010), including plankton (ENVO:xxxxxxxx)" | depth 5 m | reverse complement strand
TGGTGATGGTACTGTAGACTTTGAAGGATGGTTCTATCTTACTAGGTAATAAGCAATTGCACAAATTCAAATGCAATTTATATGAATCAAAGAATTCTAATATTTCAGGTTTTAGTTTTAACTAATTCTGTATATCTTAGAGGCTATTAAACTATAAATCAATCAAAAATGAAAAAATTTATCATATCTAGTTTTTTATTAATTAGCTATTTATCATTTGGACAATCTACTGCTATGATAGCGGTTGTACTAGAAGATGGAAAAGAAAGTGAATATTTAGCCACAGAAAAAAATTGGAATATTGCAGCACAAGCGATGGTCGACGCTGGAATTATAGCACAGTGGTCGGTATGGAAAAGGACTCCAAGAGAAGGAGATGATAATTGGGCACAATATTATATTTTTAGAAGAACCACAGCTCAGCAGGACGCTAACCCGAAAAATTTTGATAAGACATGGGATGTAGTATATAAAGCATTTAAAGGAAAAAGTAAAAAGCAAATAGACAATATGCTTGGATTTAAAGGTATCTTTAAAGATCGAAGAGAACGACAATTTAAATGGGTATCCGCTACTGGCTGGTTAGGATTAGAGTGGGAAATAGGAGACAAATGTAATTTTCACTTTATGACTCAAAAAAATGAAGATTTTGTTAGCTATGAAGATCAATTATGGAAACCTGTTGCTCAAAAGCAAATACTTGACGGATATAGAAAATTTTGGGGCCTAGGTGAGATAACCTCTAAAGATGAAGGGGCAAAAAAATTAAATGCAGGCTTTACTCATATTGCTTTTAATTTTATGACTACTAAAAAAGGTGAAAACACATTAGATATTGGAGATGACTTTCTTACTAGAAAATCTTGGGAAGGACTTCAAAATTCAAGAGAAATGCTTCCACCAGAAGAGCTTACTTTAATTTATACTACTTTATAAATAATTGGTGGTATTATTAAAATGATTTTAAAAGGCCTCCGTCAATAGGAATATTAGTTCCTGTGATATAACTAGCTTGATCTGAAGCTAAAAAGCAGACAAGACTTGCATATTCTTCAGGTTTTCCGAGTCTTTTCATAGGAACTGATTCTTCCATTGCCTTTCGAACTTCTGAAACGGGGATATTCATTTTTTCTGCCTTTTTGGAATTAAGCTGCTCAATACGTTCGGTATCGAAATATCCGGTAAGTATATTGTTTACAGTAATATTTTTTTCTGCAACATCGACAGATAAACTTTTAGCCCATGTAGTAAGTGCAGCTCTGATACTGTTTGAGAGAACGAGATAATTAAGCGGCTCTCTTACAGATATTGAGGCTACGTTTATTATGCGTCCCCAACCATTATTTTGCATATGCTTTAGGGCAAGTGAAGATGATAAAACACCACATTTAAAAAGTAAATCAAATGCTTCTTGATAGTCATCTACGCTTTTTTCTACTGCTCCTCCTGCAGGAGGTCCCTGAGTATTATTGATTAGAATATCAATTTTGTTTTTATTGAAAAAGGAGGATATGATTTTTGAAAAATCATCATAATTAGAAAAATCTGTAATAAGGCTTTGATGATTTTGTCCCTGTTTCTTATCAAGACTCTGAACTATTTCATTTAGTTTTTTTTCATCTCTAGCCATAAGGGTAACATTGGCACCTGAGGCAGCAAGCCTCTCTGCAATAGCTTTACCGATGCCTTTACTACTACCGCCAACTAAAGCGTTTTTTCCCTTTAAGTCAATTTTCATAGCTTATGTATATTCTTCTCTTACAGGACTAAATACATCCATTAAAGTACATGGGGTAATTGCTTTTCCTGTGTGTGGGGAATTAGATGGTATATGTACAACATCTCCTTCATGATATATTTTTGTCTCTCCTTCAAGAGTAAATTCAAATTCACCACTTACTACATGCATGATTTGCTCATGTGGATGATGATGCTCTGGAACTACTGCATCTTTTTCAACTGTCCAAAAAGCCCATGTGAGGTTTTCACCATGTACCATTTTGCCATGAAAACCAGGCATTATCTCTTTGCTTTTTAAAGTTTTTAGGTTCATAATATCTTTAATGTTATTTACATTTTTACATAGACGTCTCCATCTAAAATAAATTCTGTAAAAGTTTCATTGAATCTTAAGATTTCAATACTTGTTCTCGAATCAATTGATCTTTCTGTAAGGTCTACCGATGGACAGGTTAAATAGTTACTAATAAACTTGTAGGTTTGCTGGTCTGCAAGAAAATCGGAAGTCAGGTTTGACCAGTCAAATCCTCTTTCTGATCCTAAATAACAAGGATCATCTTCATTTGAAACTGAAATTATTTCTGCCTCTCTTGTTACAGCTGTTCCTGTTCCATCACTATTAAATGTAATTATAATAGTTGCATACCAAAACTGTTCATCAAAAGTGTTTGCTAATCTAAATTGCCATTCACCAATTATGGGGTCTTCAATTTCTTCTTTCGTACAAGCAGATATAGCCAATAGAAAGAAAATAAAAGCTATTGTCTTTTTCACTAGATTTTTTTTTCAATATACAAATAAGGTGATTAATGATGAGATTTAAAATTAAATCGATAATTTAAATTTCTAATTTTAATATAGATTAAAGCAATACGATTTTATGATAATTAATAGAAGAAAGTTTGTCAAAAAAACATTAGCAGCAGCTTCAATAGCTCCATTTTTTTCCAATAATTTATTGTCTAACTTAAACCTAATTGAAAAAGACATTAAAATTTCCTTACAGTGTGTCTCATTTGCGAATAAATTAATGAGTGGGGAAATGTCAATTTTAGACTTCCCAAAAATAGTAAGAGATGACTTTGATATTGAAGCCGCTGAATATTGGAACATTCCTTTTTTAAAAAAAAGGAGTGATTCAAATTTTATAAAAGAAATGAACAAGAGGACTTCTGACAATGGATTAAAAAATACGATAATGCTTGTTGATTTATTCGATTTGAAAACAAGGGAATCAAAGAGTATATCTCATTTAGATAAGAATAAAAGAATAGAAGCAATTGAAGAACATAAAAGATGGATTGAATTTGCGAAATCGATTGGTTGTGAATCAATACGTTTAAACCTTTGGACGAAAGAAAAAGATCCATTGGAAGTAAAAAAAGTAAGTCAAGAGGGACTCAATCAGCTTTTAGAATATTCCACAAAAATGAACATGTCAATTGTTATTGAAAATCACGGAGGATTTACCTCTGATGCAGGATGGCTTGTAGATTTAATTCAAAGCGTTGATCATCCAAGACTAGGAACACTCCCTGATTTTGGGACATTAAATTTTTGCATTGAAAGAGCCCAATCCAATAATCCAAAACAAACCTTTAGCAATCAATGTATAAATCAATATGATAAGTATAAAGGTGTTGAACAAATGTTACCCTATGCTAAAGGAATCAGTGCAAAATCAATTAGTTTTAAAGAAAATGGGGAGGAAGAAAATACCGATTTTGGAAGAATGATCGATTTAATAAAATCCTATTCATTCAAGGGTTATATGTCAATCGAGTATGAAGGAGCTTTAATGGTTATGTTTGGCAGGAATTCTTCAGATTATCTTTCATCGCACGAGGGGATAAAAGCAACAAAAAAATTAATAGAAAAGCACTTGTAGATTTAAATAAAAATGTCATATAGTTTGATTAAATAAACAAGCTCTTTATATTTAATAAATATTAATCATAAACTAAATCAAAATGAAAAAATATATTTTATTAACCTTATTATTTTCTGCTTTTACTTTTCTAAATGCACAAGATTGGTCTAATGTTTATAGACAAGTAGAGGAAGTAACTTTAAATGAAGGTTTAGAAAAAGATTATGAAAAATTTGAAGGCTTTTGGAAAACTGTAAAAGAAAAGCAAAAAAAAGATGGTAAAATAATGGGTTGGTTTGTATGGAAAGTAGATCCTAAGAGTAATGAAAATAAGCCCTGGGCGGATTACCTGATACTAAATATTTATGCGAATAAACAGCAGATGGATGACATGAATTCTAAATCTGTAGAGTGGTGGGAAAATGAAATAAAAACGGCTCATAAGGGTAAAACAAAAAGATCTATTGTAAAAAAATATACCCAAGAAACAATGAATAACAAGTACAGAAAAAAATCTGTGACATATACCAACAAAGGGTTACATGCTTTTATTGCTGAAAACGCTGTTCCCGAAGCTGGCACAAAAGCAGATTATATAGGAATTGAGCAATTAAACGATGATTATGTCGATTTTGAAATTAAATTATTTGCACCTTATCATCAGCAATCAAAGTCCAGGCTATACTGGGAATTAAATGAAATTGTTGATCGTTCTGACAATGCATACAAGCCTGTAACTCACACAATTTTTGAAATACCAAACCCTGAAGCACCAGAGGTTGAATGGAATCCAACTTTTGCTGAAGAAATGGCAGTTAAATATGGAATTGCTAGTAGAAAATTCCATGGTACACTTAATACAGAGCTTGTTCACTTTGCTTGGTAGAAATTTTTAAATAGAAATAAATTAAATCCTCCTTATGGAGGATTTTTTATTTCATAAAGGTTTGATAGGGCTCATGATCGTATTTGTCTGGTGAAACGTTTGTTCCTGTTGTAAGTATTAGAGGAGAATCTGAATCAGGGAAAAATATTATTTCAACAAGTGAAGCTGTATAACCTTCTCCCTTTGGCAAGTCAATTTTATAAATACCAGACTCTGAAGTTTTTATTTGGGTTTTTTCCCAATTTCGACCAACTTCCCATATTCTAAAATCTCGAGATTTTGGATTACTGATTTTCCACAAACCAATTGTATGTGGAATATTTTTTTCAACCTTGATATTAAATGAACTATTTTCAATAGACCACTCTAATTCTGGTAACTCTTCGGAATAAATTAATCTTTCATAGAAGGAAAAAATATTTTGATTTTGATAACCACCTAATAAACCATGGTTCCCATTTGGGACGTACTGAAGATATTTTTTTTCTGGAATTTCATTCCAATAAAATTTCCAGGAGTCAGTTGCAAAAAATTCATCAATTGTACCATTTATTATAAGCTTGGGCATAGTAAAAAGATTTTTAAATTCATAGGGCTCCACATAACTTAAAAGTTTTTTGAACTCTTTTGTATTCATCCAATCCATAATATTAAAATTTACATAATCCTCTACTGCTGGAGACCAGTCTCCATAAAGTCTGTAATGATGTTCAAATGAAGGGACTATATTTAGACAATCTATCACTAGAGGAGCCATTCCAATAATTCTTTTATCTACTGCAGCTGTTGTCCATGTAGTCCATCCTCTTTTTGAGGCACCCGATATGAAAAAACTATTTACTGAATTTGATTTAAAAGAGGAGATTTCTTGTACTACATCCATAGCTCTCACAACAGCTCTTGTCATGGGAAACCTTAAAAGCCATTCTACGTCCTCATTTTTAGCCCCTCCTTTTAGAAATTTATTCCATCCATATGCAATTAGGTCATCTTCATATCTATCGATAGTATCATTAGAAATAAACTTGATGGGTTGATATGGAATATTGCTAATATGACTAACAATTGATTTTGTTTTTATTGCTTTTTCAACACTCAAGCTATCCAAATAAATTTCGTTATCATATTTAGATCCCGGTCCAATAAATAGTAATGATTTATTTGTTTCTACATTATCTGGGATAACAATGTCTAACCAATGCCACCAATTACTTTCACCTTTAACTTTATCCGACATCCACTTACCTGAATTCATTTTTACCCTGTAAAGAGATGCACCTTCATAATTTATAGAATCTATTATTTTATAATCAAAACCTTCTTTATTTTTTACGTAAGAAATTAAATGATTTATTCCTTCATTATTTTCAGACTTACTAGACTTATTTTGACATGATATAAATAAAAAAGATGAAAATAAAAGAAGTGTAAGGGAGAGGATTTTTTTTTGAAATGTTTTCATTTTAACTAGATTGATTGAATTATTCTAATTTATATATTCTACTCTCCCAAGGAGACAATTCTTCTTGAGAACTGGATTTGTAATTTGATTTGATTTTGACATATTGAGAATTTTCATTTTTCCACCTTGTGTATGAATTACTAAAGTTATGAATAATTAAAAATTGTTCTTGATTGAAAATTCTTTCGTAAAAAAATAACTTATCATGTTCTGGTAATAGATCTTTAAATGAGCCATAAACTAAACAGGGATATTTTTTACGAAACGAAATCATTTGTCGGTAATAATTTAAAATGGAATTTTTGTCTTTTTCTGAATTTTCAACATTGATCTCCTTATAGTTTTTATTTAGTTTAATCCATGGGTTACCTGTCGTAAACCCAGCATTTTTTTTATCTGTCCACTGCATAGGTGTTCTGGCATTATCCCTACTTTGCCAATGAATAGCTTTTAGAAACTCTTTCATATTTGCACCATTTTTTTTTGCAGCCTCCCATGCATTCAAACTCTCTACGTCATTATAATCATCAATACTTGGGTGAGAAATATTGGTCATACCAATTTCATCTCCCTGATAGATGTAAGGTGTTCCTCTTAATGTCATAAGTAGAGTAATTAGAAGTTTTGCAGATTCTTCTCTATATATTTTATCATTTCCAAAACGCGATACAATTCTTGAAAAATCATGGTTTCCTAAGAAAATACTATTCCAACCATTATTTTCAAGTGCTTTATCCCATTGACTAAAAATTTCTTTAAACTTTATAAAATCGTAAGTCACAGGATCATATTTTCCATTAGGTCCAAAATCTATGGTAAGGTGATCAAAATGAAAAATCATATTTAGTTCTTTTTCATTCTCTGCGACATATTTAGGACCACAGGCAAGATTAATTCCAGGACCCTCACCAACAGTTACTACATCATATTTTTTTAAGATCTTACTATTCATTTCTTTTAAGTACTTATGAATTTTTGGACCATTTGCGTAAACTTTTTCCATAACCTGAGCAAAAGACATTTTCTCAGGAACATCACTGAAACTATTTCTTTTAGAAATAAGTGAAATAACGTCCATTCTTAGACCATCAACTCCTTTGCTTAACCAAAAATCAATTATACCATATACTTGACTTCTTACTTTTGGATTTTCCCAATTTAAATCTGGTTGATTTTTAGTGAACAAATGTAAATAGTATTCATTTGTAGATAGATTATAAGACCATGCGTCACCACTAAAAACAGACTGCCAATTATTGGGAGGGCCAGAGTTTTTTCCCTTTCTCCATATATAGTAGTCATAATATTCATTTTTTTTACTTGTCTTAGCCTGTTTAAACCAAGGATGCTCATCAGAGGTATGATTTACAACTAAGTCCGTAATTATTTTTAAATCTCTTTTGTGCATTTCTGATACGAGCCTTTCAAAAGTTTCATTTCCACCAAAAGCATCACTTATTTTTTTATAATCAGAAATATCATAACCATTGTCACGATTTGGTGACTCATAGATTGGACAAATCCAAATCATATTAACCCCTAGTGATTTAATGTAATCAAGTTTTTCAATAACTCCTTGCAAGTCTCCTAAACCGTTGCCTGTAGTATCTTTAAATGAACGTGGATAAATCTGATAAACTACTCCCTCTTTCCACCAATTATTTTTTCTTTTCATTTACTGAAGAATAAAAAACAATAAGACAATAATTATAAATAGAATTAGCGACCAAAGTTGATAATTTTCATACCATTTTGCATTTATATTTTCAACTGATAGCAAGGAATTATTAAAAGTAAATTTTTCAATTACCTCTTTTGTTGGAGGTGTTTTGTGATTACTAAAAATTACAAACAGAATTGCAGATATAAAAACTACAATACCCGCTGTTATTGTAAAATGAATTTTCCAATATCCAAGTTGTTGTAAAATAAATAGTGTAATACCAAGAACTGTTCCTAAAATAAGCGTCATATATGCTCCATGGGGATTCCCTTTTTTATAAAAAACACCAACTAAAAATAGAACAACAATTGGAGGAACAAAAATGGTATACATTTGTTGCAAATAAATCCAAATTCCTCCAAATTTTTCTATCATTGGTGCCCAAAGTGCTGCAATCGTCATTAAAATAAATGTAGTTATTCGGCCATATTTGAGAATTTGTTTTTGACTTAAAGAAGAGAATTTTGGTTTAATAAAATCAATAATTACTAAAGTAGAGGATGAATTTAAAGTGGAATCCACACTCGACATAATTGCAGATAGTAATCCTGCTAAAACTAATCCAATCAACCCTGATGGTAAAGATTTAAGAACAATTGTTGAATAAACCATATCTGGATTCTCAATGCCTGTATAAACACTTATTGCCATTGCACCGGGGATTACCATAATAAAGAGTGGAATTAATTTTAGAAATCCACCAAGTAATACACCCCATCTGGCATGTTTTATATTCCTTGCTCCCAGTATCCGTTGGACGATATATTGATTGGTCGACCAATACCAAAATCCAAGTAGAGGAACTCCTAAAAATAGTCCTGGCCAAGGAAGTATTGGATCGTCAATTGGTCGATAAATTGAAAAATGACCAGTTGGTGCAGAAGAAACCATTTTATCAATTGAAAAATCTATTTTATCAAATAATATGTAAGTTAAAATACTACTTCCGACAATTAATATTATCGCCTGTAATGAATCAGTATATACAACTGCTTTTAAACCTCCAAAAGCCGTGTAAAGTCCAGCAAATAAAGCTATAAAAATTGTTGTTTTCCAAATAATTAATTCAGGGAAAAATGTTTTAATAACTATTGCACCAGCATAAAGACCACCAGCTGTTTCAACTAGAATGCTTGTTATTATTGTCACAGCAGAAAAGAAAACTTGAGATCTACGGTCATAACGTTTAGCTAAAAACTCAGGTATAGTAGTTATTTGGGCTTTTAAATAAAGTGGAACAAAAATAAAAGCTGCGATTATTAAAGGTATTCCTGATATCCATTCATACACAGATTGAACAATACCACTTGAATAAGCTGCGCCAGTAAGTCCGATTATAGTAGTACTGGATATATTAGAGGCAAAAAGAGAAAGACCAATAAAACCCCAAGTGAAGGTTCTTCCTCCAAGAAAAAGATCATCACCAGATTTTGTTTTTTTTGAAGCCCAAATTCCCAATAATACAACTATTAAAAGATAGATAATTATAACTATCAGATCAAGGCTACTAATTGATGATTCCAATGGTATTTGTACTTAAATAATCTATTCAAATTGAATATAAATCAAAAATGTCATTAAATTGTTAAATCAAAAAATAAAAATGAATTTTCATCTCTTTAAGTGGATTTTTTTTGGGATTATTTTATTTAGTTCCTGCTCAAACACAAATGAAAATAGATTTACCTCTAAAGTTGTAATTGTTCAGCCAATCATTACAAAGTCAGACTCCGGCGATAAACCTGCAAGGATGGAAATTTCTTCATCATTGATTAACAAAACATATTCTAAAGCCGATTTAAGCTTTCATTTTTTAGAACCCATTTATTTCAATAACACTAAGGCAAGAGATGGGAAAATTAATCTCGATAGCATTGTTAAAATAGCTAAAAGAGAAAAAATTTTAAGGGGTCAAAATGATATAGTAAATATGTTTTTTGTAAACGCTATTGACGGCAACAAGGGGCCAACAGGAAGAGGAATGATGAATGGAAATTTAATATTCATAAGCTTAGGTGAGGGAGATGAGTATAAAGAGGATGAAAAAAAATATATGGAAGCATTTGTCGTTGCACATGAAATAGGTCATAATTTAGGGTTAAAACATGCGATTGATGATCCCAATGTTATAGATTCAATTCCAAATATTCAGGGGGAAGGTGATTTTAAAGATAGAATTGATCCAAAATATAGCTTATCAGATTACCAAATAAAAGAAATTCACATGAGCCCATTAGTGCATTCAAGAATAAATTTTTTGAATAAAAAACAAGCCAGTATTGCTATACTAGATGAGACTTTTGAGCAGTATTTCTCACAACTTCAACCACGTGAAATAACAACATTTGTTCAAGAAAAATCACCAATATCTATTGACTCTGCAAGAAATTTTGCAAGAAAAAAATTCTCCTCAGCGGTACTAGAATTCAGTGATAAAGAGAAAAAAATATTATCCTTCGTGGTAAATAAAACAAATAATTGGTTACGAAAGAATGAAATTAATTTAATGGCCAACCATCCTTGGAGATTTATTAAAATTCAAAATTGGCTTTGTGGTGGATTCGCACATACAAGGGGCACATATATAATATTGAGTCAATCTTATCTTGATAGGTTAACAAAAGATTGGAGTGATAAAATGTCTAAAAAAACAGAAGCTAGCTTAGTCACTGCTTTAGGAGGCCTATTAGTTCATGAACAATTACACTCTTTACAGCGAACATTTCCATCAAAATTTGATCAATTATACTCTAATAAATGGAATTTTATCAATGCAAATGTAAATGACGAGAATCAAATAATTATTAATCAAGTATCTAATCCTGACGCACCAATTGCTGAATGGTTAATTCCTTTTGAAGAAGATCAAAATAAATTTTATTGGGTTAGAACTTTACTAAAAAAAAATATTGAAATACCAATCATGGGTAAACATTTTGAAGATATAGCCTTTGAAGTGGAAATGAAAGGAGGAGAGTTTTATGTTTCAAAAACTAATTCAGAGTTAAAGTCAAAACCCTTATCTGAAATAGATTCTTACACAAAATCTTTTCCTGTAAAAAGAGGACTTGATCATCCAAATGAAATTTCAGCCTACATGTTTTCAGAATATTTTAAATCAAAGTTTAATTCAAAAAAACCCTTTGAAAAAGCAAATGGTATTGCAAATAAAAATGCAGAGCAATTTATGGAGTGGATCAAAACACAAATGAACTAATTATAATTATTCTACTTCTACAATTAATTCAATTTCAACAGCGATACCTATTGGAAGTGAAGCCATACCAACTGCTGATCTAGCGTGCTTTCCTCTTTCACCAAAAACCTCAACCATTAAATCAGAGAAACCGTTTATTACTTTAGGTTGATCAGTAAAGTCAGGGCTGGAATTAACCATCCCCAAAACTTTTACAATTCTTTTGACTTTGTTTAAATTACCAAGTTCAGATTTTAATGTAGCTAAATGATTTATGCCTGTGATTCTTGCAGCCTGATAACCTTCTTCTATAGAAAGATCTTTACCAACTTTACCAACAATGTACTCTCCATTTCTTCTCTTAGGACCGCTACCTGATAAAAACAAAAGATTTCCAGTTCTCACAGCTCTAACATAATTTGCGACAGGGGCTGAAACCTCAGGTAATGATATTCCAATTTTATTTAACTGTTCTTCAGGATTGTATGATTTGTCTTTTGTTAAATCCTTGGCGTCTTTTTGCACTTGGTCACAAGAGACAAAAAAAGAAATCAATAGAAAAAAATAAATATTTTTCATACAATAAAATTAGCTTTCTAACGCGTCTTTACAATAGGCAACACATTTTTTTAGTTCATTAATTATATCAGAGTCTTTTGGAGTTCGATATTCATATTCAATAGTTGCAGGGAAAGAATACTTTTTATCCCTCATAAGCTGTAATATTTCTTTAATTGGGGTATCTCCCATTCCAAATGGCATATTATCTTGACCATTTTCCAAATTTTTACGATCCTTTGTGTGCATGCTACAAATTTTTGAATTCATTTTTTCAATAAATTCAAATGTATCTTTATTACCTGCTGCTATGTAGTGCCCTAGATCAAGATTCATAGCATTTTGGCTTGACTGTTCAAGCGCAGTATCCCACCAATTGGCATGTTGTTGTGTATGACCGTGATAAGCTACTTTTATTCCATTTTTTTCAGCTAGTTTTCCTAGTCGTAATGTGTGAGAAGGATCTTCTGGAAGCTCCAATGTTACATGGCTTGCTCCGAGTACTTTACCTGCTTTCATAGCATAATTTATATTTTCATCCGAATTACCCTTTCTTAAGAGATAGTCAGGTTTAAATCCATAAATTTCTATTCCAGCATCATTATACATTTTTCTGAGCTTTTTAAAATCTTCTGGATTTCTGTTTTTCTCCCATTTTTTTATCTCATTTTCATATGATGCTGTTTGAAGTTTTAAATCTTCTAATTGTTTTTTCTGCTTTCTGTCTAAATCTTTTTTCCTCTCCAAACGCAACAACCTGTAATATGTTCTTCTATCAACTTTATTTTTGGGTTTTCCAATGTAAGATTCTGCAACACTACCCATAAGTTCAACTGCATTTATTCCACAGTCCAAAATATATTGTAAAGTTGCTTCTGCACTTTGATCATCCATATCTCTAAAGGAATAAGTAATCACCCCTAATTGGACTCCATTAATTTTTGAATTAGGTTTTAAGAGATTTGGAATATAGGCTGGGGCTCCCCATATTTTATTTCCACATAAACCAATTCCCGCAGTTACTGAGGTGACATTTTTAATAAAAGACCTTCTAGTAAAATTTATTTTCTTTGATTTCATATAACTTGATGTATTATTCAATTTGTTAAGATTAAAAATAAATATTTTTCATTTAAAATCTATATTATCAATCAATAATGGTTTACTAGCGAAATAACTTTTTCATTATATTTAATTTAAATAGCTTACTAAATTGATAATTAAAAATCAAGTAATAATGAGTTTACTTTTTTAGACTATTATGTATTATATAGGTTACGATATAGGCAGCTCTTCAATAAAAATTGCTTTATTGAATGCAAAAAAAAATAAAGAGGTTGCAGTAATTAATGAGCCTAAAGGCGAAATGAAAATTGAAGCTATAAGAACAAATTGGGCTGAACAAAGTCCTGATTTGTGGTGGGAATATTTATGTAGCGGAACAAAACGTATATTATTTGAGAATAAAATAAATTCAAGTCAAATTTTGGGTGTAGGAATTTCATACCAAATGCATGGTTTAGTTCTTCTCGATAAAAATAAAAAAGTACTAAGAAATGCAATCATATGGTGCGACAGTAGAGCGGTGGAAATAGGGAACAAGGCAGCTGAGGAAATAGGTAAAAAAAAATATGGTCAACATCTTCTTAACTCACCGGGAAATTTTACTGCATCAAAACTAAAATGGGTTAAAGAGAACGAACCTAAAATTTATGAACAGGTAGCTTTTTTTATGTTGCCGGGAGATTTTATTGCTTTTAAATTAACAGGTGAAATTTTAACCACAATAAATGGTCTATCAGAGGGAATTTTATGGGATTATAAGAAAAGAGAAATAGCTAATTGGCTACTTGATCATTATCATATTGATACTGATTTAACCCCACCAATTGTTGAAAATTTTCAAAACCAGGGGAATATTACCTCAGTAGCTTCAAAAGCAACAGGCCTACCAGAGAGGATTCCTGTAAATTATCGTGCAGGTGATCAGCCAAACAATGCTCTTTCTTTGAATGTATTAAGACCTGGGGAAATAGCTGCTACTGGAGGAACCTCGGGAGTCCTATTTGCAGTTAAAGATCAAGCTACAACAAAAGAGTTCACAAAGGTTAATCACTTTGCCCATGTAAACTATACCAAGGAGAATCCTTCCATAGGAACATTGTTATGTATTAATGGAGTTGGTATACTTTATAATTGGTTAAAAAAAATGACGGGGAATAAAGATTATAATACAATGAATCTTTGTGCTACCGAAGTCAGTATAGGCAGTGAAAATTTAGTTGTTTTACCCTTTGGAAATGGGAGTGAAAGAATGTTGAATAATATAAATTTAGGCGCTCATTTTTATAATTTGAATTTAAACGCTCATAGTCAAAAACATTTATACCGTGCAGCACTTGAGGGAATTGCATTTTCATTTGTTTATGGTGCGGAAATTATGAAACAAGATGGCATTAAAACAAAAGTCATTCGAGCAGGAAATGATAATTTATTTCAATCAAAAATTTTTACAGAAACTATCTCAAATCTTTTAGAGCAACCAATAGAAATTTACAGCACTACAGGGGCAATTGGAGCTGCAAGAGCTGCAAGTATAAATAATGGCATTAACTCTATTGAAAGCCTTATTAATAATTTAAATGGGGTAGAATATGTGGAGCCTAAAACTAATAATGATGCATATTACGCAGCTTACCAAAATTGGAAAAAAACATTAATAAATAAATTAAACAATGATACTTACAGGAGATAAAGAATATTACAAGGGTATTGGTGCAATTTCCTATGAAGGAAGAGAGTCTGATAATCCCTTTTCATTTAAGTACTATAATCCAGAACAAATTGTTATGGGAAAAACAATGAGAGAACATTTTAAATTTGCTATAGCTTATTGGCATAGTCTATGCGGTCAAGGAAGTGATCCATTTGGTCCTGGGACTCAGCAATTCCCATGGGATCAGTCTTCTGATCCAATAAGGAGAGCTAGAGACAAGGCAGACGCTGCATTTGAACTGATAACAAAGTTAGGTTTTGATTATTTCTGTTTCCACGATGTAGACCTCGTTGATGAAGCTCAAACTCTAGGTGAAACAGAAAAAAGATTACATAAAATAGCTAGCTATATTAGTGAAAAGAAGAATGAATCAGGGGTAAAAGTTCTATGGGGAACAGCTAATTGCTTTTCAAATCCTATTTATATGAATGGCGCAGCTACAAATCCAGAATTTAGTGTAGTTGCCCGTGCAGGAGCTCAAATAAAAATGGCATTAGATTTAACTATATCCCTTGAAGGAGAAAATTATGTTTTTTGGGGCGGTAGAGAGGGTTACATGTCTTTACTTAATACTGATATAGGTAAAGAATTAGATCATATGGCTCAAATACTATCAATGGCAAGAGATTATGCTCGCAAACAAGGATTTAAAGGAACATTTTTTATTGAACCAAAGCCAATGGAGCCAATGAAGCACCAATATGACTTTGATGCAGCAACAGCAATAGGATTTTTAAAGGAATATGGATTAGAAAAAGATTTTAAATTAAATATTGAAGTTAATCATGCTACACTTGCACAACATTCTTTTGAACATGAACTAGCAATAGCTGCTAACGCAGGAATGTTAGGAAGTATTGATGCTAATAGGGGTGATAATCAAAATGGATGGGATACTGACCAGTTTCCTGTAAATATTTATGAAATAACAGAGGCAATGTTAGTTTTATTACAGGCAGGAGGTCTTAAAGGTGGAGGAATAAATTTTGATGCAAAAATTAGAAGAAATTCGACAGATTTAGAGGATATTTTTCATGCGCATATAGGTGGAGTAGATACATTTGCTAGAGCTCTTATTACCGCAGAAAAAATCCTAACATCTTCCGAATTGATAAGCTTAAGAAAAAAACGATATTCTTCTTTTGATACTGAGGATGGGAAAAAGTTTGAAAATGGAGATATGACTCTTCAGGCTCTTTCTGAAATTGCATTTAAAAATGGAACTCTTGAGCGTAAAAGTGGAAAACAAGAACTTTTTGAAAATATTATAAATCAATTTATATAATTCTAAATGAAGTATTTTTTCTCTCTTCTTTTTATTATGAAACTTATTTTTTTTTTAGGATGTAAAAAAAGTGACTCTAATCATAAAATCATTTCAAAAGATGGAATGGTTTGGATTCCTTCGGGAAAATTTTTAATGGGGAGTGATAATAATAAATCAAGAAAAGACGAAATGCCAATACATAAAGTTTATGTTGACGGATTTTGGATGGATAAAACAGAGGTTACTAACGATCAATTTGAATTATTTGTTAATGCTACAGGTTACGTAACTACAGCAGAAAGGATTCCTGATTGGAATGAATTAAAGAAAGAATTACCACCTGACACACCAAAACCTGAAGATTCACTTTTAAAAGCAGGTTCCCTAGTCTTTGTCCCCTCAAAAGGACCAGTGAAATTGAATGGATATGAAAATTGGTGGAAATGGGAGCCTAAGACTAGTTGGAAACATCCAAAAGGTCCAAATAGTTCTATTGAAGGGAAAGGCAATCATCCTGTTGTTCATATTTCATGGTATGATGCACAGGCTTATGCTACTTGGATTGGAAAAAGATTACCTACTGAAGCTGAGTGGGAGTGGGCAGCTAGGGGTGGAAGAAATGGTGTTAAATACCCTTGGGGAAATGAACCTGTAAATCAAGGAGAACCTAAAACAAATTCTTGGGAAGGATCCTTTCCATATGAAAATAAGCAAAGAGATTTATTTTTTTATACAGCTCCAGTAGCATCATTTGAACCAAATAATTTTGGTCTACACGATATGGCTGGTAATGTATGGGAATGGTGTTCCGATTGGTATTCTTATAATTACTATTCTGAAATAAAACCGTCAGAAACTATAAATCCAAAAGGTCCTGAAAAACCTTATGATCCTTTTCAGCCATATCTTAAGCAAAAAGTAATGCGAGGAGGATCTTTTTTATGTAATGATTCTTATTGTTCTGGTTATCGAGTCGCTTCAAGAATGAAATCCTCACCCGATACAGGATTACAACATACAGGTTTTCGCTTAGTAAAAGATTGATTTTTTATAAGTTTAAAAAAAAATGACACTGTGTCATTTTTTTATTTACATTCGTATCAAATAAGATTTTAATGAATATTTTAGTTTGTATTAGTAGTGTCCCAGATACTACATCAAAAATTAATTTTAAAAATGACAATACCATATTTGAAACTGAAGGTGTTCAATTCATTATAAACCCAAATGACGAATTTGGTTTAACTCGTGCAATTTGGTTACAACAAAGCCATGGAGCTAATGTAACTGTTGTTAGCGTTGGAGACTCCAGTTGTGAACCCATTTTAAGAAAATGTTTAGCTATTGGTGCAGATCAAGCTATTAGAATAGATACTATACCGAAAGATGGATTTCAAGTAGTAGCATATTTAACTTCTTTATTAGAAATTAATAAATATGATCTAATTATTACTGGAAGGGAGTCCATTGATTATAACGGTGGAATGGTAGGTGGTATGCTTGCAACAAAACTAAAAATACCTTATCTGTCAAATTGTATTTATTTAGATATAAAAGATGATAATTTGAAATTGGAAAGAGAATTTGATGGAGGAAAGGAAAAGGTAAGTGCTTCATTACCAATTGTTATAGGATCTCAAAAGGGTTTAGTAGAGGAAAAAGATTTGATTATTCCCAACATGAGGGGTATTATGCAAGCTCGACAAAAACCTCTTGAAGTATTGTCTCCAGAACAAGTAGAATTATCAACTCAGGATCTTTCATTTGAAAAACCATCAGAAAAGGGGCCAGTAAGATTAGTAGATGCTGAAAATATTGATGAATTAATTGACTTATTAGAAAACGAAGCAAAAGTAATTTAGAAACAAATGACAATATTAGTTGTAATTGAATCGGAGCTTGGAAAAATAAAAAAGAGCGGTTTAGAATTAGCTTCCTATGGAAGAAAAATAGCTGATGACAAGGGATTAAAACTAACTGCAGTTGGATTTAATATTGAAGATTATAGTGTGCTAAATAAATATGGAGTTGATAAACTTTATAATGTTGAAACAGGAGAAGATATTTTTTTTGATGTTGACAGGTATAGTGAAACTATTACTAAGATTATAAAAGAAGAAAACGCTATTTTGATTGTTGTAAGTTCTTCTGCAGATGGCCGTTATTTGGGCCCTGTACTATCAATAAAAACTCAGTCAGCATATATTCCTAATGTAGTTGAAGTTCCTTCCCAATATGAACCAATTCAAGTCAAATGTTCTTGTTTCACAAACAAAGCCTTCAAGACATCTAAAAGTCTTAAAAATAGAACGATCATTTCATTACTATCTAATTCCTTTGGTCTTAATGAAAAAGCTAGTTCTTTAGAATTAATTAATCATAATTATGAAAACGGGACAGTTAATTTAAAAGTTGATTCAGTTGATAAAGTATCAGACAAAGTAAGTATAGCTGATGCTCAGATTGTTGTCTCTGGAGGAAGAGGATTAAAAGGCCCTGAAAATTGGTATTTAATTGAAGACCTAGCAGAAGTTTTAGGTGCTGCTACTGCATGTTCTAAACCAGTTTCTGATATGGGGTGGAGACCACATAGTGAGCATGTGGGTCAAACTGGAAAACCTGTAGCATCTAACCTTTATATCGCAGTTGGTGTATCAGGTGCAATACAACATCTAGCTGGAATAAACTCTTCTAAAATTAAAGTAGTTATTAATAATGATCCAGAGGCACCATTTTTTAAAGCAGCGGATTATGGTATTGTTGGAGATGCTTTTGATGTAATTCCAAAACTGACTGAAAAATTAAAAATGCGAAAATAAAAAGGGATTTTAATTTTATCCTTGCCAAGGAATTGTATTCTACTAAGCACCATACTTATATTAATAGAAATTCATATTTTTAGATAAAACAATAACATAATGATAAGAAGCATTTTATTTATTTTTCTTTTGATTTTTTTGAATTGCAAAGAATCAGCTAAAAAGGAAACTAATCAACAATCAGTTGATGTTATAGAGAAAAGTTGGATAAATCTTTCAAATGATAATTTTGATGGATGGCATATTTTTCAAAATGAAGATGGGAAAAAAAGTGGTTGGTCATCAAAAAATGGTATATATACCTTTAATAAAGATAATGCAAAAGGTGAAGGAAATAAAAGCCTTTTAACGGATGATATGTACACTAGTTTTGAAATAATGTTTGAATGGAAACTTTCTCCAAATTCTAATAGTGGTTTTATGTGGGGTGTAAGTGAAGATAAAAAATATGAGCATCCACATGTTACCGGTCCAGAAATACAGATAATTGACGCAAACACTTATGGTAATGATCCAGAGCATCAAATACATACAGTAGGTGCACTATACGATATGGTTCCTCCGAAAGATATTGTAGCAAAAAATGCAGGCGAATGGAATAAATATCATATTACAATTGATTACCAAAACAATAATGGCAAAGTAATTTTAAACGGAATTGAAATTAATAATTTTCCTTTATCAGGAAATGAATGGGACGAGATGGTAAAAAATAGTAAATTTGCTAATATGTCTGGATTCGGAAAGTTTAAAGAAGGATATATATCATTACAAGATCACCCTGGTGTGATTTCATATAAGAATATAAAAATTAGAAGACTGTAAATTGGAAAAAGAAAAAAAACATAATACCTATTTTAATATTGTATTATCTACGATATTAATATTTATGTTTTTGGCTCCTATGGGCTTAAAACTTAATCATTCTCTTGTCTTTCATTCTGAGACAACTTCCTGCGAACATACAATGACCCACATACATTCTGAAAATTCGCACAATGATTTTTTAGATATATTTTTTCAACCAGTTTTTGAATTCGATTTTAATTCTAATTTATCCTTACTAAAAAAATATACTTCAAACTTTGAAACTTTTAATGACTATTTTGTTAAGAAAGTAATATATAAAAATCTAAATGTCAGGGGACCGCCTTTCTAAAAATTTTACCCTGATCTTATTAGGCTAACTTATTTATCAATTAATTAATTTAAATTTTATAAAATGAAGAAGTATTTATTATTATTATTCGCATTTAGTGCCTTTACAGTAATTTCTTGTGAAGATGACGATCACGATGATCACGAAGGACATGATCATTCAGCACTAGTTGTTGACGCTCCTGCAAATATTGCATAGAGCTCAATTAAATTAAAATGCAAGTGTTAGGCTTTACTCATCTATATTTTGAGTAGAGCCTATACTTTATAAAATAAAATATGAGTTAAATTTATTGCAACTTAGTTGCAATAAGGTTTTTTTATTTATATTCGCATGTCACTTAAAAATTAAACACAATTCTCAGACATGAGAAACTAAATTTTATTAAAAAAATTATGAAAACATTTTTAAAAAAAAACTTAAAATACACTTTTTTGTTGGGAGTTATCTTTTTTATTTCATGTAGTAAAGATGA
>CEWG01056942.1_pt1 | contig 19940 bp, 12 predicted proteins | sample 361411 | NCBI WGS metagenome assembly CEWG01 (sample SAMEA2622173, study PRJEB7988) | marine metagenome | biome: marine biome (ENVO:00000447); feature: surface water layer (ENVO:00002042); material: "saline water (ENVO:00002010), including plankton (ENVO:xxxxxxxx)" | depth 5 m | reverse complement strand
TTCATTGCTGCATTTCTAGCACACTTCATTTTTTTAGCGTAACTAGGATTTTTACCTCTATTAAAAACTATTTGTTGATTTAAACTGCCTACAATAGCTTTTTTATTTCCTTTTCTAGATTTAATAAGCCAGTTTGCTAAATCACTACATGACAATTTTTTAAACTTACCTTTAGCATCTGCGTATTTACTATCTTTCCATTCAGGTTTCTTCTTTGCCATTTTCTTTAACATGTTTGTACAACATATCTCCTATTTGTTTTCCAAAATCAGAGTCTGATTTGTAATGTGCTTTAGCTACATTCCTACTATCAGATATATTTTCTCCTAATGCAGTAAATCTACTTGTATTATTTAAATCATTTAAGTACTTAGCTATAAATCTACCTTGAGCAGAATGACCAGATGGATATGCAGGAGTTTTCATAGATTCTAATTCAATATCGTTTAATTTTATACCATACTGTTTAGCTAGTTCTTTTGGTCTTGGTCTATTAAAATGAAACTTTAATTTTTTTATAACATTGTCATAAGCATCTAATGACATATCTTTTATAATCTTTTCTGGAAACTTATAGTTGTTTTTTGTGGCAAAATTACCAAAAACTTTAATCATATCGTCGTTATCTTTTACAAATTTAGGATCATCTTTAATCTTACTTAAATCTTGTATTTCTCTAAAAGTTTCTAATGAATTATTTTTAGGTGGATTCTTTCTTTTTAATTTGCTTAAATCGAAATTTTTAAAATTACTTTTCACAACTATGCATATTAATAAACCAATTAGCTAGCTGAACATCTCTTTTAGTAGCTTCTTTACGTGATTTAAGTTTTTTAACTTTACTACAAGTAACTTCACCACCATACAATTTAGATATTCTAGCCTTTAACGTGCCTCGATATTCGCCACCACGTTTTTTCATTTTTTCTTTTTTAACTCGTTTTGAAACCTTTTAATAATATGCTCTACTATTGCCTGAGGGTGCGTTTTAGACACTTTATCAAGTCTACTAATAATTTCCTTCATTTGTTCAGTTTCCATTACTTTTTATTTAATTTTTTAATTTGTTTGTCAGTTAAAGGTATATCAGCATCATCTGTAGGACGCATTTTTATTGTGCCATTATCACAATAGAACTCTCTTTTTTCTCTTGCTGCTTCTTCTTTACCATCTGGTTTTTCTAAATAAGGTTTTTCCCAAGCTTCCCAAGCTACTTTACATTTATTTTTTGATCGCATAATGTTATTTTTTTCTTTTACTTTTCATATTTTGTGGTCCGCCTTTTTTAGTACATCTTACACCCCAACCACTAGCATAAGCTGAAGGCCACACTTTAAATTTCTTTTTTGCTGCAGCTTTACATGCTGGACTAATTTTACCCATAATTTATTTTTTATAAGATTTTAAAAATTCTACTAATACTTTTAGATCAGACTTTATTTCTGCTAAACCTACTTTAACTTCTTCCATATTTTTAGCCATAGTTTCATGTCGTTTTTCAAACGTTGATTTAACTTCTCTAATACTAAAAAAGAAAAATTTATACAAGGCATATGACGCTGCCACAGCTACTACTAGCGATAATCCAAATTCTCTTACCAAGTCTAATATTTCTTTCATTATAATTTTCTACCTTTTTTATCTACTTTAACTTCTTTTACTATAACCCTTGTGCTAGGCTTTTTGTTTTTTAAAGCTTCTAACTGTTTGTTTAATTCCTCTAGTTTACCGTCATTTTCAGTACCGTCTTTTACTAAAGTAGAAAGTACATTTATTTCTTCAAACACAACATCATCAACTTGTTCTAACATGTTAACTCTTTCTTTCAAGTCTATTATCATATCTTCATTCCACTTTTCTTTTAACTCATATTCTAAACGAGTAACCTCAGTTGGTGGTAATACTTTAGCTTCTGCTATGTCCTCCTGCAAAGTATAGTACATGCCTACTATTGTAGTTGTAAACATTATTATTCCAATTACGGTTTTTATGTCTATTTTAAACTCTGTATTTTCTGATATTTTCATTTTTCCATTAATTCTAGAAGTTTGTCAACTCTATCTTTTTCATATTTTAAAGACCTTATACTACTTTTAGTTAAACCCAAACTATCTAATTTTTGTATTTGCTGTTGTTTTGTTAATTTAAAATACTTTTCTGTATCTTTTTTTATTTTTTGATTTTTATAACCTTCTTCATCAAGCACTTGCTTGTATGCGTATTTTCTTGTTTTAGCTTCTTTTCTCTTTAAAGCTCTTTCTTTTCTATCTTCCTCTTTTTCTTTTTCTGACATTAGTTGCCACTCAGGCCAACCAAGACCCATCGCTAAACGTTTCCAGTTTTCATTGTCGTCATTTAAAGCTCCTTTAATATTTTCTACTTTTTGATAAATTCTATCAAGCGGCACGTTAGTTGTAGAAGCTATTACTTTTGCAGCTGCTTCATAAGCAGGGTTGTTTATATTAAAAGGATCCTTAGCTTCTGGATCTTTTCTACCATACTCCCAAGTAGTCATACCTTGTTTAAATTTACTAACTTTAATATCTATAGGAGGAGAGACATCAAGCAATTTAAAAGCAACATCAGGATATTCAGGTCTTGACTTTTTAGATCTATCATAAATATCTAAAGCAATATTTTTTATTGTAGAAACAACAGCTCCACCAATACCAAGCCCTCTTAATACGTTGTCTGTCATACTGTTTAAAGTTTTTACACCTTTGTATTTTTCTAAAAACGATTCTTGTTCTTCGTCATCATCATTAAATGCTACGGCAAATAAAGCAGATTGTAGTGTGGTAAATATTATATTTTGTAAAGCACCATAGTACAATATTTTACTTACATTATCTTTCCAATCACCTCTTCCATTAACTAAATCTAAGCTTGCTTTTTTCATTATTCTAGAATATTGACTAGGCGTATTAGCAAATGCCAATATAACTTTACCAGCAGTACTAGCTTGTTGTTGAGATATTTTACTTGGATCAGAAGACTGTTGTGATTCTTCAGATTTAGCTTTGAAATCTTCAAAAGCTCTAGCCTCTGCATCAGCTTTGCTTAATCCTTGTTTTAAATAAGCATTTACTTTATTTCTATAATAAGTAGCACCACCGCTAGCTATAGCAAAACTATCTGCTATTTGAGTTAATACAAAACCTTTTTTAAGTAAAGTTGCTATAACAGCTTTAGCTTTATTTGTACTAGTTTTTGCTGATTCAGCTATTTCAGATTCACTTACATTTATTTTTAAACCATTACGTCTATCAACTAAATAGTCTGAGTTCATTAAAGTCATAAAGTCAGACCAGTATTGAGGTTGATTAGCAAATGCCTTGCCAGCTTTGTATAGGTTGTTATCTCCAGTTAACTCTATAAAATTTAAAGAAGAAATAGTCTGTAACACTGCTGATCTAGCATTTAAGAACATAACACCACCAATAGAATTATTAACATAGTCTAAAAATCTAGACTCTATTCTACCCATTGCAACACCTCTGTTAGTACCTGTTTTCATTCTTCTAATAGAATCTTCTAAAGCTTCTCTATATTTAGATCCAAATGCAGCTTCTATTTTATTTAAGTTTTTATTTGAAAAAGCTTGGTCTATATTCTCGTTCCATTGTGCTAAATACTTTGATCTACCTTGAGTTCTTAAACCTTCTCTCATATCAGTAGTGATTGTTCCAGCTAACCAGTTTTTACCAGGATAATAATAGCCATTACTTTTATTTATGTCTATTAACTGACTAGAAAAAATACCAATTTCAGGATTTTCTTTTACAAATTCATCAACTTGTTTCAAATCTCTTTTAGATAAACCTTCTACTGTTATGTCTTGTTTATTCCAAGCATCTATTCTCACTATGTCTTCAAAAGTAAAACCACCAAATGCTTTTTTCTTTAAGTTTTTAGGTACACCTTCTAAGCTGTTTTTAAGAGCTTTAAAATCTGCTGCTAAAGTATTTTGAGCAACTGTTAAATCATTAATACCTCTGTTGTAAGGTTTTATTAAGTTATCTTGCATCCACTCCCATTGTGCATCACCTATTGATCCTTTACCTAGTAAGTTATATAATAAACCTCCAAAGTCTTCTGCCGATGCAGGTATTAAGTCAAAGCTTCTTTTGTCTCTACCTTCTGATTTAGCTCTTACATCTGAGTACTCTTTAAATGATTCAATACCAGTTTTTTGGTATATAATATCATTCATAGTTTGATCAATAGTTTCACTAAATTTCACTTTAGCTTGTTGCACTTTAGACTTAACATCTATAACATCAAGAGCTCTTTTAACTGCTTCTACATTTTGTATAGCATCATCTGTGAAATAAAAGTCATTATAACCTTCAGCAGCTTTGTTGACTATCCAGCTTGACTTAGCAAATTCAGAACTTTTACCTAATCCCGTAATGTTTTCTAGCGGCACGTCTAATCCTACACCATCTAAGAATTGTTTAATAGCAGGTTGAGATTCAGGAGCTCTAGCTGTCAATACAAAAACATCTTCAGTACCTCTAGCAGCTTGTATTCTTTTAGCTACTTCTAACATTGGTCCAGGCTTGCCGCCTCTAACTACATTAAAGTCTGAAAAATCAAATGTAAATCCATCTTCAAGCATGCTAGATCCTTCACTTGCAAATCTTTCTGCGCTCATTTCTATTCTTTGATCTCCTTTTATAGCAAACACTTTACTATCACTTCTAGCTAAAGTGTCATCAAAATCAAAAACTCTAATTTTTTTAATAGGAGCTTTAGGGTCACGAGCTATACTTAAAGCTTTGTCTAATATTTCTGTTTCAACGACTGATATACCACTGTTTTGATCTGGATTTGTCTCTATTACTTTACTACTATTTACTAGTTCAGAATTAAACTCTTTAGTTTTAGGACTATTATTAGTTTCACTATATTTTCTCGTGTCAGTTCCAATTACTTCACCGTCTGTCTTTAGTATTTGCATTGTTTCAAGAACTCTCTTATACCTAGTTTCAAAAGGATCTTTACCTACTTGATGTTTTAATCCCATGTCACTACCAAGGCCTTCAGCAAAAAGAATATTATCAACTCCTTTAGGCAATATCATTGTATTGAAATTATCTAATTCTACGTTAAATTTAGTAGCATTACTTGCTGATGGATCTAGTAAGAATTTGTAAGTTAATAAAGCCATATACTTAGCTGGCGTCATATGTTCTAACACATATTGATCATTAGGGCTTAAGTTTAAAGCTTTAGCTAATTCTTTTGGGCTTAAATAAGGAATTCCTATTAAAGAAGCAGAAGCTTTTATTCCACCTGTCATGTCAGCACTGTTGACACTGACAAACCACCTAGCTTCTGTAGGAGTTAACTTGCCTGCTAGATCCATTACGGTATCTCTAAATAAGCTTTTGTTAACATCTCCAACATCTTTTATATCGTTCATTTCTTTTAGCTTACCACTAGTGCTAAGATCTTGAAACTTTTTACTTTTAAACCAGTTTTTGCTAGTAGCTCTATTATCGTATCTTCCTTTATTAGTAACTGTTCCGTAATCACCTTTAGAAGGTCCAACTATAAAATTTCCTTTTTCGTCTTTAGCGTAAATAACATTTTGTTCTAAATCTTGCATATTTAAATACAAGCCACTACCTTGTCTACCTCCTTCTCTAGCATATTTTGATATAGTAGACAGATCTGCATTTTTACTTGATCCTGATATTTCTGGTATTATTAGTTTACCATTTTTATTTGTAAATTCAATGTTTCTAAAATTTAACAATTTAGACATTGTATCAATTTGAGACTTAGTTCCGCTATAGGTTATTATATTACTATTTTGTTTTTGTATAGCCTTACCTCCAATTTCTCCTTTTTTTGGTAATAAACCAGTCATCTCAGACTCAGTTATTTGATTTCCTTTTGGCTGAGTAACCATTAAACCTGCTAAACCACCAGGACCAGCAAGTCCAGGGGCAAAAAGTCTAATAAACTTTTCTCTACCAACTAGTTTAGCTAGCTTTTTTACCATTGCTCTACCTTGGTTTACACTAGTTAAGCTTCTAGGATCAAAGTCTACTTCTGTAATGCCTTGAGCTAATTCTATTTCCTTATAATCTGCTTGGTTTTCTATTTTACTTTCAATTGATTCAGCTATTAAATTAGCTAGTTGCTGTTCATTTAAAAATTCACTTTCAGCAATAAATTGCTTTTGAAAAACTGTTTTAGTTAAACCACCAAAATCTCTAGCTATTTGAGATATTTGTTCTTGTGTTAGGTCTTCAAATTGTGATTCATCAAAATATGAATCAATAGCAACTCTAAGCGCTGATGTTTTACCTGCTTTATTTAAATATTTAGAATTAGCTATATTATCAGCTAACATTTTTCTAAAAGTAGGATTATTTAAACCATCTATAAAAGTTTGTCTACTTTGTGCAGATGAGCTAGCTAAAGTATCGCTAAACTTAACAGTGTCCTGTTGTAGTATTTCACTAGCTGTATTATCTAATTCAGACTGTATATCTTCTATAACGTTGTCTACGAAAAATTCAGTGACCTGCACATCTGTCATACCAGTTCTATCAGCTAAATCTTGTAAAAAATTTTTATCTTGTCTTAATCTAGATATTTCAGATCTTGTTAATTGTTGAGCCATTGGCTTTATTAAAGATCTTTGTCTTTCAATTAGCGTAGTATAACCACCTCTAGTAAAGTATCTTTGAAATTTTTGAGGATCTGGTTTCTCTAACTTAAATATTTGTTTTCTATAATTAGTTACTTTACCTTCTGGAGATACCTTTTTAATATCTTCTCTACCTATTTCTTCTAGCTTAAAAACCTCTGCCCAAGCTTTACTTTTAGCTTTTTGCTTTATTAAATTAGTAGGCATCGATCCTACTATTGTCATCATTTCGTCTTTAATAAAGTCTATGTATTGTTTTGGTGCAAAACCTAAAACGCTTCTAGTAATAGGGCCCATTTTACTTTTAATAACCTTAGTCATTTCTTTATCTACAGCTTTGTTAAGATCTGCTAATACAGTTTCTTTTGATATGCCTTGTGTTAAAGCTGTTCTTTTTAAGGTTTTAGTAATTATATCTTTAACTTCGTCTACTAACTCTGGAGTTATTATTTTTAAATCTTCAACTGGCTTGATCTCTCTAGCTTCAGATTCAGGAACTACACCTCTTCTAGCACTAGTAACATCTACATCAAACTTGCTAGCTTTAATATCTTCTATTTGTCTAGCAGTTTCACTATCAATAGACATATCATTTCTTACTAAATCATTTGGTAAATATCCTAATATTCTTTGGTTTAATCTAGCATTAATCCACTTAGCTAGAGATATGTCACCAAATCTAGCCATATCTCTATTGGCATATGATTTTACTAATCCAGGCACACCTGATCCTCCAGTTGCCATGTCAGATACTACGTCTTCTAAAATTGTATCGTTAAAACCACTAAAATCTCTTGGTCTTATTTTAAGCTTACCTACTTCAAAACCTTTGTTAAGTCTAGACGTGACAAAATTTCTATATAAATTTCCTATTTCAAGACCTTTATCTTTAAGTGATTCATCACTTTTAAAAACATCATCTACTTTAGTAAACAACTTTGAATCTGTTTGTGAAAAACTAGTTTGTGATGCCGCCATAGACAAATCAGACTTCTTTGATTTTATAGCATCACCTAATCCTTTAAAGTAATTTAATATCTCTTCTTGACCGCTAAATTTTATATCGTAAGATCCATCAGTAGCGGCTTTTAAACCTACATTTAAAAGAGCACCTAAAACAGCAACTTGATTATCCATCTTGGTTAAATCAATTTTATCAAGATTTTCCATAAAGCTAGAAACTAACTCTGATGCATTATAACCTTTATCTGTTAAACTACCTATTACTTCTCCATTGGCATCTTTATAAAGCCTCGTTAAATTAGCATTGTCAGCTTGCATTTTAATTAAAACTTGACCTTGCTGTGTATATTCTAAATATTGAACTATTTGGTCAGCCATTAAATTAAAACCTGATGAGTTGTTTGCAATCAACTTGTCAGTAAGTTCGTGTGTTATTTCATGAACACCTGTTCTGGTTAACCCTGTTGCAGCCATGTTATCTACAATTGCAACAGCACCTATTCTTGGATCATTAAATCCACCAAGCAAAGATTCTTTACTACTTACTTTATTCATTAACTGCTGTTTCTCTTGTCTAAGTTTTTTTACTTCAGAATCATTGCCAGCTTTTTGTTCTTTTTCTATTAGCTTGTTATACTGGTCATTAATATAAGTGTTAGCTTCAACTGCTGTTTCAAAAGCTTCGTATTTTATATCATTTTTATTAGACCAAGTTTTATCTTTTTTAACTTGCTCCTTTATCTCTCTTCTTTTTACAATATCGCTACCAGCTTCAATAATCTCATCTCTAGTAGGATTATAGTTTTCACCTTTTTTCTTTCTTATATTTACTACAGCTTCAGCTTTAGTTTTATTAAATTCTGTTCTAGCCTTACTAAATGGTGAAGATCCTTGAGCAGCCATTGCCATGGCAGCATAACCATCTCCAAAAGTTTTAGTATCCGTAAAAACATCTCTATAAAACTCAGTGTTTCTATATTGTTTATCTAAAGCATCTAACTGTTTATTTTTTTCGTCTACAGATAGTGTCTTATCATTAACAATAGATTCAGCCTCTGTTCTTAACTCAGCCATTCGTTTTAAACCTTGAGTGTATTGACTAACATATTGAGTAGCTCTTATACCTTTGTTGTTTAAGTTTTCTTTAATTTGGTTATCAGCTTCAATAATTGTGTTTTGAGCCTGCTCTCTTAGTTTTATATATTTATTAATTTCTTTATTTATATCAATATCTGGCGCTATACCACTGCCTTTAGTGTTATTTTTTTGGTTAATAAGATTATTTATTTTCATAGAATAATCACTAACATCTTTATTTGCTTTTTTAATTATTCCTAGCTCTTTACGATTAGTAAACTCTCTTCTTCCAAAAGCAACAGCACCTGGCATTCCAGACATACCAGCTCCCCATATACCAGCTGTAACTAAAGTCTCTGTCATGTTTTCTAAAAATGGTCTTCCATCTATTAAATTTTGAAGCCCAGTAGTTAAACCTTCAGCACCCATTTCAGTTAAAGTTTCTGGTAGTATTTCTTTTGTTAAATAGTTTTTTACAAAAGCTCTTCTACCCATTTCTTCTGCCTTGTCTGTAACAGCTCTACTCATTTTAAGACCTTTAATTTTTAAGCCTTTATTAAGCAATGGAGCAGTACTAACCGCAGCAAGACCACCTTCTACAACACCATACATAAAACCTTTGGTTAGTATTTCAGCATCAGAATATAAATCTTTTCCAGCTTTAAATTCTTCATAATTCATGTCACTAACTTTACCACCAAAAGAAGACAAGCCTACTAAGGAAGAACTAGCTATAGTACTTAATCTAGTAAGTTGTGCAGCTGTTAAACCAGCAGCTTCACCTGCAGCAACAGACAAACCGCCTGTAGCTATCATAGATAATATTATAGGTAACTGACTAGCCACTGACTGTAGCGCATATTCGCCAACGTCAGCTAAATCTTTAATCTCACCAAACTGTTGATCTCTTTTATATTCTTCAGATACATCTTCTTTATAATTCTGCCAAGACATCATTATATTGTCTAATACTGTTCTAGAATCTACACCCATACCTTTAAGCATCCACACTGCTGGATTAGTTACTTCTAGTAGTTTACTAGCTCCATAACCTACATTTATTAAAAGATCCGCAGAATTTGTAGCGAGTTGAGAAAAGAATTTAGCTCCATCATTGTAATTTCTTTTTACAACATCCCATTGCTCTTCTGAATCATTCATTTTAGCAACTTGATTAAAGAAGTTATTTTGTTGGTCTTTAGAAAATTGTATTTTAGAACCTAATATTGATTTTTCCTTTTGAGCATTATCAACTAAAGCAGCAGGCACAAGTCTAAATCCTTGAGGTTGTGGTGTTTCTCCAGACTCTACTAGCTGAAACTTTTTATTATCTTTGTAAGGTATTTGGTAAGCTTTTTCTCCAGGTTTTATATTATAAATAATTGTTTCATCATTTAAAAAATTATTTAATTCTTTTATATTGTCAGTTCCTTTTGCTATAAAATTGTTTACACTTCTTGTAGATTTTTCAACTAAGTAATTTGCTTTTTCAGCTTTATTTACAGATTTTAATTTAGATATTGAAGTGTATTTTCTTATTAAGTCTTTATTTAAAACAGTATCTACATCAGTATCTCCTTGTATATACTTTTCATATTTACCGTCTTTAGTATCTCTTTCAATTTTAAGCTTTAAATTTTCTCTAGTAAGATCTTGAACTTCTTTAGACTTTATAGTTAAAGGTTCTTCTCTTTTAACACCGTTAGTTGCATCTGAAATATTTAACTGTTGTAAAGCTTCTTTTAATTCTTTTTCATATGGTTGTACTATATATTCAATATTTTTATCTTCTCCTTCGTAAGATTCTTTTCTAGGAGCAAAACTTATATTATCTACTTTTTCTTGTATTGATATTCTATCATCTACAGACAAACCTAAAGCACCAGCTTGATTATTACCACTACTTATTATATTGTTTTTTTCTTCTTGAGTAGCTTCTGGTGCAAATGAAAAATCACCGAAATCTAATGCGTCTTTAAATAATTTATCTACTGAGTCCTGTTGTTGAGCTGTAGTGTTTTTTATGTCTTGTAGTACAGAATCATCTAAAGAAGCTCCTAAGAACTTTATAAACGCTTTCTGAGCAGCTTTAGGACTTTGATCGTATGTTCCTGGCTCAAACAATGATTTAACTTCATGAACATTACCTCTTGGATCTTGAACTACTACAAAGTCTTTTACTCCTCTTTGTTTTAATTTTTTTACTTCGTCTGGTATTTTAGTGCCTGATCTTTCCATTGCTTCAAGCATTTCCATAGTATACCTACCGTCTGTGTATGAGTTATTAGGTGTCCATATTTTATATCCTTTTGGTAAAGAACCTTGAAAAGCTAATCTAAAACCTTCTGCTCCATAATCATCTCCAGATGCTTTGTCTGGTGTAAAAAATTCTACACCAAAAACGTTTTCTTCTTCTAATCTATCTTCAAACTCTTGCACTGTCTCTTTACGACTCTTTGTTACAAATGCACCATCTTCCTGTTGATCTAGATACTCAACTTCTTCAGGTCTTTCTTGAGCTTCAGCAGCTTCTCTTTTGTCTATTTCTTCTTGAGCATCGGTACCTGGAGCTAATATATCACCTGAATAATTGTCTGCAGGTAAGTAATCACCTCTTTTATACTCATCATATTCTACTATAGTTGCTATTTGGTTATCATAGCTAGGCGCTGCTATAGGCTCAATCAATGCTTGATTAATATCTTCAACAGTATTTAACTTATCTTTTTCTCTCTGTGCTTCAGGATGATCTTTTAACCAGTTGTCAAAGTCTTGCTTTTCTTTAAAAGCAGATCCCATCTCATCATAGTAGTCATAATCTATTTCTCCATTTACTGTCTTAGGCACAAATGGCTGAGGATTTTTTACAACTTCTTTTTCTTCGTAAGTTTTTCCTCCTTGAACACCGACGCTACCGCCTTGACCAGCTAATAATCTTTCAACAGCTTTTCTAGTTTCATCATCATATCCGAATACGGTATTTAAAACATCCATGGCAAAACCACCATCAGATTTTAAATTAGAAGAAAACTGCTCAAACTCTAAAGGATTATCAGAAACTTCAGAATAAGCGTTATATACTAATTGAATATCATCCATATTATTGAGGATTGTTATATGCTTTAATTAAATTTTCTCCTAAAGCTTTTATAAGAGCTGTTTCATCGTAATCAGCTGGTTCATTACCTAAACCTACCCAAACGCTTTGAGGATCTTGACCTTTTATACCTTCCATTACATAAAGTTTACCTTCATCAGTTCCTAAAAATTTTTCAAATAAAGGCACATCTAAATCCAAACCTTTTTCAACAGGTAAATCTTTATTTGGCCCAGAAGCGTATAATTTTGGATAAAAACTACCGTCTGCTTTTCGCAACATAATTCTACCTGGCTTGCTAAAATTGTAGTCAGAGTTTTTGTATCTATTTAATCCTTCTTGAATAAAATCTGCTCTACTTGTGTATCCTGGTGGTGAGAACACTTCAACTTGTTCAAAAAACTTAGGATTTTTTTTGCCATTTTTTTGTGCGTATTTTCTATACTCAGTTAAGCTGCTACCTGTTAAAACTTCTCCAGCTTCATTTTCTCTTTTTCCTTTATTAAACTTACCAATATTAAAAGTGTTTCCATCAGCTGAAGGGTAAATACCAACATCACCTTTTTTACTATGAATAGACTCATATATATCTATCATTTCAGCAAACTTACCATGACTTAATATAGCATCTTCTTCTTTAGGATCTAAATCTCTTTCTTTTATATCTTTGTAAACTCTATAACCACCTATAAAATTATCCATATCTTCTTTAAAAGTAGCTATTCTATTGTTATACTGCGCTTGTATTTTACTTATTTCTGCAGCTCCTATATCAGGTGAAGATATTTCAGCTAAAAACTTAGTTCTCATTGCTATTAAGTTTTCCATTATAGCATCATCTTGTATGTTTTTACCTTCTTTCACATCAAAATCACCACCTATTTGGTCTATAAGACTTTCTATGTGAGCATAGTCTTTGTCAAATGTGCTAAGTGCTCTACCTTCTCTAACGTCTTTCTCTCTTTTTGCTCTATCTTTTTTAGCAGTTGCTTTTTCTGCTTCTCTTTTATCTCTAGCAGCTTGTCTTTGAATATTTTCACCAACGCCTTTCATAGCTGTAAAAAACTGAGCTATGTTTCTAGCTCCTTGATCTATTTTCATTCGCACTGCCTGCGGATTATCGTATGCTCCCATGTTATTTTTTATTTAATAATCATCAAAGTAGCTGTCATAGTCTTGGTTAGACATACCACTTCGTCTTTTTAATCTGTTATAGTTTAGATTATTTGCAACTTCTTGGTTAAAATTAAAATTATCTAAGTCAATTGAATTTACTATTCCTTCGGAGTTTGCTATGGGACCGCTCCCTACTCCGGGTCCAGCTCACCAATACCTCCAGCTACCATACCAGCTCCTTGTGAAAATCCAGCCACACCAGACGCTAAAGCAGCATTACCAGCTTGAGTAAGATCCATAGCTTGTTGTCCAGCTACCTGCTGTAGCCCAGCTGTTCTTTGCAATTGCATAATATCTCTTTGCTCTTGTCTTCCAAAAGCGCCAATTTCTTCTTGAATAGCAGCTTGCTCTAAAGCCATTCGCTGTTGTTGTTTTTGCTGTTCACCTTGCAAGTATAGTTGTTGATTTTTAAGTTCTTGATTTTCTATACTAGCAGCTACCTGTGCTTTACTAGCTGCAGCTTGTCTAGCTAAAGCAGTTGCAGCACCAGCACCACCACCTGATCTATTAATAGCATTTAAAGTATTGGCTAAAGCCTCATCTGTTTCTTCCATTTTTAAATTAACACCTTGCATTGCTACAGCATTATTTTGATATGGATTAAATATTTGATCTTTCATAGCTCTTATATCATCAGACTTATCTATTATCTGCTGTCTGTTTGCCTCTAGTCTTCTAAGCTCAGCTGCTGCTAATTCTTCTTTTCTACGTTGTTTAGCGGCGGCTCTTTTATTTTGTGAGTTCTGTGCAATACCCATGCCTAGGCTACCTAAAGCAGTTACCGCTCCTACAACTATTGATGCTATTCCACTCATTTTTTAATTTTTTGTTTTAAATAATCTTTGTATTCGTCTCTATTCAAAGCGAATAATCTTTTTTCTATAATGTCAATGTCTTTTTTATTATCAGGGTTAGAGTGTATATTAACCCATATAGCATCTTCTATTACCTCTATAACTCTTTGAGTTCCTGGTTGAGATATTGTATAGTAAGGCGCTTTAAAATAGTTTACGTTTTCAGCATCGGCAACTTTAACTGTACCGTGCATTAAAAACCAAGAGTGTAATTCTTTATGTATAGCTCCTACTATTAAAGTATCTTTTTTAACGTCCATACGTCTCATATAGACGCCTTCTGTGAAATCATCTATTATTTCTAATGATTCAGCTTCTCTAACTGTTTTCTTGCCATCTCCGATGATATTAACACCGTCTGCTATATCAATTAAATTAGTTAATAAATTATCTATTTTATTTTCTCTTTGTGTAATTAAACTTGATTTCATTTATTGTGATGATAATACATAATTTGATGATACTGAAAATAGCTGTTTAGCTCCTCCAACATCTGTGCTAGTATCTATTGACATTTTAACTGTCATTATATAACCTTTCACACCGCTAACACTGTTTCCAAATATAACCTCTCCTGGTCTAGCAACACTAGAGTTTATTAAATTAGCCACATAATCATTTTCTTTTCTATCAAAACCAGCTCTAAATATAGGTTCTGTTAAAGCAGCAGGATATACATTTCCAGCACTATCATATTGACCTTCAACAAAGCTTTTTATAGAAGCTGTAGTGTCTTGATATTGATTAAAAGATCCAGTGTTTTGAACTTGGTCAAAGCCTTCAAAGTCTGATACATAACTGTCAACCTCCCAGCCATTGTTACCTTCGTATGAAATAGTATTAAAGTTTTTTACTACAGTAGGATTAGGGTTAAATATAAATCTAACAAAAGAATCAGCAGGAGTAGTAGCACCATAAAACTTGCCTCTATTATTGGAAACGCTTTCGTCATAATGTTGATAAATGTTGCTATTAATAAAAGTATAAAAATTATTTTTTAAACTACCCATAAAAACAGGCTTGTAACTATAAAAGCTAGTCCAGCCTTTTACTTGCTCATCAAAGCCTAAAGTATCAAAAGTACTATCAGATGTAGATATAATTCTTGGTTTTGTTTGCATTGACAAAGTATAAGCTGATTGATGCGCATCCCATGATCCTAATATAACTCCTTTTCTGTAAGTTACAAAATTAACACTAACATAAGTACCAACAGAACCAAAGTCAAACGTTCCGCTTAATGTGGCTTGAGTAGCACTAACAATATCTGTTACATAAAGATTAGTAGAAGTAACAACACCTCCACTAGTAACAACCTCAACCATAGCTCCAATCTCAACGTTTGCTGTTCCACCTCCAACACCGCCAACATAAATCTGGTCAATAACTCCAGTGGTTAAAGCTCCAATATTGGAAGTTATAACTTGTCTTTGTGGCGTATCTGATATTTGAGCTAAGGTGTCTCTAAAATAATCTTTCATACCATAGCCTGATATTTCTGTTATACCGTCTCTAGATAGCCTAAGAATTGAAGCTCTATCTTTATCTGCAAAATATTTTCTATATCCGTATTCAGCAAAGCTTTCAGGATTTCTACTTATACCATACTCGCCTAAATAAGGGACATCTTGACCTAACACATTTACATTACCAGTCTCTAAAGAACCTTGGTCACCTGAATATATAGCATTTTTGTTTATTAAAACCTTACTAACTTTAGATTCTTGAAATACATTTAAATTAGTATCTTCAGTATATAGTTTTTGTATTGATCCGTTTCTAGGATCTAAGTCTTTTACTAATGGATCTGCTATAGAAAAAACATTAGTTTCATTAAAACCTGTTCTAGTGTTTAATAGACCAGAATATATTAAACTATGTTTTCTGTCTTGAGAATCCATATTTTGATTAACTACATATGCTCTAACGCCTAGAGAAATTTGTGCATTATTAAAACCACCTTTTATTCTTGATTCTTCTAAATAAAAATTGTTAAGTGTTAGCAATGGGTATGGTGTAGAATTAAAAGGAAAAGTAGGATACCCACTTGGGTTCCAAGGTAATCCAGGCCAAGCATAAGTATAAGTTGGGTTAAAACCACCAGATGCAGTCTTAACTATTCTTTTCAACCAGAAAGAATTAAAATATTTCACTCCAATAGTATAACTCATATTATAAATATTACTTGTTTTTTTTAATTATTACACTAACTCATTATTGTAACCTCTTGTTCACATGACGCTGTTAAAGCTCCACCATCTGTCACTACGACTTCAATCCTATGTGGCCCACTACCAATATCTCCATAAGCGTTTTTCTCTATAAATAGCTTTCCACCAGTAGACCCAGAAGCTGTAACATAATCTGTAGTAAAATAATTTTTTGCATTTGGAGCTGGACTTCCTAAGATATTTATTTTAATTGATAAATCTTTTCCTCTATCACTACTAGAGCCATTAGTCCCATTTGCTACATCAAAAGTAAAACCTATTTGCTGAGAACTATTAGTAGCATAAACCTCAAAAGCACCACTACAACCACTAGTAGTCACATTTACATTTGGACCATAAGTATTAGTTGCTATTGTAGGAGCTAGATTAGTTAAAGGAAAAGTAGGTTGAGATGGTAGCGTACCTGGAACCAAACTTGGTGAAGCTTGCAAAGTTAAATCAGTAGTTATTAAAGTTCCAGAAGTGTTATAATCAAAAGCAGGAGCTATAACTCTTATAGTGAAATTATAAACATCTTCTAAAGCAGAGTTATATCCAAAGTATTTATAAGTAGTGTTTTGTATTTTAAAAGCGCCAGGAGATCCAGGAACTGGTAACAAAGCAAAATCACTAGTCATGTCAATAGGTGTTGATGCTGAATTTTCAGCTTTTATTAAAGTCATTGTTGGATTTATAGGTGCAAAAGTTCCTAAAGCAGTGCTTATTGGAGTTCCATTAACATCAGTTGCGTAAAAAAAGCATAAATCGTCATTTATGTTGTTGCTTTCTAAAAAGCCCCATGCTATGCTGTATGTTCCACCTGCATAATCAGACATGCCTCTAAAACCATAAGGTGTGTATTGATCGTTAGCAACTATGTTAGCGTTTAAATCTGATATTTTACCAGAAGTAGATGTTTCCCAATATATGTCTAATTTAGAATCTAAAGGATTTGTTTCAAAACACGAAAATATAGGTGTCATAGCAAGTGGGTCATTTAATCCTGGAGTCGCTGGGTGAGTTCCTATAGCCTTTCTAGTTACTTTTACACGAAAATCAGCACTTGTGGTCCCTGCGGCTTCTATTGTTGCAGTAGCTTCAATACTACTATTTAATGCTATACCTGCGGTGTCCCAAGGACCTCCTTCATTAGTTATAATAACATGATTAACAGCAATATTTCCTGTACCATCATTTTTAGCTGTAAATGTTATTTGTATTCCTCTATTTTTAAATTTTAAATCAGTTGCAGTTGTCCCGTTAAAAACAACAGGCACCCCAGACCCTCCAGCGCCAGGGTAGCCACCGCCTGAAAAAGTAGCAGTACCACTGGATCCCATCCCAATAAACTCTACTACATATTCAGAAGCTTCTGGACTTGGTCCTTTCATACCGTATAACTGCATCTCTGGATCTATTTTTGCACTGAACACATTTAGTCTAGCTATAAAAGGATTTTGTTCATAATTATAAAAAACAGGTGCTGAATTAAAAGGGTATTTAGCAACGTTGCCTACAGCAAATAAACCTAAATCAGATCCAGTACCTATAGCAGTTACAACTTCCGCCGTTTGACCAGGGTAGTATTGAATACTTGCTATGCCAAGTATAGGGCTAATACCAGTATTTACAACTCTAGCAAAAAGTTCAACAGAAGCATTGTTCACTTGACTACCTGAATCCAAATCTCTTTCTCTATCTCTAGTTTTTAATAACTGTTCTCCTTCTTCTGAATAAGGGTCTACTTGAAACAAGTTGCCATTAGTATCAGTAAATTGATAATAATCAGGATCTTCATTAAAAGAAGGTCTTGCTGTTCTGAATAAGTTTTGATTAGGACCTACTAAACTAGTATCTTTTGGTATTTTACTCAAGTTATCAGAATGTAAAACAAAGTGAGCAACTGGCTCTTCTAAGCTAGCGGATAAAGGGTTAGCAGTCTCACCATCTATATAGCCATTTAAAACACCTGGACAGTAAACATTATAATAGTCTACTTGAGTTTGCTTTACTACAACCTTGTAACTATACCAGCCAGTAGGGTTAGTAGCGCTAAAAAGACCTGGTGTCCCAGTAGCACTATTAAAATTAGAACTTATTGTTTCATTAAATTTTACTTGCAATTGATCGCCAGGCCAAGTATCGCCAGCGCCTGAAAATAAGTTATTAGTAACAGGTGAAGCAGGATCAGTAGGGCTAGAATAGTAACTAAAAGTTTTCGCAGTCTGCACCGCACCTCCAGAAGGGTTACCTGGTAAATCACCACTTTTATAAGGGTTAAATATTGTAGATCCTTTCAATAGTGCATTTTGAGAGTTTGCGTCTACTGTAGATAATATAGCGTCAGATTGCCTACCGTATTTATCTGACAAAACTAAAGCTACTTGATAATTTCTATTTTGTTTAAGAGTATGGTTCTGATACTCTCTTCTAACGAAGCTGTATTCTACAGCTGCTGTTCCAGACTCTTCTACTTTAAAACCTGTTTGAGTATTGTAATTTATACTTGAAGGTGGAGTGTGTTTGTCAACCAAATTACCAAATACTATTCTATTACCTACTGCTTCTTGTGCCAGTGCTCTAACTGGCACTTGATCAGAAACTCTTAATAAGTCTCTTGTTGGTAGAGTTTTAAAAGGTTTTTTAGCTTGGTATTCGTAAATAAATACAGTAGTGTTATTAGATATTAAAGAATTAGCATTTACTGTTTCAATAACTTTCAATGTAGTCTGACTATCATCTTTAAATATTATATCTATGGAAGAAATTCTTAAATCGTCTAAAGCATTACTCCAGCTAGTACTTTCAGCAGGCACTGGTATTAATAATTTTATATTATTAACTTTATTTTGCATAAACTCTACTTCTGTACTTTTATAAGTTTTTTCAGTATCTTTATCTATGAAATAACCATCTTGCTGTGGAATAAAACAAGCTTGAGTAAAAGGTGATATTAAAGAATATTCTCCATCATCGTATTGAAATCTATACGCAAATCTTATAAATTTGTCTCTTAAATAGTTTTTGTCTCCAGGCCAATTAGGATTATAATAAGGATTTAATGTAGTTCCGTCTGGAAGAAACTCTGAAGTAACATCTTGCATTGTTGATATTTCTTCAACAACAAGAGTGTACGTTGGCCCTGTACCAGCACCAACTCTTTCTACAGGAACTATAACATCACCGTTAGTATATCCAAAACCAGGGTTATTTATTTCTATACCTCCTGTAGAACTTGTTATATTTACTGTAAGTCCAGAACCAGAGCCTCCAGTTGTCTGTAAATTAGTATCTGGAACATAACCAGAACCTGTTGGACCACTTACGCTTATATTTGTAACAAAACCACCTACTAGCGATATAGGTTCGTAAGGATAATACTTAGCTAAAGATATTTGATCTTCATTAGTATAGTATGTTGGATTTCCTAACGCTCTACTTACATTTATTTTTCTAGGTTGGTTTCTATTATCTGTAAAAAATAATATTTGATTAACAAAATTAACTCCTAAAACAGGGTGTGTTTTTGAGAAGTTTAAAAAGCTTCCGCTTACTAGTATACTAGCTAAACTATTGTTTATATCATAAAGACATATATAACACTGCGTTGCTGCTGGAGCAAATCTAGATAATTGATCACTAGAGTTATCAACATAGTTGGTCATGAATAAAAATATTCTATTATTATTTATGTCCATGAAAAAACCAATAACATCTATATTTGTAGAAGTTAAACCAAAATCAGTTAAAGATATATTGCCTAATATATTCTCTAATGATCCTACGTCTGCACCTTCAGATTTACTTACAGAAACGTTTAAAGCTTCTCTATATTCTCCTGGAGGCACAAGCCTAGCGTCTAAGTCTCTATTCATTTTAGACTTGATAAAACTATT
>CEWG01013702.1_pt1 | contig 19956 bp, 18 predicted proteins | sample 361411 | NCBI WGS metagenome assembly CEWG01 (sample SAMEA2622173, study PRJEB7988) | marine metagenome | biome: marine biome (ENVO:00000447); feature: surface water layer (ENVO:00002042); material: "saline water (ENVO:00002010), including plankton (ENVO:xxxxxxxx)" | depth 5 m | reverse complement strand
TCCTTTGCCCTGTTGTTGTTCTTTGTTCAACTTGCCGAAATTTCTATTCCATTTACTGGTATTGAGATAGGTGGGCTACTGTCTACAAAGGTACTATCTTCCACCGATTGGGCAATAATTATTGCTGTGTCATTTTCGGTATTGGTAATCGAAGAATTTAGAAAATTCATTGTTAACTCAAAGTTATTTGCTATCAAAAAAATACCTTAGGGTGTGTACATATATATTTGAAGTATGGCTTAAAGGATATATCATGACTGGATGGTCATCAACTGTTGAATTAGCAGGAAGTGACGCCAATTGGCAAGATAACTTCGCTAAAATGGTTGAACAGTATAGTTGGAGCCAAGAGATTCAACCTGTTGTTGATAAAATAAGCAAGGGTGAAAGATTAAACCTCGATGATGGAATATTACTGTACAATCACCTCGACGTTTTCGAAGTTGGTTTATTGGCAACTTGTTCTAAGAAGTCGAGATTCGGAAATAATGTTTTTTTCAATTCTAATGTTCATATTAATCAGACTAATGTCTGTGTCCTCGCCTGCAAGTTTTGCGCTTTTAGCAGAACTAAGAGGTCAAAAGATGCCTACTCTCTTAGCATCGAGCAATATATCGAAGAATTAGAGAAGTACTCAACTGTTGTTGACGAAGTTCATTCAGTTGGAGGCCTCCATCCTGACTGGGATGTCGATTATTATTGTCAACTATTTTCCACAATTAAGCAGAAATTCCCTCATATTTCGATTAAAGCGTTGACTGCTGTTGAAATTAAACATCTTTCAAAAGTTTCCAAGATTCCTATTGAGGAAGTGTTCTGTAAATTGATTGATTCAGGTCTAGATTCATTGCCAGGCGGAGGTGCCGAAATACTCAATGATGACATTAGGAACAAAATTTGTTATGGGAAAGAGACATCTAGTGAATACATTGAGATCCACAGAGCAGCCCATAAATCCGGAATACCCTCTAACTGTACCATGCTGTTTGGAACAATCGAATCATTGGAGCATCGTCTTGAGCACATGTTACAAATACGAAGTTTGGCCGATGAAACTTCAATGATTCAGTGTTTTGTACCATATCCGTTCTTACCAGACTCCACAAGACTTCCCGAGGCTCAACTGGCTACCTCGAACGAAATATTGAGAACGATTGCAATTTCTCGTCTAATTTTGGATAATGTGCCGCACATCAAAGCCTACAGAATGAATATTGGGGATAAACTGGCTGAACTAGCCCTCAATTTCGGTGCCGACGATGTCGATGGTACAGTCGGTCGTGAGTCAATCATGCACCTAGCCGGTGCTACCTCGAGATTAGATTACGATAAGTACCAACTCGGTAAACTAATCGCTGACGCAGGATATATTCCAGTCATACGAGATACTAAATATGAAAATTTTTCTCAGTATGTCATTAAACCACCAAAGAGGGTTAAGAGACTTAAGATGGCTACATAGGGGAGATTCGATGGTTGTACAAAATAGTAAGAAATTATTCTCCTTCTCGGAAAATTGGAAGTATACAATTGGGAGAGTTGCCTTCTTGAATTGTGACCCACTCTTCCATTCTCTTGATGCCCCATGGAAAATACTCTCCGCCCCGCCATCATGGTTAACCGGTCACCTACTGCGCAAGGACTGTGTTATTGCCCCCATCCCGGCAGCGGATTACGCTAAACACAGCAACGAATTAGCTCTAATTCCTGAATTAGGTATTTGTTCTAAAGGCGAAGTTGGGAGTGTAATATTATTTGGCAAGTGCTCGATAGAAAAAATGTCTTCCATCGCTCTACCTTCAGATTCATCTTCGTCCGTTGCACTCCTAAGATATATCTTGAAAACACGAAATTTAACACCTAAATTATCGACTATGGCTCCTGAAATCGATGAAATGTTAGATCGATGCGATGGTGCTCTTTTAATCGGTGATAGGGCCCTAGATTATGCCAGAGACAACCCTGAAATGGCCATAGTGGATTTAGGATCAGCCTGGCTCGAAGAAACTGGCAAACCAATGGTGTTTGGAGTATTCGCAGCCCGCAAAGACACAGATTTATCCGAAATAAAATCTGCTCAGCGGGTATTACTTGACTGCTTGGAACTATTTGAATCGAGCAAACAATGCAGAGATTCAGTTATCTCAGAGGCAGTAGAAAAATCTGGTTTATCCAATGAAAGATTAGAGAAATATTTTGGCGAGGTATTCAATCGTTTGGATGATATTCACATTGACGGTCTGAACCAGTTTTTGATTCACGGCTGTGATTTGCCAAACGGTGCTGAGTTTGTATTCTAATCAAGTTCCCAAGAAATATCTTCATTATCTATTTCTTTCGAAACCTTTCGCACCTTTCTTGTTTTGACATCTTTCTTTACCGTTCTTACATTAACAGTCTTGCTAGATTGGCTTTCATTGCCCCCCAATCTTTTCCTTTTAGTTGACATTATTGGGCCTTGCTTATTTCTATCCATCTTGCCTGCGCGTCTCTTTACTTGAGGTAATTTAATCTGATCATCTTCTAAAGTGAATGACTTACGGTTAATTGGTGAATCATCTTGCTGGATTAATTGCTGCTCGGGTAAATCTTGGCCAACTTCCAAATATTTCTCGGCTGATTGAATCGGTTCTGGTTCTAAGGGCTTAGATGGAAAATCCTCATCGATATAATCAAGATTACCAGACCTAAATTCATCGAGTTCTTCGTCTTCATCCAAATCAATCGTGATTCTATTTCTTCTTCTAATAATTATGAAAATTAAACCGGAAAATAGTACTACAACACCGATTAAATAAAGTGTGTTTGATAGTATTTTATCGATAATCGACTTGATTTTAATTAGATTATCTTCATCATTTACCTCTTCAAAGCTGATGGTTAGTGTACCTTCATTATTCCACCAAATTTGCCCATCATCCACTTCCTCTTGATTGTGTGAGACAAAAATTGGATGATTTTCCACTAAATGGGTTATCGTCGAGTCTGAGAAAATTATTTGTTCACTTATTGTTAAATCAACCGGAAGAGTAGCATTTGGGATTATATCAAATACAAATTTCATTGTTAATCTAATACCTTGGGGATCATAGGTCCCAGAAAAAGCTAAACCACCAGATACTATGCATTCTAAACTACCGTTAACCACTTGGCCTACTGATAGTTCCAAGTTATTTCTCCATGATAGGATAATATCATTCGAATCGAGATTTTTACATATTGCATTTTCAAAAAGATTAGATTCTTCATAATTTATTTGTTGGTCAGAAATTATAGATCTTCGTGTTAAGTTTCGAATTTCTGCAGAACTTGAGAGTCCAAAAGTGTAAGTATCTTCAATAATTAAGGTATTTTTTGAGATTTGAAGGTTGACATTTCGTATATTTTCGATATCTGGATTACGTTCACAGTCTACTATTTCATCTGGACAATTGAAGTCCCAATCGTCTAAAAATGAATCTCCATCATCGTCATCATCTAATCTGTCTGGGATTCGGTCACCATCCAAATCAGCCCCTGAATCTCCGTAGCCTTCTCTAAGTGATGGTTGAGCGTAATTCGCAATGTGGTTGGTGTCAGTTGCAACATACACATCAGATACAACACCATTTGACATCTGATGAATATCAAAATCTAGTGCCTTATGGATGAAATATGTCGATGAAAGTTCGCCGAACGTCGAACCATCTAAGTGAATTAACCTTGGCTCATTTCCAAATTCTAACACATAAAGAATATCCAATGTATTAGACCACTCTAGCTGCCTTGCCGAATTTACAGTTTTTTCATGCAGTAAGTTACCAGTAATTGTCCAGGTCGAAATATCTCCGTCCATTGAGACTGCAGAGATTCTTTGGTTTTGGGAATTAAAACCACATCCCGTAATTTCACCTTGTAAACTGAAACTTTTACCGGTATACGAACCATCGTAGTTCCACAGATTAAGAACGCCATTTTTGTCACCAGAAATTAGTAATTGGCCATCATTAGAGAATGCTATACATGTGACATCGGTTAGATGTTCATTTGAATACTGGACTTCAATTTGCATGTTTTCTGTGTTGATTAAATTTATTCCGTTTTGGAAATTAGCAACGGCAAGATGACTACTGTTTGGTGTCCATGAAATACTACTTCGAACACTGTTAGTACGTTCTCTTGATTGAGAAATTTGATTCTCGGAAACATCATAAAAAATTACCGAGTCAACAAATTCTGCAACACCAACGGTGGTAATGGCTAGATAATTTCCGTTTGGAGCGAATTGGATGTCATATACATCTCTCTGGAACTCTAAGGTGTCGATAACTGAATAATCATTGGTGTCAAACAATACCACTTCTTTTGAATATGCTCCAGCTATAATTGAATTGTCACTATTTACTGAAACATAGTTGGAAGTCGAGGCCTTTTCGTCGTTATTCGCTGAACTGTTGTAAATTAACTGAGAGGATGCAGTCGCCGCGACAGAAAAAATACTCATCCCTAATAGTAAAGCAATTAACAGGGGTGTTAACCTTCTAAGCATCCTCTTTACCAATCGTTGCTCTACTTCTAGATACTTTAAGATATAGACGACACATTACAGATTTAGTTGATTTTAGATGATTTGTTGCATATCGGAACGGATGGTTCTTGAAGGTCATACTGTTGCGGTTGAATAATGTCACAACTACCTGTTGATGATGCTGGCAATTATATTGTTAGAATCGGCCATTCTCCCGACCCTGATGATGCATTCATGTTCCACGCTATGACCAATGAAAAATTCCCTACACCAGGATATAAATTCGTCCATGAATTACAAGATATCGAGACACTTAATCAAAGAGCCGTTAACAAGGATCTCGAAGTTTCAGCAGTCTCTATTCATGCATATCCAAATATTGCCGCAGATTATGCTTTGATGAATTGTGGTGCTTCGATGGGCGAGGGTTATGGTCCAATGATAGTCTGTAAACAAGGCGTTAGTATTGAAGAGGCAAAAAATTCAATTATAGCAGTACCAGGTATGAAAACTAGTGCTTACCTTGGCTTAAGACTTGCATGGGGTGATGTGAATGTTGAAGTGGTTCCGTTCGATGAAATAATACCCAGAGTACTGGCCGATGACTATGTCTCAGGATTGATAATCCACGAGGGTCAGTTAACATACGTTGAGCATGAACTCGAAGTCCTGATAGACCTTGGGAAGTGGTGGAATGCTCGAACCGATAATTTTCCCATGCCGTTAGGCGGTAATGTAGTGCGTAGGGATTTAGGCGAGCAGGCTATGAAAGATATTACCCTGTATACCAAGATGAGTATCGAATATGCTATTGAGAACCCAGATGAGGCACTCGAGTTTGCTAAAAAATGGGGGAGAGGAATTGACGATGATACAAATCGTAAATTTGTAACGATGTATGTTAACCAAAGAACGATCGATTATGGCGAAGACGGTCGTGATTCCATTCGTCAATTTATTACAGAAGGTAAAGAAATTGGTTTAATCGATAAAAATTTTGATGTATCGTCAATTGATTTCATTGGTAGTTGATTAGAATGTCAGATAGAATACCCCAAGTTAGTCAGTATGGTTCAGTAGACCCTGCACCCCCCTCGCAAACAGGTAACATCGAAATGTGGAAGCATTCATTGGTCGACGACAACACTCCGATGTTCCAGCGAATGCGGAATCTTTTTTCTCTACGCAATGATGGTACCGATGAATCATGCTTGGCTCTGTGTTTCGGGTTTAAGTCAAGCAGTGCTCTATTAAGACATGAATTGGCATATGTCTTGGGCCAAATGCAGAATCCTATCGCCCTTCCCCACTTGGTCGAACGGCTAAGTGATAGCGATGAACATGTAATGGTTAGACACGAGGCTGCTGAGGCCATGGGTGCGATTGGCGATCTATCAGTAAGAAGTGTATTGGAAGAGTTCTGTAATGATGAAAATCCGGAAGTGTCTGAATCTTGCGAAGTTGCGTTGGACCTCCTTGCCTGGTGTAACTCTGAAGAGTGGGATAAAGTCAAGTGGTGATATGGCTAAATTCAATAGCCGAAAGTTATTGGGTCGTTTGAGGAGATATAATGCCGCATGATAATATTGAACTCGCTCAGGCTCCAAACGGAGAACTAGGCCCCCGATGTAAGAAGTGCGGAGTTAGACTTACCTTTGGTAATGCGATGGTAATAGATAAAAATTATTTTTGCTGGGATTGCTATGTCGAAATAACTGGAGCCGATAGTGCTACAACAGTTGGGGAAGCGGAAGAGCGATTTTGGATGTCTGAAACCAGCTGAAATTTATTTACCCTCACATTGGTTGATGTGTAATTATGCTCTCTACTGGATGGTCAAGATTCGCACACAAGTTCTCGACCTACTATCGCTCGTCAGATATGTGGACTCCACCTAGGCTGAAACTTCGTGAGTGGATGTTCATCCCGTTCGGCAACGCACCTCCAATTAGGCACAAGGGATTTTCAGACATGGAATCTGTAAGAGAATTCATTGTTGGCCGGGCTATGCATTCTTGCTTTTACTCAACCGCCTATTGGGAGCGACCATTTGAATTAAAAATGGCTGATAAAAATTGGCTCGGTGCTGACCTAATTTTTGACCTTGATGGCGATCACTTGCCAGGTGTAACCGATAGAGATTTCCCGGGAATGTTAGAGGTTATTAGAGAACAAGCATGGACTTTGTGGAACGATTACTTACAACCCGAGTTTGGCTTTGAGGAGAAATATTTGCAAGTCACTTTTTCTGGCCATCGTGGATTTCATTTACATTACCGTGATCCCAATCTATTTCATCTTGATTCAGGTGCCAGAAGAGAACTGGTTTCACATATTCGCGGAGAAGGTGTTGATGTTAAAGGTGGGTTAGCCAGATTTCATGATAATTCGTCTTCAGGATGGTCAAACAGGATTCGCGATGGAATGGAGAGCATGGTTGGTAAATTACAAAATATTGCTAGCCAAGGGGAATCACATAAATTACAGTTGAAAGAACTTCATGAGGGCCTAAAGGCCCAATCAAAAAGGGAAGGTCGAAAGTCTGCAAAAGGAACAACTTCGATTCAAAAATTATCTGCCTTACTAAGTGATGAACGTAGAAGTAAGCGATTGCTAGACGGACATTTTGGAGTTTTAGATCGATATGAATCATTATTTTTGGATTTACTGAAAACTGATTCTTCAGTTATTTTAGGTTCTGCCGGAGAAACCGATGAAGTAGTAACTATCGATGTACGAAGACAGATTAGGTGGCCGACATCTCTGCATGGGAAATCCGGTCTTAGGGTCAGTGAATTCCCACTTGATCGACTTGATCCTGATGGTTCGAACCCTTACAACCCTCTTACTGAGGCTGCTGTGCTAGGTTCTTCTGGAAATACAAAAGTTGAGATTATCAAAGAGGACTGCATTTTCGAATTTTTCGATAAGCGTTCTGAAGTGTCAACTGGTGATGTCTTTGAAATTCATGACACTGGCGCCACTTTTCTCGTTCTAAAAGGGTGGGCGAAAATAATAAATTGAGTTCGTTTAACTTTAGTAAAATTACTGTTTTTTAATGTCCTTCTTTCGGTAAGGTTCAAGACTCTACCGCTCTCCACCCTGTCTAGGGTGAGGCACATGGGTTTCCGTAAAGGCAAGAAAAAGGGTTCCAACCAACTACCTAATCCAACAATCCCCCCAGCCCCATTGCCTCCGATGCCAGGAATGCCACTACCGCCTCCCGGTGGGGCCCCGTTACCTTCCCCTGTTATGCCAGAAGTTACTCCGGTTAGTGATGAGCAAACCCTCCCCCCTGCACTCCCTTTACCTGATGCAGGGGAATCACCAGCAAGTGAATCCGAAGATGGTTACAATCAGCTTTGGGCGAAAAAATCAGACAAGCCTTTACCACAAATTTATGGACATATAGATAGAATTTCTAGCGGCGAAATCGGCTCTTTGCTCGACCGATATGCCGACCGTTTTGGCCATTCTTTGGATAGAGATATCATTGTTTTAAGAAAACAAGAACATGACGATAAGGTTGCACAAATTCGAGATGCTCCTGTCGTAGAATTGGTTGAAGATGAAATTATTGAAGAATCACTTGCAGATAAAATCAAGTCCTTAGAAAATCAAATTCGCGCACTAAAACCATCTTATCAAGAAGCCAAAGCTGCTGGTGACACCGATAAATTAGCAGAACTACGCCCTCAACTTGAATCTTTGATGTCAGAGCGGAAGATGTTGAAATTACAATTAGAACAACCTGCTGCTGACACCGGAGAAGAATCAACAATTGCCGAAGAATCTACTGATGGCGAAGATATTTTCATACAGTTTGTTAGTATTGTTGACGAGTTATTAGGATCACACTTACCTGAAGAAGTTGTTGATGACTTTGTTTCCAGTGAGGATTTTTCAGTGTACCAATCTGTTGGAGGCGACCCGTCGTCAGCTGATGACGACTTACGCGGCAGATTCTTTGCTATTGTCGATTCACAACTTGCAAACATGAGTGAGGAATCAATTGAAACATTTGTTGCTTCACCGGATTTTGAAATTTACCGAACAGTCGGAGAGATGTATTAGAGAGAGTGAAATTATGGGATTATTAGACAAGGCAGGAGCAGGTTCCAGTCCAAAAGAAAAACCAGTAGCAAAAGCGAAAGCCGTTGCTAAGGCAAAGGCAGTCGCTAAAGCAAAACCGGTTGCTAAGGCAGTCGCTAAAGCAAAACCGGTTGCGAAGGCCAAAGCTGCTGAGAAACCCGTTAAGGCAGTCAAGGAAAAGCCAGTTAAAGAAAAGAAGAAGCGCGAGCCTAGACCCACCGGCCTTCCGGAAGGTTTTGAGTTAGCAAACCGACTTGATAGAACAATGAGTTGGTTTGTCAACTTTGGTTGGAACTTTGGTGTTTTAATTGCAGCAATTGTGATGATGATGTCCGACACTAACGTTGTCACTACTATTCTTCTCGCAGTTTCCTTTTTCTTAATGCTACTAAATGTAATTGTTTTACCACTTAAGACTGGCAGAACCCTTGGACAATTTGTTTCAAGGATAAAGTATGTTAATAGTGAAGGGATAAAGTCGAATCCTATTCAGGGCATGTTATCTAATTCCGCAGGCATATTTTCCTTATTTGGTTTGATTGCTGTCATGATGAATTTCCAAAAATTGGGCGATAAGGCAGCGGGGTCCGGACCTATCATTTGGACAGTATTTGGTGCAATTTTCCTTATTGTCTGGATTGTTAACTTTCAATTCGCTAGGGCCAGTGAATTCAAACAGGGCATTTACGACCTAATGTTCGGTGCATACTTGGTTAAACACGTTCCGATAGATGGCGAACAATCATCAGGATTTTGGGCTAAACTCGAAAATATGGGTAATTATGGTGATCAGTTTGCCGCTAGAAGGGAAGCAAAAAAGTTGAGCCGCGAGCAAAAAGCTGCTGAAGAAGCCGCAAATCTCGAGTCTGGTGGTGAAGTGGATTCAGGCACTGATGCATCCGAGTCTGAAAAAGAAACCAAAGAGGCCAAACCGAAAGCCAAGGCAAAAGCCAAGGCCAAACCTAAGTCAAAAGCAAAGTAAAACCTAGAAGTGTTGTAATGAATCTTCTTGATAATCGCTGGGCTACCTGCCTACTGGCTATTTTTTTAACAATTACCAGTTTTTACTTGACTCTGCTCTTTCAAAATAATGCTCTGATTTTTGTTGTCCTCATTGCCCTAACATTAGCATTTATTTTCAACTCGTATCTAGAATTGTTAGTCGCATTTACATTCATAGCCCCAATCAACAGAAAGAAAAGTTTGTCGGGAACTAATTGGCAACAGGGAATTTTACCCCATGACGGACCTGATATTTTTTACGTTGCTAATTTTCGTGATATTAAGGCTCCTTTGGCGATTATTGTACACGGTTGGAGAAGTGGTTCTTCGTCCATGCAGGGTCGGGCCGAACTTTTCCTCAAAATGGGATTTAGTGTGTTAATTATGGAATTGCCTGGCCACGGAAGTGCTCAAGGCGTTAGTAAATGGAATGCAGGTGTTGCCACTAGAAATTTCATGTATTTGTTTGATAATTTAGACAAAGTATGTGATATTGATATGATTTCTGACATCTATCTACACGGCCACAGTATCGGTGCATTTGTTCTTTTGAGGTATTCCAGAGAGTCGAATGTTTTGAAAAATGTTGAATCTGTCCGAGGCTATATTCTTGAGTCACCAATGACTTGCTATTCCGAAATTTTCAAGGAATCATGTCAAAGATTACTTGTTCCTAAACTACTTACTACTTATTTTTGGAACAGATTAAGATTTCATTTTAATCATCTAAATAAGCAGTTTGAGCCGATATTGAGGGTTGACGATGTTGATGTTCCAACATGGGGTATTCCCGACAAGCCGACATTGGTGGTACAGGCAGGTAATGACGAAAGGTTAGGTGAGATTCACTATCAGAAATTAATTGAATCTTTTAACAATAAAGAACTACTATCGAACATCATAATAGACGATTTGACTCATGCTGGTGCTAGGAACAACAAAAACCGTGATAGTGTGATTGAAAAGTGGATTGATAATTTGAATTGATCATTCTTCTTCATTGTTATCGGCTTGAACCCTTGCTAGTTCTCGCATATCGTCGACTTCATCCAGTTCATCGACGATTTCTTCTCCCAGCAGTGTTTCCAAAACATCTTCCATTGTAACAATCCCCGAAGTCCCTCCAAATTCATCGACAACCACTGCGACTTGTTGTCGTTGCGTGAGAAACATATCCAAAGCGCTGTCAACAGAGCTAGTACCCTTTATCGATTTGACAGGTTTCTTGAATTCGGATATTTTGCGGTCCCATTCATCTCTACTCGCTGCCATTAAAAGTTCAGAGCGAATTACGATACCGGACACATCATCTATACTTTCGCTGTATACAGGTATTCTTGAAAATCTGATTACAGTATTTTCATCTAAGATAGTTTTGATGGTCGAATCCTCTTGGAAGGATGTAACAACCACTCTTGGAGTCATGACCTCTCCGACAGTTATTTCTCTTAACCGTAAGAGGTTGTGGATTACGGTTTCTTCATCTTCTTCTAGAATACCCTCCTCCTCGCCTAAGTCGGCTAGAGCAGCAACATCGTCTCTGGTAACCAATGATTGCGAACCTTTGGGCAATATAGCCTTCAGCCATTGAATTGGTACTATTATGATTGCTAAAGCAGAGGTCATTAATGAGAGAATATGACCCGAAGCGGGTGCCAGTTGTTTCCAATAGGCAGTTCCCAGGGTTTTGGGTATTATTTCGGATAGGAATAGAACTGCTAGAGTCAAAATAATAGACGCAATTGTTAGTGCCTCCTCGCCGTATATTATTTGAACTTGCGAACCCACTCCAGCAGCACCCATAGTGTGTGCAATGGTGTTTAGGGTAAGGATTGCAGTAAGTGGGCGTACTGCATCGTCGTCCTTTAGTTTGGACCATATTGCCCCGACTTTCGATTTTTCTTTTTGCATCACAGAAATGTGAGTGTGAGGCATTGACAGCACTACGGCTTCTAGAATTGAACAAAGAAACGATACACCGAGTGCCAGTGTAGCATAGAATATCAGCAATGTGTAGTCCATATTTAGTCAACGGCTCCTAGCCGGGCTATCTGTTGCTATGGCAAGTAGTTATTCAAAATGACGCATTAAAATGGATATTTTTAATTTTACAGGGGTGAAACTCAAGAAGCGGTTTGCTTTGGAGTAAAATAGAGGGATGGTTTTGGCCAGCAGTAAATCAGAGAATGTACTGATTTGTGTAGCCTGGCCGTATGCCAACGGCCCCCTTCACCTAGGGCATGTCGCTGGATGTTATTTGCCACCCGACATACAGGCTAGATATGAAAGGGCTTTAGGAAATAAAGTGCTAATGGTCTCAGGTTCAGATGAGCACGGAACGCCAATAACAGTTACTGCTGAGCAGGAAGGTGTAAAACCACAGGATATTGTAGATAAGTTTCACAAAATCAATTCTGATGCTCTGATTGATCTTGGTTGCTCATGGGAACCAAATGTAGATCCACGTGGAATACAATTTGGTGGCTCGCTATTTAATAGAACCTCAGATGATAAGCACAAACAGATAGTTAAGTCAAATTTTAGTAAATTAATGAAAGCAGGTCTATTTGAACGAAAAACAATGAAACAATATTATGAAGTTTCCAGCGATGGTTCTGGGCGATTCTTACCCGACAGGTATGTCGAGGGAACTTGCCCAAATTGCTCTGCAGATGGAGCAAGGGGCGACCAGTGCGACGAATGTGGAGCCACCTACGAATCTATCGAACTAATCAACCCTAGGTCAAAGATGAATCCTAGCGCAGAAATAGAAGTTAGAGACACCGATCATCTATTTTACCGACTCGACTTATTTCAAACGGCCTTAGAAAAACACGCTGCATCACGCCAGTCAACTTGGAAATCTAATGTTAAAGCGATGACTAAACAGTGGTTGGATATGGGATTGAGACCTAGAGCAGTTACCAGAGATTTGTCTTGGGGTATTTCCCTGCCCATGGATGATGAGGAATGGGAAGGCAAGTGCGTTTATGTTTGGTTTGAGGCAGTTCAAGGATACTCAACATGCGCTCAAATATGGGCTAGCGAGTTTGCTTCTAAAAATAACCATCCAAGAGGACAGGAAGCATGGAAAGACTGGTGGTGTATTGGAGAAAACGGAGAACAACCTCGACACCTATATTTCCTTGGCAAGGATAACATACCCTTTCACACTGTGATTTGGCCTGCTCTTATTCTAGGACTAAACCATGCAGAGAAAGGTAAAACCTCAGAAGATGAGATTGAACTACCGCAGAAGGGTGATTTCGCATTGGAAACTAACGTCCCGGCAATGGAATATCTCATGTTGTCTGGAGGACAGTTCTCTAAATCTAGAAAACATGCAGTTTGGCTACCTTCCTTCTTAGAAAGATTCGACCCTGATACTCTAAGATATTATCTTTCGATAAATATGCCCGAAAATCACGACACTGATTTCAACTGGCCGGATTTTGTAGAGAAAATTAACAGTGAATTAATCGCAGCGTATGGCAATTTTGTTCATCGTGTGCTAACTTTAGGAGCTAGACTCGAAGATAATCCTAAAGCCCCGCTAGTCCAGTTTGAAGATTTAAGTCTAACTTCGGAATACCAAGGTAAACTTGAAGATTTACATGCCTCTATTTCTAACTCTCTAAACAAACACAGGTACAAAGAAGCACTACGGTACGTCATGAATGCTGCTCAGTTGGGTAATCAAATGCTGCAAAATGCCATTCCATGGAAATACCTTTCTCCTGTTTCTGAATCTGAAAATTCCGATTATGAACAAGAGAGAAAGAACTCTCTTGCCATGCTTTCATTCGGTTGGCGAATTGCTAGATTTTTGTCTATTACCTCTCAACCTTTCCTTCCGTTCAGTGCTGCTAAACTTTGGAAGTCGCTGGGTCAAGAGGGTGATGTAAGTATGGCTGAGTGGAGTTCAGCAATAGACTGGAGTGTCAATATGACATGGAACATTTCTAAGCCACAACCCCTGTTTAAGAGACTTGATTTGGAAGAGATACTAGAATCGGAAAAGGCACTCGCTGACAATGATAACAGCGAAGAAAAATCAAGTCACACCGTCAAAGGTGGCAAAAAGAAGAAAAAAGGAGATAAAAAAATGAGTGAAACACCAGAAGGAATTGAGTACCTTGATTTTGATACATTTATGAAAGTAGATCTTAAAGTCGGTAAAATTTCCAGCGTTGAAGAACATCCGAATGCCGATAAATTGTATGTCATTAAGTTGGACGATGGTACACTGGATGGCAGAACTATTTGTGCGGGAATAAAACAATTCTACTCCATTGAGGAACTTACTGGTAAATCAGTTGTTTTTGTTTCCAACCTAAAGCCGCGTCCTCTAAGAGGGATTACTTCAGAAGGAATGATGCTTGCTGCTGACGACGGTAAAGGCAATGTGAAATTGATTACCGTTGATGGTGATATAACTACAGGTTCGCAAGTTCGATAATTAATTTAGTCTTTCACGCACTATCCGCAAAGATTCTTTTGATAGTATTCTTGACTTTTCGAGTAGTTGTTCAGACCGAATACCCAAGTCACCAATCATTTCATCTGGCAGTGAAGCGAGGTTTATGTCAACGTTGAGTAGCGCGCCTTTTGCAGCCGTACTCGCTAGCAGTGAAGCAACTCCAACATCTGAAACAGCATTTGCATTACCCTCGAGGGCCAATTCTGGTAAAACCTCTAATAATTGGTACGCTAATTTTGCAGTCTCAAATGGAACTAAAGCAGCCTTCAAAGTAGCTTCTGTGATTGTTTTTTTCCTTACCTGAATTTCTTCATCATTGGTTTTTGGCAGTTTGAATGATGCCATTACTAAATCAAAGGAATCGCTGTCATCCTTTGCTAACTTTCCGGCTTCTGTGAATATTTTTATCGCAATTAATTGTGCTTTTTCAGCACACTTCCAGCCATCCTTCCATTTCTCGTTGCCGACAGTCAAATCTGCAACCATACATGTTAGGGCGGCTGCTTGACCTAGGGCGACTGCACTTGCAGTTCCACCTCCAGGGGTTGGCGATGATGACGCTAGTGCAGACTGAAAATCGCGTAAACTCATTTCCATCCAGTCCATATTATTCACCACTCCTTAGCGCCCACTCAATAATTCTATTTTCGGGTTCAAATTCATCTAGGTGGTTTAAGCCCAAACCTTGTATTGCATAATTGACTAATTCTTCTTCACTTGCCCCTTCTTTGTCACTGAACCATTCCCCGGATTCGGTCATAACTTTCAGTGGCACTAAACCAACGATTTCACTGCCAAGTAAATTTTTACCATGATCTCCTGCAATGGCATTACATGCTTCATATGCGATATGTAGCGGGCATGAATTGATATCTAGTATATTCATCGAAACTTGACTGATATTATTTGATTCCAAGGTCACGCCCATGCCCTGAACCTTGTCAAGCATACCAGGAATTCTAGTTCGTTTACCAGATCTCTTTATCAAACGACCCGAACTTCTAACAGTTGAACCGATGATTTTTGAAATAGTTGCATCTACTTCATCGACATTAACATTATAGGCGATTAAAATGTCTCTAGAACCAATAGTTATACCTCCGGACTTCGCAACTCTTTCATTCCAAGATTTCGGGCCAAAATCTGGATACTTTGTAGTTTCAGAGTGAGATGTTTCTCCACCCTCTAATCTGTCTCTAAATCCTTCATATTCTCCTTTTCGTAATGAAGATAGTAAGAATCTATCATCATTGGTTGCCGAATATCCATAAAGAAAAGTAGGCACTGAGAGTTCTTCAGCAACACGCTGGGCCAGTTCCCTAGCATATTCGGAACATTCATCCATAGTTGCACCTTCAAGCGGGACAAAAGGGCAAACATCAACAACGCCTAATCTTGGGTGTTCACCTTTGTGTATTCGCATATCGATATTAGCAATTGCCGATTCAATCAAGTTGTATGCGGCTTGTTTAACAGAACTGGGTTCACCAGCTATGGTGATGACAGTACGGTTGTAGTCAGCATCCGGTTCAACGCCCAGTACTGAACATCCCTGTACACAACTTGCAGCGGCGACAATTTTCTCGATTTTTTCTAAATCTCTACCTTCGGAGATGTTTGGTACACATTCGATAATGGCTGCCATTGAATCTTGGTTGTAGGAGGAGGACTTTGAAGTTAAGTATCAATCTCAGTTGTAAAGCGCTTCTGGATTACCTTCTAATCCTCCGCGAGACTTCTTAACATTGATTCGCTTTATTGATTCAATAAAGTCTTGGTGATTAATTGATGAGCGCCCTTCTCTGATTGCTATCATTCCAGCCTCAACGCAAGTTGCCTTCAATTCGGCGCCGGAAAATCCATTGGTTTTTTCCACAATTTGATTTATTTGAATTCTCTTAGTATTCATTTTGGATATATGCAACTCGATAATCGCCTTTCTTCCACCGTCATCAGGAATAGGAATTTCAATTATTCTGTCAAATCGTCCAGGCCGCAATAGAGCGTCATCAAGTATGTCTGGTCGGTTAGTTGCTGCAATAATTTTAACGTCTTCCAATGCATCAAAACCGTCCAACTCCGCTAATAGTTGCATCAAGGTTCTTTGAACTTCTCGGTCACCACTTGTTGAACCATCTAATCGCTTCGCACCTATTGCATCGATTTCATCAAGGAATATAATTGATGGAGATTTTTCCTTGGCGAGAGAGAATAACTCTCTAACCATCCTACCGCCTTCACCAATGTACTTTTGAGCCAATTCGCTACCAACCATTCGTATGAAAGTTGCATCAGTTTGATTTGCTACAGCTTTAGCAAGTAGGGTTTTACCGCAACCGGGAGGCCCGACTAACAAAATGCCTTTAGGTGGTTTAATTCCGACCTTACGAAATAATTCAGGTGAAGTTAACGGCAGTTCAATCGCTTCTTTAACTGAAGTAACTTGCTCTTCTAGTCCAGCAACTGATTCATATGTGACTTCGGGTTTGTCAGTCATTTCTGCCCCGCTTACCATCGGGTCCCAAGCGTCGTGTAATACTTCAATCACTGCAAGCGTGTCTTGATTCAATGCAACGCGAACGCCGGGTTTTAGGACTTCGGGTGAAAGTCTTTGGTTGAGTGAAACTTGGAAAACCGTTCCGTTGGATGAGCGGACAATGCCTCTTTCATAGTCAAGTACATCTTCCAAATGTCCAATGATTAGAGGAGGATTTTTCAAAGAGCGAACTTCCTCATCTAGACGATTTGCTCGCTTTTTCAATGATCTTATTTCGGATTCCAAATGAGCCCTTTCGTTAATCAATGTTTGAGCTTCATCGTGAAGATTTTTATAATCCTGCTCTAACTTTTTGAGTTCCTCATCAGTCGATTTGCTAACATCAGAAACATTAGACTCTACTTCGGTGCCCATGCCAATCACCACTACCAATTGCCGATGATGTATGAAGTCTTCCTATTTATCCCAATGTTCATGACTCTTCGACGCGACCCTTCACATGGTGGCAATATGGCGGATTGTGAATTGTGTGGGGCAATGAAGGTCGGGGTTAGACAAGTTCCAATGGGGAAAACCGTTGTGTCAGCATGCTCTAGGTGCGTCGAAAAAATGGGATTAGCACCAAAACAAGTCGCTCCAGGGTTGAAAATCGCTAGCCAATCTAACCAATCAACAACATACTCTTCGAAGCGAAAAGGAAAAAATATTATGTTGAAGCGAGAGAGAGAACTCGATCAAGATTTTGCCACCATAATTTCTCAAGCGAGGAAAAAGAAGGGCTGGAATCAGGCAACCCTTGGAAAGCGAATGGCTGAAACTGTTAATGTAATCAAATCAGCCGAAAATGGAAAGCATCCAACTGATTCAGTAATTAAAAAATTTGAACGCACACTCGGAATAAAACTCATGGTCGATAGTAAGCCCGAAGAAACGAGTCGACTGTTCAAGGATGATTCTAGAGGTATGACGCTGGGAGATTTCCTCAATCAGAATGGTGAGTAGATGAATGACGTTAGTGTTCATGCCATTTGGTTGGCGCAAGACGACCCCAAAAAAAATACCGCAGTTCTCGCTTCCAAGCGTGGAGATTTGAAACTTCACAAAAACATGAAAAAACTCCCTAAAAAAGGCATTATTCTCGAACCATTGTGTGGCAAAGTATTGGGTCCAGAAGACCACGACTTGTTAATCAATAGAAATGGTTCATTGGTCGGATTAGATTGTAGCTGGGCACAAATCGAATCAAGTGTTGAAGTTGTGATGAAAAAAACTCGCTTAGTCCCTCGAATGCTACCCCTGCTTCTTGCCGCTAATCCGGTAAACTGGGGCAAACCTGGGAAATTGACAACTGCCGAGGCTATTTCTGCGGCATTGTACATTCTCGGAAGGCAAGAGCAAGCACAGAGTGTCCTGGGTGCTTTTCGGTGGGGTCAGAGATTTTTTGAATTAAACCAAGAACCACTAGATGCGTATTCCCTCGCTAAAACTAGTGAAGAACTGGTTAACTTGCAATTTGAATTCTTCGATTTGGAACACTTGAGGTGATTATATTAGCCGTAATATCAAAACCCCTATCTCCCGGTGGGATGGTCACAAAACGCTGATTTCATCAGACGAATTAGCTAGAGAATCCCTACTTGTTCTAAATTATAATGGTAAAACTTTGACTAGGTTATTGGGCACACCTGATGATGGCCATGAGTTGTTCATCGGACATCTAATCTCGGAAGGATATTTGCAATTATCTCAATTAAACTTAGTTTCAGATTTGGACGCCTCCATCGACGACAAAGGGGTGTTTCAATTTTATCTAGAAGGCCCTGAATTAATCGACAAAAAATCACAACCAGAGCGTCTGATAAAATCTTCATGCGGCGCTTGTGATGCCGATGGGCTTGAAGAATTAATTAGCGATTTACCGATTTTAGATATTGATTCACGGAAAATTGATTTTGATAAATTAAACAAAGCGTTCGATTCAATGAAATTAGAGCAGCAAGGTTTCAGAACAACAGGAGGTATGCATGCTGCAGGAATTGTTGATTATGATTATAATTTATTATATCTCAAGGAGGACATTGGCCGTCACAATGCTGTGGACAAAGTCATTGGTGCAGCCGCAATAAAAAATTCTGATTTCAATAATTCTATGTTATTATTATCAGGAAGGTGTGGATGGGATATTGTTGCTAAAGGTTGTAGAAGCAACATCAGAACGATTGCCAGTATAGGCGCTTGTTCATCCTTAGCAGCAAGCACTGCTAGAAAATCCGGCATGCGTATTTTTTCCTTTGTCAAACCTGATAATGCTGTAATAATTGGCAGTTAATCTTTGAATTGATAGCAAGCCTTGAAACCTTTGCCTACTGGCGATATTTGAGGAGCATGCGGAAACCAGTGTCTCACAAGGTTCCTCAAGACCTCAATAGTCTACGTTTGAAAAAACCGAAAAAGAAGGCTGCAGGAATTCCTGCCGTGATTTCCTCAGGCGTCCATTCACTGAAAAAAATGGGTGTCAGTAATTCGATTAGATCGTTACGCATGGTCAACCAAAAAAGTGGGTTTGACTGCCCGGGATGCGCGTGGCCTGACCCTGAACATAGGACAAGTTTCGAGTTTTGTGAAAATGGCGCGAAAGCTGTCGCCGACGAAGCAACAAAGTCTAAGGTTGGGGCGGACTTTTTTGCTAGATATTCTATTCAGGAATTAGCAGATAAGAGTGATTACTGGCTAAATAGCCAAGGCCGAATCACTGAACCGATGTATCTTGATAGTGATTCAAATTATTATCAACCTATCACCTGGGATGAAGCCTTTAACAAAATATCAGCTAAACTGAATGCGCTACCTAGTCCAAACAACGCCGTCTTTTACACATCTGGGCGTACTAGCAATGAAGCAGCATTCCTTTACCAAGCATTTATTCGTTCATTTGGAACTAATAATTTGCCTGATTGTTCCAACATGTGTCATGAATCAAGTGGTAAAGGGCTTGGTTCAACTATCGGAATCGGTAAAGGTACTGTTCGATTAGACGATTTCTATCACTCAGATTTGATTTTAGTTATCGGTCAAAATCCCGGAACAAACCACCCTAGGATGCTCACAGCACTACGGGACGCAAAGAAGTCTGGTTCTACGATTATCCACATTAACCCACTACCTGAGGCTGGACTTGAGAGGTTTAAACACCCGCAAGATTATATGAAACTTGACTTGAAATCGACAAAATTATCTGATATTCACCTCCAAGTAAAAATTGGTGGTGATGCAGCACTGATCAAGGGATTAATCAAGGTACACCTCGAATCTGGTGGGGTCGATGATGAATTTATTCACACCAAAACAACTGGTTATGAGTCCATGGTTGAATCTGCT
>CEWG01161453.1_pt1 | contig 20075 bp, 15 predicted proteins | sample 361411 | NCBI WGS metagenome assembly CEWG01 (sample SAMEA2622173, study PRJEB7988) | marine metagenome | biome: marine biome (ENVO:00000447); feature: surface water layer (ENVO:00002042); material: "saline water (ENVO:00002010), including plankton (ENVO:xxxxxxxx)" | depth 5 m | reverse complement strand
TTGATGCAATGATTCCAGTAGGTAGAGGGCAGCGGGAGTTGATTATTGGTGATCGTCAAACAGGTAAAACAGCGGTAGCTATTGACACTATCATCAACCAAAAAGAATTTTTTGATAAAGGAGAACCAGTATTCTGTATTTATGTAGCTGTTGGTCAAAAAGGATCTACAGTAGCAGCGATTGCTAAAACATTAGAAGAAGCTGGAGCGCTTCCATATACAGTAATTGTAGCATCCAACGCTTCAGACCCTGCGCCAATGCAGTTCTACGCACCACTAGCAGGAGCAGCTATTGGTGAGTACTTCCGTGATACAGGTCGCCCAGCATTAATTGTATTTGATGATTTATCAAAGCAAGCTGTTGCTTATCGTGAGGTATCTCTTCTATTAAGAAGACCTCCAGGTCGTGAAGCATACCCAGGTGATGTATTTTACTTACACTCAAGATTATTAGAGCGCGCAGCAAAAGTTATTAACGATGATACAATTGCAGCACAAATGAATGATCTTCCAGAGTCTTTAAAAAGCAAAGTAAAAGGAGGTGGTTCATTAACAGCATTACCAATTATTGAAACACAGGCAGGAGATGTTTCTGCTTATATTCCAACCAATGTAATTTCGATTACTGACGGTCAGATTTTCTTAGATGGAGATTTATTCAACTCAGGTGTTCGTCCTGCAATTAACGTAGGTATATCAGTATCTCGTGTAGGAGGTTCGGCACAGATTAAATCGATGAAGAAAATTTCAGGAACACTTAAGTTAGATCAGGCACAGTTCCGTGAATTAGAAGCTTTTGCGAAGTTTGGTTCTGACCTTGATGCAGCAACTAAAGCTGTTATCGACAAAGGCGTTCGTAACGTAGAAATCTTGAAGCAAGGCCAATACTCCCCACTACGAGTAGAGGAGCAAGCAGCCATCATTTACTGCGGAACTAACGGCTTATTAATTGATGTTCCTGTAAACAAAGTGAAAGAATTCGAAACAGAGTTTATTTCATTTATGCACCAAAAACACCAAGACGTTTTAGATGCTTTAGCAGCAGGAAAATTAACAGATGAAATCAAGAATACGCTAGAAAAAGTAGCGGCTGATTTATCTAAAAAATATACAGCATAACAAATGGCTAACTTAAAAGAAATACGCGCACGTATCTCTTCTGTTGGTTCAACCATGCAGATTACCAGTGCCATGAAAATGGTATCGGCTGCAAAGTTGAAACGCGCCCAAGACGCCATTACTCAAATGCGTCCTTATGCTATTAAGCTTCGTGAGCTATTGGTAAACCTAAGCTCTACCTTAGAAGGTTCTGATGGTGGAGCTTTCGCTCAAGAACGCGAAGTAAAAAAAGTGTTATTGGTAGCGATTACTTCCAATAGAGGTTTGTGTGGAGCATTTAACTCAAACATCATTAAAAAAGCGAAAAGCTTAGCAGAGAACGATTATACCAACACTGATGTGTCTTTATTGACAATTGGTAAAAAAGGATCAGAATTTTTTGCTAAAAACGGCTTTACAGTGCGTTCATCACACGATAATTTATATGATAAACTAACTTTTGACAACACCTCTGCAATTGCAGAAGATATCATGCAAAACTTTTTGGCTGGTGAATTCGATAAAGTGATTCTTGTATACAACCAGTTTAAAAATGCCGCTACACAATTAGTACAAGCAGAGCAGTTTTTACCTGTTGAAACACCAACGGAGGAAGGTGCTACAATTGGCGATTACATTTTTGAACCATCGAAAGAAGAAATTGTAACCGACTTAATTCCCAAGTCTTTGAAAATACAATTATTTAAAGGTCTATTGGACTCTTATGCTTCGGAACACGGAGCGCGTATGACAGCCATGCATAAAGCAACAGATAATGCAGGCGAGTTGAAGAAAGACCTAACCTTAACATATAACAAAGCTCGTCAGGCTGCTATTACTGGTGAGATTCTTGAGATTGTAGGTGGTGCAGAAGCATTGAGCGGATAATCTTTTTAAAAGTTAAATGTTTAAAAGCCCCCCCCTTTTTGGCAGGGCTTTTTTTATGTCTAATTGCGGCTAAAAACTATATTTGTAAACAACACAAAACCTGTCAGACATGAGTTATCAAAATGTATTATCAGAAGTAAAGAGTAGCACTGCTTACATCACCATCAACCGCCCAAAAAGATTAAACGCTTTAAACAAAGAAACCATAGTAGAGTTGAATGACGCCATCATTAAAGCGGATCAAAATAGGGCGGTAAAATGCCTGATACTTACAGGAGCAGACACCAAAGCTTTTGTAGCGGGCGCCGATATTAAAGAGTTTGCTCATTTTAATGAAGAAGAAGGAGCAAACCTTGCAAAAGATGGGCAATACATGTTGTTTAACCTGTTAGAAAACCTTTCTAAACCAACAATAGCAGCAGTTAATGGTTTTGCTTTGGGAGGAGGATTAGAGCTCGCAATGGCTTGCCATATACGTGTTGCTTCCAATAATGCTAAAATGGGTTTACCAGAAGTTTCTTTAGGGGTTATTCCTGGTTATGGAGGTACGCAACGCTTAGCGCAACTTGTTGGTAAAGGAAAAGCTATGGAAATGATATTCACAGCGTGTATGCTAACAGCTGAAGAGGCGAAGGAATGGGGTTTGGTAAATCATGTTTGTACACAAGATGAACTGATTCCTACTTGTGAAAAAATAGCATCTAAGATAGCTCGCAACTCATCTGTAGCGATTAGCTACGCAATAAAAGCTGTAAATGCGGGTTTTAGCTCAAAGGGTTACCAAGCAGAGATTGATGCCTTTGGCTCATGTTTTGGAACAGAAGATTTTAAAGAAGGAACAACCGCTTTTATTGAAAAAAGAAAAGCAGACTTCCCTGGAAATTAAAGATTGAATCCATTAAAGAAATTAGCAGGGCAAACCGCCATTTATGGGTTAAGTAGCATTATTGGCCGCTTACTTAACTACCTGCTAGTTCCTTTATACACGCGTTATTTCACCACTTCAGAATACGGAGAAGTAACCACCCTCTATGCATATGTTGCTTTCTTGGTAATCATCCTCACCTACGGTATGGAAACCGCTTTTTTCCGTTTTTCACAAAGGGAACAAGACAAGAAATCAGTGTATAGCACCACCTTAATTTCTTTATTGATTTCTTCATTAGTATTTATTGTGTTGATGTTTGTGAATGCCAACAGTGTGGCAAACGCATTAAGCTTTAACGGACACCCGGAATACATACAGTGGTTTGCGCTTATTATTGGTTTAGACGCTATTTCTTCCATCTCTTTTGCGAAACTAAGAGAACAGAATAAAGCAGCTCGTTTTGCTTTAATTCGATTGCTTAACATCTTCATCAATATCGGCCTGAACCTATTCTTTATTATTTACTGCCCTTTTGCAATTAAAAACAATCTACCCTCTGCAGAATTTGTGCAGAGTATATACAGTGATGGTGTAGGAATCGGTTATATTTTTATTGCCAATTTAGCAGCAAGTGTTATTACGATTTTGTTTCTACTTCCAGAGATGCTCTCTTCTTCTTGGAGGTTCAAGCTACAGCTGTGGAAAAAAATGATGGTCTTTGCGCTACCCCTTATGTTAGCAGGACTAGCAGGTATCACAAATGAAACAATTGATCGGATTTTATTATCTCACCTCCTACCTTCAGGTATTGCCGCATCTGAGGTTGGTATTTACGGAGCGTATTATAAGTTGTCAATTATTATGACGCTATTCATCCAAACCTTCAGATTTGCAGCAGAGCCTTTCTTCTTTGCACAAGAAAAAGAACGCAGTGCAAAAAAGTTATATGCAGACGTTATGAAGTATTTCACCATTATTACCGCAACCATTTTCCTAGCGGTAATGATTTACTATGATCTTGTACAGCAATTTATTGGTGGAGAATTTCATGACTCTAGAGGGTTGGTGGTTGTGCCTGTTCTATTGTTTGCTAATCTATTTTTAGGGATTTATTACAATCTTTCGGTTTGGTTTAAGTTAACGGAAAAAACAAGATATGGCGCTTACCTAGCTCTATTTGGAGCAGTCATTACCTTAGCACTCAATTTTGCACTTATTCCTTTTTTAGGTTTTGAAGGTTCAGCTTGGGCAACACTGATATGCTATTTCTCCATGACGGTTGCCTCCTATTTTTTAGGAAAAAAACACTATCCTATTCCCTATGACTTAAAACGAATAGGCTTATATCTAGGGATAAGTTTACTTCTTTTTACACTTAGTGTTTATGCTGATTTAGGGATGTGGGTAAACACACTATATCTTTTTATTTTTATTGGTGTAGCCTACATCTTGGAACGACCTAAAAAAACATTAAATTCAACACCAAAATTATTTGATTAGTGATGAAAATAAAAGTTGTCAATAAATCGAAGCATCCATTACCACATTACGCAACCAACCAATCTGCAGGAATGGACTTAAGAGCGAATTTAGATGAGCCAATAACTTTAAAGCCATTAGACCGAACATTGGTGAAAACAGGCATTTTTATGGAGCTTCCTGCGGGTTATGAAGCGCAAGTCAGGCCAAGGAGCGGATTGGCGTTTAAAAAAGGAATAACGGTATTAAACACACCAGGAACCATTGATGCAGACTATAGAGGGGAGGTGGGCGTTATATTAGTAAACCTTTCCAATGATAATTTTGTAGTAGAAGATGGAGAACGTGTAGCACAGATGGTGATTGCTAAACACGAACAACCTTCTTGGAAAGAAGTAGAAGAATTGATAGAAACAGAAAGAGGGGCTGGTGGATTTGGCTCTACAGGTTTAAAGTGATTTTTTGATGGGACGAAGTATCATATTTATATTAGCGATTTTCTTTGGGTTTTCTTTTGTATCAGAAGCGCAAAAAAGACCAAGTAAAAAAGGAAAAGTAAGCATGCAGAAAGGACAGCTTAGCGATCGAGATAAATTAAATTTTGAGATGGTATTTTTCAATGGTCTTCGTCAAAAAGCACTTGGAAATCTAGAGCCTGCAGCAGAAGACTTTCTGAAATGCGTTAGGCTAGATGGAAGTAAGGCAGCTCCTATGTATGAATTAGCTAGAATTTATTATGGATTTAGCAAGTATTCAGATGCTTTGTTTTTCATTCAGTCCGCTTGCGAAATAGAGCAAGACAATGTCTGGTATCACCAACTATTGGCAGACGCATATATTAGTAATCAAAAATATAAAGCGGCGATTATAACCTATAAAAAATTACTAAAAGAACAGCCAGGAAATGAAGAGTGGCATTTTCATTTGGCAAGCGCTTATCTGCTAGACAAACAATTGCGAAAAGCAATAGATGTTTATAATGATATGGAACAATACATAGGTGTGGATGAAAGGCTTATTATGCAAAAGCACCGATTATACCTTGACCTAAAAGATAAAAGAGGAGCAAAAAACGAATTAGAGAAATGGATTCTTTCAGAACCTAAAAACCCTAAACCTTACGGCTTAATTGCCGAAATGTACTTACTAGAAGGAAACCAAGAAAAGGCGATAGAGACCTTGGAGCGTATTTTAGAAATTGCACCAAAAAACGGAAAAGCACACCTCACACTTTCGGACTTATACAGAAACAATGGAGAAAAGGAAAAAGCATTTAACTCTTTAAAAATCGCCTTTTCGAGTACCGGCCTAAGCATTGATTCAAAAATGAGAATACTTATAACGTATTATGATATTTCTCAGATAGATAGTACACTTAAAAAGAACGCTTTCAAATTAGTTAAAATCCTAAAGGAGACTCATCCAAACGATGCTAAGCCACATACTATTGCGGGAGATTATTACTACCGAGCAGGAAATTTAAAATCAGCAAAAGAAGCTTTTGAAACAGCGCTTCATTTTGATCAAAGTAGGTTTCCTATTTGGCAACAATTACTTATTATTTGTTTTGACTTGAAGGAATACGAACTTGTTGTTTCTCATGCGCAAACAGCAATGGAGTTATTTCCAAGCCAACCTATTAGTTATTTACTTAGCGGGATGTCACACATTCAAACCAAAACGTATGATACCGCCATTACTGTTTTGAATACAGGCAAAATAATGGTTTTAGGAAACAACGAATTGTTAGCACAATTTTACACTTCTTTAGGGGATGCTTATCACGCTCAAAAGAATCATGAAATGTCAGATGATTCGTATGATAAATCGTTAGAATTATCACCACTCAACACTTATGTGTTAAATAACTACAGTTATTATTTATCACTGCGAAAGGAGAATTTAGACAAAGCGCTAGAAATGATGGAGGTGTGTACAGCATTAAACCCAGGAATAGCATCTTACGAAGACACTTATGCGTGGGTGTTTTATCAAAAGAGAAATTACGATAAAGCCCAAGAGTGGTTAGAGCGGGCATTGACAAGTGGAGGGAGTCAAAGCGCTGTAATTGTAGAGCATTACGGAGATGTTCTATATCAGTTAGGTGAAGTTGCTGAGGCAGTAGAGCAGTGGAAAAAAGCGAAAGAATTAGGGTCTGACACATCCTTTATTGATCAAAAAATAAGTGAGCAAAAACTCTATGAATAAGCTTTGGATTATTGCTTTAATCATGTTTATTTATGCTTGTGGAAGCAATAAATATGTTATCACTTCTTCTCTAGAATATCGCTCATCAAAATCGATTGTTAAAAAAGTAAATCAAAATCATTTAGATTACAATTGGTTTACAGCCAAGCTCAGCGGAAAGATAGAGTTTGACGGAGCGGACACTCCTATTTCGGCTAATTTAAGAATCAGAAAAGATAGTGTAATTTGGCTTTCGGTATCTGCGCTTTTAGGTATTGAGGTGGCGCGTATTCAAATTACTCCAGACAGTCTGAAAATGATGAACAGAATCAACAAAACATATTGGTCAGGAGATTTTGAAGATGTTGAAAGCGCCTATGGGATACCCACAAACTACGAACAATTAGAAGGGATTTTAGTGGGTCAAATTTCACTTGAAAAACAAAAACTGAGGTCTATTATTTCAGAGAACAAATACTTGCTCTTTAACAAAAGTAAAAAAGAAATTCCTCAAACTAAAGCATGGATTGATAATCGCTTTTTGATGCACACTTTCTTGCTAGAAGACGAGTTGGAACAATCTCTAACAATTCGTTATGTGGAGTACGAGAAGCACGCGCAAAGATGGGTTCCTTTAAAACTCAACCTATTGTTAGCTAACACTGAACAACAAACAGAAGCCAATTTCACCTACTCAAAAGTGAACATCAATAACCCCAAAAAAGTTAATTTCAGCGTTCCAGAAAATTATGTTCCAATTGACTAAACATATCACTTGTGTAGTACTTTGTTGTTTTTCAGTGGCTGTGTTAGCTCAAAGCAAGCAAGAATTGCAAGATAAAAAGGAGAAGCTTCAAAATGAAATTAAACTAACAAACGATTTGTTAAACGAAGCTAAGAAAGAAAAAAACAAGTCCATCAATACCCTTTCCACCTTAAATAGCAACATTGCTGCTCGAAATGAAATGATAAGTACTTTAGGAATTGAAATTGGACTGTACGCAAAACGTATTCAGCAACTCGAACAAGAGGTGTTTATCACAGAAGAAAGCATTATTAAGAAGCAATCAGAATTACAATCCTTAAAAGAAGAATACGCTAAATTAGTTTATCATGCTTATCAAAACAGGGGAGCTTATGATCGTTTAGCGTTTATTTTTTCAGCGCATGGTTTTTACCAAGCATACAAGCGCATTAAATACTTCCAGCAATACAGTCAATTTAGACAGCAACAAGTAAAGTTGATTGAAGAAAAAGAGGCTGAGCTAGAAATGGAGTTACTATATTTGAAACAGAACAAAGCAATGCTTTTAGTGGAGAAAAATCAAAAAACAAAAGCTCTAGGAAATACAGAAATTGAAAAACAACAACTCTATTCGGAAAGAGTTGAACAACAATCACTTGTAAATGTGTTGGCTAAACAAGAGAAACAGCTAAAAACGGAACTTAAAACAAAAGAACAACAAGCCAAAGCATTAGATGCTCAAATTAGAAAAATCATAGAAGAAGAAATTAGAAAAGCAAAAGAGGCAGCAGCCTCTACAGGAACACCTTCTTTTAGCATGACTCCCGATCAAAAAGAGTTAGCCGAAAACTTTACAACCAACAAAGGAACACTTCCATGGCCAGTTGAAAGAGGAGTAATTACAGAACATTTTGGAAAACAAAAACACCCTGTATTAACAGGTATAGAAACCTATAATAATGGGATTAAAATAACAACAGAAAAAGGCGCTTCTGCTCGAGTTATTTTTGATGGAACGATAAGTAGAATTTTAAATATTCCAGGAGCAGGAAAAGCAATCATTGTGAGTCATGGTGATTATTTCAGTGTTTATAACAACCTTTCCGATGTCTTTGTTATTGCAGGTCAATCCATAAAAACCAAGCAAGAAATAGGATTGGTTTCTACTAACTATAGCACCAATGAAACAATAACAGAGCTGCAAATTTGGAAAGGCAATAAAAAGTTAAACCCTGCACAATGGCTGTATCGAGCGTATTAAGTAAAATTTAGCTACTTTTGTTGCTGTAATTGATCCATTGATTCAAACATGACTTCAACAACACTTTTAATGATAGGATGGCCACAAATCGTTTTGATTATTGTGGTAGTCTTGATTCTTTTTGGCGGTAAAAAATTACCTCAATTAATGAAAGGCTTAGGCGAAGGTATGAAGGAGTTTAAAAACGCCTCAAAAGACCTAAGCGAAGACAATAAAGAGGAAAAATAAGTTTCCATTTCATGAAGACTTATCGCTCTTTAGTAGCTATTCAGAAAGATCTGAAGAATGGTTCTATAAGCTGCCATTCCCTCACGCAAGCATATCTTAATCGCATTGCAGAAAACCACCATTTAAATGCCTTTTTAGAGATTTTTGAAACAGAAGCTTTATCAAGAGCTCAAGCGATTGATGAGAGGCTTCAAAACGGCACTGCAGGTCGTTTAGCGGGAATGGTGATAGGTATAAAAGATAACATTTGTTACAAAGGACATTCCGTATCAGCATCTTCTAAAACATTAGACGGTTATAAAAGTTTGTTCAATGCTACAGTTTTAGAGCGAATTTTAGAAGAAGACGCCATAATCATTGGTCGCACGAACTGTGATGAGTTTGCGATGGGAAGCTCCAACGAAAACTCCGCTTTTGGAAATGTGTTGCACCACATAGACAACACTAAGGTTCCAGGAGGTTCTTCAGGGGGTTCTGCCATAGCGGTAGCTGCCGATTTGTGTTTGGCGACTTTAGGTAGCGATACAGGAGGTTCTATTCGTCAACCAGCATCCTTTTGTGGTGTGGTAGGATATAAACCGACCTATGGTAGAGTGTCCCGATGGGGACTTATTGCTTATGCTTCTTCATTTGATCAAATAGGCCCTTTTACACACACAGTTCAGGATGCCGCTTTATTGATGGAGGTTATGTCAGGAGAAGATGATCAAGACAGCACGGCTTCCCAAAAAGAAGTTCCAGTATACTCTAAATTGTTAACACCTAAAAAGGGCGCTAAAATTGCATATATCAAAGATTGTATGAATAGCTCAGGGTTAGATCCTGAAATTAAAAAACACATTGAAGAAAAAATAGAGCAGCTAATAGCCGAAGGGCATACTGTAGAGCCGGTAGACTTCCCTTATTTAGATCACATGGTGCCGGTGTATTATGTCTTAACAACCGCGGAGGCATCTTCTAATTTAGCGCGTTTTGATGGTGTTCATTTTGGTCATAGAAGTGAATCTGCCACAGACATACCTAGTACTTATACCAAGTCAAGAACAGAGGGTTTTGGAGAAGAAGTAAAGCGTAGAATCATGCTAGGAACCTTTGTGTTGAGCGCAGGATATTATGATGCGTATTACACTAAGGGTCAAAAAGTGAGGCGTTTGCTTAAGGATAAGACTAATGAGATTTTCGAATCTTACGATTTCATATTATCACCAACCACACCACACACAGCTTTTGAAATAGATAGAGAAACAGCGGATCCAACAGTAATGTACCTAGAAGATATCTTTACAGTCCAAGCAAACATTGTTGGTTGTTGCGCAGTCTCTTTGCCAACAGGTAAGCATTCTAACGGATTGCCGTTTGGCATTCAACTAATGGGCCCAAATTTCAAAGACCAAGAATTATTGGCTTTTTCGCATCAGATAATGAACAAATAATCGTTCATAATTTGAGAAGGAACCTACTCGAAACAACAATCATTTATAGCAAATTTGTAACATCCTCATAAAGGAGGATAATTCTGATTATGAGATGCCTTAAGATATTTTTGTTTTGCCCAATTTTAGCATTTGCCAACTACACCCCTCCTGTGCAAAATCATTCAGCAAGTGAGTTGGGCGAAACTATAAAAGAAGATACAGCTACAAGTTGGCAAGACGACAATCCAGCGTTTGCAAGACACGATTCTTTATTGGCTTTAGAAATGCGCACGTATCAATTAGTAGAAGCAGATACTCAGGTTTTAAATACATGGAATTACGCACCAGACAGTGTTCCTTTTTTTGAGGATAGTGTTTATCAAGAACGACTGCTAGAAATGAGCAAGCACACACCCTTTAATCTGCACTACAATAAAGCGGTGCAAACAGAAATCAATCGTTATGCTAACACTTACCGAAAGCATGTATCGCAAATGCTAGGGAAATCTCAGTATTACTTTCCATTATTTGAAGAAGTGCTGGATGAGTACGATTTGCCGTTAGAATTTAAATATTTAGCAATTGTTGAGTCAGCTCTTAAACCACATGCACGATCTCGATCTGCAGCAACAGGTCTTTGGCAGTTTATGTACAATACGGGGAAAATATACGACTTAAAAGTAACTTCCTACATTGATGAGCGCTCAGATCCAATTCAATCTACCATTGCTGCTTGCGAGTATTTTACTTTCCTCTACAAAATGTTTAATGATTGGGAGTTGGTTTTGGCGGCCTACAATGGTGGTCCAGGATATGTGTCTAGAGCTATGCGAAGATCGGGAGCTACGGATTATTGGTCTGTCCGTCCTTTTTTAAGAACAGAAACACAGCGTTATGTGCCAAAATTTATAGCTGTCAATTATATTATGACCTATGCTTCTGCACATAACATATACCCTACTCCCTTTCTACATACGCAAGCAGAAACAGATACGATTAGCATCACGCAAAGCATGACTTTTGAAACAATCTCAAAGACATTAGATATACCTGTAGAGGTTTTACAAGAGTTAAACCCGATGTATAAAAAAGACTTAATACCGGTAGGTAAAAACAAAAGCTCCTTGTTGAAATTACCACGAGCAAAAATGGGTGATTTCATCACTAATGAAGAACAAATTTATGCGATCAGTATAGAGGATCAAAAACCTTATGTAGAGGAAGATACGCCAACAATTCACCGAGTAAAAAGCGGAGAATACCTAGGTAAAATTGCACAACAATACAACACTTCAGTTAGCCGTTTAATGAGTTGGAATAACTTGAGGAATTCAAGTTTGCGAGTGGGACAAAAACTAGTTGTGTATATTAACCCTGACACTGCACCTGCTCTAAAAACAAACACAACAATCTCCTCAAAGAGAACGATTGAATATACCGTTAAATCAGGAGATACATTGTGGGGAATTGCTAAAAAACATTCAGGAGTTTCTGTGAGTCAAATAGAAAAATTAAACAATATTTCAGCCAGCGATTTAAAGCCGGGAATTAAAATTCAGATACCAAAAGGTTGATGCGATACGCTTGTATAATTTTACTTTTTACATTTTTTGCATGTCAAGAAAATGGTCAGAAAGATGTGAATACATTGCCCAGTATGACAGGCGGCCTTAATGAGCTTGTTATTGTCTTAGAAGAACATTTGTGGCAAGGAGAAATAGGAGATTCTTTGCGCAGTGTTTTGGGAGCAGAGGTGCAAGGAATCCCTTGGCAAGAATCTATTTTTGATTTGGTACAAATACCACCCAAAGCTTACACAAGAATATTTGAGACACATAGAAATCTTCTATTTTTTGAAAAAGGAACAAAAGCGTCTGTTGGTTTTCAAGAAAACACTAACGCTAAAGGGCAGCTCATGGCCTTGGTTACATATCAAAACACGAAGGAATTAAAGGCTTTAGTAAAACAATACGCTTCTGTGATAGCGCATAGGATTCAAGAGAAAGAGAAGACCCGCTTAAGAGCTCAAATGACTCTACAAACAGGATTAGAGAAGGTTTTTCAAAAACATAAAGTTTACCTCAACATACCAAAAGATTTCAGCCTTGTTTTAGATACTACAGATTTCAGTTGGGTAGAGTACAGCCCTAAAGACAAAGAAATAATTCAAGGCATTTTTGTTTACGAAATAAGCCCTGAAACACCCTTTACAACATTGCAACTGTTGGCACAAAGAGATTCTTTAACCAAGCAGTATGTACAGGGAGAAACAACAGGTAGCTACATGTCTGTAGAAATACAACATTACCAACCTTGGATTAAACACACAGAAAGTATGGGCTACAATGCGTTGGAAATTAAAGGTCAGTGGAAAATGCAAAATGCATTTATGGGAGGTTCTTTTATCACTCATTTTATTCAAGACACTATCAACAATAGAATTCTTGTTATTGAAGGGTTTTTATTCAATCCCGGAGAGGACAAAAGAGATAAAATGCAATTGTTGCAATTAGTGCTAGAAAGCGCTAAAAAGTGGCCTGCAAAGTCAGAATAAGATTTCTTCCAGGAGCGCTAATACCACTAGAGTATGTTTTGTAGTGAGCGTCCAAAATATTTTCCAAACCGACTTGAGCTAACAACACCTCGTTTAATACGTATTGATAGGTTAGATTCAAAGTCCACCAAGCAGGCGTCCCATCTATTGTAGCTTCCTGAGGGTTGTCACTACCATTAGGGCTGTAAGTTTCTATGTGTTTCCATCCATTATACAGCAGATATCCTTGTAAAAAGTGTTTGTTTTTTTGCCAACTAACCTCACTCTTCCCATAGGTTGGAGGAATATGATCCATATAGTTCCCATCGCCATCTTGCCCAAAAGTGTAGTTAAAAGAATGTGTGGTAGTCCAAAAATCATTTAACACAGCATACACCTTTAAATGATAGCCCAAAACATAAGCTTCTTGTATATTTTGATTGGCTACAATTGGCAAATACTCCCCATCATACCATAAACTGTCTTGTCCGTTAAGCGAGAAGACATCTTTAATAATCGCATCTTGTAAAACGGTGTAAAAAGCCGTGCCAGAAATAAAATTCCCTTGCTTCCATTTTTTACTAATTGTAAACTCTGCATTGTAAGAGTATTCTGGAGTCAAATCTTTATTAGGAACTGTAACTGTTTCGCTTTTTACAAATACTTTAGTCACATCATCCACATTAGGACTTCTAAATCCAGAAGATATAGAAGCGCTTCCCTCCCATCCTTTTTGTAACTGATGAAAAAGTCCTAAACTTCCAGTGATTGCATCATTGTCTAACTGAATGTTTTTGAAAGGAAGATTGTAAATTTCTAAATCTATAAAATTGGCATTTAATATGCTTTTACTGTATCGCATACCACCACTTAAATAAGAAGATTTTGCAATCGGATGCTTGTATTGTGTAAACATACTGAAGCTACTCATATCACTTCCTCCATCAGCATATCGGCTAGGTGTTCCTTCGTTAGCGGAAGAATTAATCAAATTGTATTGTGCATCAATGCCGTAGTTAAGGTTATTGTGTCCAATAGACTTGTTGAAGTCGGTTGCCAACGAATAAACCCACACTTTTTCAAATCGTTCAAAAAGGGGTCCTCCTATTTTTTGAGAATGCCTACTTTCTAATAATTTCTGTATAGCAAAGCGTGTGTTGAATTCATCAAACAATCGATTTTCTTTTGAGTGATGTATACTTAAAGAGTGCATGAATCTTCTTTGAGGCCCATACTCCCAAACAGCAAATTTCCCTCCCCCCGCATCACTTATATCATTCAGTTTGTCAAACCTAGGAATATTAGTGCTGCTAGAGGCTTGTGTGTTGAGCATGAAACTCCAATTTTGGTTTGCATCAAAACGAATTTTTTGCATAAAATCTGCCTGGCTATAAGCTGTGTTGAGTTGCTCAGCACCATGAGTGATATGCGCCTCCCTACCCCAATCATTATAGCCATGAAAACGATTATTTCCCATTTTAAGATTACCGTAGTGCTGCACACTTAGTCCCTGTAGAAAAGACCATTTTCCTTTAGACCAAGCAATATCAAAATGAGAAGAAACACCCATGTTGGCGGTGTTGATTTTTTGGACGAACTGCCTTTTTGTAACCTGATGTGCTTCCGGAGATTTAGTGTGGATGTGGATGACACCACCCAGAGCATCACTTCCGTATTTAACAGATGCAGGTCCAAAAATAACATCCATTTTGCTAAGCATATATGGGCTTGTGCTGATGATGTTCTGAAGGTGTCCGCTACGAAAAATAGCATTGTTTAAACGAACTCCATCTATTATTAAAAGTACCCGGTTTGCCTCGAATCCACGCACGATAGGACTCCCTCCTCCTGATTGGCTCATTTGCACCATTATGGCACCATTTTTTTGAAGAATATCAGCTGTATTACTAGGGTTTGATTGCAGAACACCTTCAGCGCTAATAGAGGTGATTTGTTGAGGCGTGAAGAGGCGTTCCCTTTCTTCTTTTTCATCTTCAAAGATAATTTCAGGGATGGTGTGACCCAACAATAAAGTGTCTTGAGCGATACTGTTTGCAGCGATTAAAATAAGACTAATAAATAGTGTTAATTTCATGTATTCAAAACTGTTTGCAACACCTCAAGTGATTGCACTTTTCCAAACCCTTCAATATGCAAGGAATAATAATTTAATAAAACGCCTAAAATATCTTTTTTGTTATGTGTTATTGTTTGCCTGCTTAAAAGTTGCGTAAAAGTAGTAATTAAAGGCTCCTGAATGAAGTGTTGATGAGTGGGCGCTGTAGCACAAAAACAACCCTCTATTAAATCAAAAAAAGGCCAATTATTGTAGTTTTCTTCAGGACAAAAACCTAAAAATTCACTTAAGCCAACTAAGAAGTGTAAATGAAAGGTATTGTCAAAATCTTTTTGATCAAAATGAATGAGCGCTCTCTCTAAAAAAGAAAATAAACTTGCATTCGCCGACTCTTCTTTCAGGCACTTACTCAACACCTCTGCTAAAAAAAGTAAAACAGAGCTTTTGTAAATATGAAAAGGCGCCTCTTGATACTGATAGTCAATCTTGCAATCTTTAATGCGTTGAAGCCCAGATTTTTCTTTATGATAGACCTCTAAATCTAAAATATTTAAGGGTTGGTAGTAGGTGTTTTTACCGTTCTTTTTTCTCACTCCATTTACCAGGTATGATTGTAGTCCTAGCGATTCTGTATAAATGCGGCAAATAATGCTGCTTTCAGCATATTTTATGCTGCTTAAAACAATTCCTTTAGTTTGTTGAATCATTAATTGATGAAAAGGATTTTAGCAACATTAGTTTCCGTGCCAAAAGAATTGCTGCTAAAGACTAAATAAACTCCTGTTTGAACACGCTCTCCGTAGCCATTTTTGCCATCCCAAACAGCTTGTCCTCCTAAAGATGTGCTTTCGTACACTAGCGTTCCATTAAGGTCGGTAATTTTCACATCGGCATCTTCTACAAGACCTTTAATAGCAATTGTTCCGTTAAATTCTGGCCGCACCGGATTTGGGTAAACTCTTACATTTTGATGCACTTCATACCCTTGTGTTGCATCCGATAAATACGAAATTAATCCCTTACTTGTACCAATATACACCTCCCCTGTTTGATGATGGATAGCAATATCTGTGATGGTATTGGAGAATAGTGGGCTATTTTCTTCTGTGAAGTGGTGAATTTGTTCTGTTCCTTCTGGAGAAACCAAAAATACCCCCGCACTTTGTGTGCCGATCCACTTTCTGTTAGCCCCATCTACAGAAATAGCTGTTACTGTTTCATTGGCTAGTAAATATTCCACATATCCATCCACTTCTACTAAAATTTGCTGCGCATCAAAATCATTGCCAGAAAAAACATTTTCAGGATTGTAAAACACAGCGACTCCTTTATTGGTGCCAACCCAAATTTCTCCATCCCTATCTTTTGCTAAAGAGTAAACACTTGTTGAAGGCAGGTTCCCTGAACCCAAAGAGCTGTTTATAACCCTATCTTGATCGTCTTGCATCTCCTCTATAGTGTTATTATCGTTATAAACAACCAAACCAACACCTCCAGGAACAACTACCCATTTTTGACCAATATTATCGATAACAACATCTCCTAAATGCGTATTTGTGGTGTTTGCGCTTGCAAAACTAAAAGAATACCACTCACCATTATTTTTCCGCACAAATAGCGGATTATTTACTTGAGAATTAGCCCCCCATAAATTTCCAGCATCATCAAAGACGATTGATTTTATTCGAATCCACCCGTAGATATTAGAGTTGGTGTCTGGGCTTAGTGTAGCTAAATGACCATTAGTGTTTAAGTGATTATATTGTGCTGTTTTTTCAAAATCAGCATTTTCATCCGACCAATTTAATACCATCATACCATTATTCCATGTGGATAAAATGACTTCGTTACTGTTGTATGGATTGTAAGCAACATCCACCACATCTTTGGTTTCTAAATAAGCATCGGATAATTGTGTCCAAGTATGGTAATCGCTCCAAAAAACACCCTCTTTTATATTAGCGTTATTCCAAGAATCAATACCTCCTGCAGCCACCCATAAATGTTTGTTGTTTACATCAATAGAAAAAACATCTTTAGTCTCAGGCCCTCTTGGGTAAAATTGTTGCCAATAAAAGCCTACTTTTTTTACCAGTCCGTTGGCGCTGTCTGCAAACCAAGAAGTGTCTCCTGATGTGTATATGTCGCTTCCCCAGCGGATTAGGTTGTTGCTATGTTTTTCGGCAATTCCGTTTTTTTGAACTAAGTACCCTTTATTTGGAGTAAGCAAAAATAAGCCGTTAGTTGTTGGCTCTAAAAACGAACGACTATTGATTGGAGAAACAGATTTTTTTCTTCCATATACATGTAAAGAATCGCTCGTGGTGTAGTATAGTTCCGACTGATCGGCGGCAAGGTCTTTTATTTTAAAGGAGCTGCTATGACTACTCCAGCTTCGAAAGTCTGATAAATTATCGATGCCCGAGGCCTTATACAAGCCCGAATCAGTTGCAGCAAAGAGGCTGTCGTTATAAAACACAGTTTCGTTAACACCTAGATTGCCTGCAGCATTTAGCGAGAACGTGTTGTTTATTTCTTTGTCTTTTATGTCTAGCTCAATAATTCCGAAAGCGCAGGATAGATATGCGAATTCTTGATGGAAAGAAACAGCATTTATACGTTTTTCGCCAAGCATATTCTCGTTCTTTAAATGCGGAATGTTGTGAATTACATTCCCTTCTAGTACATCTATATTGCCATTGGAGTACCCTACAACAGCGCATGATTCGCTGCTATTCAAGGAAGATATTCCTACATCGCTAAGTCCTTGCACTTTACTTAATCTTTGTAGTTTATTGTCGTTTTTGTTAGCAATAAAAAGGGCGCTCTCCGTAGCAACCAGCAGTTGTTGGTTGTGCCCACATAAAGCGATAGCGTTTTTATACGGAAGGTGGTCCTTCCAAGCCCCGATGTTTTGTGCAAGGGCATCCATAGCACCGCACAATAAAATAAAACTCAGAATTTTTTTCATTAGCACAAAGAAACAACTTATACTAAACAAATTTACAACAAACTTATTGTGAAGATTAGACAGAAGCTGAAGTTAGTAGAGTAGAGAGTGACAATATTTACCAAAAACTATCTAGCCCAAAACTTCTATCATCCTAAATGTAAATGATGGGTCTGGTGTGTGTGGGTTATGTTTTATTACCTAACACCACTCAAGTAAAACGAATCGGTATATAATTGACTGCAAATCAGGGATATAAAAAATTAACAAAATAAAGGATCCTAAAAGAAAAAACCTTTTTTTTAATGCTTAAGGACTGTAGAGGGGTGATATGGTCGTAAAGACGCTTATTTGGTTTTTTTGTGCCGAATAATGAATATTTGACTAGAAAACTCTTGGTTTCCAAAAAACGCACGTAAATTAGAAAGTAGTCCAATAATAGCTCCTTTTAGCAGCCTTTTATGTCCACTTTTAATTTTTTCGCTGAGCATGGATACATAAAAAGCGTCAAACCACATAGGTTTAATTTTAGTTATTTCTAAATTGTGTTGACTTAAAAGCTTACTTATGCTGTTTTTGTCGAAATGATAAAGGTGTCTAGGCACATCGTAAGCAGCCCAGCTTTCTTGGTAATATTTTGCGTCCCACGATTTATAATTCGGCACTGCTATTAGTATCTCCCCTTCTTTTTTCAACCAACACTTAAGGTTTCCTATAGTCTCTTGTAGATTTGGAATATGTTCTAATACATGCCACAGCATTATTCTGTCTGTGCTGTTTTCGGAAAGCTTAATCTTTTCACTTGTTTCAAAAAGTTCTATTTTGTGGTTTTTTTTAGCTTTCTTGCGGGCTTTTTCTTCGGGCTCCACACCAAGGCATGTCCATCCTTTTGTATGGCAAGCCGCTAACAGCTCGCCTGTTCCGGATCCAAGCTCTAACACCGTACCTGTTTCTTTTCCTAGTAAGCGCACTTTATTCTTTAGGGTTATGGATCTGACGATTTTATATAATTTATTAAATAATCCCTTGCTTGAGTTTGAGTGGGAAATATATTCTTCAGATTGGTAATACTTTCCTAGATTTTCCTTTTTAGGAATGTTGTTGGTAAAAAGAAAGCCACATTTTTCACACTTAGATATTGGAAATTTTTCATATGAAACAGTGCTGTCTGTACAGTTTAATTGTGTTCTAAATTGTTTCGACTGGCAAATAGGGCATTTTTTAACAGCGCTCATATTGTTGTAGTTTCACGTGGAACATTATCGGCCCATATACACAAGAAGTATATTAATATCAGAAGGTGACACGCCACTTATTCTAGACGCTTGCCCAATAGATTTTGGCTGTATAGTGTTTAGCTTTTCTCTAGACTCAGAAGATAAAGCTCCTAATTTGTTGTAGTTGAAGTTGTCAGGGATTTTGATTCCTTCTAGCTTGTTTAGTTTTTGAGCAACCTCCTCTTCTCTTGCAATGTATCCGTTATATTTAATTTGAATTTCGGCTTGCGCAACGGCTTCCTGATTAAATTTATTTAACTTCTCTTGTATGTTATTTATTTTTAAAAAGTCTTCAATCTTAATTTGAGGTCTACTCAGTATTTTAGCAAGTTTTGTTTTTTGCTTGATGGCAGAGCTGTTGTTGGCTTCTAATATGTTGTTAATGACATCTGGCACAACGCTTTCGTTTTCTAAATAGTTTATGACTGTCTTAGTTGATTCAGCCTTCTCCTCTACCCTTTTCATCCGCTCATCGCCTGCCAATCCCAATGAATATCCTTTTTCTGTTAGTCTTAAATCGGCGTTATCCTGACGTAGCAAAATACGGTACTCTGCTCTAGAAGTAAACATTCGATATGGTTCGTCAGTTCCTTTTGTTATTAAATCGTCAATTAATACTCCAATATATGCTTCCGATCTCCCCAGAGTGAATTCTTCCATGTTTTTTACTTTTCTATCTGCGTTTATTCCAGCCATTAGCCCTTGACAAGCCGCCTCTTCATATCCTGTAGTTCCATTGATTTGTCCTGCAAAAAATAGGTTTTCCACTAGTTTTGTTTCTAGGGTTGGTTTCAACTGGGTGGGCGGAAAATAATCGTATTCAATCGCATATCCAGGACGAAATATTTTTACATTTTCAAAGCCAGGAACTAATTTAAGAGCTTTGTGTTGCACTTCTTCTGGCAGAGAGGTGGAAAATCCATTAACATAGATTTCTACCGTATTCCACCCTTCTGGCTCTACAAAGATTTGGTGCCTGTTTCGTTCAGAAAATCGCTCAATTTTATCTTCTATTGAGGGGCAGTATCTAGGGCCTAAACCCTGAATTCTACCGGCAAACATAGGTGATT